>Ga0209906_100312_pt1 | contig 28945 bp, 22 predicted proteins | sample FECB24metaG_FD_188303 | JGI IMG/M metagenome (GOLD analysis project Ga0209906, IMG submission 188303) | Cyanobacterial communities from the Joint Genome Institute, California, USA from Joint Genome Institute, California, USA - FECB-24 metaG... ... | reverse complement strand
CCCAACGATCAGGCTTCGCAGCCCCGCCAAGGTGGCCGGGGATTTGTCGGAATGGTGGCCGGCATCATCTCGGAATGCCGGCCGGGATCAAATCGGAATAGCGACCGGGATCACCTCGGAATCCGCACTGACGCGCCTGCGGCGCAAGCTTGGCGCCGGTGACGAAGCCGACCGTCGCTTCGTGCGCGTTCTGGCGGCGGTCATGTCCGACGGCCTCGATGCGGTTGAGGACGCGATCCGCGAAGCGCTGGAAGCGGGTGCCCCCAGCGACGAGGTTATCCTGAACATCCTTGCCCGCCGCCGCGAGCCGCCCCGGCCGCCCACCATCATCACGGCTGAGGATCTGGCGCTGGCGCATCCACCGGTCGCCAACTGTGCCCGCTACGACAGCCTGCGAGATACCCGTGCAGCGGCATGAGATGATCGAGGCCATGCGCGGCCTTGGCCTCAAGGGCATGGCCGGCGCGTTCGACGAGGCGGTCACCACCGGCCTGCAACGCCAGCGCACCACGGCGGAGATCCTGACCGATCTGCTGCGCGCCGAGGCAACACACCGGCACACCGCCTCGATCCGCTACCGGATGTCAGCCGCCAAGCTCCCCGTCGCCAAGGATATCGACGCCTTCGTGTTCGATGGCACGCCGGTTAATGAAGGGCTGGTGCGCTCGCTCCATGCCGGCTCGTTCCTCCCGGCACAGCGCAACATCGTCCTGGTCGGCGGCACCGGCACCGGAAAGACCCATCTGGCCATCGCCATCACCGCCAGCGTCATCCGTGCCGGCGCTCGCGGCCGCTACTTCAACACCCTCGACCTGGTGACCCGCCTCGAGGAAGAGACCCGTATCGGCAAGGCCGGCGCGCTGGCGGCGCAGCTCGCCCGCCTCGATCTCGTCGTCCTTGATGAACTTGGCTATCTGCCGCTCGCCCGTTCGGGCGGGCAGTTGCTCTTCCACCTGATCAGCAAGCTTTACGAACGCACCTCGGTGATCATCACCACCAACCTGACGTTCGGCGAATGGCCCACCGTGTTCGGCGATCCCAAGATGACCACCGCGCTGCTCGATCGCATCACCCACCACTGCGATATCGTCGAGACAGGCAACGACAGCTGGCGGTTCAAAAACCGCAACTGATACCCCTCGAGCTTACCGGAAAAGAACGAACTTGTCGGGCTTGCGCCTCCGGCCGGGCTACGCCCGACCTCCGCCCCAAGCCCGACAAGCGCTTCTCATCCTGATTGTCGCGCGAACTCCACCGCCAAGCCGCGAGTGGTCCCCTTTTGCACGCCGATATACCCTTAAAGTGGGTCCCGTTTGAACGCCGATTGACAGTTCCAGCCATAAGCTACCCGTGCGCACCCCACCCGATGGGAGACGTTCTACGATCATGCGTCACCCGCCGATAATCTCGCATCCGTCTCACCGATTCTGCCCTCATTTTCATTCAAGCGTGTGTCGGTAGCCGCCCCAGTCTAACGTTAATCTGCGTCCGAAAAGCCGATGATCCTGCGTCGAGACGATCATCATTTTGCGTCGTTGCACCTACCCGGACTTCAGGAGTGGCGCGGACAACACCGGTTTCACGCCACCTGGCGACGGTCCTCCAGTGTCAGATGCGCGATATACCCGGAGCGGCTTTCGCCAGCGGCGCCGGCGAGGGCATCGAGACGCCGGAGCACGCGACGGGGCAGTGTGATGTTGACTCGCTCGCTGGTGTCGTCGAGCAACGCCGGATCGAGGGTAATCACGCCGATTGCCCACCCTGCAAAATCAGGATTGCTCCGAAGCGTCTCCAGGCTGCCCGCTACAGGAATTGCCTCTCCTTGATCGAGGGCGGCGTCGATCCACGCGGCTGCCGCTTCTTCGGCGCCAGACAAGGCTTCATCGAGGGTGTCACCCGCCGAGAAACAGCCTGGCAAGTCAGGCACGACTACGCCGAACGCCGTCGTTTCCGTCCCAGGTTCGATTGCAATCGGATAGCGCATGGATTGCCTCCTACAGGCCAGCTTGCTTGCGGATCGCTGCGACCAGGCCAGTGCCGAGATCCTTTTTGGGGTGCGGCACGACGACATGACCGGCGCGATCGGGGTGGTTGAAAACATGATGCGAACCACGGACGCGGTCCAGAATCCATCCTGCGCGCCGGAGCTCGCGAATAAGCTCAGCGCTTTTCATCGATGTGTATCGTACACACTAAACTTCATAAGCGCAATCAGCGACGGCCGATTAGCCATGTATGGCTGAGTGAGACGGGACGGTGCCGAACGGATACGAGTTTTGGCAAGATCGCTAATCTGAGCCGCAGCGGATTCGCCTGCCCCGCTATGTGTGATAATGTCCTTTATCACATATGTTCAGCGCGGAACGGCTCGTTGGGAAATGACCAGGTTGGGGGCGTCGATGGACTGTCTCCGAACGGCGACGAATGTCGGAGAACGGTCCGGCAGGTCTTGAACAGGGACGGCAAAAAATCTGCCGTTCGGCTAGGTGTCAAAACCGTTTAGTTGTGATTCTGCGTCAACTCAATTTTGCGGCCTCTGACCCGCCAATTGACGAATTGCGCTGACCAGCAGTTTTTGGGTTTCGCCTGTTCATCACGAAGACGCGGGCGGCGCGTTTTTTTGCCCAGATGAATGCGCCAGTTATGCTCAGCATCGCGACCGCAAGCCCGACAAGCGTCACGAACACATCATAAGGCCGTCCCCAGATTGCCGCCATGTGCAGGTCGGACATCCAACGGGTGGCGATATCCCCCACTCGCTCGTCGGCCGTTGAGATGAAGGAGCGCCGGGCGCCGGTGTCGGCGTCGAAGGCGACCGAGGTTCCGCCATGGCGCTTGTCAGCACGATCCGCGCTGCTGCTGACTGAATAGTGAAACGTGCCCGTCGCAGCGTCGTAATACAGCCCGGATTCGAAGCGCTGCGTCAGGCCGCGCGCCTGCAGCTCGGCCGCCATCAGCAGCCGGCCATGGCCGAGCGCGGATTGCCAGGACAGGTTCGCAACCGGCCTTGGTGTCGGCAGATCTGGCAAGTCGGTCGCGGCCCGGAAGCTGAAGAGCGCCCGCATGACGGGCGTGTGGACCTGGCTGAGATTGAAGCCGACCGAAGACCATGCGAAAACGAACAATACTGCCCATAGCCACAAGCCGCCGGCGCGGTGCAGGTCCATGTTGCGCTTGTGGGCATTGCCGCCGCGCCGCACCGTCCAAGCGGGCCGCCAGCGCGCCAGCCAGGTCGCGGGTGAGCGGGATGCGCCGGAAACGCAACGCGCCGGCAGCGTCAGATAGGCTCCGACGAACGTGTCGAGCGTCCAGAGGAGGCCGACGACGCCGAATACCCAGGTGCCGACCGTGCCCAGTGCGAGCGAGTAGTGGAGCCTATACAGGAACGGCATAATCGCCACCCGGCCGTCCGCCAGACTTCCGCCGTCCCAGCGGGCGAGTATGTCCCCGGTGTAGGGATCGACCGCCATCTCAGGTTTCGCAACTCCCTCGGCGGAAAGAAACGTGGCATCACCGGGCAGGGTGTTCAGCGGCAGGTAGGAAATGGTTGCACCGGGCGCGTGTTGTGCCGCGCGTTCAAGGATCGTCGCCGGATCGAGCAGGGCCGCACCGGGCCGCGGCGACTTGACGTGATAAAGCTCCGGCGTGATCGCCGACGACAATTCATGATGCCACACCAAGACCGCGCCCGTAAGGCCCGCCAGCACCAGGAAGCCTGCTATGACCAGTCCCACCCAGCGATGCAGGCGCACCCAGAATTGGCGATCAGGGCGTGCACGCGCGATCAAAATCCGACCGTGACCGAGGTCTTCAGGGCGCGCGGCGAGGACAGTGCCAAGCCGAAATACGTGTTGGGAAGCCAGTGGCTACTGTTCGTCACGTTCTCCACCGTAACCCGCCCGACGAACTGGGTCGTGCCGATCGTGAAGGCGTAGCGCGTGCCTGCATCCCATTGCGCGTAGGCCGGAACGCGCCGGGCATTGTCGAGATCGAGGAACGAGCGCGATGCGCCGATTACGCCGCTCGATACCGTCAACCCGCTTACGGGCGGTACGTCATACTCGACGAACACGGATGCCCTGTGCCTAGGCACGCCGAACGGCTCGTTGCCGGCTTGCGAGGGCACACCATTGTCTTTCACTTCCGCGTCGATGAACGTGTAACCCGAGATAATCCGCAAGCCGGGAGAAATCGTCCCTTCGGCACGCAATTCGATGCCGCGATGGACCTGTCGCCCGGCCTGGGCAAAGGTGCGGGTGCCGCCGACGTTGCTCCTGTAATATTCGAGTGGCCTTTGAAGGTCGAAGAATGCGGCCGTCAGGAATAACTGACCGACCTGAGCCTTTCCGCCAATCTCGATCTGACGAACCTGCCGCGCTGGTAAAGCTTCACCGGCGTTCGTCGTCAGAACGTTGGTATCTGCAAACCCGCCAGGTTCGATCGCTTTGCCGAAACTGGCGTAAATCGTCGTTTGCTGTGAGAAGAAATAATTGATAGCCGCCAGTGGCGTGGTCGCTCGGGCGACCGTCGAACCATTGTTGATAATTGTGCGACGGCCGCCGGCAAGAACGGATATCTTCCCATCGAACAGGCGCAGGTCGTCGAAAACGGTCAGCGTGCGGGTCTTCGCTTCGTTTGTAAAGAACGAGATATCCGGCAGGATCACCGGCCGCTCGGTGCGAACCGGACGATATATGTTCGACAGCGAGGCTGCGACCTGGCGAAAACCGCCACCGGCGGTAGAGTCGAGCTCGCCGTACGCCACTGTCAGACGGTGCTCGACCGGCCCGGTATCGATCCGCCCGCGCGCGGTGATCTGGCCGGCGTTTATGGACCGGTCAAATCCCAGGCCTTGCCCACCGATCACCGCCAGATCGCCAGCGTCATTGATGACCTCGCCGAAGGTGCTGAGGTAGTCGTCGCGTGAATCGACCTCGCCGTAGCTGGCATCGAGCGACCAGTCCTTTGACGGTTGCCAGTTAGCATTGACATAAAACCGGTTGCCCTGGACGTTCAGCGCCGACCATGGCTGGCCGTATTGCGTGCTGTTCCTAGGCGCGTCGGGGACGCGCGATATCGATCCTTCGCGCAAGCCGATGTTGTCGCGGTAGCCGCGCACGCCATCGTCCACCGCGCCGAACTCCGCGTTCAGGACCAGCGTGTCGGTGACGCGCAGATCGGCGTTGATCGTACCGGCGAATACCCGGCGCGAGAAATCATCGACGGTGCCGGCGCCGTTAAGCGCAAACAGATTGACGCGAATGCCCAGCCGGTCGTCGGCGAACCGCCGGGATACGTCCGCCAGCCCGCTCAACTGGCTGTCGAGGTCGAACCCAAGCGTCAATTCAGTGTGCGGGCGATCCAGCGGTTTCTTGGGAATAAGGCTTATGGTTCCACCAATCTGTGCGGAAGCGCCGGCTCCCTCGGACAGGGTGTTGACGCCGCGAAAGACCTGCACGCGTTCGATGTTGGCGATGTTGATGCGGCCGCCGTCGATGACCAGATTGGGCAGGCCGGCATATTGCGTGCCCGCCTCGAAACCGCGAATGTTGACGAAGTCACCAAAGCTTGAGTCCCCCGTTTCGAGCTGCACGGACGGATCGAACCGGAGCAGCTGGTTCAATGATCGTACATTGAGGTTAAGGACCAAGCTTTCGTCGAACGTCGAGACTGAAAACGGCGTTTCGAGCACAGTCCGATTACTCAACACCCCGGATCCGATAGACTGATCGTTCAAGCGTATTGCGGTTACAACGATATCTTCGATGGCAGACGTCTGCTCGGTCGATCCAGCGTCGGCGGGAGTTTTGGCAACGTCGCCTACGCTGGAGGACAAAGTTTGAGCCGAGGCAGCCACCGTGATCGATGAAACCAGCAAAACAAATGCACATTTGCGAATCATTCTCAACCCCTCCGCAGCCGTGCTAATGCGAATAAGTTGCAATGTCCAGATGCGTATCTTGATTTTTAGGGTCACACCAAGTCGGGTCCGGTACTATCATCCAAGCCGCCATTTTCGGAGCTTGGTGGGGATCAAAAGACAGCTTCACAATGTCCTCTTCCAAATCGGCAAATGGCTTCGGCTAAGACCGATTACCGGTCGGCTCCTGCTCACGGCCGTAGGCGGGACCGGGCGTTGCGACCTTCATACTGTGGGCTTTGGCGACGGCCAGCGCTGCCTTTGTGCGCGACGAAATCATCTAGCGTTAGTGCTAAGGCAGCAGCGGTGGGGACATTACAGGTGGGCCTGGTCGCATGGGGATTGGCGCTGACGACATTTAGAGCCAGCTTCTGGGGCCAGCACTATCGGGCCATCGACTAAAGCTGGCGGCGAGCCTGGAGCGAGGTCATACTGTTCTTCACGTCCCCCGGCGAAGTCCGCCGGATCATCTAAACTACCAATGCCATCAAGGCGCTCAAATCGAAGCTGCGCCTGGCCGTCTTCTTCCAATGTAGACGCGGGATAGCAGCGACCCCTTACCATCACCGGTCCAAGCCCGAACATCAAGCTGCCGTCATGAGCCAGTTCCTCATCACATTAAGGTCTGAGACGACGGCGAAGCACAGCGCGCGCATCTCATCAGTCGTTGGCAGTAGGTCTGGCATCATGATCACCCATTTCCCTTGAACCGACGCGAATCTGCATGGCTAGCAGGGTGGAATCCGCCATTCATCTGGGAAATGTCGGTTTACACAGGCAGTGCCGTCGTGCACCCGGCTCCCATGCGCTTCCTGTCAATAGCATCGACGCTGCTGCTGGCCGCGCCGGCAGCGGCGCAGACCAGCCCCGGCGCGCCGCTGCCGCTGACAGCAGCCGGTAGCCGGGCCGGCGAGAATGCGGTTCGGTCCGCTGGCGATGCGTTCGGAACGGTTGTCGGGCGCGAGGAAATCGGCTTGTACAATGCCGGTGAGGTGCGGGGTTTCTCACCCGTCGATGCCGGCAACCTGCGCATCGACGGCTTGTATTTCGATGTCGTTGCCAATCTGTCTGACCGGATTAGCGGGTCAACGATCATTCGGGTCGGCCCTTCGGCACTGGGCAGCCCGTTTCCGGCACCTACCGGCGTCGTCGATCTCGGCCTGCGGCTGCCCGGTGAAGGGTCGGGCGTCAGTGCGCTGGCAAGCGCCAATGGCTGGGGCGGGTTGGCCGGCGAAATCGACGTCGCGCTGCCGGTTTCGGACAGCCTGGCGATCGGCTTTGGTGTCGCCGGCATCCGCAACCGCTTTTACAATAGCACCCGGGCGGACGCTATTGATACCGGCGCGATTGTGCAGTGGCAACCGGCGGCGGGGGCCCGTGTCGTGCTGTTCGGTGCCGTTTTGCATACTTTTGTTGATGATAGCGGCCCGATTTTCATCCCAGATGGCGATTTTCTGCCGGCTCCCTTGCCAGGTCGGCACTTTACCGGGCCGCGCTGGGCGTCGGAACGCTACACCGATGGCAATGCCGGCGGGATCGTCGATATCCTGCTGGGCGGCGGCTGGGCGTTGAAGGCCGGGCTGTTCCACAGCTGGAGCGCTATCGGCCGCGGCGCGTCAAACCTGTTCGTCGACGTGACGCCGGCGGGCGATGCGCGACAACTGGTCATCATCGATCCGCCGCTGCTGTTTGCATCGACCAGCGGCGAGGTGCGCGCCACTCGAACGATTGTCGATGGCCCGCGCCGCCACCGGTTTCATGCCTCGCTGCGCGGGCGTTTGCGGACCGGCCGCTTTGGTGGATCCGATCTCGTGGAACTGGGGCCGATCCGCATTGATGCCGTTCAAACGGCGCCGCGCCCCGACCGATTTGCTTTCACCGACCAGTCGCGCGATCGGGTGCGGCAGCTGACCGGCGGTATCGCCTATGAAGGAAATTGGGACGGCATCGGCGACCTGTCTTTGGGATTGCAGTACAGCGATTATGCCAAGCGCATTGGCCTGCCCGGTTCCGAGGTGCAGACGCAGGCGCGGCCGCTGCTGGCCAACGCCAATATCGCCATCAACATTTTACCGGACGTGGAAGCCTATGGCGGGTTTGTTACCGGGCTGGAAGAAAGCGGCGTTGCCCCCGATAATGCCAGCAACCGCAACGAGGCATTGCCGGCGATAGCCACCCGCCAGTTCGATGCGGGGCTGCGCTGGGCCGTGGCCGATGACATCAGGCTGGTGGCCGGGGTGTTCGATGTATCAAAACCATATTTCAATCTTGACGCCGGCGGGCGTTTCGATGCGCTGGGCAGGGTTGCCAACCGCGGCATCGAAGCATCGTTGGCCGGGCCGTTGACGCCGCAGCTTTCGGTTGTTGCAGGGGCCGTGCTGCTGTGGCCGCGCGTCAGTGGGGAGGCGGTGACGCGCGGGCTGGTCGGCCCCCGCCCTGTCGGCGCCTTAGCGCAAAGACTGGAGTTTTCCGCGGATTGGCGGCCGCCGGTTGCGCCGGGCCTGTCGCTAGACATCGTAGCGTCGCACCGAAGCCCGGAAGTTACGACGGTCGATAATCGAGTGATGCTGCCGCGCCGGACCTTTGTGACTGCCGGTGGCCGTTATGCCTTTGCGCTGGATAGCCGCAAGGCTGTTCTGAGGTTGCAAATCAGCAATCTGTTCAACGTGCTCGGGGCCGGCTTGCGCGGGGCCGGGGCCTATGGGCAGGTCGAAGGCCGGGTTGTGCAAGGGTATCTGACGGTCGATTTCTGAGCTGTGGCGGCTTGTGGCCTGCTTCTGTGCTGGCAGGTTCAAGCCATTCGACGTTGGGTCTGTGACCGCTTTTTACAGCCGAACACGATAATAGCCTTTAAATGCAAGATTTGCGGTCATAAAATACTGGTCCGTGCCGTTCCCCATCTCCGTCGCATGCAAGTCCCCTTGCGTACATGCTGCAAGCTCTGCGGTATGGGACGGGTTTGCCTTGCGGGCAAGCAAGGCGATCATTCGCGCTAGGCCGCTGTCGTTTCGTTTTTACGCCAGATCTCTTCCGAGAGCAGCGTCGCAAATGCGATCCACGCTATGAGCGGGACACCGAGGTAGCTGGCGACTTCATCCGTTTCCCGAGCCGTGACCACATAGCCGACGGCACTGAGGCCGAGACCGGCAGAGGCGATCGTTGCCCATCCCGGTGATCGGTGGCCAAAGAATACTTCACTCCAGCCTCCGATACTGTCAACGCCGGTCGGATTTTAGGCCAGTGTGGCGGCGTCAAAGCAGGCCATTTCCGACACGGCACGGTTGTTTGCGAAAAGGCCCCGATCGGGGGCCTTTTTGCAAATCCTTCCCTGCAACGGGGATTAGCCTTGGGTAATTTCGCCGGTTTCCGGGTCGATGGCGGTGGCGCGGCGACGGCCGGCGGATTCCTTGAGGCGATAGCTGTCGCCATTCATAGTGAGGATGCTGACGTGGTGGGTCAGCCTGTCCAGCAACGCGCCGGTCAGTCGTTCCGATCCCAGCACCGACGTCCAGTCTTCGAACGGCAAATTCGAGGTGACGATTGTCGAGCCGCGCTCGTAGCGCTGGGAGAAGGTCTCGAACAACAGCTCGGCGCCAGTGGGCGACAGCGGGACGTAACCGAGTTCGTCGATGATCAGCAGCTTGACCGATGCCAGGTCGCGTTGGAGCTTGAGTAGCCGCCGTTCATCGCGGGCTTCGAGCAGCTGGCTGACCAGCGCGGCGGCGGTCGTAAACGCCACCGTGAAGCCCTTCTGGCAGGCGGCCAAGCCGAGTGCGAGGGCAACGTGCGTTTTGCCGGTGCCGCTGTTGCCCAAGGCGATGATGTTCTCGCGGCGCAGTATGTATTCGCAGCGGGCCAGTTCGAGGACGAGCATCTTGTTGAGGCCGGGGATGGCGGCGAAGTCGAACGTATCGAAGCTCTTTACCGCCGGGAACCGCGCCGCGCGGATGCGCCGCTCCACGGTGCGGCGCTCACGGTCGATCAGTTCAAGCTCGATCAGCCGAAGCAGATAACGCGGATGGTCGACACCATCACGGGCGCATTCACGGGCAACCTTGTCGTATTCGCGAAGCACCGTCGGCAGCTTCAGCTGCTTGAGGTGATGGGCCAACAGCACCTGCGGGGTGCCGGTCATTCCGCCATCTCCGGCACCAGCGCCGCATAGTCGGCAGCGCGCGTCGTCTGCACCGTCAGCCTTGGCAGGTGCGGATAAGCCGTCAGATCGAGCCGTACCGGCCGTTGCTCGGTGCGCGCCAGCGCGATCAGCTTGACCGCATCAAAGCTGATGGCGCCAAGGTGGATGGCCTCGGTCACAGCATAGGTGACAACTTCCTTCGGCATCGCCTCAAGCAGCCGCAGCACCTGGATGAACTCGCGCTTGCCCTTGTTGCCCATCCGCGCCTCGAGAAGATGGCGCAGATGCTGGAACACCTCCGGCAGTTTCCAGTTCTGCAGGGCTGCCGCCTGATCGAGCGCGTTCGGCTTCATCTCGATCAGCGCCAGATCGCTTCAGATGGCCGCCTCGCAAGCGCGGCGGCAGGGCAGCGGATCGGCAACGAACGCGCCCTCGGCATAGGAACGTTCATGCCGGGCAACCTCCTTGCCGGCGCACAGGATCACGACTTCGTCGACAAAGCCTTTTACCATGACCTCCTGGAAGCCATAGCGCGTCGGCACCGAGTAATCATTGCAACGATACCGGACCAATGCTGTGGACGACACCCGCGCGGCGCGCTTCTCGCAGGGCTCCAACGGCACCGCCGGCAGTGCACGAAGCGCAGCGACATCGGCGACAAGCCGCTCGCCGATCGTCTCGGTGTGGCGGCCGGCATGCTCATTCTGGCGCTGCCGGCACTGCGTTTCGAGCCGGGCATTTAGCTCATCAAAGCTCGCCGCCTCCGGGATCGGCTACCCAAGAAACTCAACCGGGCATGCTTGACCAGTCCCTCGACCTTGCCGCTATAATCGAACCGGGTCGTTGCCCTTGCCCGGACGGCCAAAGCGTTCGGCAAACAGAGGTCATCGCAAAGCATGTTATCTGAATTGCGCTAGACGTGAACGGATAGCGAACACGCGGCTGAGCGGCTGCCAGAATGCTTAAGCCGGTCGGTTGATCCCCAGTCGTCGCATTTCCCGGTAGATGGTCGAGCGCCCCAGCCCGAGCTGTTTTGCAGCTTGTGCAGGCGGCGTATTGGCTTCAATGAGCGTCAGCGCAGCATTGAGTTTTGTCAGATCGAGCGGCTGTCGTCCTGGCTTTCGGCCCTTCGCACGTGCAGCTGCAATACCGTCTTTTGTGCGTTCGGAGATGAGCCGCCGCTCGAAATGGGCAATGGCGCCGAACACGTGGAAAATCAGTTTGCCGGCGGCCGAGGACGTATCGATCTTCTCCTCGAGGCTGAGCAGCGCGATCTTGCGCTGGCGCAGCATCGTGACCGTCGACAGCAACTCCGCCAGCGAGCGCCCGAGACGATCGAGGCGCACCACGGCCAGCGTATCTCCCGACCGCGCATAGGCGAGCAACACCGTCAGGCCGGGTCGGTCCATGCTTTTGCCCGACATGACATCGGTGAATGTCTTGATTGCGCCGGCTTCAGTCAAACGCATCGTCTGGCCGGCGACGTCCTGGTCGCCGATGCTGACCCGGGCATAGCCAAGGATGTCAGCCACGGTAAGCCATCATCGCGCTAGCAAAAGCTTGAGGCCCGGGATTTCGATCCTGGCCCATTCACGGTCGGCAGTCAGAACTGGAATGCCCTCGGAAATTGCCAGCGCCATACAGGTGCGATCTCCCAGGCCGCTGCCAAATTCCTTGGTAGCGGGATAGAGCTTGGCCGCGGCGATGGCGTCGTCGCGCCCCTGCGGCCGCACGTCGAGATGCAAGGCATCGAGCATGGCAACCGCCGCATGGATAGGGATCTCGCGGCGCAGCAGGCCCTTGATCACTTCCTGCAAATTGACTGCCGAGATAAGCCCGTCGCCGATGTATTGCGCGACAACATCAGCCCCCGGCTCATCGCGCAGCAGCGCCAATATCGCCGAGGCGTCAAAAACGATCGATGCCATACAGCTCCGGGACCTAGTCCAGGTCTTCGCGAGCAGCTTCGGCTCGGCGCTCGGCGATGAAATCATCGACCGTGAGATCGTTGGTGGCATGCTGACGATACAGGTCCTGGGCGCGCTTGATGCTCTGCCGCATCGATGTGAGCTTCACGTTGTCACCGTCGATTGACAGCACGACGACGCCGGCCCCTGTGACGCCAAGCGCCTTGCGCGCCGATCGTGGCAGCACCATGCGACCGTTCTCGGCAATCCGGATGTCGATCATTTCCTGCACGAGTGGCACCTCGCTATTAGTGGCATCATTTGCATATGTGTCATATCATCATGATTGTCCATTGCTGTCACGTTGCACCGGCTTTTACGGCAATGCGCTGTCTCGCAAACGGCCGTTCTGGGGACGCCGGGCGAAGCCGAGCCCCGATGATCCCAAACCCGTCCAGAGACTACGTCCCTTTATTGCCGTAAGTCCACAATCTTGTGCAACCTTTCATGGACGGTTTCATGGCCCGGCGGAACCTGCTTATTCCCGACGAACGGCAAATCCTGTTCGGTGTCCCAACGGACCGGGAAAACCTGGCCCGTCACTACATGCTGTCCTCTCAGGACCTGGCGTTGGTCGCGACACGCCGGGGCGATACCAACCAGATCGGGTTCGCGGTGCAGCTCGGCTTGCTGCGTCATCCCGGGTTCGGATTTACCCTCGACGCGGGAGCTCCCGTCGAGCTTGCGGCATTCCTGGGCGAGCAGATCGGTGTCTCGGTCGCAGCGTTCGAACGCTATGCGAGCCGGCCAGCGACCGCGTCCGTCCACGCGCGCGAAGCGGAGGCGGCACTTGGCCTGCGGCCACCGGTCAACGCCGATCTGCCGCTTCTCATCGAGGCAGCAACGCAGGCGGCCTGGGCGACCGATCGCGGCGTGCCGATTGTTACCGGCATTACGGATGCCCTTCGGGCTTCATGCATCACACTACCTTCGCCGTCGGTGATAGAGCGTGCCGGGCTTGCTGGGCGAGCCCGTGCCCGGCAGCGGGCCTATGATGGCATGCTGGCCGGCGTGCCGGCCGACAGCATCGTCAAGCTCGACGCTATCCTAATCGTTGATCCACAAACTGGCCTGACGCCGCTCGCCTGGTTGCGCGACATCGCCACCGCGCCGACTGCCGACAATGTCTGCGGGCTGCTTGAACGCCTGCACCGCGTCCGGGCGATCGGCTTGCCCGCTGCCATCGGCGATCGCATCCATCCCGACCGGCTCCACCAACTCGTGCGCGAAGGTCGCGCCTCGCCGGCGCAGTTGCTTGGCCGCTATACGCCTTCGCGGCGACGCGCGACGCTGGCGGCGATCCTCCTCGACCTTGAAACGCGGCTGACCGACGCGGCGCTCGACATGGCCGACAGGATTATCGGCGGCAGCTTCACCCGTGGCGGCAACGCCCAGAAGAAGACCTATGCCGCCACGACCCGCGACGTTGGCCGCATAATGCGCCTGTTCGATCGTACCGTTGCTGCGCTCGAGGCGTCACAGGACAGTGGCATCGACGGGTTTACTGCGGTCGATGCTGCGGTTGGTTGGGACAAGTTGCTGCGCGCGCGCAGCGAAGCGCGGATCATCGCCGATCTGGCCGAGGAGAACCCGCTGATCCGTGCTGCCGATAGGTGGAAGACACTGCGCAAGTTTGCGCCGCTTCTTCTCGAGGCGATCGACTTCAAGGCGGGCCGGGGCAGCGCCTCGACAATCGCCGCCGTCAATGCCTTGCGCGACCTGAACCGGTCCGGTCGCCGCGACGTGCCGGTGGACGCGCCGATGCCGTTCCGCAAGGAATGGCGCGCACTGGTGAGGGAAGGCGGCGGCAAGCCCGACAGGCACCTTTGGGAAACCGCCGTCCTCGCGCATCTTCGCAACAAGTGGCGCTCGGGCGACGTGTGGGTCGAGCGGTCGGCGAATTACCGGCGGTTCGACAGTTACTTGCTTCCGGATTCGCAGGTCGCGCCTATTGCCGCCGGTCTGAAACTGCCGGCGACGGCTGACGAATGGCTTGCCGACCGGGGCCGCGAACTCGACTGGCGGCTGAAACGATTTGCGCACCGGCTCGGACGCGGCGAAGTCGAAGGCGTGTCGTTTGAAAACGGCAAACTCTCGATCTCGCCCGTGCGCGCCGACGAGTCCGTCGCCGCCAAGCAACTGGCTGCGCGCATCGACGGTATGATGCCGCGGGTCCGCATCACCGAGCTTCTCCAAGAGGTCGCACGCTCGACCGGCTTTGCGCAGGCCTTCACCAACGTGCGAACCCGCGAACAGCACGACAATGAAAATGCCCTGCTGGCCGCCATCCTGGCCGACGGCTCCAACCTCGGTCTCGCCCGCATGGCCGAAGCGAGTCAGGGCGTCACCGCCGATCAACTCGTCTGGACGAAGTCGGCGTACATCGCGCCCGACAATTACAAAGCCGCCTTGGCGCGCATCATTGACGCTCATCATGCGCTGCCGATTGCGGCCGTCTGGGGCCAGGGCACGACGTCGTCATCCGATGGTCAGTTCTTCCGCTCGGGCAAGCGCGGCAGCGGTGCCGGCGACTTCAACGCGAAGTACGGCGTCGATCCGGGCTTCTCCTTCTACACTCACGTCTCCGACCAGCACGGTCCTTTCCATGCGACAGTCATCTCGGCGGCAACGCACGAAGCACCATTCGTGCTCGATGGTCTCCTCCACCACGGCACCGGCCTCGAGATCGACATGCACTTCACCGATACCGGCGGTGCCACCGATCACGTGTTCGCCCTGTGCCGGATGCTCGGCTTTCGGTTCTGCCCGCGTCTGCGCGATTTTGGCGACCGCCGCATGGCGAGCATCGAGGTGGCGGGACATTATCCCTTACTGAAGCCGCTGATGGGCAGCCGCGTGAAGGTCGACGTCATCCGCGCGCATTGGGACGAAATCGTCCGCCTGGTTGCGTCGCTGAAGACCGGAACCGTCTTGCCCTCGGCAATGCTGCGCAAGCTTGCCGCCTACGAACGCCAGAACCAGCTCGACCTCGCGTTGCGCGAGATCGGCCGTGCTGAACGTACGCTGTTCATGCTCGACTGGTTGGAAAGCCCGTCGCTGCGGCGGCGCTGCCAGGCGGGCCTCAACAAGTCCGAACAGCGCCATTTTCTGACGCAGGCGATCTGCACGTTCAAGCAGGGCCGCATCGCTGACCGCACCCACGAAGCTCAGCAGTTCCGCGCGTCCGGCCTCAACCTCATCATCGCTGCCATCGTCTATTGGAACTCGACCTACATCGCCGATGCTGTCGCCCACCTCCGCGCCAACGGCGAAATTGTGCCCGACGAGCTTCTGGCGCACACATCGCCTGTCGGGTGGGGCCATATTGCGTTCTCGGGCGACTTTCTCTGGGACCGCGCCGCTGCAATGGCACCCGGGCGCCGACCGCTTAACCTCGGGCGAACGAGCCTCGCGGCATGAAACTCGGGAATGTTCGCCATGCGTTCACGTCTAGCGCAATTGAGATAACATCCGTTGCGATGACCTCCAATCTGCGCACTTGCCTCTCAGCGGTTCGTCCCGGCGTTGTCCTTGTCACTTCAGCCGCCGATCAACACCCGGATCACCGCGCGGCCGCACAACTGGCATGCCTGGCGGCACAACCGCTGGCGATTCCGGTTATTGCGTACGAAGTATGGGCCCGCGCTGAAACGTCTCGCAATCATCGCGGCCGTTATTGCGCCGTTAAACGCTGGGCAGTGTCGGCACATCGGAGTCAGGTTGGCGCTTACATCAGCGATGATCCCGAAGGGTTCCGTTTATCACCGACCGTTCTCGCCCGACTGGTGGATAGACCTGAATTTTTTACTTTCAGCCCGTCCCATCTGCCAGCTCGTTGCGCGCAAATGGGTCCTTCGAACTTTGCATGACAGACTGTTCGTGCGGAGCCGCCTGAGCAAGCGTACGACACTTGTACAATGCAAGACTTTCACCCCAGGCACCGGCCGAATGCGTTGACTTTGCGAGCGCCCCCTGCCGGCACTGCGGCTCTTTCCAGCTAACGGGTTTTCTTTGGCAAGTTCGAGCCATCGCGTCGGCACCGTCAAGTTAAGCCCTGTGGCTTTGCGGTGCTGGCTCGGAGGGCTATTGCGGATGGATGACCACACCCCGAGACTCGATTTACGCGGGTTACCGCTATCCTCCCGAGATCATCTGCTACGCGGTCTGGCTGTATTTCCGGTACCCACTGAGCCTGCGGATGGTCAAGGAACTGTTGGCTGCGCGCGGTATCGAGGTCAGCTATGAGACGGTCCGGCAATGGGGGCTGAAGTTCGGTGAGGTCTTTGCCCGCCGCATCCGGCAGCGAGCGCCGCAACGCGGCGACAAATGGCATCTCGACGAGGTCGTGATCACCATCGCCGGGCGCAAACACTGGCTATGGCGCGCGGTTGACCAGCAGGGCTTTGTTCTCGACGCCCTTGTCCAGAGCCGGCGCAACACCAAGGCGGCCCGCCGTCTGCTACGCAAACTGCTGAAGAAGCAGGGTCGGGCTCCCCGGGTGATGATCACCGACAAGCTCAGAAGCTACGGCGCCGCCAAGCGAACCATCATGCCCGGCGTCGAGCATCGCCAGCACAAGGGCCTCAACAACCGGGCCGAGAATTCCCACCAGCCAACAAGGCGACGAGAGCGCATCATGAAGGGCTTCAAGTCACAGCGCCACGTCCAGCGCTTCCTGTCCACCCACGATCAAATTGCCAACGTCTTTTCCCGCCCGCCTCTCGCCAGCGCCGCCACCGTCCGTTCTGCCCGCACCCAGGCGTTCACGCACTGGGCTGAGGTGACCGGCGTCGCAATGGCCGCATGATTACGCCCAATTCCGGCATCGCGTCTTTCCTCGCGCCCGACCGCAGCAAGTTGACGGTGCCATGCAACCTTGTATTGTCCTTCAGCTTCAACCACCACAAATTTGCCTATCGATCTGCGATCATTTCCTCGAGTTGGAGAACCAGATTGGCTGCCACGCATGGCTTGATATGGACAACCAGATCGGGAAAGCGAGCAGCCAGGTCAGCCGGCAGGCCAACGCCTGTTTGAAGAATGATGGGGACACCAAGCTCAACCAGCTGCTCTGCTACTGGCGAAATATCGCCATCAACGAGATTCACATCGAGGATCGCTCCCACGACAGAATTAGCTTTAATTAACGCCATAGCCTCCTTGACGCTAGCCGCCGGGCCAAGAACCAAGCCACCGGCATCTTCTACTGCAAACGCTAAATCCAAGGCGATGAAGGGCTGATCGTCGGCAACGAGGATTAGAGCCTTTTTAAGCACTGCTTTTTCCAGAGAATCCAACGGAAACGATGCTAGTGTGAAGTTTTATCGCGTCAACGTTTCTATTGCTGCAGACAAATGTACTGTCAAACCTTCCGGGTGCCAATCAAAGGTCAATTGTCCACAGAGTTGACCCTGGGCGCTGGTCCGGGCAAGCAAGCTGCCGAACCCTTCCCGCTTCGGCGCACCACTGACTATGGGCCCGCCCCGTTCTTTCCATGTCAGAGAGAGCTGACCCTGATCGATCAGCCACGAAATAGACACCCGACCTTCTGCTGTTGAGAAAGCTCCATATTTGGCTGCATTCGTCGCCAGCTCGTGAAGAATAAGAGCAAAGCTGGTCACAGATTCATCCCCAATCTGGACATGCGGCCCGTCGACCGAGGCCCGGGTTTCGACGAAATTGTCCGAGAGGTCGGAATAAGGTTCGATCACTGTTCGAACCAACGCTTCGAGCGTCGATTTTAGTTTTGCGTCAGAGCCCCGGTCCTCTGATCTGATAAGCACATGTGCGCGGGCCAACGCTCCGATGCGGCCCTGGGCCTTTGCTGCCATTTCCTTCGGCGTCGTCGCGAACCGCGCGCTCAGCCCTACGACGCCGCTGACGACCGCGAACAGGTTTTTGACACGGTGGTCCATCTCCCTGAGCAACAGATCGCGTTGCTCGGTGGTACGCAGTTGATCCTCGATATCTGTGTTGGTGCCAAACCAGCGGACGATTTTCCCTGCAGAATTGTGCAGTGGTTCCATCCGCGAGAGGAACCGGCGAAATGTGCCGTCGGCACCGCGCAATGGGAATGTGTCTTCCCAGACGTCACCGGTGTCGATTGAATGTTGCAGGCGTTTGACCACGCGGTCGATTGCAGCGGGATGATGGACGCCCTTCCAGCCCAAGCCCTGCATCATATCAAGTGTGGTGTCCGTGTAATCGTACCAGCGTCTATTGTACCAAAAGACCGAACCTTCCCCGTCCATCATCCATGCCAGCTGCGGAATCGATTCCGCCAGCGTGCGAAACTGTTGCTCGCTTTCGCGCACCGCAGCTTCGGAACGCCGACGGTCGCTAACATCGATGAAGGTGCAGACGGCGCCGTCGATTTCACCGCCACGCATGATCGGACGCGACCAATATTCCACCGGAAAGCTGCTGCCGTCGGCGCGGAAAAATATTTCATCATCCCGGTGCGCCGGCTTGCCTGTTTCCACCGTGCGGCAGATCGGGCTGTGCGACTGTGAATGGGGCGATCCATCGGGATAGGAGTGGTGGATCCGATCATGGAGATTGACGCCGATGACATCGGCTTCGTTGTCGAAGCCGAGCATTCGGACGAACGCCGCGTTGCAAAGCGTCGTTTTGCATTCGCGGTCGATGCAATAAATGCCATCGGCGACCGAATCGATGAGGCGGCGCAGGTCATCCTGGCTTTCGCGCAAGGCCGCATCGCCCGCTTCGCGCGCGGTAATATCGACAAAGGTCAGGACAACGCCGTCGATGACATTGTCGATCGTGCGATACGGCCGGATGCGCAGGACAAAGCTCATCGCTGCGTCCTTGAGCGTGACCTGCCGTTCAAAAGTGGAGAGCTTGCGAAGGACGGTCTTGGCGTCGCGTTGCAGATCGGGATAGTCGAGCAGGTTGACGATCTCGGCAATCGGGCGACCGAGATCGCTGTCGCGAACATGGAAGATATCGGTGACGCCGCGCGTGAAGCTTTTGACGCGGAGCTGGTCATCGAGAAACAGCGTCGCAATCTCGGTGCTGTCGAGCAGGTTCTTGATGTCGCTGTTCGCCCGCATGAGCATGTCGTTCTTGCTCGTCATCTCGACATTGATGGTCTGCAGCTCCTCGTTGATCGACTGCATTTCCTCCTTGGAAGTTTCGAGCTCCTCGTTCGACGATTGCAGCTCCTCGTTGACCGACTGAAACTCCTCGTTCGACGATTTCATCTCCTCGCCGGCAATTTCAAGCTCGTCGATGGTCGATTGCAGCTGGGTGCGGGTCGTTCGAAGCTCGTGTTCGATGGCCTGCATCGCATCGGGCATCGGTTTTTCGGCGATGCCCTGCTTGATCTCCGAAGTGGCCGATCCCCCAGCCTGGAACGCCAGAACGACAAATCCGGCATCGGCGCCGTCATTGCCCATAGGCTCGACAATGATCGTGACGAGCCTTAGAACGCCGCCGATACGAACAGGAATATTCTCGCGCCGTGCGGTCGCTTTGTTTGCCTGCACATCCTGCAACGCGGTTCGCACCATCGGCCGCAGCGGTTTGCGCAGGATATCGAACAGCGCAAAACTCGGCGCGCCCGGCGACGGTTCGAGATAATCGCCCATGGCGCCGCCTGAAAAACGCACGATCTGGTGTCGCCGATCGACAACAAGGTGCGGCGGATTATACTTCTCCATCACCCGCCTTGCGCCCCTGTCGATCTCGTCGGGCGCCGAAGTTGTGGGAAGGCTGGGGCCTGGTTGCGTATCCTGCCGCAAACCGCGTGACGGCAGGTCCGGTAACGACAAGCCGGGGACGGCACGTCGATCGAAGATCCGGTGTTTCTTGTCGACGGCGACGAACAGCTGCGTCGACCGGGTTACCGATTCCGACGAGCCCAGAAACAGCCGACCGTCCGGCCTGAGCGCGTAATGGAAGGTCCGCATCACGCGGTCCTGCATCGCTGCGTCGATGTAAATCAGCAGATTGCGACACGAAATGAGGTCGAGCTTCGAGAACGGCGCATCTTTGATAAAGCTGTGCGGCGAGAACACGCACATCTCGCGGATTTCGGGAACGATGCAGCTATCCTCGCCTGCCTGCGTGAACCAGCGTTCCAGGCGTTCGGGCGAGACACCGGCGACCGGGTTGCGATATCGACCCGCCCTGGCAAAAGCGATCGCGTTATCATCGATGTCGGTGCCGAAAATCTGGATCCTTGGCCTTGGTCGCTGGTGCTCCATTGCCTCGCGCAGCAAGATGGCAATGGTATAGGCCTCCTGCCCGGTCGCGCAGCCCGGGACCCAGACGCGTATCGACTCGTCAGCGCCTTTGCTGGCGATCAATCGCTTCAGCACGAGCGTATCCAGCGCCTCGAACGCGACCGGATCGCGGAAGAACTGCGTCACGCCGATCAGCAGCTCACGAAACAGGCGATCGAGCTCCTCGGGCTTTTCAAGATATTGCTGGATATAAGCGGCGGGGGTTTCGACCTGAAGCACCTGCATGCGGCGTTGCAGCCGTCGCACGAGTGTCTTTTCCTTGTATCCGCTGAAATCATGCCCGGTGCGGGCGCGCAGTGCGTCGGTGATCGCCGTCAGATGCGATGCGGCGTCGGCGCGTGTTCCATCACCGGTTTTAATCGGCGCAACCCCGGTCAGGTGGTTTTGATACGCTATCAGTCGCTTTGGCATTTCTTCGACGGCGAGCACATCATCGACCAGACCCGATGCGGCGGCGCTTTGCGGCATGCCGGCCATCGCGTGATGATCGAACTCCGCCTGGGCGAGTGTAAAACCACCGTGTTCCTTGATCACCGCCACGCCGAGGGTGCCATCGCTGCCGGTGCCCGACAGGATGATGCAGACCGCGTTCTCGCCCTGATCGGTTGCCAGCGACTGGAAGAAGGTATCGATCGGCCGGCGGATGTTGCGGGGCGGTGCCGGCTTGACGATCTTCAGCCGCCCGCCTTCGATCGTCATCGTTGCGTCGGGGGGAATGACGAGCACGCAGTTCGGCTTGACCACGACGCCATCGCTCGCCTCGATCACGCTCATGGCGGTCGATTTGGCGAGCAGGTCAGCCAACATGCTTTTGTGATCGGGAGACAGATGCTGGATCAGCACGAACGCCATGCCGGTGTCGGCAGGCATTGTTGAAAGGAACGATCGGAAGGCATCGAGGCCGCCCGCCGATGCGCCGATCCCGACGATCAAATGCGTGTTGTGACCCATGGCCCGAGGTGCCGCGCCATTATCGGCGCGTTCGTTACTGGCCGGCCGCGCGCCGCCGGCGCCATTTACGCCGTCGTCGCTCCCGACCGGCATTGGACATTACCCCGATGGTCAGATCAATTCGTCTGACACGAGGATCGTCGTAGCACGGTATCGCAACGTGTCACGCACCGATATTTCCAATCAGGCCGATTCCGCCGGGGTGTATCCATTCGCGCGTCAGCATCTGGCGCAACGGCTCCGTCTGGTGATGCGCTTCCTGCATCGCCGCATCCCACGAGGTCGCAGCCTGATCATGACCGACCGCAGGCGCTTGTTCAGCCATCTGGCGGCACAATTCGGCGCGCTCACCGAGCGAGCGCATTGCAGATTCGAGGAAGCGCTCGAGCGTCAGGAACTGCGCCGCCAGCATGACCTCGGCGGTGTAGATATGCCCGATGTGGCACGCGAACTGCGTTAGCGACCCAAGCTCGCGCCGGCGTAGAGCGCCGCCGCAATCCGGGCAGGTGACAGCGACCGGAAGATTCTGGGTAAACTCGGCTGCCATTTCCTTTTCCTCTTGAGGCTGCTCCGCTGCGTCGCCAGCGGAAAGCACCGGCACATGCGACAGATCGTCCACCAACCTGGTCAACTTGGCCGCAATGTCCACCAGCGGCAGGCAATGATCGACCGCGACATGGGCGAGCGCACTTTGCGGCATGCTCGGGTTGACGGCATCGGCGGGATCCTGGACGATCGTCGTGCCGCCGGCGCATGCCACCTGATACAACCCCGCCGTCCCGTCGTTTAGAGCACCGGTCAGGATCACGCCGATGACGTTCGGCCCATAGGCTTCGGCGGCGCTGCGGAACAGCGGATCGATCGCCGGACGCGCCCAGTTCTCGCGGGGGCCCTTGGTCAATGAAATCCGTCCCGGTTGAAGCACCATGTGATGATCCGGAGGGGCGACGTAGATATGACCCGGCTTGATCGGATCGCCGTCGTCCGCGTGCCGTGTGGGCATCCCGCCGAGACGGTTGAGCAATCCCGGCAATTCGCTTTTGTGGCTGCCGACGTGGAGCACGATGAACACCGCAGCCGGCAGATCTGCCGGCAAAGCCGCGACGAGCTTCAGCAGCGCTTCGACCCCTCCGGCCGATGTGCCGATCACGACAATTGCTGACGCCGGTTTCATCACCGTTCAATACCGCGCAATTGCCGAAGCTTCCAGACGAAACGTGGCAGGCCGAGCCAGTTTCCGGCGCAATGGCAAATAGCGTGGAGCAGGCCGGGTGAAGCGCGTCGAGACTGCCGGCGGGTCGCTCAAATCAGGTCGACACCCGCCTTGCCATGCGATTCTGCTTTGCAGGTCAACATACATCATCGTGGTAATACAACAGCTTCCGCCATCCTGTGCAGTTCTTCCGCAATTTTGCCAGGCGACAAGACAAAATCGATACTCCCGGATTGTTCGGCATGATGCGGCATATCGGTCACTTCGGCTGAATCGTCTTGCGCAAAGGTTGTCCCGCCTTTCTCCTTGATCAGCTTGCAACCTTGGCTTCCGTCCCCATCGTAACCGGAAACAATGACGCCGATTGCCTTCGCTCCCATCGATTCCGCGAGGGATTTCAGGAAAAGATCGACCTGCTTGTTTCTCCCGGTTCGCGGTGAAACTGCATGAAGTGTCAGACCGTCGATGACCAGATCGGTGTCTGGAGGAATCACATATACACGATTGCGACGTACCGTCGCGCCTGTGGTGGCCACCATTACCTTCATGCTCGTGTGGCGCGCCAGAATTTGCGCGAGCTGGCTGCTGGCATCGGGCAAAAGGTGCGCCACGATGACAAAGGCCATGCCCGTCCGGGGCGACAGCGCGTCGAGAAGTGCCTTGTAGGCGGCAAGCCCGCCCGCCGAGCCGCCGATGCCGACAATGAAACTTGGCGCAAACATCGACCGGGTTCAGCTGCCGAGCATCTTCTTGGTTTCAGATGCGTTCCGCCCGGCGGTCATGAGCGTTTCAGACGGGTCGACCGGGACCAGCGATATCCCATCGTCGTTCAACACCAGCTTGTGAACGTCACTGGAGTGGCCCATGCCACGCGATTTGACAATATAAAGTCCGCGAATACGCTTCATTCCATCGTCTTCTTCAAGTTCCCTCACGACAATCCACGTGTCGATAAGTGACGAAACACCTATCTCTCCGCCCGAGTAATTTGGTGCCGTTGAAGAGACGAGACTTGTGCAGACGGCAGTGATGCCTTCGCTTTTCAGATGATCGAGCATGCGCGTGACCATCGATTTCACTTCCCGCTCGCTGCCCTCGCCGATAAGACTCGTCAGCGGATCTATGACCACGCCTTTTGGCTTGAACTCGGCAATGGTCTTGTACAAATCGAGCAAATGCTTTTCAAGTCCAGCGGAAGATGGCCTCGACGCTTCGATCCTCAACAGACCAGATTTGACAAACGGCGCCATATCGAGACCAATTGAGTTCATGTTTTCCATAAGTTGTTCGGGTGATTCTTCATACGACAGAAAAATGCACCGTTCGCCGCGCCGGCACTGCTCGACGATGAAAGCCGCCGCAAGACTGGTTTTACCCGTGCCTGCGGTGCCGGACAGGAGGACCGAGCTGCCCGTGATATACCCACCACCTTGAAACAGTTTGTTCAACGACGGAATGCCCGTCGAAATTCGCTTGGTTTGCCGGCGTTGATTCAGGGTGGCGGAGGTTATGGGAATAACGGAAAGCCCGTCGTGGTCGATGATAAACGGATATTCATTGGTGCCATGGCTAGAGCCGCGATATTTTATGATGCGGATGCGGCGAATGGAATGTTGTTCGTTGACCCGGTTATCGAGGAAAACGATGCAATCGGAGATATACTCCTCAACGCCGTGCCGCGAATAGGCACCATTGGGACCGGGCTCGACCGAGACCAGCGCCGTAACGCCTTTGTTTTTCAGCCAGCGGAACAGTCGTTTTATCTCGAGACGAAGGATACCCTGATCGGTAATGCCGGCAAACAGCGATTCTATCGAATCAAGAACGACGCGTTTGGCCCCGACGGAATCGATCGCGTTCTCAAGGCGGACGATCAATCCCTCAAGGTTGAACTCCGCCTCCAGAATGTCACGCCGTTCCAGTGTGACAAATTCGAGCACCAATTGCTGTTTCGCGACAACACCTTTCAGATCCCAGTTGAGTGAAGCGACATCGCGGATGAGGTCCTCGTTCGATTCTTCGAACGACACGAAAACGCCGGGTTCGCCGAATTCGAGCGCGCCGCTGATAACGAAATCGAGCCCGAAAAGTGTCTTGCCGGAACCGGCGCCGCCGCTGATCAGGGTAATATTGTTTTTCGGAAGCCCGCCGTCCGTAATCTGATCAAAGCCTTTGATCCCGGTCGCAGATTTGGCCAACTTTCTCGGGCTGGAGGTCTTTGGTTTAACGAGCGGCTTTGCCATGTTTAATTCCTCATTCCCGGCGTCTTCGACCTATGGGCCGAGGCCAGGCCGGGCGTCGGCATGGCTGTGGCATTACTCACCTGATCGCTCTGGGCCTCACCGGGATGGTGTCGAACCTGCAACCGCTCTCGCAAGAACCCCAGGACGCGTTCGATCGCTTCGCGTGTCGGTTGGCCTTCCTCGTCGATCAGCCCGATGGTCAGAACGCTATGCGGCGGCTCGGGATTGGCCTTGCTCGACCGCCCTGGCAGCTCGATTCCCTCGAATGCTTCGCCAAGCTCGCGCCGCAGGGTGTCGAAGCGCGCCGGGCGGCAGAACAGCGTGTCGCCATGAAATCGTAAGCCCATGACCTTCAACCCCTCGTCCGCGATTCGCCGGCGCGCGTTGACGAGGGTCTCGGGGGTTACGTGCAACGCGGCCGCCTTGGCGGGCGTCAGCGGCAGCGGGAACGATGGATGCCCCATCACCGGCGCGACTACCCATGGGTCAAGTGTCATGGTCAGCGCAAAATTGCCTGTCACGCACATCCCTACCGCGCCTACGCCAACGCCGCCGATCTCCTCATGCACCCGGCCCGCCAGGGCGCGCAGCCAGTCAGTAATCGGGCTCGAGCGGTCCTCGGCAAGCGCGTAGAATTCGCGGCTGATGCAAATCCGGGCAAGCTGGAACATCCGATCGACCGGATTGGTCGTGCGCCCGAGCGTGCCAAACAGATGCGGCATGAATACAGTAAACCCCGCTTCTGCCACCTTGTCGGCAAAACGAAGCACTTCTGCGGAAATTCCAGGCACCTCGTGCATCACTACCACCCCTGGCCCCGTGCCCTTGCGGTAAACGGTTCGCTCGGTCCCGCCGCTGGAGAACGGAAAGGCGGTATAGCCGGGAAGATGTTCCATCACTGTACAACGCGCGAACAGGCGTTGAGGGCCATTGAGACCAGACACGTCGGTCGATCTGGCAAGAGCCTTGTTGCCATCCCGTTAGCCCGTCTTATTCATGAGGCGTGCCAGATGAGGCCGAGATCAGGGTTTTGCGTGCCGTTGGCGGGATTTTGACGCGGGTGTTGGTGGCGCCTTTTGTGCGCGTTGATCTGAGTTTGCGGGTTGCGGTTTCGAAGGTTGATCTGCGGCACTGCCGCGCCGGCTACGGGCTGGCGGTACGCAGCGTGATGGCGGCGGCTTTGAAGACCGCGGCATCGGGACAGGCGCTGGCGAAGGCGATGCGGATGCGGGTTGCAGTTTCGACAACCCGGGCGGCGACCTTGATCAGCCGGGCCCGCAGCGTCGCGAACTCGGCGGCGCGTAGCGCTGTTGTTGCCGGGATGGCCTGGCGCAGCTTCCACATCAGCCAGTAGGCGGCTGTGTGAAGGATGAGGCGCATCTGGTTGGCGTTGGCCGATCGGCACGAGGTACGGTCGCTTTTGAGCTGCGCCTTGTGGAGCTTGATCAGGTTCTCGGCCTGGCCCCGGGCGCAGTAGAGGGTGTCGTAGATCCGCTCGGCGCTGCCGTCCTTGAGCGAGGTGACGACGAAGCGGATGTCGAGCCCCAGCGTGCTTGCCTCGATCCGCGCCACCACCCGGCGTTTGTCCGTTCCCCAGGACCTGGCGGCGTAACGGGTCTCGGCGTAACGGCGAAGTTCGACCAGTTTGCGCTCCGCCCGGTCTGTGGCGCAGGCATCGCCCTGGGTCACGATGACGGGATCGGCATGCGGCATCCGGTTGCCGGGAAGACCGAACACATAGTCGATGCTGTTTGCCTCGCACCACGCCATGATCTCGGGCCGGCCATAATGACCATCGCCGCGCAGCGTGATCGCTGTGTTGGGCCAGTTGCGACGGATGCGGCGGATCAAACGGCGGATATGCCTGGCCATCTCGGTGCCCGAAGGCGTCTTGCCGGTGCGTAGCAGCATCGCCACCGGCCGGCCGGTCGCTGTGTCGTAGACATGGATGGGCAGGAAGCAGCGTTCCCCATAATGGCCATTCCAGAACGACAGTTGCTGGCCGCCGTGGACGACATCGACCGTCTCGTCGATGTCGAGCGTCACCGCCGCCGGCGGCGCGGGATAGCTCGCGCAGTAGATATCGACCAACGCGTCCATCATCCGCACCAGCTCGCGGGTGGTCGGGGTATTCTCCCAGCGCGACATCGTTGGCTGACTGGCAAGACCGACTGCGGCCCCGGGCAGCTTGCCCAGCGCCAGCATGAAGCCCGGATCGTGGCGCAGCGCATCAAGGTCGTCGGCGTCCTCATAGCCGCACGCGATCGCCAGCATGCGGGCGCGCAATATGTCGTCAACATCATGGATGACACGGCTCTGGTCGCGCCGATCGGCAATGCAGCTGGCCAGCGCCGCAGCAATCCCCATTCGTCGCTCGGCCTGCGCCAGAAGCAACACGCCACCATCCGAAGTCAGCCGCCCGCCATCGAACGCTGCGGTCACTTTCTTGGCGCAAACCGCTGGGAACGGGAAGCCGGGTGCGCTATCGTCTGACATGGCGGGCGTGGCACTTTCTGTCCGGATGAATTGAATGGCGTTTGCACCCATTCTCTACATCAGATCAGATAGTTAAGCTACGCTCGCCAACCCCAGATCGGGCGCCCGATGAATAAGACGGGTTAGGCCGAAACCGGTAACTGCCTTTTCCGACCACGCGAAAATATCGATCTGCCTGCATGTTGTTGAAATGTGGTTGGAAACAATGTCCGCTCCCGGGCGAAGCAAGATGCACGCAAAATGTCACCATTTGGGCCGGCTGCGGCCCGACAGCTTTTCCGCCAGATAGCAGACGAGCTGCATTTTAACGATTTGGTCGCTGGAGCGCCGGGCAACGAGGTCCGAAGCGGCTTTATTGCTCAATAAAAGGTGAATGGTCGGAGACCGGGAGTGTCATATTGGCGGCTATTTCCTGTTGATTTATGAGGCCCTTGCGCGGCAACTTCGCGCCGAGGCCACATGGACGTCAGTCAACGGGACCGAGCTCAAACTAGCCATCCCCGATCATGCGACAGTGAGCCGGTAATATACGCGGCGGAGCGATCGAGCTTGCTGCTACCGCATGCGCCTTGATCGTGTTGAAGGACACAAGTTTTTCCTTCGTTTGAACTTCAAGGCCGCACGCGGGTTTATAATAGGTCATGAAGTTGGATAGCCGCGCCACATGTGCCACGTTCTGATTATCGAGGATGACGCCCTTATCGCGATGGATCTTCAGGCGATATTGGAAATCGAGGGCGCGTCGTCATTCTCATTCGCAGTGTCCGAACAGGAAGCAGTCCGCGAAGCGCTCGTGTGCCGACCCGCTCTCATCACCTCTGATTTTACCTTGGTTGAGGGCACCGGGCCTCTCGCTGTCGCAGCTATACGTCAGGCGTTGGGGCCAATCCCGGTGATCTTCATCAGTGGCACCCCTGAGGCATGCCCGGCCGGGGAGGCCGCATGTCTAACCCTGGGCAAGCCTGTTGATCATACGGCAATTGTGCGGGCATTTCAGAAGCTTCTGCCAGAAGCAAGAGCCCCTGGCTCATAGGCGAGGCGCTCTCCCAGTGTATGATAAAGGACATTATCATACATAATGGGGCGGAACACTGAACGCCATCAGCGACTGGGCGGCGACGCGCGGCACCGTATGAGGTAAACGGGCATATGGTCGGCAGACGCGAGGTGAACTGGCAGCCGCTGAGCACGGCGCCCATGATCGGCGACATAATTGCGGGCGCATTGGCGGATTCGCGCGAGCATGTCTTGACCCTGATGGAAGCGCTCGATCGACCGCACGCTCTGGCTGACGCTGACCTCGACCGGAGCCACCACATATATACAGAGCAGATAGAGTTTGTCGGGATCTACACTGAGCAGGTGGCCCGGTGGCGAGCGGTAGAACTGTCACGTGACCAGAGGCAGGCTATCAATCGCATCGACGCCGACAATGGCGAGTTGTCGATCGTCACTTACCAGGTCTTGGCACTTGTCGACGCGCTGCGCGCATCGACCGTTGAGGCGATGATGAAAATGAGCGATCTCGAACTTGGTTTGAACGCAACGCTGCGCGGCATGTCGAAACAGTAGGGCGTGCGCTACCTCGTTCTTGGTCCGTTCGGCCTAGGGTAATTGAGATAACAAGATCGTGTCCCACAGCGTGGTGTAGGTTCGCGGTCTCGCCGCTTTGATCTCCGGCTTGGCCGGGTTTATCATGCTGCCATGGATGACAGCGTGACAATGGGATCATCGCTCATTTGCGACACACTTT
>Ga0209906_100311_pt1 | contig 29159 bp, 17 predicted proteins | sample FECB24metaG_FD_188303 | JGI IMG/M metagenome (GOLD analysis project Ga0209906, IMG submission 188303) | Cyanobacterial communities from the Joint Genome Institute, California, USA from Joint Genome Institute, California, USA - FECB-24 metaG... ... | reverse complement strand
CATCGAGCAGCAGCGTGCGGATGCGCGAGAGATGGCGGCGGTCCGTCTCATCCGTTACATCAGCCGCCGTATCGCTCAATTGGGCCAGCATGGCGCCCTCGCGCATGATGGACGCATCCAGCAGACTGCGCGCCTCCTCCATCTTCGGGCCAAGCTCCTCATGCCACATGACCTTGAGGATGGCGCGGCGCGCTTCCGCCATAAGCAGCCGGATCGCTTCGGCAAGACGAATACTGTTGGTTCTCGTCCGTTCGGCCGCAGACGCCGCATGATCGTAGAGTCCCCGCTTGAGAAACTCTCCAACGATGATCTCGCTGACCTGCGTCGCTGTGAGTGGATCGTGCGCCAGCAAGCTGAGATGGATTTCAATCGCTTCCTGGGTCAGCCGGTAACCCACCGTCCCGTCCGGGAGCGGCTCCGCTCGCAGCAATGCGAATTCGAAAAAGACCCCCTCAGGCTGATCTGGATCGAACAGACGGACCTTGAAGCGCGCGCGGCGGTCGCGAGCGTTGGTCAAGCCGTCGAACACATGCTCTGCCAGCGCGGTCGCATCCGGGTCAGAGAGATTTCGCGACTGAAGCCGTGCCAAATCCGCAAGATATTCAATCAGCTCTGCGCGGCCCGCCGTTCCGCCGGCGCCCATTCGGTCGATCAGCAATTCGATGGCGGCAAGAGCCAGATAGCGCATGTCCACGCGCTCCGCCGTCTTGGCGGAGACGTGCAGCATTCCTTTGTTGTCTTCGGCCCGCTGCAGGGGCGCAATCAAGGACAGAGCTCGCAGATGGCTGGTCAGGCGCGGCGCAGCATCGGCGGAAATGAAACGCTGGTCGGACATGGACGCATTCGATTTGTCTGTGGATCGCCCCTGCAGGCATTACGGAGTGCAACTTTTGATGCGCTTTTCCCCTGGTGAGCACACACCAAGATTGAGGCGGGGTCTACCCGCACCAAATCAGGAGCTCTGGCTTGTCCCGGAACCCAAAGTATGGAACAATTAGAGAACAAATGCAAACCCAACGGCCGCCAGCCGTGGCGGCCGTTCCCCTCCGGACGACGCAATGCGCCCCTCCTCTGGACGGGTCTCAGCCCCTCAGGCGATCGGCAAAACGCTTGAGATCAACCCGATCCTCATCCATCAAAAAAAAGCCGCGAGCCGGATAATCATTGGTCCCGCCGGCGAGAACGCGCCGTCCGTCGATCTGCGAGACCATATAAGCAAAGGCCGGATTGAAGCGTCTAAGCGGCCATCCCGTCGCTGCATGCAATTCTTCGACGCCTACCGTGTTGCTCCTGGCAAGCGCCAAGTCCACGAGCGTAACCACATCCGACGCCGGGTCAGTCTTTATCGCATGCGGATCGAAAGTGATGAACAGCTCGGCGGCGACGCGTATCCGTAGAATGCGTTTGGAGATTACGGCGCTCGTCCGCAGATAACCGTCCTTCGCAAGCTCGGCCACGGCGAACGCCAACTCGTCCATGCTGGAATCCGGAAAGGCCTTCGTCAGTTCCTCTTCGGCGATGAAATCACCGAGGCCTTTTTCTGATCGTTCCGCAACCCATAGTGCAATGCGTACGGCCAGCTTGCCTAATTTTCCGACCCTCAATGTCGCCGGCTCCTTCGCTGGAGGCGCGATAATCGGCTTTACAGGCGGCACATCGCGGCTTGGAGGCAGCGCGCCGCTCGCAAGCCACGCATCGATGTGGTCGACGGTCATTTTGCAGATGTCCGCGAACTGAAGAATGTCCTCGCCAACCAAGGGCACCGTTTCGCCAAGGCGCGCATCAGCCGCGTGCTCGGTGAACATCGCATCGGCAATCCCGAGATTATGCCCAATGACATGACGCTTCTGGATATTCAGCGTGAGCACAGCAAGCGCATCAACACTCAGGCTTCCGAATGGATCGAAGCCGAATTCGGCGAAACGCTTCCGGCCCCGCTCGATGTTCTGGAAAGCATTTCCGACTGGCTTCACCTCGGGCGCGTCTGCGGGCCGCGTCGTGAGCTTGTAGAGATAGACGGTTTTGAGAGTTGCCTCGAATGCGGTCAGGACATCCTCATGCGCATTGCCGAGCAGCCGGTAAGCCAGTTCCCCCTGCTCTGCACCCAGCTTGCCGGCCATCTCCACTTGCTCCCGCACGAGCATCGCCTCGCGGGCGAAATGCAGATGGATGTTCGGCGCTCCGCAATCCGGGCAGAACAGCGAGATCGCAAAGACCCCGTAATCGCGGCCGCATTCGTCACATACCAACTCGCGCAGCAAATCGCGGCGCGCGAAACGGGGTCGAGGTTTCGGATGCGGCTGCGGACCCGGCTTGATCTTGACGAACTTATTCCCGGCGAATTTGCGCCCAAGATCGGCGAACATGCCATGAAAGGCCTCAGCGACGTCGGCCGCAGCGGCGTGCGCGACCACTTCCTGCGCTGCCGCTACGTCGTCCGGATGTGTGAAGGCATCGTCTTCATCCAATGTGCCGCTATACGGACAGATTGTGCCGGGCGTTCCCGGCATATGGGACATACGCGCGCTCATGGTTTCCGGGAGAGCGAAGCCTTCCACCCGGTCGCCAAGCAGAAAAAGTCGCGGATGCGCATTTTCGTTCGGTGAGTACCGATAGACACGGCCGTCCGGCGTTTTCGGCAGGGGAATTCCAAGCTGCATGTCGCTGCCGACCCCGCCGATCCTGTAACTCTCCAAATTCTTGAAGCGCATGGGTCAACATCCGCCTGGTCATTGAATCACGTCGCATAGCCGATTGTACCATGGTCAGGCAGCAACGGCCGATATTCTTAGCCCGCGCGTCATATTGCCTGCGCCATCTCCAAGTAACGGCAGAAGGCATTCGCAAGCTGCATCTGCTGCGGCGTACGGCATTCCGCTTCGAACAGCGACGGCGAGCCGACAAGGATGCAAACGCAGCGCGCCCGCGACGTGGCGACGTTCAAGCGGTTGGCGCTGTAAAGAAACTCCATACCGCGCGGCGCGTCCGCGTGGCTTGATGTGGTCATTGAATAGATGACGATCGGTGCTTCCTGCCCCTGAAACTTGTCGACGGTGCCGATCCGCGCACCCGGCAAGCGATCTTGCAATTCGAACACTTGCGCGTTGTACGGCGCAATAATCAGGATGTTGTCGAGTGCAACAGGAGCCTCTTCTCCGTCCGGTCCTATCCATGTCGCCTTCGATGCAAGGATCTCTTCGACCAAGGCCTTGATAACGTCCGCTTCCTCAGGGCTAGCGCTTTGATTGCCTTCATGTTCGACCGCTAGGTAGCGCAAGCCAGAGCCATTCACGCCGCTTTGTGATTTGATCGCCTGTTGCTGCAGGCCGGGTTTCGACCGCAGCCTGTCTTCGTAGAACAGCTCAGAAGTGAACGAACATATCTCCGGATGCAGCCGCCATGTTTCTTCCAGGAACAGCCCGCGGTCGGCAGTGACGGTGGCATGTTCGCCCAGGATGTGCTTGAGCGCCGATACGTCCGTTCCTTCCGGGTGACTGCCTTGCAATGGCTGTTCGAGTTGGCGCGGGTCGCCGAGCAGAACGACCGTCTTTGCCGCGTGCGACACCGCCAGGACGTTCGCGAGCGACATCTGCGCCGCCTCATCAACGAACAATACATCAAGGGCTTCGAAAGCTTCCGGGCGAGCCCATAGCCACGACGTTCCACCGGCCACCGGACAATCGGGCCCGAGCGAAGAGAAGATTTTGGCGTTGTCGGTCGTAAACCGGATGCCGGGAACGTCGTCCGCCTTTTCCGATAGCTTCTGGATGCTCTGAATTGGCTTGCCGCTCTGCTTGCACGCGCGCTGAATCTCATCCAGCAGATTGCGGATGACTTTATGGCTGTTCGCGGTGATACCGACCTTCTTTCCCGTTGCAACAAGGGCGCAAATCATGCGAGCGCCGGTGTGCGTCTTACCCGCGCCCGGAGGTCCTTGAATGGGAAACACACAAGGCTCGAATGCCGGCGAGATGCGAACCGCTGCACTGAGCGTCGTCTCATCCACGTTTCTGATCGGCTGCCCACCGATCTTCGGCGCATCGAATAGAAGGAGATCGCGCGCCGCCTGATAGCGTCCCGGCCCCTTCATTCCATTTGCGATGACATATTCGGCGATACGCACGAGGGCTTCTGCCTGCTCCTCTGTTCCAATCACCTTATGCGAGAAAATTGCCTCCGGGTGCAGTGAAGCCGAATCCTGCCGCTTCTTGATGTCCACCGTACGGTCGTCAAGAGAGATCGCGTTAACTTTGCCAAACGGCTTCCCTCCGACCGCACGCAGATCTTCATCGCCGCGCAGCTCCGTTTCCTGCGCCGGGAAGCTGTAGCGGTGAATAGGCGCTTTTGCTGTTCCTCCAACATTGCCGGCGAACGTCAGGCCGGAGATCGCAGCACGCTCGTCGAGCAACTCCTCTGCGGACAGAGCCGACAAGCGGAAATACTCCCACCAGGTCGCCTTTATCTCGCGGCCGTGGAAATCCAGAACATTGCCCAGAAGCCAGCGTGCATGTTCATCCGGTGTCCGGTCCGTCACATCGACCGGAGCCACTTGCGTCAGGCTTTGGACGAGCGGAGCAATACGCTGCTGCCATGCGGTGAGCTTTTCGCTTGCGTCTCCGCTCTTGGGCTCGGGACGGTCTATTGTCGCGCCTCCCGTGAGGAGCTCGGCGCGCAATCCTTCGAGCCAATCACGCAATGCCCATGCCGATAAACAATCATCCTTGTTGTAAGCGTCGACGACCTTGCGATCGGCATCTTCTATGCCCTGCACATCGCCGAGCTCAAGGCAGGCCTGGACCTTGGCAAGTATCTTTCCGGCGTCGGACAAATCTTGCGCGCGCTTGTATTCGTAAAGCGGCTCCAGCTTCTTGATGGAATAGCTCTCGACGCTGGCGCGAATGCTGTGGCGGATCACGGCGAACAGATCGACAAGCACGCCGCCGCGCAGCAAGCGATCGATTTCCTCTTCCCGCGCTGCGTATCGGCCCATAAGGCGCTTCAAGGCGGCCGGTTCGTACGGCGCGAAGTGATAGATGTGCAGGCCCGGATATGTTTTGAGGCTCTCAAAGACGAAATCGACGAAGCGTTCAAAAGCAGCTTTTTCATCGGCCCGGGTGAACGACCATTCCGCGCGATGCTGCGCTTGTCCGCTTTCGTCCTGATAGGCATAGCCGAACAAGAATTCGAGCCCGCCGCCCCGCACGAAGGGATCGCCTTCGAGGTCGAAGAAGATGTCTCCCGGCGACGGTTCGGGCAGACAACAAAGCCCGAACCCGGGCTGAATCGGCAAGGCCTCATGGATGACCTTGCCTTCCGTCCGTCCCTTGACCTGCAGTCGCGCCTGCTCGCGAATTTTCTCGTAGCTCTGAGCGGCGCCACGATCCGGCTTCCACGGCCAGGGCAGAACAACTTCCGCCAGCGTCGCGGTCGTGCCGACATCATGGCGTCTCAATTCGCCAATCTGGCTTTTCGAGATTCCGGCGACGAGCGAGAGGTGATCGTCCTTTCGTCGCTTCTCATCGCAATGTCGCCGCCATCGGCAGATGTCGCAGTGCGGGTTCGGTTCGGGATAGAGATCGTCGGCCGTGCCATTGTCGACCGACTGTTCAAGACTGCGGCGCACGCGCCGGTAATAAGCCGAATAATCTGTCGTCCGATAGATTTCCGGCTCGAAGCCTGTCTCCGGGGTAACGACGTAGCTGAATTCGGGCAGTTTCTTCTGCATCGATGCGAGCAGCTCCGAATACAATGAAAGCTGCAAGACTGTGCCGCCCTTCGTCTCCTTGGCAAGCTTGGTGTCAACGACTTCATAAGACCAGGCGCCAAAGACGCTTGGCTTCTCGACGCGGCGAAGCACGTCAGCCCGCCCGCTCCATACGCCATCCTGAAGGGCGGCCTGGACAACGATGGATGCACCGCCCTTCATGGCGGCGACGGTCTTATTGACGGCATCCTTTTCGACGCCGATTCCGCCGATCAGGCGTATCTCATCTCCCTTCCCTTTGAGATGATCGATGTAAGCCTTTTCATGCTGCGCACCGCGTTCTGCCAGGACTTCCAGGACAGGATCCCAAACGGACGGCTTCGCGATCTCGCCGCGCGCGGTAGAGAGATCGAGCGCTGTCAGGTAGCGGCAGTTGAGATGCCCCACCAGGTCGCTCGCCGTAAGATGGACCGTTTCCCCGTCCTTGCGCATGAACGCCACGCTAGTGCAACCGGGGCGTGCTCCGCAACACGGCATTGAACTTTTCGGCTAATTCATGTTCCTGCGTCGCAATACGCGACGTATTCACTGCGGCCACCGCCATGCCCGTACAATCTTTGGACGCGCTCGGTCAGCCTATTTGCTCGTGGAAAAGACGACGTCCTGCGCGTCGATCCGGCGGAAGTCCGACACCGATCACGCTTGACGACTACCATCGCACACGGGCGGAGTTGCAATGGCACGCTCGCTGGCCGAGGCTGGGCCACCGGATCGAGCAATTTTTGTTCGGATCTCAAGCCGAATCTTACGTGCCTTACTTATTCTGACGCAGGACGAGTCAACGAAGGTGTCTGGCACGCAGTGTCTACCTGACCATTGCCTTCAATCGAGGTCAAACGTCAGGGAATTCAAACCAGCGCCCACCTGTCCCGCAGCATCTCGGCAAGCTGCGCTGATTCAGCAAGCGTAAGACTGGAGAGTTCGTCCGCAAGTGCCGCGAGATTCTTGGTTGTCCGCACGGCCGGATATTCATCCTCAATCATCTGGCTTTCAATGACCTGGCCGGGCTGGAAGTATCCAAGTTCCTCACGCAGCTTTTGCGCTCTTAAGATGGACTCCTCCGTCCAATCCGCTGTGTCCCAGAAAATGAAATCCTCAGACGAGCCGCGTATCCCACGTGCATCGAGTGCAATCCCGACGATGAAGCGCCTTTCCGGTCTTACCGCTTTTGCAGCGATGCATCGCGACCTCAGGTGAAGCATGCGATCGGCGCGGTACGCCGCGTAATCCTTCCCTTGATCGCCGCGACCGATGAACAGGACGTAGTTGATGTCTGCCTGGTCGGAGGGAAGCAATGTGCTTACCGCGTTATTGCGGGCAATCTCGGCGCGCTCCAGAATGAGTTTTGACAGGATGCGCCTTGAGAAACGTGTCTCACCGGCCATTGCTCTAACCAGTCGCTCGTGATCGGACATCTGTATTTCGTTCCCGAACTCAAGCGTCTGCGCCAAATAATGGCCGGTGACGTATTCGATCAAACCGTCCCAGAACTGCCCTATCTTGTTCCGCTCTCGCCCAGCCTGGAATTCGGGAGACGCCTGCGCTTTCGCCCACAAATCCGGTTCGAGCCGATATTCCTTGTCATGTTGCGGAAACTTGCGGCCGTTCCACAGGTAGTAGGCCAAGATGTCCAGTTCAGATTCCGCGTATACAAATTTCCCGTTTTCAAAGAGCGCCATCTTGCTGTTCAGGTAATGGATTAGGTCGGACGTCGTTGAGAGCTCCGTCAGCACGACCTTGATACTGTCTTCGTCGAATACATGAACCCAGCCGCGGGCTTGGCTTATTGTGCCGACCGTGAACGGTTCGGCATCGTCGACAATTCTTGGATTGATCCTGAGCGCACGCACTCCGGTTTCCGCCTTGGCTCGATCCAACGCGCCCAGTGCCACGCAAATGCGGTGAACACGCATCTCCGTAAGTGGCGGCAAACGGATCGGAAGAGGCTCCGCGCATCTGGTGTCGAGGAAGACCTGATCAGGATAGGTGCGAAGCCAGCGTTCCGCCTGGTCGACCTGATGAGCCGAGCGGGCGACGGACCGCCGAAACCAACGAGACCAATCAAGCATCGAGTCGCCGGTCAAGGGAAAGGCACAGGATTTGTCCGAGAACACAAGCACGTCGTTGCCAAAGACGACCAAGAGGTCCGTGAGCTCCTTGCTCGGCTTCTTGAAAAGATTGGGATAGGTCCAGAGTTTCAGGAATGAACGATCACAAAGCTCGGCCAGAAGCCGCTCGGATGGTGTCAGCCCCTCGGAACGTTTGAAGAGCATCGTCCGCTACTCCATTGTGGCCAAGTGTCCTTCAACGCGACCTAAGAGATCATCGCGCGTGCGAGCGTTCGCGGTAAGATCTGAAATGGCTGACGTTGCTTAGTGTGCTGGGGCGCAAAAGCGAAAGCAGCAGAGGGCAACTTTGCGAGAACGAATAGTAAAAAATCGTAGAACATGCGTGCACAGAAATTGCACACGACCCACGTCTAACTATTTGATTTCAATAAACTCTCTGTCCAATCCATCATGGGTGCAACTGAAAATTGCCGTTGCGATGAATAACAACTTGACATTGAACTGACTTAGAAATTCCGTTGCGGCCTGTAGCGATTGACACTGCCTATAGTGCGAAAAGCGCAGCAAAAACAGGCGTTTTCGGAGGCAAATATCACAAAGTGATACCGGAATTCGCGTTGTGATACCGGCTCACAAGAAACGAAAGAAGAAACTATGAAAGTTGATAGCAGCAACCTTTCGCAGGTGACAACGCCTCATCGATCCGATGGGGCAGACATGAAAGATAACAAGCTCGTCCTAGACCCGTGTTGCGGTAGTCGCATGTTCTGGTTCGACCGACAGGACACCAGAGCAGTATTCGGAGACATCCGAAGCGAGGAACATGTCCTCAAAGACCGATCGAGCGCAGGCGGTTCGCGCAAACTGGTAATAGCTCCAGATCAGCAAATGGATTTTCGCTATCTGCCATTCGATAATAATCAATTCCATCTCGTCGTTTTCGACCCCCCTCACCTGATGCGGAATGGCAAGTCGGGCTGGCTAGCAAAAAAATACGGGAAGTTGGGCAATGATTGGCGCGAAGATATTCGAGCAGGCTTCACTGAATGCTTTCGCGTCTTGAAGCCAAACGGCACGCTAATTTTCAAGTGGAACGAGGAAGAGGTAAAGGTTTCCGAGTTGCTGTCCCTAACTCCAGAGAAACCGCTTTTCGGAAACAGGTGCGGGAAAACGGCAAAATCTCACTGGATCGTTTTCATGAAGCCGGAACAGTCCGAAGTTTCGAGTATCACAAGCAGTATCACAAGCACTCAAAACGCCGATGAAATAACGACTGATGTCCAGTCCATCATCGGCGCAACGGAAAAACGCCGCGCCTGCAGCGTGCTGTCCGCGGGAACCTGAGGTGCCGGGCTGTTCATTACAAGTCGAGCGGTTTGCCGAACGGTCTTTGTACCTGAGGGCTTTATGGTGCCCCCACTCTCCTTTCGCAACCCGGAAAGTTCCCGTGACACTGAGCCCTTCGCGACTGACGGCAGCGCTTGCAGTCTGCCTCGTGACGGTGACCGTCCACCCGGTCCGCGCGCAGGACGCGCCGCCGAGCTATGAGGGTTATCGCGAGGGCCGGTTCTTGCGCTATCTCAACGCTCATGAAGGGCCGATCGCGGCAGTGCCGCGCATCGGCCTGTCGTTTGGCGACCGCACCCTCAATGCCGTGATCGATTCCGGGTCCACCGGCATCGTCGTTGCCGCGCGTTACATCCCCGGCTTCGACTCTTTGCCATCGATCGGCGAAGGCCGCCTCACCTATTCGAGTTCGGGGCGCGTTATGATCGGACGATGGGTTGTCACTCCGCTCGCTCTGGTCGGCCGCGACGGGGCGCGGGGCGAGACCGAGCCGATGCCGGTGCTCGGGGTCACTCGCGTCGAATGCTGGGCCAACGCTCGCGACTGCACGCCGCATGACGAGCCGTCCGGCATTGCCATGGTGGGCATCGGTTTCGCTCGCCAAGGCGATCACCAGAGCCAGAGCACGCCGGACAAGAATCCGCTGCTGCGGATCGCTGGCTCGAGCGCCGAACGGCGGCGCGGCTATATCCTGTCGCCGCAAGGCGTCCATATCGGGTTGACGCCGGCCAACACGCAGGGCGATTTCCGCTATATCAAGCTCTCGCGCGCTGCAGACCGCCCGGACTGGGCGCCTCTGCCGGCCTGCATTTCGATCAACGGACAGACCCCGCCCGCCTGCGGCACGATGCTGATGGATACCGGCGTATCGGCGATGTTCATCACGCTGCCGCAGTCGCAGGCTCAAGGGCAGGCCGGATCGCTCGCGCCCGGCACCGACGTGTCGATCGGCGTCGGCGGACCGGAAGCCGGATTTCATCTGTATCGCTTCACGGTCGACGACGGCTCTCTGCTCGCGCCATCGACGACGCATCTGCGCGTCGCTGACGACCGCACCTTCGTCAATACCAGCTTCCACCTGCTCAATGGCTTCGACATGCTGTACGATGCCGACGGCGGCTATGTCGGTTTCAGGCGGCGCTGAACCTCCACCCTCAACTCATAGTCGATCCCGCATGGGCCGCCTTCGCGCGCAATCCGTCATCGAACGAAGGGTCCGCCCGCATCTGAATGCCGGGCCGCCCCGTTGAAGAGCCAAACAAGAAAAAACGCCGGACCGCACAAGCGGCCCGGCGTCCAGGATCCTATAGTGGTGCGCGTGCTTACTTCGCCGCGAGGCCGGCGTCCTGGAAGATCTTGGTATAACGCTCGGTATCCGCCTTGATGGTCTCGTCGAACTGCTTGGGCGTAGACGTCACGACGACCACGCCACCCTGCTTCGCCATGCGCTCCTGCAAGGCCTTGTCCTGCAGCATCTCGACCGTATCCTTGTTGATCTTTTCGATGACCCCCGCCGGCGTACCGGCCGGCGCCAACAGCCCGAACCAGGATTCATAGGCGAAGCCCGGAAGTCCGCCCTCCTTCAGGGTCGGCAGATCCGGCATCGATTCGACCCGCTTGTCTGTCGCGACGCCGAGCGCACGAACCTTTCCCGACTGCACAAGCTCCACGGCCGTGCTGGCCGGGGTGAAATACATGTGGGAGTCGCCGCGCACCACGCTCATGTTGGATTCCGGCGCGCCTTTGTAGGGCACATGCACCAGGTCGAGCTTTGCCGCATCCTTAAACAACGCACCCGCGATAAAGGTGGTGGAGCCGAGGCCGGGAGATGCGAAATTCAGCGTACCGGGTTTTGACTTGGCGAGATCGATGAGTTCCTTCAACGTCTTTGCAGGCAGTTCCGGATTGACGATCAGCACCAGCGGCACCGAGGCGACCGGTGTGATGCCGGCAAAATCTTTTACCGGATCGAATGGCAGGCTCTTGTTCAGCACGCCTGCGACCGTATGCCCGTTCGAGGTCAGCATCAGGGTGTAGCCGTCCGCCGCACTTTTCGCGACGGACGCCGTTCCGGCGATCCCCGGGCGGTTTTCGACGATCACCTGCTGCTTCCACTTCTCGCCGAGCTTGTCGGCCACCGCGCGGGCCAGCAGATCGGTGGCGCTGCCGGCCGAGAACGGCACCACAATCCGCACCAGTTGATTCGGATAGCCCTGCTGCGCGGACGCGACGGACGACACAAACAAAACGGCGGCCGCTGCAAACAGCGACGACCAGAACTTCCGCATGAACTCCTCCCGTTTTTTGTCTCCGGCTCCCGCCGGCTGGGGCCCTTCTATCAGGTCACACAAAATCCGGATATGCAGGTCACGACCTGATACAAAATCGACTGCAATTTTCACCTTATCGAAAGAAGTGCCCCCTCCATGCGCACCGAGCAGGCCCGCCCAGTCCGTCTTCAGGATTATCGCGCTCCCGACTGGCTGGTCGACGAGGTTCGGCTCGACGTCTCACTGCATCCGACCGCAAGCCGGGTCCGCTCGGAACTTCGCCTGCGGCCCAATCCGGACACGGCGCCCGCCCACATCGTCTTCGATGGCGACGGCCTGACACTGGAGTCTGTCCTCGTCGATGGCCAACCGCTGCCGGCGGCCGCGTTCGTCGCGACCCCGGATCGCCTCACCATCGCGCAGCCGCCGCAGCGCCCGTTCACGCTGACCATCGAGACCACCGTCGATCCGTCGGCCAACACGCAGTTGATGGGCCTTTACCGGTCGAGCAACACCTATTGCACGCAATGCGAGGCGGAAGGCTTCCGCCGCATCACCTACTTCCCCGACCGCCCCGATGTCATGGCGGTCTACACCACCCGGATCGAGGCCGACAAAGCGCAGGCGCCGGTGCTGCTCGCAAACGGCAACCTGCTCGAAAGCGGTGAGTTGCCGGCAGGCCGGCACTATGCCGTGTGGCACGATCCGTTTCCTAAGCCGTCCTACCTGTTTGCCCTGGTCGGCGGCACGCTCGGCTGTGTCGAAGACGAATTCATCACCATGTCCGGCCGCAAGGTGACGCTGCGGATCTATGTCGAGCCGGGCAAGGAAGACCGCTGCGGCTATGCAATGGACGCACTCAAGCGCTCGATGCGCTGGGATGAGGAAGCCTTCGGCCGCGAATACGATCTCGATATCTTCATGATCGTCGCGGTGTCCGACTTCAATATGGGGGCGATGGAGAACAAGGGGCTGAATGTCTTCAACGATCGCTATGTCCTCGCCTCGCCCGAAACCGCGGTGGACGGCGACTTCGCCGCGATCGAGGCGATCATCGCCCACGAATATTTCCACAACTGGACCGGCAATCGCATCACTTGCCGCGACTGGTTCCAGCTCTGCCTGAAGGAAGGCCTCACGGTCTATCGCGACCAGGAATTTTCCGCCGATATGCGCTCGCGCGCGGTGGAGCGGATCGGCGACGTGCGCAATCTCCGCTCGCATCAGTTCGTCGAAGATGCGGGCCCCCTCGCGCATCCGGTGCGGCCGGAGCTCTATCACGAGATCAACAACTTCTACACCACCACGATCTACGAGAAGGGCGCGGAAGTCATTCGCATGTTGCGCGTGCTGCTCGGTGGCGACGCGTTCCGCAAGGGGATGGACCTTTATTTCGATCAGCATGACGGCGAAGCCGCCACCATCGAGCAGTTCGTGCGCTGTTTCGCCGATGCTTCGGGCCGCGACCTGTCGCAATTCATGCGCTGGTACTCGCAGGCCGGTACTCCGGACGTGATCGCCGACGGACAATACGATCAGGCGGAGCGGACCTACACTTTGCAGCTCTCGCAATCGCTGGCGCCAACACCGGGCCAGCCGGTGAAGGAGCCGATGGTGATCCCGCTGAAACTGGGGCTGGTCGGCGCCGATGGCGCGGACCTGACGCTCCAGGTCGGCGGCAAACCGACCGGCGACGTCATCACCCTGACCGGGCCGTCGCAAACCATCGTCTATGAGGGCGTGTCCGAGCGTCCGGTTCTCTCGATCAACCGCGAATTCTCCGCCCCGGTGAAACTCACCACCAATCTGTCGGCCGAGGATCTGTACCGGCTCGCCGCGCGTGACTCCGACGCGTTCAATCGCTGGCAGGCTTTGCAGACCCTGGCGACGCGGTTTCTGCTCAAAAACGTCGGCCTGCTCCGAGCCGGCAAGCCGGCGGAAACCGATGACGGTCTGACGGCCGCCCTCGCCGCCATCCTGGACGACAAAAAGCTCGAGCCGGCCTTCGTGTCGCTGGCGCTGACGATGCCAACCGAATCCGACATCGCCCGCGACCTCGGCCGCGACGTCGATCCGCAGGCGAATTTCGCCGCGCGGGCGCACTTGCGGTCCGTTATCGGCAGCGCGCTGGGTGAGGCTCTGGCCGCCACGTACGAAAAGCTCGCCAGCAGCGCGCCCTACAGCCCGGATGCCGCCAGTGCGGGCCGGCGTTCGCTCAAGAATGCTGCGCTCGATCTGATGGCGGCAACTGGCCAACCCGCGGCCATCGCGCGTGCGATGACGCAATACCGTCAGGCCGACAACATGACCGACCGGATGACCGCGCTGGCGACGCTCGCATTCCATGATTGTCCGGAACGGACCGAGGCCCTGCGCGACTTCTATCAGCGCTACCAGAGCGACCCGCTCATCATCGACAAGTGGCTCGGCCTGCAGGCGATGATTCCGGAAGCCGGCACGCTCGACCGCGTCCGTGAGCTGACGGCCCATCCGGCTTTTTCCATGAACAATCCGAACCGCGTGCGCGCACTGATCGGCTCCTTTGCGCATGGCAACGCAACGCAGTTCAACCGCGCCGACGGTGCGGGCTACGAGTTCGTCGCAGACTTGGTGCTTGCGCTCGACAGCAAGAATCCACAGGTGGCCGCACGCCTCGCGACAGCCTTCCGGTCATGGCGTGCGCTTGAGAGTGTGCGGCGCGGCAAGGCCGAAGCGGCATTGCGGCGGATCGCCACCGCGTCGACGCTCTCGGCCGATGTAAGCGACATCGTCAATCGCGCACTGGCGCCGAGTTGAAGTTGCCCGCTCGCGGCCGGACTCGCTTTGCGCGAAGTCCGGCGCGAGCGCGGGAATGTTAGTAAATTATTTACGTTCTTGACTCCGCGGACTCTCGACAAATCACCCAGCATCGATTCTTATGATTCTCGATTCGGGACGCGATGCGGCACACATCCTCCCGGTCATGGGTTGTTTTAGGGGCAGCAATCCGACATGGGGGCAATATTCATGGCGCGCGCCGATACCGCGCACGCGTCTGCGCGTTCCGATTCCATCAAGGGATTGGCGCAGTCGATCGCAAAGCCCGCTTACAGACGACTGCTGACTGCTGAGCCGGCTCTGCGGCGCGCGGTCCCCGCCCTCATCATCGCCTTCCTGATCACGATCGCGATCGGTGCGTTCGTACAGGTGCTGGATCATCGCCGCAGCGCGCTGGCCGATGCATCCAAGGACATCGAAACCATCGCGGAAGTGCTGGCACAGCGTCTCGAGCGCCCGCTCAAGGGCGACCGCGCCAATGTCTGGCGCCGGGTGCAGACCGAACTCGACATGGCCCGCACACCGCGCACCACCGCAGCCGGCCGCCAGATCCTGGTGACCAGCCCCGAGGGCATGATCATCGCTGCCGCCCCGCATGGCGCCGGCCTTACCGGACGGCCACTGACCGACATTCTCGGGGATACGCCTCTCACCATCCTCGGTGCCGGTGCCGGCGTCATGGATATCCGGCTGCCGGACGGCAAGCGCGCACTTGCTGCGGCCCGCGCCATGCAAGAACCGCTCGGCCAAATCGCGATCTATCAGCGGCGCAACGACGCGCTCGCGTCCTGGCGTTCCGACACCGCGCTGACCGTTACGTTGTCGGCGACCACCGGCTTTGTCCTGCTGATCCTCGGCTTCGCCTTCCACTGGCAGGCCACCCGCGCCCGCGAAGCCGACATCATCTACGACACCGTCCGCAGCCGCATCGATACTGCGCTCAATCGCGGTCGCTGCGGGCTGTGGGACTGGGATCTCGCACGAGGCCGGATCTTCTGGTCGCACTCGATGTTCGCAATCCTCGGGCTGGACGCGCGCGACGACCTGATGACCTTCGGCGAGATCAACAAATACGTCCATCCGGACGATATCGATCTCTATGAACTGGCCACACAAGTCGCAGATGCAAAGCTGAATGCGATCGATCACGACTTCCGCATGCTGCACGCGAACGGCCGCTGGGTGTGGCTGCGCGTGCGCTGCGAGGTGGTCCGCCAGCCGGGCGAACCCGGCCTGCATCTGATCGGGATCGCCGTCGACGTCACCGAGCAGAAGACCCTGGTCGAGCGCACCACCGCCGCCGACATGCGGCTGCGCGACGCGATCGAAACCATTCCGGAGGCCTTCGTGCTGTGGGATTCCGACAACCGGCTGGTGCTGTGCAATTCGAATTTCCAGGAACTGCACAAGCTGCCCGACGAGCTCGTGACCCCTGGCGCCACCTACGAGAGCGTGCTCGCTGCCGGTCGGGAAAATCTTCAGCTCGGCAATGTGTCGCTGGTCAGCCCCGATCTTCCCGGCGCCCGGTCATTCGAGGCGCAACTGGATGACGGCCACTGGCTGTTCAGTGAACGGCGCACCAAGGACGGCGGCTATGTTTCGGTCGGCACCAACGTCACCCGGTTGAAGCAGCACGAACGCAAGCTGAAGAACAGCGAAACCCGCCTGCTGGCGACGGTTGAGGATTTGCGTCAATCGAAGCAACAGCTTCAGGATCTCGCCGAAAAATATGCGGCGGAAAAAACCCGGGCCGAAGACGCCAATCAGGCCAAGTCGAAATTCCTGGCCAATATGAGCCACGAATTGCGGACGCCGCTCAATGCCATCATCGGCTTCTCCGAAATCATGGAGAAGGGAATGTTCGGCAAGCTCGGTGTCGACAAATACCATGAATATTGTCGGGACATCCATCAGAGCGGACAATACCTTCTCGACGTGATCAACGACGTCCTCGATATGTCGAAAATCGAGGCCGGGCGGATGAAGCTCGAACTCGAAGACGTTGTGATCGAGGACATTCTCTCCGATTCATTGCGGGTGGTATCCACACGAGCGGAAGAAAAAGGGCTGACGCTGTCTTCGCGCATCGCACCGGATATCATCGCCCTCGCGGACCGGCGCGCGCTCAAACAGATCGCGCTGAACCTCCTGTCGAACGCCGTCAAGTTCACCGGTCCCGGCGGCCATGTGTCCGTGCGCGGACGTCGCGCCGGCGGCTGCGTGTCGATCGCGATCAGCGATTCGGGCATCGGTATTGCGCCGGACGCGTTGCAAAAGCTTGGCGTCCCCTTCGAACAGGTCGAAAGTCAGCTGACCAAAACCCAGCACGGCTCGGGACTCGGCCTTGCCATTGCCAAGTCCCTGATCGCTTTGCATGGCGGCAGGATGCGCATCCGCTCGGTGCCCGGACGCGGCACGACGGTGCTCGTGCGCCTTCCTGCTGGCCGCCGGGTCTTCGACGAAACCGAGACTCAACAGCTTCTGCCGCTCTGAGCTTATTGGCTGGGTCGCCGGGGAGCGAACCTAATCCCCGGGGCCGAGCAGCACCTCGAAGCGCTTTCGCACGCGCACCTGGGTCTCAATCACATAGGCATCGAGCGTTGCGAAATCCGGAACGTCGGCTGCGCGCGCCAGCAGCCTCAGCAAACCGGGATCGGTCTTTTTCGGATCGAATGCGCCCGACAGGCAGAGCCGCAGGATCTGGCTAAGATTCTGATAGAGCTGAACCGCCGGACGTAGCACCTCGGAATCTTCCGCCGACAGCAGTCCGATCCGGGCTGCGCGTTCGAGCACGCGCGCCGTCGAGGGATCGAGAATCTCCGGATGTTGCGCGGCGTGCACGAGTTGCAGATATTGCGCGATGAACTCGATGTCGGTGAGGCCGCCGGCGGCATATTTGAGGTCCCAGCGATCGGCCTCGCCCTTTTCGGTCGCGATCGCCATCCGCATCTCGTAGGCGTCGCCGGCGATCGTTCGCGCGTCCCGCTCCTGTGCGATCACGGAGTGGATCAGCGCCTCGACCGCTTCGCCGAATTCCGGTGCAGCAGACACCACGCGCGCGCGCGTCAGCGCCATGTGCTCCCAGGTCCAGGCATCGGTCATCTGATAGTCGCGGAAGGAATCGAGCTTGGTCGCAACCGGCCCCGAACGACCGGACGGCCGCAACCGCATGTCGACATGGTAGAGCGCGCCGTAGTTGGTCCGCGACGTCAGCGCGGAGACCAGCCGCTTCGTCAGACGCGCGAAATATTGCGCGCCGTATAGCGGGCGCTCACCGTCCGATTCAGGATGCTCGTCGTCGAAATCGTAGACCAGGATGAGATCGAGATCGGAACTGGCGGTCATCTCGCGCCCGCCGAGCTTGCCGAGCGCCAGCAGCGCGGTCTTCTGGCCGGCGATGCGGCCATGCGTCTTGGCAAACAGATCTTCGACCTGACGATGCAACGCCCTGATGATCACATCGGCAAGCCGCGCAAAGGCCTCTCCCGCCTGCTCCGCCGAAACCGTGCCCGAAAGAATGCGCACGCCGATCAGGAACATGTGCTCCTGCCCGAACAGGCGTAGCCGGTCCAGCATGTCCTCATACGAAACGGACTGGTCGAGCGAGCGGGCCAACTCGTTGCCGAGCGTATCCGCATCGGGCAACGCGCCGAAAAATGCCGGATCGATCAGCGCATCCATGACCTGCGGCTGATGGGCGAGGATATCGGCGAGCCGCGGCGCGGTGCCGAGCATCAAGGCAACCAGCGCGAGCAGATCGGGGTTTTGCAGGAGCAGTGAGATCAGCCGCGCGCCGCCCGTCGCATGCAGTCCGGCCAGAAATTTGTCGAAGGAGAGAACCGCCTGCTCGCGGTTTTCGCTGCGCGCGAGGTGCTCGATCAGGGAGGGCACCAACAAGCGCAGTTGAGCGCGGGCAAACTCGCTGCGCAGCGCAAGATATTTCCCGCCCAGCCAGCCCCGCACCAGCTCCGAGATTTCCAGCGGATTGCGAAATCCCATCGCCGAAAGGCGATCCAGTGTGTCGCGGCTATCCTGGTCGGGAAGAAATTGCAGCGTCGTTTCGGGAGCCTGAACCACCGGTTCGAACAGCCGAGAATAGTGCTGCTGAACATTGCGCAGGTGGAGCAGCAGCACATCCGAGAACGATGGCGTATCGTCGTAGCCGAGGAATCGCGCGAATCTCTGAAGCTCGGAATCGCCGGCCGGCAAGGTATGGGTCTGCTCATCCGCGACCATTTGCAGCCGGTGTTCGACGCGCCGCAGGAACAGATAGGCCGCTTCGAGTTCGCGCTCGGCCAGGCCGCTGACCCATTGCCCGTCGGCGAGTGCAGCAAGCGTGGTGAGTGTACGCAGATCGCGCAGCTCGGGATGTCGGCCGCCGGCGATCAATTGCTGGGTCTGGACGAAGAACTCGATCTCGCGAATGCCGCCGCGACCGAGCTTGATGTTGTGACCGGCGACGGCGATTTCGCCATGACCGCGATAGGCGTGGATCTGCCGCTTCATCGCGTGGATGTCCGCCAGTGCAGCGAAATCCATATATTTGCGCCAGACGAACGGCGACAGCGCCTTGAGCAGGGTTTCGCCCGCGGCGATGTCGCCGGCGCAAGGGCGCGCCTTGATCATCGCCGAGCGTTCCCAGTTCTGGCCGCGATGTTCGTAGTAATCCAGCGCCGCGGGAACCGAGATCGCCACCTGGGTGGAGGCGGGATCCGGGCGCAGCCGCAGGTCGACGCGAAACACATAGCCGTCGGCGGTTCGCTCCTGCAGCAGCTTCACCAGCCCGCGGGTCACGCGAATGTAAAGCGCTGACGCTTCGGTCTCATCCGGGATTGCCAGCGCTTCGGGATCGTAGAAGACGATGAGATCGATATCGCTCGAGTAATTCAGCTCGAACGCGCCCATCTTGCCCATGGCAAGCACGATATAGCCGGAGCCACGCTCGGGCTCGGCCGGGTCGGCGGGCGTAAGCCGCCCTCGCCGCACCGCATCGTTGAGAAGGAAGCGCACCGCGCCCTGCACCATGCGGTCCGCGAGCTCGGTCAGTCCGCGCGTGACCTGCAGCACCGGCCAGACGCCTCCGATATCGGCGATCGAGATCAAAAGTGCGGCTTCCGACTTGGTGCGCCGGAGCAACCCCATCGCCCCGCTCTCGTCGGACATCGCGGACAGCGCACCGACAACATTTGCGAGCAAGCCCTGCAGATGGCTTTCGGGGTTGACGCCGAGAAGCCGGACCAGCCGGCCGGCATCGGCGCGGACGAGATCGGTGAGATGGGGGGAATATTCGAACAGGCCGGCGGTCAGATCGCGCGCTTTGGGCGATGCTTCGAAAATCGCGCGCAACGCCTCTGCTTCAGGCGTTCCGCCGAGTCCGGAAAGCCAGTCCTCCAGTCTCGCGAGGCTTTGCTCCGGCTCGGGCAGAAATGGAACATCGACAATCCGCGCGGCCAGAGTGCCGGCGGACGATAGGTCTTCGGGGATTTGCTGCCCGGCAGCGGCGCCTTGAATCATCGGCTTGGGCATAGACCAGCTTGCGGCAAATTGGGAGAGGCGACGGCTGCGCAGTGCCCTCTCGCACAGCAGCCTCACTCACCCGCCATTTTTGGTGCACCGCCGCAAACTCGCAGCAGGTATGCTCGCGGTGATTATGCTCTGTTCGTATCGTCCGCAGCGCCGGGAACCGGTGCGGTTGCGGCGGTTTGCGGCCCACCACGCGGCAGCACCAGAACGGCAAGCAAACCCGGTGCATGGTCTTCGAGCCGCAATTCGCCGCCATGCAGCCGCGCGACCGCGGCAGCAAGACTGAGTCCCAATCCGGATCCGGGAATGGTGCGGCTCTTTTCCAGCCGGACGAAACGCTCGATTGCGCGGCTGCGGTCGCCCTCCGCTATCCCCGGGCCACGATCGCCGACACTGAGCAACACGCGGTCGCCCTCGTTGCGGGCCGATACCGTTACGCTCGACGGCGTGCCGCTGGCCCTTGCGGCAGGCCCGGCATATTTGATCGCGTTGTCGACGAGATTGGCGAGAGCCTGGCTGATCAGTTCGCGGTTGCCCCGTAGCGGCACCGCGCCCGGCGCATCGACATCGAGCGCCAAGCCCTGCTCTTCTGCGAGCGGCTCGTAGAGCTCGCCGACGCCATGGGCTGCTTCCGCTGCATCGAAGTCGAGCATGTTGTCGCGCGCCTGGCCGGATTCGGCGCGTGCGATCATCAGCAGCGCGTTGAAGGTCTTGATCAGCGAATCCGACTCTTCGATCGTCCCTTCGAGCGCCGCGCGGTAATCCTTCTCGCTGCTGGCCGTTCGCAATGCCTCTTCTGCACGGTTGCGCAGCCTGGTCAGCGGCGTCTTCAGGTCATGCGCGATATTATCGGAGACCTCTTTCAGTCCCCGCATCAGCGCCTCGATCCGGTCGAGCATCTCGTTGAGATTATGCGCGAGACGGTCGATCTCATCGCCGCTGCCGGCGATCGGCAAACGGCCCGAAAGATTTCCGCCCATGATCGTGCGCGTCGTCTCGGTCATTGCGTCGACACGGGCGAGCACGCGCCGTGCGACGAAGAAACCGCCGATCAACCCAAGCACGATGACCACGGCGGCCGACCATTTGCCGGCATCGAGAACCACCTGGAACAGCCGGTCCCGCTCGTCGAGGTCGCGCCCCACCAGAAGCTTGAACCCACCGGGAAGATGGTAGACTCGCGCCAGCGCCCGATGAAGATCCGAACTATCACCCTCCTCGATCCGCCGGTAGATGGTTTCCGTCCAGCCCTGTTTGTCCATTGCGCCGGTCGGCAACGAGCCGACATTGCCGGCAAGTCCGTCAGCCGCGGGCGTAGTGACGAGGTAGAGACTTGAACCGGGACGGCGGGACCGCGCTTCGACGACCAGCGTCAGTCGCCGGATTCCGCCCGCGTTGAAGTGGTCGACGAGCCCGGTGATCTCGGCATTGACCACCTCGGTCACCTGCTCGGTGAACAGCCGCTTGGTGTTGAGAGCGAAATAGCCGAGCAGAAACACCGCGAACAAAGCGAACACGGTGAGATAGACGAGCGTCAGTTTGAACGCCGTCGTTCGAAACAGCTTGCCCAGCGCCGTCATCATCAACCGCGCGCCCGCTCTGCCGCGCCTCAAAAGCACCCCGCGCCCTCGACGAGCGTCAGGTCCGCGACCCGTCGCGGATCATGTAACCGGCACCGCGGATCGTATGCAGGAGCGGTTGCGCGAAGCCCTTGTCGATCTTGGAGCGCAGGCGGGAGATGTGCACGTCGATGACGTTGGTCTGCGGATCGAAGTGATAATCCCAGACATTCTCCAGCAACATGGTCCGCGTCACCACCTGACCGGCATGCTTCATCAGATATTCGAGCAGCCTGAATTCGCGGGGCTGCAGCACCACCTCGTCCTTGCCGCGCGTGACCCTGTGCGAAAGCCGGTCGAGTTCGAGATCGCCGACGCGATAGACCGTCTCCTCGTTGCGGCCGCCTCTCCGGCGCGCCAGCACCTCGATGCGCGCGAGCAGTTCCGAGAACGAATAGGGCTTGGGGAGATAATCGTCGCCGCCGGCGCGCAGGCCCTTGACTCGGTCGTCGACCTGGCCGAGTGCCGACAAGATCAGAACCGGCGTCTCGACCTTCTTCGTGCGCAACTCGCCGATAACGGAAAGCCCGTCACGCTTCGGCAGCATGCGGTCGACGATCAGGACGTCGTAATCGCCGTCGAGTGCCATCGCCAGACCCTCCTCGCCGTCGGCAGCGTGGTCGGCAACATGGCCGGTCTCGCGAAAGGCGCGGACGAGGTAGTCCGCGGCGTCGCGGTCGTCCTCGATGATCAGCAGGCGCATGATGTCATGTGGCCCCGTGGCGGCATCCAGGACGGAATCGCCTGTTACGAGGGAATTTGCAAGCGCGGCGGGATTTGAATGAATGGGCATGAGGGGGCGGCGACTCTTAACGCTACTCCGCCACCCCCTCAGCTGACCCCGATCCGGCAGGGGCGACGGTAGCCGGGTTTCGAGGGTTAGGTTCACGAGATCGGATTTCGAGGCCCGTCTCTCGTGCTTGGCTTGGACAGGCTTGCGCCGGTCCCTTGTCTGGTGGGGACGGGCTTTCGCCCGTCCCTCTTTTATTGGTGGGGACGGGCTTTCGCCCGTCCCCAGGGTTTCGTGGCACCGGCGGGGGCGACGGTAGCCGGAGACACGTCCCTTCCGCGTTGCCCGCGACGGCCAGCGCCGCGGGCGATTTCGTTAGGCGCGGCCGGCAGGCAGCGCGACGAAGCGGGTGCCCTCACCCGACTTCACGCGCATCAGCACGGTACGCTTGTTGTCAGTCCGCGCGCTCTCGAGCGCCTTGCGGACATCGGCCGGGTTGGACACCGCCTTGCCCGCGACCTCGAGGATCACGTCGCCGGTCTTGAAGCCACGCTCACCGGCTGGGCTGTTCGGCAGCACGCGGGTGACAACAACACCCTCGTCACCGGAACCGGCAACCGACGCGGCCGGCGCAAGCTGCAGACCGAGCGTCATTTCTTCCTGAGCCGGACCACCGCGCTCTTCGCCACCGCGGCGGTCGAGACCCGCCTGAGCCGGCAATTCACCGAGCGTCAGGTTGACGGTCCGTTCCGAACCACCCTTCAGCAGCGTCAGCTTGACGGAGTTGCCGGGCGACATCGAACCGATGCGACGCGAGAGCTCGCGGGCATTGGCGATACGCTCGCCGTTGACCGCAACGATCACGTCACCGGACTGGATGCCGGCCTTCACCGCCGGGCTGTTCGGCGCCGGTTCGGCGACAAGCGCACCATCCGTGTTCTTCAGGCCCATGCTGTCGGCGATATCCTTGGTCACCGGCTGTATCTGGACGCCGATCCACCCGCGTGTCACCGAGCCCTTGTCGCGCAGCTGTGTCACCACCGAGTCCACGGTCGATGCCGGGATCGCGAAGGCAATGCCGACGTTGCCGCCCGACGGCGAGAAGATCGCCGTGTTGACGCCGACGACGTTGCCATCGATGTCGAAGGTCGGGCCGCCCGAGTTACCCTTGTTCACCGGGGCGTCGATCTGCAGGAAGTCGTCATACGGGCCCGCGCCGATGTCACGGCCGCGTGCCGACACGATGCCCGCCGTCACGGTGGAGGACAGGCCGAACGGATTGCCGACAGCCAACACCCAGTCACCGATGCGCGGCGCGTGGCCGGCAAGCTTGGCAAACGGGAAGTTTTTGCCGTCGACCTTGATCAGCGCCAGATCGGTACGCGGATCGGTGCCGATGACCTTCGCCGAATAGGTCTTGCCGTCGTCGGTCTGGACCTCGACCTCTTCAGCGCGATCGACCACGTGGTTATTGGTCACCGCATAGCCGTCGGCCGAGATGAAGAAGCCGGAGCCCTGGCCGGAGGTGCGCTGACGCGGACCGCGCTGCTGCATGTCCGGCATGCCGCGGTTCGGCATATCCGGGTTCATGTCTTCGCCGAAGCGGCGAAAGAAGCGCTCGAAGCCCTGCGGCAACTGGCCTTGCGCGCCTTCGAACGAGGAATTCTGCGTGCCTGCGTTCACCTTGACGCGGACGGAGATAACAGCCGGCTTCACCTTCTCGACGATGTCGGCAAAACCGACGGGGCGCTGCACGGTCTGCGCCTGCTGGGTCACGTTCTGCGCAACGGCCGCATGGCGCGCCGCATCGGGCGCAACAAACAGGGCCGCCGCACCGAGGCTCGCAATCGTCGTGCCGAGCAACAAGGCCCGGCGTCCACGCAAGAAGCCGCCCGGGCTGGGAGGCGTTGTTGAGGTCATAGGGTTCACTCCATCTTCCTAATTTCGCGACGTGCCGGGGGCCTCGACTGGACGAATCCCGGCGCCGTTCGTGAGTGAAGATGGGGGTTCGCGCCTTACAGCCACCTGTCGGGCGGATTAAACTTTGGTAATGGCGCGTGAGGCCATAAACTCATAAACTTCATATACTTAGATCATATTTCGGCTGTTTTTTGATCAACCTTCACGACATACGATTGCGTGAAAAATGTCTGATGCTTTCCGAAAAGGTCCTCCACGCGCCGATTCGCATCATTGTCTGCTGGTTAACATCGGCCGCCTTAGGTTGCTCGGCACAGGACTCGGGCCGTCAAATGTCCAGAAGCACCGTCGTGGTCACCATAGCGGCTGTGATCTGCTTTCCCGCGATGCTTTTGTACAATGGCTTTGGAGTGTGCGCGAAACCGCGCGACGGCGGCATTCCCCATTACAAGATCGGCTTTCTATCCGATGAGGAAGCAATCGACGTTGCGATCGATGAAGCAATAAAGATGCCTGTCCACGTTTCGGAAACGCCGACCGGCGGATACGCGCAATTCGCACCCAAGAACCAGATCCGGTACCGTGACAAGGAAGAATTCCGCCGGCTGAACCCAGATTGCTGCAAGATCGTGCCGCATGATCGCTCGTCAACGATGTTGAGCTGGTGGCACGAGGTCTTTGGCCGTGCCGCGAAAAGCGTCCGGGTCACCTACAGCGTGCGCTACATCGACGACGACGGAAAGCGATCACAAGGAACTGCTGTTATGCAGGCCATTATCAGTAATTGCGGCAATGTGCTGAACTAAAGTTTGGTCCGAGGATCGCTCTCCAGCAGCGAGGCGACCTTGCGTTCTTCCTCGGCCGTCAGCGCCGCCGACGCACCTGCCGCAACCTCGCTGCGCCGGCGCATCGCCAGCACCATCACGATTCCACCGAGGACCAGCAAACCGGAGGGCAACGCCCATAACAGGAAGGTCTTGGCATTCATCGGCGGGTTGAGCAGCACGAAATCGCCGTATCGCGTGGTGAGGAAGTCCATCACCTGCTTGTCGCTGTCGCCGGCGGTCAGGCGTTCGCGCACCAGCAGCCGCAGATCGCGCGCCAGCGGCGCATCGGAATCGTCGATCGACTGGTTCTGGCACACCATGCAGCGCAATTCGCGCGACAGGTTGCGGGCGCGCTCTTCGAGTTTCGGATCGGGCAAGACTTCATCGGGCTGCACCGCATGAACCGGCGCCGCCAGCAGCGCCACGCTCATTGCGACGGCAAAACCGAAAGCCCGCGCATATGCACGCATGGTCACTCCGCGGGCTGCAGTTTCGGTCGACGCGCCGCACGCGGCGCACCGACCCGCAATCGACGGTCGGACAGCGAGAACGCGCCGCCGATCACCATCACCACCGTGCCGAGCCAGATCAGCAGCACCAGCGGCTTGTGATATAGCCGCACGGCAATCGAACCGTCCTCGCCGGCATCGCCGAGCGAGAGATAGAGCTGGCTGAAGCCGCGGGTCAGCAGCGCCGCTTCCGTGGTCGAGGATTTACGAGCGGCGAAGGTGCGCTTCGATGGCTCCATCACGCCGATCGTGTCCCCACTGGACTTCACGGTGAACTTTGCGACCAACTCGCTGTAGTTCGGACCGGGGCGCGAGACGAGGTTGTCGAAGGTGAGATCGTAGCCGCGAACCGCGACGGTTTGTCCGGGCTTCATCGAAAGAATGCGCTCGGCGCCGTAATAAGCCTCGGACGCGATCCCGAGCAGACACACGCCGAGTCCAAAATGCGCGATGGCGGTCCCGATCGCCGAACGCGGCAGCCCGGCAAGCCTTCGCATCGATACGCCGAAGGACTGGCGGAACAGCTGGATGCGTTCACCGAGATCGATGAGCGCGCCGGTCATCGAGAAGAACGCGACTCCGATCAGGAACGGCGCCAGCACCGGCCCGCCCTGCGTGATCGCGAAGGTCGCGCCCATTGCGACCAGCGCGACGGCGAAAGCCAGGGTCAGCCGCTGCGCGGCGCCGTAAAGATCGCCCCGCTTCCAGGCCAGCAGCGGTCCGAACGGCATCGCGATCATCAGCGGCAGGAACAGCGGACCGAAGGTGGCATTGAAGAACGGCGCCCCCACTGAAATCTTGTCGCCGGTCAGCGCCTCCAGCGCCAGCGGATAAAGCGTGCCGACGAATACGGTGGCGCAGGCGGTGGTCAGCAGCAGATTGTTGAGCACTAGCGCACCCTCGCGCGAGATCGGCGCGAATAGTCCGCCCTGTTTCAACGCGGAAGCCCGCCATGCATAAAGCGCAAGCGAGCCGCCGATGAAGAAGATCAGGATCATCAGGATGAAAGTGCCGCGCGACGGATCGGTGGCGAAGGTATGCACCGATGTCAGCACGCCGGAGCGGACCAGGAAAGTGCCGAGCAGCGACAACGAAAACGTCAGGATCGCCAGCAGGATGGTCCAGACCTTCAGCGCGTTGCGCTTCTCCATCACCACCGCCGAATGCAGCAGTGCGGTGCCCGATATCCACGGCATCAGTGACGCGTTTTCGACCGGGTCCCAGAACCACCAGCCACCCCAGCCGAGTTCGTAATAGGCCCAGTAGGAGCCCATCGAAATTCCAAGCGTGAGAAAACACCAGGCCGCCAGTGTCCAGGGCCGCACCCAGCGCGCCCAGGCGGCATCGATCCGGCCTTCGATCAACGCCGCGACCGCAAACGAGAACGAGATCGAGAACCCGACATAACCGAGGTAGAGCAGCGGCGGATGCACCGCGAGCCCGATATCCTGCAGCACCGGGTTGAGGTCGCGGCCCTCGAACGGCGCGCGGGCGATGCGTGCGAACGGATTCGACGTCGCCAGAATGAACAGGAAGAAGGCCGAAGCGATCCAGGCCTGCACGCCCAGCACATTGGCGCGCAGCGTCTGCGGCAGGTTGCGGCTGAACAGCGCCACCAGCGCGCCGAACAGCGCCAGGATCAGCACCCACAGCAGCATGGAGCCTTCATGGTTGCCCCAGACGCCGGTGATTTTATAGAGCATCGGCTTGGCCGAATGCGAGTTCTCATAGACATTGAGAACCGAGAAGTCGGACGTCACGTAGAGTGCCGTCAGCGCCGCGAACGACACAGCGACGAACAGGAACTGCACCAGCGCCACCGGCTCGGCAATGCCCATCAGCAGACGATCGTTCAGCCGCGCGCCGACGATCGGCAGCGTGCCCTGGATGAGCGCGAGCGCCAGCGCGAGGACCAGCGCGTAATGCCCGATCTCTGCGATCATTTCTTCGCCCCTCCCGGCGTCTTGCCGTAGTCGTCCTTCCAGTGGCCCTGCTTCTTCAGCGCGTCGGCCACCTCCTTGGGCATGTAATTCTCGTCGTGCTTGGCGAGCACGCTATCGGCGCGGAAAGACGTCGCGTCGATCAGCGTGCCTTCCGTCACCACGCCCTGCCCTTCCCGGAACAGGTCGGGAAGGATGCCGCGATAGCTGACGCGCACCACGTTCTTGCCGTCGCTGATGTCGAAGGTCGCATCGACGTCCTTGCGGATGACCGTGCCGGGCTGAACCAGTCCGCCGAGCCTGATGCGGGTGCCGGCCTGCACCTTCTTCTCGACCACGTCGGTGGGCGAATTGAAGAACACGATGGAATCGCGCATCGCCGTGAGCACCAGCCCAACGGCGAATGCGAGCACCACGAGGCTCGATCCGATCAGAACCAGACGCCGCTGCTTGCGGGTCATGTCACGTTACCCTTCAATGCCGAGCCCCTTTGCAAGATCGTCCAGCCGCTTACGCTTGTCCGCGTCATCGCCGATGGTGTTGCGCGCGGAGACAAAGGCTTCGCGCGCCTTGTCCCTGTCACCCATCACGGCATAGGCGCGCACCAGCCGCAACCAGCCTTCGAAATCCGACGAATCCGTCTTCAGCCGCTCGGCCAGCCGGTCGACCATCCCGCGGATCATCTCCTGCCGCTGTTCCGGCGTCATTTGCTGGGCCGCCGCCATGTCTTCCTGACTTGGTCCCGGCGGCGCGGCGTTCGGTTCGATCGCCGCGGCGGACTTGGAGTCGCCGGGCTTCGTTTCGGCAGATTTTTGTTCGGCAGCTTTGGGGTCCACCCGCGCCAGCGACTGCTGGATGAGTGTGCGGAACGGCGCATTGGGCGGCGCCCGCTCGAGCATAACGCGCCAGATCCGCGCCGCGTCCTCCGGCCGACCGTCCTGCTCGGCGGCAAGTGCCGTGAAGTACTGCGCCTTGAGATTTCCGGCATCCGCGTTGAGCGCGCGCTCGAACGTCGCCTTGGCGTCCGCCGTCACAACGCCGTTCGCAGCGGCGACCTGCGCCTCGCCGAGATCGGCCTCCCGATCGGCGTTCGAGCCGAGCAGACGGATGGTCTGTGCCCGCGCCCGGACCGCGTCGCTGAAACGGCCCATCCGCATATACACCGGCGCCACGACCTGCCAACCCTGACCGTCGTTCGGATTTTTCTCGAGATGCGCCTCGACCTGCGCCACCATGCTCTCGATCGAACGGTTTTCCAGCGGAGCGTTGAGCAGGCCCGCCAGCGGAGCGCCCGGCAATTGCGGGGAACCGTGCGTGATATAAAGAGCTGCGGACAAGGCCGGCAGCACCAGCAGCGCGATCAGAGCCGCGGCGCGCCTGCGCCAGACCGGCGACGGGGACGACGACGGCGACGAGCCCGGCTTGCCGGACGAGTCGGCAGCGGCGAGCAGCCGTCTTGAGATTTCGACCCGCGCCGCTTCGGCGTCGCTGTCTCCAATCAGCCCGGCCTTGCGGTCGCGCTCGATCTCCTCGAGCTGGTCGCGATAGACCTCGACTTCCTGACCGCCGGCGCCAGCCGTCTGCTGCTCGCGCGACAGCGGCCACAGCACCGCGAAAATGGCGACGGCCGTCATCAGGGCGAGGATCAGATAGAGGCTCATGCCGGTGGGTTTACATCACCCACGGGCGGCGCACAAAATACCGATCCGGTGATCGGAGCCGCAGGCTACCGCCCGGACAATCCGCGGACCTGCCCACTGGCCGAGGGGAACCGGCGTTCCGGCCGCGTTCCGGAAACCTCCCGAAGCGGCAAAGACTGGCGGG
>Ga0209906_100309_pt1 | contig 29197 bp, 26 predicted proteins | sample FECB24metaG_FD_188303 | JGI IMG/M metagenome (GOLD analysis project Ga0209906, IMG submission 188303) | Cyanobacterial communities from the Joint Genome Institute, California, USA from Joint Genome Institute, California, USA - FECB-24 metaG... ... | reverse complement strand
GCGCAATGTGGCCGCGACAGCTCCCCCGCCGAGAGCCGCGGGGATCGTCGATTTGAGTGATCAACGGCCAGACTTAGCTGGTGTGGTGATCGACGTCAGGTCCTGCCTGCTGCGTCAGATCGCAAGCGATAGGACCGATAGGTTGGCGCGAATACTCGCGAATCTTATTGCGCATCGTGCGCAAGGAAATTCCAAGACCTCTTGCTGCCCTTGTTCGATTCCAATTGAACCGCGCCAACGAATGGACAATGAGGCTGCGTTCGACCTCACTTACTGTGCGCCCAACGAACCAACGCTCGACCTCGCTCGGCAGGACATCTAACGGAACGGTGCGTTCGGGTTGCGTCATGTTAACCTCGTAAGTGTTTTATATACCAAAGGTGACTTAAAGTGCACCATGCAATGAGATGGTTAACGAGGAATTAACGAACCCACGAGCATGCATCGCTACTACCCGGCGCCGTATCTCGCCGTAGGTTCGGGATTTGGTGCCGGGTCGCCGCCCACGACCTTAACGGCTCAAAACCCTGTCCGAAACGCGCCCCGGCCGGCTTGGCGAACATCACGGCTCTGACCAGCCACTGAGTTTTTCCTCCACGCGGTGTCAGCCTCCAGCCCGACGAATGGGGGACGGACGATGAAGCACAAGAGGCCTGGGAGCAAATTGTAGCGTTGCTGCGAAAAGCAAGAGGCTGGCGCGAAGCTTCGCCGATCTGGCTCGCAAGCACAGCATTTCGGAGGTCACGCTATACATCCGGAAGGCAAAGTAAGGCGGTGTGGAGTCGGACGCCAAGCGGCTGCAGTCTCTGGAGGACGAGCTCGACGAAAGTCGGATGACAGCGTGAACTCAAAAGCTCGTCCTCACCACATATCGATGGCGATTGCGATAATCAGGCCCAATGCGAGGGCTGTCATGACGAGTGATGGCCAACTCGGCGGAGGGACGGGATCGCCTGATTGTTCGTGACCGTTAGCCACACGCAGAATCCCAGCAAGCGCGACATGCGACCCCTGCCCCGGCTTCGGTTACAGCTCCGACCGCACGGCTAAAGAAATTGACGGACCAGAACCAATGGCTGGAAGTCAGCCTGGGCCGTGCGTGATGAACGCGTCCGACCAACTTCGCGCTGGCATCGTCTCGCCGGACGTCATAGCCGGGCTGCCTTAACTCGTTTGGACGTTTTGAAGGCATGGCGCGTCACAGCCCGCCCATTACGTCGCTGTAAAGCACCACAATGTCCCGCGCTAATTCCGCAGGCTTCTCCGCAGATACGGCCCTCGGAACGTCGTTCTGGGTCGACGAGAGCGGAATCGATAACAGCGCGTTCTTGATCGCTAGAAACTCTTCCCTGAACTCTTCGGGGACGTTTCGGTCCGGCATGTTCACAAAGTAGACCGCGGCAAAGGTGAGGCGCGTGTCGATCTCGCCGTCGCCGACAAGTGCGAGCACCGCCTGATGGAGCTTTTGCTTTAGGTAATCGTGGCCGCTCACTTCGCCTCCGCTAACGCGATACTCTCCGAACTTATTGCAGTGCCGGGGCCCGCCGCGCTCTACCGTTTCGCCTTGAAGCCGGGTTCCACAAGCCTGCGAATGGCTTCAGGGCGAATGGTGCTTCGAGGTCGCGCTGGAAGCACTCTATCTCGGCAATCGCTTAGACAGTCCGACGGACCTCCTCGCTGTCAACAGGAGGATGCCACGCACGTATTATAATAGTAGAGAACTGCCGAAGAAGCGAATTTTAGGTATTCGCGACCGAACACTCGCTTGCCGCCCCACTTGTCAGATTTCTCGAAGAAGCGTTGCCTTTGGAGAAGGCGGGGCCGCGCGGTGGCTGAAACACGGGCAGCCCCTAAACCGCTGCATGAGGCGAGTCACGCTGCGATCTATCGGCCAAACTCTCTACCAGGCGGACAATTCCTTTGCGCGCGTTTTTGTTTTTGATGCGAGTAAACGCCAAGAAGAGACGTTTCCCGTCGCCATGTTCGAGGAACGTTGAAACCGCGTTATCTTGATGGCTGTCGCTCAGGCCTTGCATGTCCTCACCGAACAAATCGCCGATCGGCATGTGAAGGGCCGCGGCCAATATTGCGAGCCGACTTGCACCAATGCGGTTCGTGCCTTTTTCGTATTTTTGGATCTGTTGGAAGGTGATGCCGAGCTTGCGGCCTAGTTCTGTCTGGCTCAGGCCCAGGGCCTTTCGACGCTTTTTGATGCGTGCTCCAACTGCAACATCCACTTTTCGCGGCACCTTCGGACGCTTCGCAATTTGCGCATCAACGCGTGACGCTGAGGAGCCGTAGTCGGTCCTGATGTCGCTGGCCATACGTTCCCGCCTTCAGCGGCGCGTCAAAAACCAGTCAAACCACCTGCCGCCTGCTTCAGTGGCCTTAAGTCCCAGCATCGCCATTTGCGCGGAACTGCTGTGACTCGCAAATTTTGCACGCGCAGCGATGAAAATCAACCTTGGGTACCCAAAATGTCACCGCAAGTAGCGCGGAAGCCTTGGAGCATTTCACGAACCGGCGAGAGGCAGAGGGGGGCTGCAAACCTCCGCGGCGCGATATGAACCTTCGTTCTCAAACAATGTTACGCCCCCAAAGTCAGATCTGATCAGAGCCTCTTATCCTTGAGTGCGCCCGTAAGCAGATGACCGCTGCCCTGCCGCTGGTACGGCTCTATCTTTCAAGGCGATCCGAAATCGAAATCGATCCCCCCGGGGGGAGAGAGTCCAACTCAGCCGCCTGGGATCGGCCTACTTCTTGATGCAGTCTGCCATAAACGTTTTGCGTGCCGCTTTTTTCAGGTTTTTAGAATCTGCGTCGGCTCGGCACGCTTCCTTTTTGGCTTTCAATGCTGCCTGCGATTTCGGTTGAGCCTGGCCGTATGCGGTGGGTGAGAAACCGGCGATCAGAAACGCGGCCAAAAGCGCCATCTTGGACATGGAGGAATATTCCCTTCTGAATGCACGCGGCGACCATGGTCTTGACAATGGTGAGATTAAGGCAGCCCGTGAAGAAAGCAATTTTATACGTGGTACGAGATCGCGCAAGGGCGTGGCAGTAGTTCAAGCTCTTAATGGATAACGGAACGCCTCGCGAAGCCACTAAGACCCCGTAGACTTCAAGGCGATAATTGCAGCACTCCCGTCCCAGGCACGATCTAACTTGTTGCAGCACCAAATCTGCGCGGGGCGACGGCATCAGTTGAACGCCCACATCCCCTGACAGAAAGCCCAGCCAACCGGGGGCTAGCTGGGCTCGAAAACGAAGGCTCACTATGAACAGTAGTTCCACAATTCAGGTGGCGACCAGTTCGTTCCCTGCCTCAGCCACTTGTTGCAGCCCAGGTTATCAGCCACGTTCCGCGAGGCCACGGACCATCGGACGCGTGAATCTGGTCAGTGACACCTTCTAAAGGTTCACTGAGATGAGCGGACCAGCTTCAGCGGAGGCTTGCTCGGTTCGGGGTTTCCGCCTGAGTTGCCAATAACCTCAGACGCGCTACCAACCGCGAGCTCTAAGCAATGAGCCGTAGCATCCAAGCCGTGCGCCTTTAGTAATGGAAGGAGGTCTTGTCCGATCTCGCAAATGTAATGTGCCAATTCCAACCGTCTGTGGGGCATGAACTCGCTCCCTCTCTGACCGCCGTAATTCCACGACACCATAGTAGTAACATGCAACCTAGCGTCAAGCGCTCAACCAATTGGCCAATCGGTGTAATTTTCATCCTGTGAACATTTCGGTGATGGAACCACGGGCGCAGGCCAAGCTTCGCGGCCGTGTCGGGCTTTCGGTGCGACGATTGTTGTCGAAAATCGACCAAGGGGGCCGAAGAAGGCAAGATGCAACGGCGAGCCCCGTCACGAAGCTTTCAAGGTCAAACTTCAACAACGTCTGATTTGGACTTCGCGAAACACTGCGGGTCGGGGATGAACTTGACGCCCACTTCGCTGCGTCGACGCCACATTACCCGACACCATCGCTTCAAGCCGGGCGTGAGGACAATATAAAACTGATCTGGAAGCCGGCGGCTGCTCGTCAGCCTCGCGCCCTCTCGCGACACATCCAACATCGTGCACGGAACCGACCCGCTCGCAACGAGATGAAGTGTGATGCGACGCCTTTGATGCCGCCGTTGATCAATCATATTCGCGCTTTACGACTGCAACGCTTGAACCTGCGCAGTTCTCGCCGCGCTGGGTCAACGTTCAATGCCGTGGGCTTTCTTGGCGCGCTCCCAAACTAGGGAAAGCCCGGCCGGGGCGAACCGGCCGGGCCCTACGCTAACCAAACCAGACGTATGTCTGCAAACCGGGGCGCGGCTTGAGACGTACCTAGGGTAACCCTACCAGGTTAACAGACCCCAAAGGCTGGGGGGCATGGAGTTCCGCCTCAGAGCCGGTCGCCGCACGGCGAAAATCTGCCAACCGGGTCGATAGCCGTAAGCAGAACACATACGGCTCGCATGATCTAAGCCGCCGCTGCTGTCTGTGTTATGACGCTCGGATAGTCCGCCCCGAACACTCCGGGGATTGGGGATTGCGCGCTCCGGGGCATGGCGACCGGGGTTTCCGGTTGATGGCGACCACCATTTCCAGTCGATGACGACCACCTGTTCCGGTCGATGGCGACCAGGGCAACAGGGCTGTGGACGGGCGTGATGAACGCCGTTGGGTGATCCGCGAATCAGCCGGACCTCGCTCCTTTTTCCAGGGGAGCGGGAATGGCCCAATCGAGATTGCCCATGCGCAAGATCCGTGACGTGCTGCGGCTGTCTGCCGCCGGCCTGTCCAGGCGCCAGATTGCAGCGAGCCTGGGTATCGGCCCGACCGCTGCCGGGGCGTGCCTTCGCCGGGCGCGTGAGGCCGGTATCAGCTGGCCACTGCCCGACGATCTCGGCGACGACGCGCTGGAGCGCCGCCTGTATCCGGCGCCTGCGGCCACGACCAAGGACTGGCGGTCGTTGCCGGACTGGCCGGCGGTCCATCGCGAGTTGCGCCGCAAGGGCGTGACGCTGCAACTGGTGTGGGAGGAGTACCGCGCCACCCATCCCGACGGCTACGGCCGCAGCTGGTTCTGCGAACTCTATCGTGCCTGGGAAGGCCGCTTGTCGGCGACGATGCGGCAGGCGCACATGGCCGGCGAGAAGCTGTTCGTCGATTATGCCGGCACGACGATCGACATTTTTGACGCGACGACCGGGGAGGTGCATGCCTGCCAACTGTTCGTCGCAGCGCTTGGTGCCTCGAGTTACACCTACGCCGAGGCGACGGCCACGCAGTCGCTGCCTGACTGGATCGGCTCGCACACACGCGCTTTCGCTTTTTTCGACGGCGTGCCGGCGATGGTGGTTTCCGACAATCTGAAGTCCGGCATCACCAAAGCCTGCTTCTACGAGCCCGCCGTCAATCGAGCCTATGCCGAGATGGCGGCGCACTACGGCACGGCGATCGTGCCGGCGCGGCCAAGGAAGCCGCGCGACAAGGCCAAGGTCGAAGTCGCCGTGCAGGTCGCAACGCGCTGGATCATCGCCAAGCTCAGGAACCGCCGGTTCTTCTCGCTGCCGGAGTTGAATGCGGCGATCCGGGAGTGCCTGGTAACACTCAACGACCGCGTGTCGCGGCATCTGGGCGCGAGCCGGCGCGCCTTGTTCGACGCAACAGACCGATCGGCCTTAAAGCCGCTTCCAACAGCGCCTTACGTCTACGCCGAATGGAAGCAATGCAGGGCCGGCCTCGATTATCATGTCGAGGTTGAGAAGCATTACTACTCGGTGCCGCATGTGCTGCTGCGCGAGACGCTGTGGGCGCGGATCACCGCGCAGACCATTGAGGTTTTCCATCAAGGCAATCGCGTCGCCGTCCATGTGCGCTCGTCATCCAACCGCCGCCACACGACAGTACGCGAACATATGCCGTCCAGCCACCGGCGCTATGCCGACTGGACGCCGGAACGCATCCAGCGACGGGCGAACGAGATCGGGCCGAAGACATCGGCGCTGATCGAGATCATTCTGCGCGAGCGAACGCATCCGGAGCAAGGCTTCCGCGCCACGATCGGTATCCTGCGGCACGCCTCCAACTTCGGCCACGAACGGCTCGAAGCCGCCTGCGGTCGCGCCCTCGACATCGGCGCGCGCTCCTACACGTCGGTGACGTCCATCTTGAAGAACAATCTGGATCGGCAAAGGCCCACCACCGCCACGGACGGGCCTGCGATAGTTCATTCCAACATCCGTGGCCCCCGCTACTTCCACTAAGGAGACGACACACAATGCTGACCCATCCCACCATCGACCAGCTTCGAGCCCTCAGGCTCGACGGCATGGCGGACGCATTTATCGAGTTGCAAACACAGGATCACGCGAAGGATCTTGGCCCTGCCGAATGGCTGGCGCTGATGCTCGATCGCGAAGCAGCGCACCGCGGCACGCAGCGGTTCAAAAGCCGGCTGCGCACTGCGAAGCTGCGCCACGGCCAGGCATCGATCGAGGATGTCGATTACCGCACGCCACGGCGGCTCGACAAGGCACTGTTCCAGCAGCTGGCCGCCAGTCGCTGGATCGCCGAGCATCGCAACCTGCTCGTCACCGGCCCGTGCGGCGTCGGCAAGTCATGGCTCAGTTGCGCACTGGCACAGAAGGCCTGCCGCGACGGCTATACCGTGCACTATGCACGCGTGCCGCGCTTGTTCGCTGATCTCGAACTGGCGCACGGTGACGGCCGCTTCGCGCGCCTGTTCCGCATGCTCACCAAGGCCGACCTGCTGATCCTCGACGATTGGGGGCCGGATCGTCTCAATCCGAACCAGCGCCGCGATCTGATGGAGATCGTCGAAGACCGCTACGGCGCGGGCTCGACGCTGATCACCAGCCAGTTGCCGGTCGAGTCCTGGCACGAGGTCATCGGCGAGCCGACATTCGCCGACGCCATCCTGGATCGCCTCGTGCACAATGCCTATCGTCTCGCCCTAGACGGTCCCTCGATGCGTGATCCGAAGATGGCCAAACCGGACACTGCGGCGCCGGCCACCGATACGGCGGACGCGATGGCAACAACAATGGCCAAGCCAGCCAACGGTGCAAAAAGATGACCATCGCCACCACCCGCCCGCGCGCGGCGCTCCGTCTGACTCGCGGCGGTCACTGCGCGCCGCGCGCGGGCTCCACCTGAAGCTTGACCGAAACCACAAATACTGAGATCAAAACCTGCATCCAACGGCGCCATCTCGCTCATGCGCCGCCCTGGTCGTCATCGACTGGATCAAGTGGTCGCCATGCTCCGGAATGCATGGTCGTCATCACCGGAATGCGCAATCCTACTTGCGACGTCTTCAAAATCAATTAGGTCGCCCAGCGTTGACGATTTCCCAACAGAGCTCTGTTACCGTGCCTATAGTCCGCAATATCAAGGTTCTCGCGATGCGGGCTTCATGACTGGCCCCCAAATTGTTCATTCGAAGTGGCAGCCTAGTTCTTTCAAGGATTTATCGACCCAAGAGCGATCCATGCCCCTCCCTGAGAGCACTGCTTCCAACGTCTTTTGTTCGCCTTTGCGCTTCTGTGAGGATGCTTGATAGACCTCATCGGTTTCGGCAAACGGTACGCAAACAATACCGTCCCCATCACCGACGACAAGATCCCCCGGCTCTATAACCATCCCATCAATAGCGATGGAGCAACCGATCTGGCCCGGACCCGTTCGCAACGGACCACGATGCGTCACGCCTGCAGCAAAAACTGGAAACTGCGACGTCCGGATTGCGTGGGAATCTCTGATCGCGCCGTTTATGACGATGCCGGCAAGGCCCCGGCTCATGGCATACGAAGCCATGATCTCGCCAATAATTGAGTTGGTCAGATCGCCGGCGGCATCTACGATAACGACATCACCTGAAATCGCCATATCGAGAGCTTTGTGAACCATCAAATTGTCACCGGGGCGTGTTTTGACCGTAAACGCAGGTCCGACGAGAACGCCATTCGCGTGCATTGGCCGCAAGCGCGCCCCGGCCCCCGTCATCCTCGACATGCAATCGCTGATATTTGCTGTCGGAATGTCCCGAAACTTTTTCACAACATCCGTACCCACGCGCCGACTTACCTGTTTGATTGAGAAGCCAGTCATCAGGCCGTTCTCCTATAGTTCAACACCTTGCGCAGCGAGATGAGTCGGCAATCTTGAAAATACTCTCAGTGCGTTTCCCGAAAAAATCTTTGCTCGGTCAATGTCCGACAATGGAAGTTTATCCAGGTATCGCTTCGTATCGTCGAAATTGAACCCAGTTTCAGGATCAACGCCCGGTACCGCCCCAATCATTTCCGAAGCGAAAAGAATATTGTCGACAGGGATGACCTTTGTGAGCAGTTCCTGTCCCGGCAAGTGATAGACGCACGTATCGAAAAAGATGTTCTTAAGCAGATCGTCTTTCAGTTCCGGCAGTCCCATTTTGAGCGCCAGACCCCGGAATCGCCCCCAATGATACGGCACCGCACCCCCGCCGTGCGGTACGATCAACTTGAGGCTTGGAAAATCCTTGAATACGCTCGATCCTATCAGTTGCATGAATGCTGTCGTGTCGCCGTTGAGGTAGTGCGACCCAGTCGTATGAAACGCCGGATTGCAGGCGAAGCTCACGTGAACCATCGCGGGCACATCAAGCTCGGCAAGTTTTTCATACAACGGATACCAGTAGCGGTCGGACAACGGTGGGTCGGTCCAATAGCCGCCCGACGGATCCGGATTCAAGTTGCACCCTACGAAGCCGTATTCGAGCACACAACGTTCGAGTTCTTCGAGACAGTTGGTGGGCGACACGCCCGCCGTCTGCGGGAGCATGCATGTCGCGGCGAAATTCTTCGGAAAAAGCCGAGTGACCCGAAAGACGAGTTCGTTGCAAGCGCTCGCCCATGCTTCGCTCGTCTTCGCATCACCGACGTGATGACCCATCCCGGCCGCACGTGGAGAGAAGATTGTCAGATCGGTTCCCCGCTCCCGCTGCACCTTCAATTGACCATTGACGATGCTGTCGCTTATTTCGTCGTCGCTGATCGGCGGTCGCGGCGGAACCGCCCTGCCTTCCGAATACGCTTGAATTTGCTGCTGCCGCCACTTCTCATGTTGCGCCGGCGCGGTCGTATAGTGACCATGGCAATCAATGATCATTTCGTGTTGCCTGTTTTTCTAAAGATCGAGTACGAGCCGGGCTGATTTTGCACGCGAGCAGCAGATCGCTATCCGATCACCTTTCTGACTTTCCTCTTTCGTCAGAACAAAATCCCGATGATCGGGCGCGCCTTGGATAACGCGCGTGATGCAGCTTCCGCACACCCCGTCGGTGCAAGAATAGTCCAGCTTCACGCCGCTCTCGAGCAGCACCTCGAGGATCGTCCTGCCGTCGGGAACGATAACCACGCCGCCGGATTTCGCTAACTCCACCTCAAAGGAGCCGCTTGTGTCGAGCTCCCCACCGGAGAAGCGCTCAACATGAATGTGGTCCGCGGGCTTGGCGGATGTCGCATTCTCAAACACCTCCAGCATCCGCTTGGGTCCGCAGCAATATATATGCGTGTCTGACGACGTAGCTGAAACCACCGATGGCACATCGAGTTTTGAGCGCCAGCCGTCGTCGTCCGCCGAGAAATAGATGTGAGCTTTGGATCCAAATTCGCGAAGCGCCTGCACGAACGCCGCCGACTCGCGGCATTGGGTCGAATAGTGCAAGGTCCAGTCCTTTTTGAGCTCGTCCAACCGTTGCAGCATGCTGTAAAGCGGCGTGATACCGATACCGCCCGCGATTAGAACGGATGACGACGCGCTCTCATCGAGAGCGAATCTATTCTTCGGTGCACTGATCTCGATCTTGTCGCCTACCCGCACTTGCTCATGGATATGAGCTGACCCACCCCGGCTCGCTGTCTCCCGTTTTACACCGATCACGTATCGATGGCGTTCGCTCTGCGAGTTTGCGAGCGAATAACTTCGCACAAGCCCGTTGCCCAGATGAAGGTCGATATAGGCGCCGGCCGTGAATGGGGCCAGTGAAGAGCCCTTTAGTGGAACCAGCTCGAGCAAATTTATGTTATGCGCTTCCTGGATGATTGCTCGGATCCTAACTGTTGAGGTGCTAGCGATCTTCGACATTACTCCTGTCCTGCTATATTGCTGCGGAAGCGCGCGTTTGCGCATCGTGCGCCAAGCCATACTTCTCCGCCGGATCGAGACGACTCCAGGATCGCCAAGCAAGTCGCGACCGTGCCGCGTCCAAAGCGACCATCATGAACGGGCTTTACCCCCCGAATGATTGCGTTATGGAGTTCATCCAGCACTTCCGCGCGACCCGGACGTCCGTTGCTGTTTGAAACCGCTATTTCGCGAACGCCATCATCCCCGTAGACTGTGATACCATCACGGGACTGCCGGATATCTCCACGCTCGCAGGTCATGACAAAAATGCCAAAGTGAGGCTGAGACCATTGCTCTCCCTCAGAGGGCGCAAATTTACGTGCGCCGCCATAACCATAGTCGTTCGTTCGCGACCACCTCTCGCGATCCCCTTCCAGCGCGCGTAACGCGCGTTTGGTCTCGCCATGTCGGGGCGCTTTCGGTTGACCGCCCTCGCCAACCCAATCGTGCAGCTCGTCGATGTCGAATCGATCATAACCGCTGTATGTCAGGGTAGCCGCCATGCCATTTTCGAAGCCAAGAAAAGCCATGCAGCAACCTTCGGTCGGCCGCATCGCGTCGAGACGATCGCTCATTGCGCGCACGCTGATCACCTCCGAGCACGACAAAAGGCGCGCGATGTCGACCTGGTGCGGTATTTGATTGTAGAGAATGCCGCCTCCTCTGGACGTATCGAGTTCTTCGGGGCGACGCGGCCGGTACAGAAAATCTGTATAATTCCACATCGATAGCATTGACGGGCGTCCAAGCTCACCGCTTCGGACCAATCGATGAACGGCCGCAATGGCCGGATCGAAGCTGTGCGTGTGCCCGACGATCAAAGCCATCCTATGGCGTTCCGCCGTTTCTATCATCGAATCACAATCTGCGAGGGTGAGCGCCATCGGCTTTTCCACGATCACGTGCTTTCCGCTCCGAGTGGCCAGACAGGCATGCTCTTTATGAAACTGATGCGGGGACGCAATGTAGACAGCTTCAATGTCTTCGGAACCCATCAGGCTTTCTGCGTCGCCGTGAACGCGGCATCCGCTGCTTTCGGCAAATCGTTTGCGAAGCGTCGCGTTTAAGTCAGCCGCGGCTACAAGTTTGAAATTCGGGTGTGCCTGGATGGCAGGAATCATGGCGGCACCGGCCAGGCCGAGGCCGACAACACCGATACGGACAGGCTCGCGAGTCTTGCTATTTTTGCGCATGTTGGTCCGAAAAGACTTGGCACTGCCGTCGGCAATGCATGGCTCAGCGCAAGGCCTTGCTGACCCGGTCCCACCAGGGACAGGCCCCGGGCATCACTTGGAAATTGCCTTCCATAACCTGAACCGGCGCGCGCAGACCTTGCGCCGCGTTCTTATGGCGCAACTCACGAGCACGCACCCTCACCTCATCGCTTGCCCAATGCCGCTCGTGTCCCCAGAAGCTCGGCCCCGCATTTCGTTCGTGCGGCTCCCACGCCTTCGGATCAATCGATCTGCCGCCCCAACCGTACTCGACCATGAAATTGGAGGGTGTCCACTGATAAAACGACGTCAGAAAATCACTCGTGTGCCGGCCAAGCGTTGCCGCGACCCGGTCGCCCGCCAGAGCCAAATCATACCCTTGTCCGACATCGTCCAAGCTAAACAATTCCATCATCAGATGATGAAATCCATTCTTCGGACCTTGCACGAACGCAAGACTATGATGGCGCTGGTTGACATGAAGAAACCGCGCTTCGAACGGATTGGAGTAATAGTCAGTCAATCGGAAGCCGAGGAGGTCCTGGTAGAAAGACAGCATCTTGCGGACCATTTCGGCACTTTCGGCGGTGAACACGACGTGCCCCAGTCCCAAAGGTCCCGTGCGAAATCCCGAAATCGACCTGCCCGCAACGAATGGTTCGTCCGCCGTCTGCGCGCCGTGGAAAAGCTCGACGCGATTGCCAAGCGGATCCTGGCAGAAGATCAGCTCGGCGACATGTCGTTCTTCGGCAAGGGCCCGGCTGCCTCGCGTAGCCGCAATGCCGGCTTCCTCAAGCCGCGCGGCGATGGCATCCAGCGCCTCCTTATCGCCCACCTCCCAGCCAAAGAAGCCGATGCCGTCACCGGAGTCTCTGTCAACGACGATCCGTTGCTTGCGATCGTCCATTCGAAACGCGATGCTCGATGCGCTCTTATCGATCCGCTGCAGGCCAAGAAGGCGCGGCCCGAAAGAGCTCCAGTCCTCCAGGCTGCTTGATTTGACGCCCAGATACCCCAGCGCCTGCACGCCCATGATCGTTATCCTTGTAGCCTCGAGGACATGGCGACTAGTTCGAATATGCCGGGACGGCCGATGCTTTCGATGGAGCGGCGCTGCTTGCACACCCGAGGCGCCCGTGCGCTTCCATGAACTCGTTGAAGTCTGCGATCGGCGAAAGCTTTGCAATCGCCCTCAGCGCATATTGCTCACTGCGCAACGCGGCGATCGGTTCCGCTCCATTTTCCAGCTCGCGCGCCATTCTTGCGAGAATGCGCCGGGCCGTCATGGCTGGCAGGTCGGACCTGACCAAGTGCTCGCCGGATCGATCGGCAATGCCGAGAGGCTCGCCGGGAATGCTCGGCATGCATTCCTGAAGCGCACGATCCTGGTCATTGACGCCCCAGATCCCGCTGAAACTCTCCGTTCGCTGCGCCTGCCGGTCGATAAAATAGTCATTGCCCTGATGGGCCACGGGCAGAAACGTGTCGATCGTGTAACCATGCGGAAGCTGCAAGGCGCCTCTCGTCACGCGCGGCGGAAATAACCCGCCTGCGTTCAGCTCATCGACTTCCGCCTTGGTGAACGGCCGATCGACCCGGTACCGGTAACAGAAGGCTGCTGTCGAATAATCGTCGATCGGTACCCATGCACGGCCATTGCCGACAAAATCATCGATAGAGCTCGGGATCGCGCTCCACATCGGGAGCATCCATTGCGTCACGCGCCAATAATACTGGCCGTCAAAATTGCGACGTGCCCCGTATACAAAGCCATATTCGGTTTCCCGCATGGTGATTTGAGGCGCACCGTCCCTTGCCAGGCGCAACCGATCGGGACCATCGTCGTCGACATTTAGAGCGCTGTGAAGAAAGCTTATATGCGAAGTATCGATCTCGCCTTCCATCCCGGCGAGCCAATTCGTCCTGTGATGCCACCGCGCCGTATGCACTTGATCGCTTGGAAGCGAAAGCCACTCCATTCCAGGCAGTTCCGGTATACGATCCTTCGGTCCCATATAGACCCAGACCAGACCGGCTGCTTCCTGGGTGGGATAGCTCTTGATACGAGCCTTCTCTTTCAAAGCAGGAAAGTTGTCGGGCGGGACGATATTGGGAATGTCGACGCATTCTCCATCAACGTTGAACTTCCAGCCGTGATAGACGCAGCGAATGCCGCATTGCTCATTGCGACCGAAGAATAAAGGAGCCAGCTTGTGTGGGCAGTAAGCTGCGACGATTCCCACGCGTCCATTCGTGTCCCGGAATGCGAGCAAGTCTTCGCCCAGAATGCGGATTCGCACGGGAGGGCCGTCGGGCGCGGGAATCTCGCTGGATAGCAACCCCGGCAGCCAAAATCGACGGAACAGTTCACCCATCGGCGTGTTGGGACCAACCCTTACCAGCAAATTTATGGAATCGTTGGCAGCCATTCGCGCTCTCCCGGAGACCGTCTTTTGATGCGGAAAGCATTGAGTGGCGCTTACGCGCTACGGCCAGCTTCCGCTTTGAAAGACAAAATGATTTAAGAGCGCTGTGTGAACAACCCGCTGTTCGCCTATTGTGCATGTAGCTAAAACGCTACGTCTGATAAGAGAGAGCGCGCTATCATTCAAAGCTGCGGCTCACAAACTAGTTTCAGCAAATCTCCTGCGCAAAATCTCAGCGAGCCGGGTCGCCAGACTCCCTGGCCGGCGCCGGGGTGGCCAGATCAAGTGAATATCAGCAAAGAGCTTTGGTGCATCCACCGCCAGTTCGACAAGTTTTCCTGTTTGCACAAACCACTCGGCTGCCGGCACAAAGCCGCAGGCGACAATCGGTTCATGCGTCGCTAAGTCGTTGATAAGCGTTCCTTCCTGTATCTGATGCACAACTTGATAGTCGGGGAGACCGAGGGACGTAATCAGTCCGTGCACCATGTGGCCGTAATGCCCATCCCGTCGCGTGGCAACAAAGGGCTCGGACCTGAGTTCAGTGATACTGACCTTCTTTTTCTTGGCCAAGGGGTGATCGGGCGAAACAAAGAAGCCGAAACGCTCACGCCCAATAACTTCGGACTCAAGTTCGGGAAGCGCCCCGAATGTCATGACGCAGCAAACGTCAGCCTTGCCCTGCGCGATGCTCGAGAGTGCCTGCTCAAATATTCCGACGTCGAGAACTAGCTCGACGTCCGGTTCGACCTTCACGAAATCGCAGATGGGCTGGCGCAGAACGTATTGCGCCAATACGCGTTGCGCCATGATTGTCAGCCGCTGCTGCTTGGCGCGCGGCCGGTTGAGAGCGAGGTCCTGGGAGAGAAGCTGGACCTCTTTCATCAATTTCGTCGCGCGCTCGTGGAGCCGCCGACCTTGTTCGGTCAGGCTGGAGACTGAGCCCCGTCGTCGCAGAAACAACTTGCAGCCGACGTGGTTTTCAAGCGCCTTTATGTGGTTGCTGACCGAGGGGTGTGAAATATCGAGCCTCTCCGCCGCCGCCACGAAACTTCCAGCTTCTACGACGGCGATGAAGACCTCCAAGCGCCGGAACGTTGATGGAAACACTGTGCGTCAATCCGGTTTTGGCTTGGCACCCTGCACCGTGCCTGACAATCCACTCGATGCCAGAAAGGATAGCCTGCTCATCTGCCCCGCTCAATGAGCGCCGAATGCCAAAAAAGGTTTCCACCTTACGTGCGAAGCCACCCGCCTGCATCCTCTCGATCGCATCTTCTGTCGGCTATTTTCCATCAGCTTTAGAGATCAGTGACACTGCGCGCTCGAACTTCGCTAGGTTTTCCTTAATTGTATTTGCGTAATCCTCAGGTGACTTCCACTTCACGACGCGGGTACCCTCAGCGGAAAGCTTCTCCTTCACTTCGGGGTCTTCCAATGCGGTTTTTATCGCATTCGACAGCTTCTTGACGACCTCTGATGGCATTCCCGCGGGTCCAAGAACCCCGAGCTGCGATTCCAGCCCGAATCCGGAAATGACCTCCGATAGGGAGGGAACCTCAGGAATAACCGACAGGCGCGTTTCCCCAGACACGGCGAGAATCCGCGCACTCCCCGCTTTTACATGAGGCCAGACCGTTTGCAGCCCTGCTACGAGCAATGAAAGATCACCGCTGAGAAAGGCCGGCAGGGCCTGCCCACCGCCGCGGTAAGGAATATGGGTGAGGTCGATACCCACGCCATCCTTGAATGTTTCCATAATGAGATGATGGATACTTCCGACACCAGCCGAGCCGTAATTCAGCTTGCCCGGCTGAGCCTTCGCTTGTTCTATAAGTTCTTTGACGGATTGGATGTTCGTGGTCTTTGCGTTCGAGACAATTACGATGCCGGCGCCGTCTGTCAGCATTGAAATCGGCGTAAGATCGGTCAACGTCTTGTAAGGAAGCGCCTTGTTGAGGAACGGCGCAATCTCAAGTTGCCCTGTTTCTCCAAGCAGAAGAGTATAACCATCTGCTGGCGATCTAGCCACATAGGCCGTTGCCAAGGTCCCGCCGGCGCCAGGTCGATTCTCGACCACGAAAGGCTGACCAAGAAGTTCAGCTAATTTTGGCGCAATCAGCCTTGCAGAAAAATCGGGACCGGTCGCGCCAGGCGAATAACCGACTATAATTGTGACCGTTCTATTCGGGTAGCTCTGCGCAAGCGCGTGACATGGAGACCATGCAAGAGCAAATCCCAAAAGCAGGTGACGTGTGGCCGACCATGTCATTGATTTCCCCCGGTTCGCAGTCTCTCATCGAGATCTTAAGTCTCGTACATTTTTCGAAGGATGGTTCGGCCAAGTGGCGGCAACAAACAACAGGCATCGTGACTACTCTTGCTGTAGCCAAATGGCTACATGCATAAATTCCATCGCACTCCGTCCACTCCTCGCAGCGAACGCCGGGGGGCCCCGAGAATCTCTTCTATGCCCCCCGGCCAGTCGATGTGCCGAAACTCACTTTACTTGACAAAGTCGATCAAATTCCAATCGCCATTCTTGATTTGAACTGTAATAACCGCTCGGTCGTCCACACCGTACGAAGTACCTTGCGGAAAAATATAGATCCCGCTGGTACCGACCACTTCGCGTTGCGAACGGATTTCATCGCGCAAAGCAGCGCGGAATTCCGGAGTTCCGGGTTTCGCCTTCTTCAAGGCGCCAGGAATAGCACTTGCGATGACGCGCCCGCCGTCGAAACCAAGCGCCGCGATGCCGCTCCACGTGCCGGCGCCATTCTGCGCCTCATATTTCTGCACGAAGTCGGCCGACACCTTCTTGCTTGCAACTGAATCGGGAAGCTGATTGTAGGCACCGACCGGGCCGGTCACCGCAATCGTGTTTTCGACCGCCTTGCCGCCGAGCCGCAAGAAGTCTTTCGTGAATATCCCCGGCGTGTTGTACGCGGGTCCTTTGTAGCCCCGCTCTGCAAGCGTGAGATGCGGCAGCGCACCCGGCGTTCCCGATCCGCCCACAAAGACCGCATCGGGCTTCGCCGCCATGATTTTCAGGATCTGGCCAGTGATGCTGGTGTCAGAGCGTGCGAAGCGCTCATTCGCAACAACCGTCAGCCCTTCCTTGGTCGCAACCTCTTTCAAGGCATTGTAGCAAAGGTCCCCGAACGGATCGCTGAATCCGATAAAGGCCACCGTCTTCACATTGCGCTTTTTCATGTCGCGCACCAAAGCCTTCACCCAAAGCTCGGCCGGCGACGGAATGGTGACGAGCCATTTGGAATTGTCGGCGGGATAGATCGCCGGCGCGAGAGAGATCAGTTGGATTTGCTCTCTCGATGCGACGGCCGCCATGGCGAGCGCAGCCGGAGTACCGGCGCCACCGATCAACAAATCCACGTTCTCGTCGCTGATGAGCTTTTGCGCGTTGCGGACGGCCGCGGAAGGGTCTGACGCATCATCGAGAAAGATCAACTGAATTTTCTCGCCTGCGGCCTCGCTGGGCATCAGCTCGATACCCTTCTTGATCGGAATGCCGAGAGCTGAAATGGGCCCGGTGAGCGGCAATACGACGCCGATCTTCACGTCCGCTTTGGCGACACCAATTCCAAAGGCGAGAGCAGCGGTAAGAGTCCCGACGGCGAGTTTGCGCATGTTTTCCTCCCTTGCGTCATTGACTGCAAGAGAAGCATAGTTCATGATACTATACAAGTTCAATATATTGAACTACTGGAGGAGCGCTTGAAAGCCCAGGTTGTTCGAGTTTGGGGCCCCGAGACAGAAGTCCTGGAGTTCGGCAGCGGTTCGCCGCTCCTCTTCCTGCACTCGGGTTTCGGTCCGAATATTCATTCGACCGATTATCTGGAGCGGCTCGGAACACAGTTTCGCGTTTTCGCTCCTTTCCATCCTGGCTTCGGACGATTTCCCCGGCCGCAGTCATTTCGAAACGTCAGCGATCTTGCTTATTTCTATCTCGACCTGATTGAACAATGGCGCCTGCACGACGTAGTGCTGGTCGGTGCCGGATTTGGCGGCTGGATCGCCAGCGAGATGGCTGTTCGAACGACCGAACGCCTTTCCAGGCTCGTCCTCGCAAGTCCCCTTGGGATCAAAGTCGGCACCCGGGATGATCGCGATTTCGCTGACTTCTATTCAATCAGCCCGGACGAGCGCGCCGCGCTGGAATTCAACACGCCCGACTATGCGAAGCTGAGCTACGACGGAAAGAGCGAGGATGAGCTTACGGTCCTGGCTCGCGGCCGCGAGTCGGAAGCGTATTACGGCTGGGAACCGTTCATGCACAACCCGCAGCTACGGCAATGGCTGCACCGGATCCATGTTCCGACTCTGCTCGTGCGCGGAGCGGATGACCGCATCGTCGCACGCCGCAATCACGACGCTTACGCCGACGAGATACCGGATTGCGCGATCGTGACGATCGAGGGCGCGGGTCATCACCCCCATCTTGACGCGCCGGCCGCGTTCGTTTCGGCCGTGCAATCGGGAAGCAAAATCCGCAAACCCAGCGTCGTTGCAATCTGAGGAAACCACCATGCGGGTCTATCATTTCTCGGAAATGCCCTACCCCGCCGCCTGGGAGCATGCCGATAGTCAACCGATCCGCGTATCGCTGCCGAACAAATATTACGATCCGAAGCTCGGCGCCGATCTGCTGAACCAACGCCTCGATGAATATCTCCTGGCGGACGATCTGGGCTTCGATCTCATGTTCAACGAACATCGGTCAACGACGACCTGCATCATCCCATCCTGCGTGCCGACGGTCGCGATGATGGCGCGGCAAACGAAGAAAGCGCGCCTGCTTGCGCTTGGCGCAACGATTGGGATTCGTCGAGACCCCATCATGGTCGCCGAAGAGTTTGCCTTTATCGACGTAATCTCGCGCGGCCGACTCGATTTTGGTCTGCTGAAAGGCTATCCGGCAGAAGTCGCGCCATCAAACACGAACCCCGCCACCGTGAACAGCCGCTACTGGGAGGCTCACGATCTCATCGTCAAAGCACTCTCCCACAGAGACGGTCCGTTCAACTGGGAGGGCGAGCACTTCAACTATCGCCAGGTCAATATCTGGCCACGGTCCTTTCAGGAGCCGCATCCGCCGATATGGGTCAGTTGCTTCTCGCCGTTCAGTGCGGTCGAAGTCGCCGATCGAGGTTACGTCTGCGCCGCAAGTATCGACTTCAACATGACGGTCGGCATCTTCAACGCCTATCGCAAGCGTTATGCGGAGCTAGGCCGGCCGTCGCCCTCACTCGATCGATTCGCCTATCTCTGCCTAGTCGCAGTCGGCAACACAGAAGAAGAGGGCTACGAAAGGCTGTCGAAGGTTCGAGGTTGGGTTTGGTCCTCTGGACAGACGCCTGAGCAATACCTCAATCCACCGGGCTTCAATCCCATTCCGGCGAATGTGCTGATGATGAAGCGGCACCCCAACAAGGTGAGCTGGACGAATCATACCGTCGGTCGAAACGGCACCGCTTTCAATCCCTCGACCGGACCCGCCCACAACCTCGTGGAATCGGGCATGGGATTCGGCGGCACTCCCGATCAGGTATTCGAACAGATCAGGGATTTCTATCGGGCAGTAGGCGGGTTCGGCAACCTGCTGGCGATGATGCAAGGCGGGGATTTGTCTCACGAAGAAACGCAGGACAGTATGCGGCTGTTTGCAAGAGAGGTATTTCCGCGCTTAATGGAACTTGAAGTCCCCGATCCCGCTCAGCGAGTCGCCTAACTCCGAAGACGGAACACGTGCTGCCGAAACCGAACACTCCAGGAGGAAGCGCTGAGAACTCTCCGACCAAATCGGCGGATCGCGCACTTGATATTCTTGAGTTCGTCGCGCATGCGCCAACGCCGCCGACGCTGCCGGAGATGTCGCAAAGGCTCAATATCCCACGCAGTTCTCTTTCTCTCTTGCTCGGGACTTTGGTCCGACGCGGGTATCTCGAGCATATCGATCAGCGCGGCGGCTATCGGCTGGGCCTCGCCAGCGAGCGTCTCGCGGTGCAAATGACCCGCTCGCGCGGCGCCGGAGAGCGGATCGTCGCAGTCCTGCGCGACATTTCCATCAGGCTGAACGAGACGTCCGGTTATTTTGAGCGCCGCGACGACTTTATTGAATGCGTCGAGACCGAACCGTGCCGGCAGGCGCTCGCCTTCACGATGCATCAGGGCGAGCGCGTGCGTCTTTATGCGAATTCATGCGGCAAGGCGGTGTTGGCCTATATGGATCCGACAGAATTGAAAGAGTATTTCGATCGTACGGAATTGCGCCCATATACAGGCTCCACCCTGCGTCGCCCGCGCGAACTGACGAATCAACTTGCGGAAATTCGCAAGACAGGAATCTCGCGATCTTTCGGAGAATATATTTCCGGCATTATTGCGATCGCAATTCCGCTATTCACGGACGGAAAAGTCGCTAGCGCCATCAACGTGGCGTTGCCGGAAAGCCGATACAATGCCGAAATCGACGAAGCGATTGTGCAACAACTGCACACGGCTGCTCGCAAACTGAATACTGCTAGCGTAAGCTGACCTAATAGAAGGACTGGACAGGTTCGACTGCAGGCGTCAGTCGACGGGATACGAACCGGTCTCTGTTGGCCGCTTCGCCGCTCGATTGCAATTGACTTTTAGGATTCGAACTTGATCGTCCATGATGAGATCGCGATCCTCGGCGGTCGGATTGCGCCAGGATATGCAGAAGACGGTATGGCCCTGTCCGACGAGGTAGCGGATCAACGAATTCTGCGGCGACAGGTCGAGGATGTAGTATTTCATAATCCAGGCCGGGACGATCAGCACCGGCTCGGCCAGCACCGGCTCCGTCGCCGGAGCGTACTGGATGAGCTCGATCAAATGGTTTCGGTAGACGATTTTTCCCGGCGTGGCCGCGACGTCCTTCCCAACAAGGAAATTCTCTGTGCCGACAGGCGGCTGTCCCGTGGCCAGCCGGCTTACATCTTCCAGCCAATTCTGAACCCTTGAATGAAATTTGCACCACTGGCCTCGATCGTCTTCTCAACCACTTCGGGATTTGCACATGGGATGTTCGGCGGCGAGAACATGTCGAGGATCTGGCGCGCGGCGAATGAGACCACGTCTTCATGATGAGGCGTCACGCCGGGCGCGTCGTGGGTGACGTTGTGCCACTACTGCTGATTGAGCAGAAATGCCTGGGCCCAGAAACTGTATGGTTGCTTCTGCCATCCTTCCGCGCGAAATCGATAATCGCCTGGCCGCAACACAATGCAGGGCGGCGTGTCAGGATAGGTGTTCGCTGCAAGGAGATTGGTCAGCAGGCGGCTAGCCTTGCGCACTGGCTTGTCAGCGAGCTCCATCCGCTTACCCGAAGCCGATGCAAGATGAATCGACCAGTCGAAGTAGGTAAGCGCCAGCGTGGCAGGTGAAAGACCTCCCGTCGCTTGGGCGCTGAGTGCCTTACGCATCTGGTCGATCGCCTGGAACGCTTCACTGCGTACGCTTTCATCACCTCGTGCTGGTGGCGTCGACCGGGCTTGGACCGATATGGGGCCTACCGCTGAATTCATCAGAGCGACCCTTCTCTCTGTGGAGCGCTTATGCTTGGAGTCGGAAAATCGAGCCTCCTTTCGCTGATTGCGGGCGCGCGCGTTGTGCAGAAGGGACATATCGAGGTTCTCGGAGGCGACATTGCGGACGTTCGCCATCGGCAGGGAGCCTATCCGCGAATTGCGTATATGCCGCAGGGCCTTGGTAAAAACCTCTATCCGACGCTGTCCGCCTTTGAGAATGTCGACTTTTTCGGCCGTCTCTTCGGCCATGATAAGCATGAGCGCGAGCGCCGCATCGGCGAACTTCTGCAAAGCACGGGCCTTACTCCATTCGCCGACCGCCCGGCCGGCAAGCTGTCCGGCGGCATGAAGCAGAAACTGGGTCTGTGCTGTGCGCTGATCCATGATCCCGATCTCTTGATCCTCGACGAACCGACGACAGGCGTCGACCCACTGTCGCGCCGCCAATTCTGGGAGCTGATCGACGAGATCCGCGGCAGCCGCGTCGGCATGAGCGTCATCGTCGCCACGGCCTACATGGAGGAGGCCGCCCGCTTCGACTGGCTGGTTGCGATGGATGCCGGGCATGTGCTCGCCATCGGCACGCCTGCGGATCTGCTGAAGCAGACGGACGCGTCCACGCTCGATGCCGCCTTCATCGGCCTGCTTCCCGAAGAGAAGCGCCAGGGGCATCGAGAGGTTGTCATCCCGCCGCGAACGGGTGGCGCTGAGGACGAAGTCGCCATCGAGGCCGAACACCTCACCATGCGCTTCGGCGATTTCACCGCCGTCGATAGCGTGAGTTTCCGTATAACCCGCGGCGAGATCTTTGGCTTCCTCGGCTCGAACGGCTGCGGCAAAACCACAACCATGAAGATGCTGACTGGATTGTTGCCGGCCAGCGAAGGCATCGCCAAGTTGTTCGGGCGCAAGGTCGATCCCAACGACATGGATGTGCGGCGCCGCGTCGGCTACATGTCGCAGGCTTTTTCACTCTATTCCGAGCTTACGGTTCGGCAGAACCTTGATCTACACGCTCGCCTGTTCAGCATGGCTCCAGACGCTATCCCGGGTCGAATCGAAGAGATGGCGACGCGCTTCGATCTCGCCGACGTCATGGATGTGCTGCCGGACGCCCTGCCGCTCGGCATCCGCCAACGCCTCTCGCTCGCGGTGGCGATGATTCACTCGCCGGACATCCTGATCCTCGACGAACCGACGTCGGGCGTTGATCCGATCGCCCGCGACAGCTTCTGGCAGATACTGTCCGACCTCTCCCGCAAGGACAACGTGACGATCTTCGTCTCGACCCATTTCATGAACGAGGCCGAACTTTGCGACCGCATCTCGCTCATGCATGCGGGCAAGGTTCTCATCAGCGATACGCCATCTGCGATCGTCGAAAAACGATCTTCCGGTACACTCGAGGACGCCTTCATTTCGTATCTGGAGAGCGCGATCGGTAGGAAGGATCATGTATTGGCGAAATCTGGTCCGGTCGCCGAGGCTACGGCCGCCGCCGGACATATCCCGAACCGCGGCACCGGACAGGCACCGACGCGGCGGTTATTCGATCCTCGGCGTATGTTGGCCTACACTCGGCGCGAAGCGCTCGAACTGCGCCGCGACCCGATCCGCGCCACGCTCGCCACCATCGGCAGCGTCATCCTGATGTTCGTTCTCGGTTACGGCATCAACATCGACGTCGAGAATCTCTCCTTCGCCGTTCTCGATCGCGACGACACGACAATCAGTCGCGACTATGTGCTTCAGATCGCCGGTTCGCGCTATTTTACGGAAAAGGCGCCGATTGCCGATTATGCCGATCTCGATCGGCGTATGCGCAATGGCGAGCTCAGCCTGGCAATCGAAATTCCTCCGGGCTTTGGGCGGGACGTGGCACGGGGCCGTAACGTAGAAATCGGCGCATGGATCGACGGCGCAATGCCGACGCGCGCGGAAACCGTGCGTGGCTACGTACAAGGAATGCATACAAGTTGGCTAACGCAGAAAGCACGCGAGCTTTATGGCCAAGCAGCGACTGTCGGTAATTTTCAGATTGCTGTCCGTTATCGCTATAATCCCGGCGTCCAAAGCCTTGTAGCCATGGCGCCCGCGGTCATACCGCTTCTCCTCTTGCTGATACCAGCCATGCTGGCTGTGCTTAGCGTTGTGCGCGAAAAGGAACTGGGATCAATCATCAATTTTTACGTAACACCCGTCACCCGGCTCGAATTCCTTATCGGCAAGCAAATTCCCTACGTCGCGCTTGCAATGCTGAACTTCGTGTTGCTGACCGCTTTCGCGGTCTTCGTCTTCCGCGTCCCTTTCACCGGAAGCTTTCTTACCTTGACCGTTGCCGCCCTTCTCTATGTGATCGTGACGACAGGAATGGGGCTTGTCATCTCGACTTTCATGAGCAGTCAGATCGCCGCCATTTTCGGCACCGCGCTTCTCACCCTTATCCCTGCCGTTCAATATTCGGGGCTGATTGATCCGGTGTCATCGCTTCAGGGAGCGGGCGCTCTCATCGGACGAATTTATCCGACTACGTATTTCGTGACCATTTCGCGAGGAACTTTCTCCAAAGCTCTTGATTTCGGAGATTTGTCGAGCGAATTCCTGCCGCTACTGATCGCTATTCCGGTACTGCTCGGGGTCGGCGCAGCTCTCCTTAAGAAGCAAGCGAGTTGATCATGCGCCCGCTCAATATTCTTCAACTCGGCATCAAGGAATTGCGCGGCCTCGTTCGTGATCCTATAATGCTGGTGCTGATCGGTTACGCCTTCACGCTTTCGATTTATACCGCCTCGAAGGCCATACCCGAGACTCTGAATCGTGCGGCGATCGCAGTGGTCGACGAAGATCAATCGCCAGCATCGTCCCGCATCATCACGGCGTTCTATCCTCCCTATTTTTCGGTGCCACAGCTTATATCACAGCCGGAAATGGACAGCCGGATGGATTCCGGCCTTGACACCTTCGCCCTCGATATTCCGCCGAATTTCCAGCGCGATCTTCTGGCCGGCAAGTCGCCTACGATTCAACTCAATATCGATGCGACACGCATGTCGCAGGCCTTTACCGGCGGGGGTCATATACAGACCATCGTGTCGAGCGAGACCAACGCGTTTTTAAAACATTATCGGGGCGCGACCAATGTGCCCGTCGATTTGGTATTGCGGGCACGTTTCAACCCTGAACTCAACAAGGGCTGGTTCGGTGCCATCACCAACGTCATCTCCTCCGTCACCATGCTGTCGATCGTTCTGACGGGAGCGGCGCTGATCCGTGAGCGTGAGCATGGTACGATCGAGCATTTGCTCGTCATGCCCGTGACGCCCTTCGAGATTATGGTGAGCAAGATCTGGTCTATGGGGCTCGTCGTTCTTCTGGCCTCCAGCCTGTCGCTAATTTTAGTCGTGCAAGGGCTGCTTGCGGTTCCGATAGAAGGATCCCTGATCCTCTTCATTTCCGGGACGGCCCTACATCTCTTTGCCACGACCTGCATGGGAATTTTCCTTGCGACGGTCGCCGGTTCGATGCCGCAATTCGGCTTGCTGTTGATGCTAGTGCTCCTTCCCCTTCAAGCGCTGTCAGGCGGTCTGACGCCGCGCGAAAGCATGCCTGAGATCATCCAGAACATCATGCTAGCCGCACCCAATACGCACTACGTCATTCTTGCTCAGTCTATCCTGTTTCGCGGCGCCGGACTGGATGTCGTCTGGCCGCAATTTGCGGCGTTGCTGGTAATTGGCTTGGTTCTCTTTTCTTTCTCGCTGCAGCGCTTCAGGCAGTTCTTGAGATAGAAGGTGGCACACCGCCTTACAGCACAGCGCAATCCGCGGAGCGACGAAGCTTCACTACGTCACTACACGAACGACGAACCACACTTGCATTGCGAGCTGCTTGTGAACTGAAACTCTGCCCGATCCTTTTTAGGTCGGCTTCTCGGCCATTTGTACATCGAGCAATGCAATGAGACGGCTAACCGATCAGCCGGCGGCGCTATCGAACTAGGCCGCGGACTCATTAAGGCGCAGCCATAGCCTGATTGACGCGAGTTGAACGAAGGCAAGGTAGTTGGCGGCAAGCCTGTCGTAGCGCGTTGCCACCCGACGACATTGTTTGATCTTGTTGAAGAACCGCTCGACACGGTTGCGAGCGCGGTAGAGATATGGGCTGAAGCAGATCGGATCGTTGCGGTTGCTTTTCGGCGGGATGTTGGCCCACGCGCCCTTCTTCATGGCAAGCTCTCTGATCCAGTCGGCGTCATAGCCACGGTCGGCAAGGAGCATCGACCCGGATTTCAGGCGAGACAGCAGTTTCCCGGCAAGTCGAACGTCGTGCGCCTCGCCGGGGCTCAATGCGAGGCGTATCGGCAGACCATTGCTATCGACCACTGCATGAATTTTTCTCGTCAAGCCGCCACGTGATCTTCCAATCGATTGGCGCTGGCTCCTAGTGATGCAGGCTCCATGCTGATGCACGCGGACAATCGAGGTGTCGATCATCTGGACAACGGCATCATGAGCAGCAAGGAACTTTCTGCTGTTGGCCCATCGCGACATTTGCTGCCGTTGCACAAGAGCGGGTCGTCCCGCCGGTATGGAAATAGGCCGCGATCGAATCCGGCGCCGGCTCCGGCAGCGCCCCAGAGCTCTCGCGCGCGATGATCTGTTCGAAATTCCCATCGGACCCAGCCGTCGGACCGTCACCATCGGCGTCGAACACATATTCCAGTGCCGGCTCGCTGCGAAGCCGGTCGATCACCTGCGGCCAGACTTGCACCTCGCCATTCTCGCCAAGCACGACCGCAACCTTTGCTCGCGATGCCTTCAACAGCGACGACAAATGCTCGCCATGCAACGTGTAGTTCAACGGTATCGCGCGCCCGACAATGGCTGCGGCCCAGATCGCAATCTGCGCTTGCGACGTATGGGGCATCAGCACCGCGACGGAATCCTCCGGACCGACGCCCAGACGCCGGAACAGCCGGGCCGCCCGTTCGATCGCGGCAATGAATTCCCCGTAGGAAATTGCCCGGTCCCGCGTGGCGTCGCCATCGACGCACAGGAAGCAGATTGCGACACGATCGGGATGAGCTTCGGCCCGCGCGCGCAGCATCGCGTAGGGAGTGCGATGCGGAAGGAACGCATCGAACCCTTCCGCCTCGATCCTTCGCAGGTCGCTCTCGCCGCGGACCGCGGATGACATCGGCAGTCTCATTTACGCAGGCCGCTATGCGGCCGATGACAACACGGATGAAATCTGCAAATCCTGATCGGCTTGCAGAAGAAACTTCAAAAACAGCTTCTTCTGAGACACCGAAAAGCTTCGCGTGAGGCGCTTCTCGTGCTGCTCGACGAGCGGGCGCAACCGGCCGAGAACCTTGCCCCCCTCGGACGTCAGCCACACGGACTTGGACCGGCGATCGAGCGTGGAGGAGCGTCGTTCGACAAGCTTCTCGTTCTGAAGCTTGTCGAGAATCGGCACCAGGCTCGAGGGCTGAAGGTGGATGGCCTCCGCCAGACGGTTTTGTTGCGTGCCCGGATTCGCCTCGATGATCGAAAGCAGGCCGAAATATCGCGGTGCACTGCCGTATCCGTAGGTCTTTTCTTCGAAATCCTTGAAAGCGGCAATCTGCAGAAGACGCAGCCGGTAACCGACCTGATCGGCGATCAGACCGAGCTGGAGGCCCGATGCGGCGGGTGACTTTCTGGCCACGAAGCGTTCTCCCGTTTGCTGCTTCGGCGGTGCAACCCCGCCTGCCTTTTCCATATTTTGATTGGTTTCTATCAAATCGGTTTATATAAATCAATATAAGACCTATATAGCGGTCAACCGGGGGCGCGCCGTGCAAAACAAGGAAATCGGGATGGGCAAGACATTCGATCAGATCGAGATCGGTGAATCCGCCTCCCATATTCGCACGATCAGCGCCGAAGACATCGACCTGTACGCAAAAATAACTGACGACTACAATCCGATCCATATGGATGAGGAATATGCGAAGCGGACGGTATTTGGCGGGCGCATCGCACATGGCACAATCACCCTCGGCCTGAGCGCTCCGGTAATCGGCATGAAATTGCCCGGACAGGGCTGCGCCCTCGTCTCGATATCTTCCGACTTCATTCGCCCCGTGATGATTGGCGACACCATCACGGCTTTTGCAGAAGTCATCGCCAAGGACGCCGGCAAGAGAGTGATCGAGCTTTCGCTGAAATTCACCAATCAGCGAAATGAGAATGTGGCCGTAGGAAATGCCCGCGTTAAGCCCCGAAAAGCGTAGAGCGAATAACAACACAGAAATCACAGTTCATCGAGCGTCGGTGCTCTGGGAATAAATCCCGCGAAGACCAATGTGAATAACAAGGCTCCTGCTCCACCGCCGATCTAAACTCTCGTCGCTGCACCGAAAAATCTTTGGAAAATTCCGCAGACTAAATCGCAGACTAATTCGATTTTTAGTCTGCGGAGCTTTTGAGATGGAATCGGAAAAGTGGTGAATACTGAGAAGCTTAGATGGCGCGCCGGAAGGGATTCGAACCCCTGACCCCCAGATTCGAAGTTCAAAAATATCTGTTCGCTGCTTTTTCTAATTGCACGCTACGCCGCGACGACAACTCATTTGACCTTTTATTCTAGGGCCTTTCTCGCATATCCTCGCGCTGTCTCGGGGGCAAAGCTCCGAACTCCCCGCTTCGCCAATACCGTTTGAAAACCGTTTGAGCTCTGGATTCTCACCATGGCTGATGTCCGGATTCTGCTGACCGACAAGGCGATCGCTCGGCTACCTACGCCGAAAGAAGGTTGGTACTTGGCTCGTGACACGGAACTGAAAGGCTTCTTCGTAGTCGTCGGAAAGCGGAAAAGGACATTTACGGTGCAGGCCGACCTGCGACAGGGAGGAAAGCGTGCCTCGTCGATCCGGGTAGCAATCGGTGATGCTGGCGAAATATCGACACGTGCGGCTCGCGCAACTGCAAAGAATTATCTGGTTCAGATAAGCCGGGGGCAGCATCCGAAGGCTGAAAGGGTGGCAGATGACGCTACCGGCAAAAGCAACACGATTGCTTCTTCGGGAGGGATCACGCTTCGGCGAGCCTGGGAGCGATACCGCGAGGCCCACTTGGTTCGTAAGGGCCGGAGTGAGCGTACCGTCGAGAGCTACCGCGATCACGTCGAACGCATTTTCGTCAAATGGCTCGATACGTCACTGCATGAGCTTGGTTCAGATCCAGCGAAAGTGGTGACGAGACACGACGAGATTACGAAGGAAAACGGCCCCTATATCGCGAACGGGAGCATGCGGACCTTGCGCGCTATCTACAATCATGCCCGAAAGGCTCACAAGTCATTGCCCGCCGACAATCCCGTGAATGCGATCGATTGGCATTCCGAGAGACGTCGAGACACGGGCATGGGGACCGGAGATCTGAAGAGCTGGCTTGCCGAATTGGCGGCTCTCGAGAATCCGATCCGCCGTGAATTCCATCTATTTGCATTGCTCTCCGGTTGTCGGCCAACCGCACTGCAGGAAGTCAAGCCCGGGCACGTCAATTTTGGACGGCGCATGCTGCACATCCCGAGGCCGAAGGGCGGCGCGAAGCGGGCGTTCGATATTCCGCTCTCTCGTGAAATGGCCTTATGCCTCTTGCGGGCCATCCGTCTCGGCCGACAGATGTATCCGTCTCAGGCCGCAGAATGGCTTTTCCCCGCCGAGAGTGAGTCGGGGCATCTGACCGAGCAAAGAGAGGATCGCGCCACACTGTCAAAGTGGGGCAACGATCTTCGGCAGAGCTTCCGAACCA
>Ga0209906_100306_pt1 | contig 29365 bp, 29 predicted proteins | sample FECB24metaG_FD_188303 | JGI IMG/M metagenome (GOLD analysis project Ga0209906, IMG submission 188303) | Cyanobacterial communities from the Joint Genome Institute, California, USA from Joint Genome Institute, California, USA - FECB-24 metaG... ... | reverse complement strand
CTGCCTCATGCTCACGCAGAACCGCGATGATCTGCTCTTCCGTAAATCGCTTCCGCTTCATCAGTCCGTCCTTCGATCAAGGGCCGGACTCTAATCTCAGATGGAGGAAAAACTCAGTGGCACGTCAGCCACGTTCAACTCTTTGGATTTTCCCTTCCCCTACGAGTTCGTTTAGCCGTCCACGAATCGAATAGTCACGAGACGTGTAACCAGCGGCGCCAAAGCGCGCGACAACATCAGCGATCGACAGCGGCTGACCCGATTCATCCAGCATCTTGAGGATGAAATCTCTCATCGTCTGTTCGGATTCTCTGACGGTTTCCTTACGCCCCCAACCACCGATATTCGCCACTTCGTCCATGATCATAGTCGCTGTGCGGTCTGGGGAAACTGTCCAGAACTCGTCTGGCATTATAGCGATCTCAATGTCCGAATGACCACCAGATAGACTTTCTGGCGCACCTTTTGTGCCCATATACAAGATCGCTCGATGCCAATTAGCGATCCGTCCAAAAGCTGACTTGGCCCTGTCGCTTACGGCGAACTCGTCCAAAGCAATTCGCACCCAAGGCGGAGAGTTCACGTCTAAAGTAGGATCACCCCACGTGTCGGAAGGCCAAATCGGACAATCGATCAACCCGTCTCCGTTCTCCTCCAGCCATCTGCAGTCTGCCTCGATTGCACTCCACATTTCCTTTCCAGCGGCAGCGCCGTCCGCAGATCCAGCCGCTCGGACCGCAGCGGACGCAGCCGCACGAGCGGAGCCCGACACCCGATCCAAAACTCCTATGGTTGCGGCTGCAGAACGCGCGGAGGCCGCTGCGGCTGCATAGTCGGTAGAATCTCGCGGTGGTGAGGAAGCCAACAATCTGGCTTCCGAGGCAGCAGCGGCAGCGGCAGCGGCAGCGGCCGCAAAGCCAAAGTCAAACATGCGGTCTCTGCACGCCGACAAAGATATAATATTGCACCGAAAGACCTGTGGTATCAAATTGCCTATCTGTTGAATAGATATATTGCCGCGCCTAGGGCGAACAATTCCGAGAACTAAAGGAATTACACGAAGCGAACAACGCACGGCAATTGCCTGATTCGCTTCGCGCGGCCAATTCTCAAGCCATGCCTGCAATTTATCAGGAGCCTTGACGTCAATTGCCACCATCGTCGCTAGGCATCATGTATCAGAACCTGAAAGGCAAGATAATCCCCAAGAGAAATGACGTTTGCCCCAAGAAAAAACCCGGCGTCGCCGCCGGGTTTTCGTGTCTCTCGCCATCGATCGTAGGTCTAGCTGTCCAGGAAGCTCCTGAGCTTCCTTGACCGGCTCGGGTGCTTCAGCTTCCTCAGCGCCTTGGCCTCGATCTGACGGATGCGCTCGCGCGTCACCGAAAACTGCTGGCCGACTTCTTCGAGCGTATGGTCGGTGTTCATGCCGATGCCGAACCGCATACGCAGCACGCGTTCCTCGCGCGGCGTCAGCGAGGCCAGCACGCGCGTCGTCGTCTCGCGCAGATTGGCCTGGATCGCCGCGTCGATCGGCAGGATCGCCATCTTGTCCTCGATGAAGTCGCCGAGATGCGAATCCTCCTCGTCGCCGACCGGCGTTTCGAGCGAGATCGGCTCCTTGGCGATCTTCAAAACCTTGCGGACCTTTTCCAGCGGCATCGCCAGCTTCTCGGCGAGCTCTTCCGGCGTCGGCTCGCGGCCGATCTCGTGCAGCATCTGGCGCGAGGTGCGCACGATCTTGTTGATCGTCTCGATCATGTGCACCGGGATGCGGATGGTGCGCGCCTGGTCGGCGATCGAGCGCGTGATCGCCTGGCGGATCCACCATGTAGCGTATGTTGAAAACTTATAACCCCGGCGATACTCGAACTTGTCCACCGCCTTCATCAGGCCGATATTGCCTTCCTGGATCAGGTCGAGGAACTGCAGGCCGCGGTTGGTGTATTTCTTGGCGATCGAGATGACGAGGCGAAGGTTGGCCTCGACCATTTCCTTCTTGGCGATGGCGGCTTCCCGCTCGCCCTTCTGGACCTGGTTGACGATCTTGCGGAATTCCGCGATCGAGATCGCGGTCTCGGTGGCGAGGTTCTGGATCTCGGCGCGCAGCGCGTTGACGACGATGCTCTCGCTGCGGGTAAACTCCTTCCAGCCGCGCGTCGTCAGCGTGGCGACGCGTGTTGCCCAGCTCGGATCGAGCTCGGACCCCTGGTATTCGCGCAGAAAGTCGTCGCGGCGCACGCCATAGCTCTCGGCGAGGCGCAGAAGCTTGCCCTCGTTCTGCACCAGCCGCTTGTTGATGTCGTAGAGCTGCTCGACCAGCGCCTCGATGCGGGCATTGTTGAGCGACAGCGACTTCACGGCCTTGATGAGCTGGTCCTTCAGCTCCTTCAGGCGCCGGTCCTGGCTCGCCGAAAGTGCGCCGGCAGACGTCAGCCGGTTCTCGACCTGCTGGTCCTGCAGCTTGCGCAGCTTCTTATAGGTGTCGGCGATGAGGTCGAGCGTCTCCATGACCTGCGGACGCAGTTCCGCCTCCATGGCGGCGAGCGAGAGCGACGCCTCGTCGTCCTCCTCTTCCTCTTCCTCGAGGCCGCGCGTGTCGCCGCCGACATTGGTGATGTCTTCCTCGTCGCGGATCGACGGGCGGCGGATGCGGTCTTCAGGCGTCTTGGGCCGTTCGAGTTCTTCCTGGCGCTCGACGGACGGCGCCTGCTTGGCTTCCGGCCCTGCATAGGTCGCCTCGAGATCGATGATCTCGCGCAGCAGGATCTTTGCCTCGTTGAGTTCCTCGCGCCAGATGATGATGGCCTGGAAGGTCAGCGGGCTTTCGCACAGGCCCGCGATCATCGTCTCGCGGCCGGCCTCGATGCGCTTGGCGATGGCGATTTCGCCCTCGCGCGACAAAAGCTCCACCGAGCCCATCTCACGCAGATACATGCGCACCGGATCGTCGGTGCGGTCGGTCGGCTCTTTCTTGGTGGTCGTGGCGGCAACGGCCGTGCCGGTCTGCTCGGCCAGCTCGTTGGCGTCTTCCTCGGCGTCGGCCGCTGCCGGCTCGGCTTCGGATTCCTCGCCCGCCTCGTCGTCCTCGACGACGTTGATGCCCATGTCGGAGAGCATGGACATCGTGTCCTCGATCTGCTCCGACGTGACTTCCTCGGAAGGCAGCACCGAATTGAGCTCGTCCATCGTGACATAGCCGCGCTTCTTGGCGGCCTTGATCATCTTCTTGACAGCATCATCGGAAAGGTCGAGCAGCGGTCCGTCGGTTGCGGCCTCGCGTTCGGTCTCGACCTCTTCCTTGTCCTTAGTCGCCATGCTTTGCGTTCTCCAATACGGCCGCGGCCTTTGCCGGCTCTCGGATGCCGCAGGTTGCTTTCGCTCCCGCAACGCCCCAACCAGGCATGTCGGCCGCAGCCGCCTGTTACATGTTCTCGGTTAACCTATGTCACCGGCGCGAAGTTGAAACCCCGTCCGGCGTCGCGTCCCCGTCACATTCTGTGATTGCCGCGGGTAATCCCACAGATCAACGTTTCGAATCGTTCTGATTCCGCCATTGAAGCGGAACGTCAAGCGGCTGTCGCATGATTCGCGTTAAAAAAGCGAATCAATTGAAGCAAATCCGCCATCATGCACGGTCTGCGCGCCCCGACGAAATCCCAAAGCCCTCGATCAGCGCCTCCATCGCCTGGAGGTCGTGGAACTGGGCCTGTATCTCGACGAGGTTGCGATAATTTTCGTCGGTCGGGTCGGTGGCAAGCGCCGTCTCGGCCACTTTCAGCTCCTTATGTAAGGTGCGCGCGCTGCGCTGCAAGTGGAGCGGAGCGCGCAAAGGCGTTGCGGCTACTTCATCGGACCGGAGTTCCGAATCGACTTCCGGCAACTTCCACGCGACGCTCTACACGTCCTCAGGCCACTCTCTGGCGCCGTGCTGAACGAAGAGGATATCGATCTGAGCCTCGGTCACCCGATAGGCGACGATGTAGGGCGTTCCCGTTACGACCAGTTCGCGCGTACCTTCGATCTCGCCACGCCGGCCGGCAAAAGGGTTGTCAGTCAGTATCCGGCCTGTTTTCGTATGGATCGTGTTGACGATGCGCGCCGCCCCTCGGGGGCTCCGCTCCGAAATGTAGTCACCAATCTGCTCGAGTTGACGAAGATAGCGTCTTGTCCAGACGATCCGCATGTTGGACTAGGCAGGGCCGTATTTGGTCAGGACCGCCGCGATTTCGGCCTCGGTTGCAAAAACGCCGTCATCGGCATCCTTGAGGCCCTCCCGAACCCCGGCGACCCATTTTTCCTGCCAGGCCAGCGAGCGTCCATGTGACAATGCATCTTCGATGATCTGTCCGCGCGTCAGGGACGTCGTTGCGGCAAGCGCATCGATCCGGCGATTGAGATCATCGGAAATTCTGTCGGCGTCAGTCATGCGCAGAATTTTGCCACGAACCGCATCCATCGACAAGTTGCTTACGCCCCCGGCAACGGAGCGCCAACCATTGCTCTCCGCCGTCAGCCCCGGTCTGCGCGCCCCGACGAAATCCCGAAACCCTCGATCAGCGCCTCCATCGCCTGGAGGTCGTGGAACTGGGCCTGGATCTCGACGAGGTTGCGATAGTTTTCGTCGGTCGGGTCGGTGGCAAGCGCCGTCTCGGCCACTTTCAGCTCCTTATGTAAGGTGCGCGCGCTGCGCTGCAAGTGGAGCGCCTGCGCGAACGCGTCGCGGGCATCCTCGATCCCGGCCCCTTCCAGCGCCGGCCATTGGCGCGTTCGACGGATCAGTGCCACGGCGCGTTCCCAGATGTCGCGGCATCCGGCGCGCTCGATCGCCGTGACGATCGTCTCGCGGCTGTTGGCGAGGTCATGCGCCATGGCGTCGAGCAGGACTGCGTGGATGCGCTGCAGGTCGGGATCGGCGAGGTCGAGCCACTCGACATGCTCGAAATGCTCGTCGATCAGCGACGGGTGGTTGACCAGCGCCACGACGATCGTCGCCTCGCGCACCGTCATGCCGGCACCCGAGCGCTTGACCATGGCGGAGCGCGTCAGCCGCTCGGAGGCGGCAAGCCGGCCCGAGCCGCCCGGCTTTGCAAACTGTCCGCCCTGCGGCTTGTCGCGCTTGTCCCACTCGCCGGACCGCTGCGGCTTTGGCCGCTCGCGGCCGAAAAACGCCTGCACGCGCTCACGCATGTCCTGGATGTAGTGGAAGCGCACGCTCTCGTCCTTGATGCGCGAGGCGAGCTCGCGCAGCGTCTTTTCCAGCTCTGCGCGCCGTTCCGGCGTCTCGAACACGCCACCGGCCGTCTCGCGCATCCAGATCATTTCGGAGAGCGGCCGCGCCTCGGCAAGCACGGCCTTGAAGGCATCCGGCCCCGAAGCCTTGACCAGATCGTCCGGGTCCTGGCCTTCCGGTAGCAGCGCAAAGCGCGCCGTGCGGCCCGGCTGCACCGAGGGCAGCACAAGGTCGGCTGCCCGCCAGGCCGCGCGCAGGCCGGCCTTGTCGCCGTCGAAGCACAGCACCGGCTCGCCGGTCATGCGCCACAACAGCTCCATCTGGTTTTCGGTGAGCGCGGTGCCGAGCGGCGCAACGACATTGCCGAAGCCGGCCTGCGCCAGCGCGATCACGTCCATGTAACCCTCGACGGCGATCACCGTGCCGTCCTTGCCCATCGCCTTGCGGGCACGGGCGAAATTGTAGAGCACGTTGCCCTTGTGGAAGAGTTCGGTCTCCGGCGAGTTGAGATACTTCGCCGCAACTTCCGGCGACATGGCGCGGCCGCCGAAGGCGATGATGCGCTCGCGCGAATCCGGAATCGGAAACATGATGCGGTCGCGGAACCGGTCGAACGACACCGGGTGCTCCGGCCCGAACACGACCAGCCCGCAGGCCTCGATCTGGTCCTTGCCGACGCCCTTGCCGGCCAGGTGCTCCTTCAGCGCGTTGCGGCTGTCGGGTGCATAGCCCAGGCGAAAGCTCTGCTGCGTGGACGGCGTCAGGCCGCGTTCGCGCAGATATGCGCGGGCTTTCGCACCATCGGCGCTCTGCAGCCGCTCCTCGAAGAAGCGCGCCGCCATGTCCATCACGTCATGCAGCGAGGCCCGCACCCTGTCGCGCGCCTCTTCGGCCGCATCGCGCGCCGGCATCGGCACGCCCGCCATGTCGGCGATCTTCTCGACCGCCTCCGGAAAAGCCATGCCGTCCAACTCGGTCAGGAAGCGGAAATGGTCGCCCGACACGCCGCAGCCAAAACAATGGTAGCGGCCCTTGCGGTCCTCGCAGTGGAAGGACGGCGACTTTTCGCCATGGAACGGGCAGCAGGCCCAGTAATCGCCGCGCGACGCATTGGTCTTCTTGCGGTCCCACGTGACGCGTGCGCCGATAACCGATGAAATCGGTACGCGGGCGCGTATCTCGTCGAGGAAGGAATCGGAAAAGCGCATCTGGGGCTCGTTTCGGCCTGATATAGCGACGGCCGGCCGGCGCGGCGACTCCTATCGCGCCGAGTGCCCGCTGTTCACAGGAGCGGCTTGGCGTTGACGGTAATGGACTACGGTTGTATATACACCTTAGGCGCATGACATGCCACGCAATTTGTCAATCCCGAGACACGGGGACACGTCATGCGGATCGTTGAAAATCTTGAGTTCGCCGCATTCGAATGGGACGAAACCAAACGTTTGGTCACGTTGGCGAAAAGCGGCGTTGACTTCAAGATTGTCGCTTATTGGCTGTTGGAACCACATCTTGAGGCGCCTTCGCCCCGAAGCGGAGAACATCGCATCCAGGCGATCTGCGGGTCCGGGGGCCGGACTGTCGTCATCATCTACGTAGCGAGAGAGGGTCGGTGCAGGATCATTTCGGCCTGGCCGGCGGACAAGAATGAGCAAAGACAATATCGTCAGATATTCGGCGGATGAGATTCGCCGCATGGTTGCTGCCGGAGAAACCGACACCGACTGGGCGAAATTCGATGCCCTGTCGGATGAAGAGATCGCGGCGCTGCGACGCGACGATCCCGACTGGGCGGACCTCACCGACATCGACTGGTCAAAGGCGACGATCGTCGTTCCGGTGCCAAAGAGCGCCCTGTCGATCCGCCTCGACCAGGACGTGCTGGATTTCTTCAAGGCAACCGGCAAGGGCTACCAGACCCGGATCAACGCCGTCCTGCGTCACTACATGCTCGAAACCACCAAGGACAAGAAGGCGGGCTGACGACAACCGCCCTCGGCCGATCGTCAATTCTTTCGGCGGACAACATATTCCTTGACAGGAATATTCCTTCGTAGGAATATTCCTCCATGTCCACTTTCACAGCCATTGCCGATCCGGTCCGCCGCGACATTCTCGCCCTCTTGCGCAGGGGCGAGCAGCCCGCCGGTGCGCTGGTCGAGGCGCTCGATCTTCCCCAGCCCAACATCTCCAAGCACCTGAAGGCTTTGCACGCCGCCGGGCTGGTGACGATCAGGGTGGATGGGCCGCGACGTCTCTACAGCCTCGACCCGGCGCCCCTGATGGAACTCGACCACTGGCTTTCGCCCTATCGCGCTTTCTGGTCGGCCAAACTCGACGCCCTCGGCGACCACCTGAGCAGGAGCGACTGACATGTCCGGCAGCGACGATCTCGCGACGTTCACGCGCGACGACGACCACATCGACGTGCGCTTCGAACGCCACTACCCCCGCCCGGTCGAAACCGTCTGGAGCGCCATCACCGAGCCAGAACGCCTCGCCGACTGGATGGGCGTTTCCCGCGTCGAGCCGCACGTTGGCGGCCGCTTCGACGTGATGATCGACGGACCCCACCCGGTGACGGGACGCGTCCGGGTCTGGCAGCCGCCGCTCGTGCTGGAACTCGCATGGTCGAACACCCACGCCCCCGATTCGATCATCCGCTTCGAGCTTGCACCGGTCGAGGGCGGCAGCCGCCTGGTCTTCACACATCGGCGCATGCCCTACGTCAACAGCGCACTCATGCTGCCCGGCTGGCACGCCTTTCTCGGCAAGCTCGGCGCGATGCTGGACGGAGAGGCCACCACGGCCGAACCGAATGGCTGGAGAAAAATGCAGGAAATCTATGTCGACCGCTTTCGGCTCGTCGATGTGAACCTCGAACCCTAACCAGGCAGAATTCCGAAATCGGCCCCGTCCGGCGCGGCTGCGCACCGGCGACGGCCGGACTTTGCCCGCAGCCAGCAGCAACCCGAATTGGAGAAGAACGATGACCGACACCGAAAACTTCACGACGAGTTTCCTCGTCGACAAATCCCCTGCCGACGTGATTGCCGCCATCAACGACGTGCGCGGCTGGTGGTCAGAAGACATCACAGGCCCCACCGATAGTGTCGGACAGGCCTTCGACTACCGCTATCACGACGCGCATCGCTGCCGCATCAGGGTGACCGAGATCGTGCCCGGAAAAAAGGTCGAGTGGCATGTGGTGGAGAACTTTTTCAGCTTCACGCAAGACAAGTCCGAATGGACCGGCACCGACATCATCTTCGACGTCGCCGAGACATCCGAGGGCACGAAGGTGACACTGACCCATGTCGGCCTCGTCCCCCACTATGAATGCTTCGCCATTTGTTCCGATGGATGGACCACCTACATCAACGGCAGCCTGCGGGCCCTGATCACGACCGGAAAGGGCAATCCCAATGTCGGCAAGGCGATCACGGCAAGCGAACAGGCGCTGAGCGCCTGAGCCTGGGACGGACCGCAACGCAAATGGCCGCTTCGTCGCGAAGCGGCCAATTGCCGACGTGTCGGCCTACCCTGCTGTTACCGGCCCGCCAAAATGCTGGCGATGATGCCGGACGTCACCCCGATCAGGATGTAGCTGTTGTCGACCTTGATCCACTGCTGGTTGCGCCCGGGCTGGCGCAGTCCATGGCGGCGATAGTCGCGCACGGCCTCGCGCTTGCGCCAGTCCGACATGCGCTGGCCCTTGCCCCAGCGCTGCTTCTTGGTCACGACCTTGCGCTGTTCGGCCCTCCGCTCGACCACCTTGCGCTTGACCACCTTCTTCTCGACCACGACCTTGCGATCCCTGCGCACGGCGTGACCCTGGTGGTTCTGGGTGTATTGGATCTCCCGCACGACAGGGCGGTTGTCGGCATAGGCGCCGGTCGTGGCGAGCATCGCGGCAGCGACGGCAGAAAGGAAGAAGCGTTTCATTGTGGTCTCCATTGACAGCGGCGTGCCTCTTGAACACGGCCGGACGCTAGGCTTTGGGCGATGAACCCAAACTGAACGGCATGTTACAAATCCGTAATGAAATCATGGAGATAATCTTTAGTCCGCACGCGCCTTGCCAACCTCTGCCACGTCACGCGGCCTCCGCGTCGCCTCTGTTTCCGACATGCGGTGTCGGCTGCGGGCTTGTGCGCAAAACCATGCAAACTTATTATCCGGCTAAGTGAACCGCAGGCAGGCATCGTGACAGGAACAGGCGCAGACCCCGCACCGGGTCACGGCACGCAGCAGAAGCCGCGCCGTCGTCTCGCGCGCGGCGCGCGATGAGCGGGTCCGTCGTCCTCGTCCATCTGGCCGGAGCGGTCGCGCTGCTCCTGTTTGCCACGCGCATGGTGCGCACCGGCGTCGAGCGCGCCTATGGCGACGTGCTGCGCCAGAAGCTGCGTGCCACCATGCGCAACCCTGTCATGGCGGTTGCAACCGGTGCAGCGCTTTCCATCGCCTTCCAGAGCTCCACCGCCGTCACCCTTCTGGTCGGCTCGTTTGCCGGCGCGGGCATCGTCGGCGGCATGGCGGGCCAGCTTGCCGTGCGCGGTGCGGAGATCGGCTCGGCGCTGGTCGTCAGGATCCTGTCCTTCGATCTCAGCCTGCTCGTGCCGGTCTGCCTCGCCGCCGGCACCATCATGTTCATGGCCACCGAGCAGCGGCAGTGGCGCCAGTTCGGCCGCATCCTGGTCGGCATCGGCCTGCTGCTGCTCTCGCTCGACATGATCGGCGAGGCAGCCGAGCCGCTGCGCGACAGCCGCCTCCTGCCCGTTATCGTCGACTATTTCTCCGGCGATCCGGTAACGGCCTTCCTCATCGCCGCGCTCATCACCTGGCTGTTCCACTCCTCGATCGCGGCCGTGCTCCTGCTGGTCACGCTGGCCGGTCGCGGCTTCATCCCGCCCGAACTCGGCATCGTGCTGGTCCTCGGCGTCAATCTCGGCAGCTCGGTCATCGCACCCCTCCTGACACGCGCCGCCGAACCCGCGGTGCGCGTCGTGCCCGTCGGCAACCTCCTGATGCGCGGCGCCGGCTCCATCGTCGCGCTCACCGCGCTCCTGTGGCTCGAGCCGCCGCTCGCCTGGCTCGGCGGCGCGGTCGGCGACCAGATCATCAACGCCCACATCCTGTTCAACTGCGCGATCCTGGTGGCCGGTATTCCGCTCGCCGGCCTCGTTTTTCGCCTGTCGCAGCGCCTCGTTGCGATCGGCACGCCCGCCGCGAAAAGCTCGGCGCTGGCCGACGCCGAACTCAGCGCGCTGGACGAGACCGCGCTCGCCATCCCCAGCCAGGCGCTGGCCAACGCGACGCGCGAGGTGATGCGGGTCTGCGAGACCGTGGAAATCATGCTGAAACGCATCATCGAGCTCTACGAGAAGGCGGACCAGGACAAGATCGACGAGCTTTCTGCACTCGACGACCGGGTCGACCGCAGGCATGCGGCGATCAAGCTCTATCTGGCCAAGATCGCCGTGGGAAAACTGTCGGAAGCCGAGGCGCTGCGCTCCCAGGAACTCATCGGCGCCTGCGTCAAGCTCGAGCAGGTCGGCGACATCATCGTGCGCAACATGCTGGTGCATGTGCAGAAGAAGCTCGACCGCGGCCTGGAATTCACCGAGCAGGGCTGGCGCGAACTGTCGTCCTTCCATGCCTCGGTGCTCGCCAACGCCAGGCTCGCCTTCAACGTGCTGGTGTCGCGCGACCCGGTGACGGCGCGCGAGCTGATCCAGCAGAAGGACCGGCTGCGCGATCTCGAAAAGCAGTCGAGCGAGAGCCATTTTTCGCGGCTGCGCGAGGGCACCGCCAAGAGCGTGGAAACCAGTTCGATCCACCTCGACACGATCCGCGACCTGAAGCAGATCAACTCGCTGCTTGCCTCGATGACCTATCCGGTTCTCGAGGAAGCCGGCCTGCTCACCCGCTCGCGCCTGAAGGCCGAGTGACGCCGTGGTGAAGGCGATCTGACGACTGGTTCAGCATTTCTCGATTGTGCGGGACGCCGGTCCATGGAATGAGGCCGCTCCAACCGGGACACCGTCGGCCATGTCGCCTCCCCTTATTGCCCTGTTCATCGCCGCCTTCGCCTTCGGCACGACCGAGTTCGTCATCGCCGGCGTGCTGCCGCAGGTGGCCGAGGGCCTTGCCGTCTCGATCCCGACATCCGGCTACCTCGTCTCGGCCTATGCCATCGGCATCGCCATTGGCGGCCCCCTGCTGACGCTTGCGACCGCCCGCCTGTCGCGCCGCACCCTCCTGATCGGCCTCACCATCGTCTTCACCATCGGCCAGGCGGCCTGCGCGGTAGCGCCGGATTTCGCATCCATGCTGGCGCTGCGCATCGCGGTCGCCGTCGCCCATGGCGCCTATTTCGGCGTCGCCATGGTGGTGGCGGTCGGCCTGGTGCGCGACGACCAGCGCGGCATGGCGGTGGCCCTCATCCTTGCCGGCCTCACCGTCTCGGGCATCGTCGGCGTGCCGGTCGGCACCGCCATCGGCAACCTCTTTGGCTGGCGCGCCACCTTCTGGGCCATGTGCATCCTGGGCGTCGTCGCGGTCGCCGCGATGGCCGCGCTGTTGCCGAAAAACACCGGCAGCTCGGCTGTGCCCGCCGGGTTCGGCAGCGAGGTGCGCGTGCTCGGCCGCCAGCAGGTCTGGACCTGCCTGATCGTCATGCTCATGCTGATGCTGTGCCAGTTCGTCCCCTACACCTACATCGCGCCGCTGTTGCAGGAGGTGACGGGCCTCGACGCCGGCCTCGTGCCATGGGTGCTGCTGCTCAACGGGCTGGGCGCCACGGTCGGCGTCTTCATCGGCGGAAAGCTCGCCGGCTGGGCGCTGATGCCCTCGCTGATCGCCCTGCTCGGCCTTCAGTCCATCGTGATGATCGTCATCTACGCCGTCAGCCCCTATCCCTGGCCGATGGTGGCCGCGCTCACCGTCTGGGGCGGCATCAACTTCGCCGTCGGCACGCCGATCCAAACCCGCATCCTGACCTGGACGGCGGACGCGCCCAACCTCGCCTCCTCGCTGATCCCATCCGGCTTCAATGTCGGCATCGCCATCGCCGCCTCGGTCGGCGCCATGATGCTCAGCGCGGGCTTCGGCTATCGCAGCCTGCCGCTGGTCGGGGTGGCCGCGATGATCGTGGCCGTCTCTGTGGCGGTTGCGTCCTACACCTGGGAAAAGCGCAGCGGCGCCAGCCCGCCGGTACCCGCGCTGCGCGCTTAGCGGGGGCGCCGGCGACGCACAGCGCCGATACCCGATCAGCTCAGCCTTGAAAAGGCAATCGCTCCGGTCGTCTTGGCCGTCAGCCCTCCATCGTGCGGATGGACGCGCCGCCCTTGTGATCGCCGAGCTTGCCCAGGCTGGAATCGAGCAGCCGCTGCAGCTTGCGCACGGCACCCCCATAGGCGGCCTCGACGGTCGCCGCATCATGCGTCACCGCGACAGGATCCAGCCCGGCCGGCCGGGCCTCCATCAGGCAGCGTATGTCGTCCGCACCCCCTTGCCGGCATTCTTGTCGCTCAGATGTACCTCGACCCGCGTGATGTGGGCGCCGAAACGGCCAAGCACCGTTTCGATCTCGGTCTCGATGCGCTGCGCGATGGCCTCGCGGCCGGAGATGTTGTCGTCCGTGTTGATCTGGATCTGCATGGGATGTCCCGTGATGGAGAGAAGGCGGGGCCGCGGCAAGCGACCGGCGGGCACGACGACGTCAGCGCACCTTGCGCGAACGCTCCAGCACCGGCCGGTGGCCTGCCTCGTCGAAGGCGCCGGAAGGCGCGATCTTGGTGTTCGGCGTCGGCTCCATGCCGGTATCGGCGTGGCGCGTCTCCGGCCGTTCGGGCGCAGACTTGTCGGCCGCGTAGCGCGATGACAGCGCCTTGCGGGCATTGGCGACGAGATCGCGCCGTGCGGCGGCCGTGCGCCGCCGCGTGGCTTCCTTGTTCGCGCGCTTCAGGGCGGCAGCCAGCAGATCGCGCTTGTCGCCGCTTCCCGCGTCGTCGGTGGCGGGCGCGGCACCGGTGGGCGCCGCCTTGCCGCGCAGTTCGCGGCGCTGCTGGCTGGCGATCCCCTTCGCCCGGTCGCGCCTGTCGCGCAGCCGGCCGACAATCGTGTCAAGTTCCTTTTCGGACAGGTCCTTCACGGCCGGATGGCGCGTCTGGCTGACGAGTTCGTGTTCGTCCTTGGACAGCGCGCGCATTTCTTCGCGTTTCGTTCGCGACATTGGTCACCTCCTCGTTGGTCAGGAAGACGCTCCGTCTTGAACGGAATGTCTAAAGGCCAACGCCCCGGGGCCGGAAGCGTTCCCCGGGTCGCGCGGAGTGAAACCCTACCCCTGAAGCAACGCCTTCACCATCCCGCTCGCCTTTCCGAAATCCATCTGCCCGGCATATCTGCCGCGCAGCACGGCGATCACCTTGCCCATGTCCTTGATGCCGGCAGCGCCCGTCTCGGCGATAACAGCCCGGATCGCCGCCTCGGTCTCCGCGGCATCCATCTGCTTGGGCATATACTCGCGGATGATGGCGATTTCCGCGCGTTCCAGCTCCGCCAGCTCCGGCCGCTTGCCGTCCTCGTAGGCCTTGATCGACTCCTCGCGCTGCTTGACCATCTTGGCCAGGATCTGCAGCACCTCGTCGTCGCTCGCCGCCGGCTTGCCGGCACCGCGATTCTCGATGTCGCGGGTCTGGATGGCCGCGTTGACCAGGCGCAGCGTCGAGACGCGGCCCTTGTCCTGCGCCTTCTGTGCCGTCTTCAGGGCGTCGCTGATCGTCTGGCGCATGGCTCTATCCCTTGTAAACCGTCATCGACGGTACATTTGTTGTCCTGATTGCGGTCGCAGCCCTTGTCCGCGTGGCGCGTCGCGGATATCTGACCCCGCAAGGTCCAGTCAGTCCAGCCGCAAGCTCGTGTCGTCGCGCCATATGGCCCGCCGGCCGCCGCAGTTCAAGCACGCGCCCGTCCGGACCGCCAGCCAAGGAGATTTCGCATGGCATCCACCGCCCCCTGGAGCGCAACCGTGCCCACCGCCGTCCTCGTGCTTGCCGACGGCACGGTCATTTCCGGGCGCGGTCTCGGTGCCACCGGCAGCGCGGTCGCCGAAGTCTGCTTCAACACGGCGCTCACCGGCTACCAGGAAATCCTCACCGATCCTTCCTATGCCGGCCAGATCGTCACCTTCACCTTCCCCCATATCGGCAATATCGGCGTCAACGGCGAAGACATCGAGGATCTGAACCCGGCGGCACGCGCCGGCGCGGTCGGCGCCGTGTTCAAGGCCGACGTCACCGACCCCTCCAGCTACCGCTCCACCATGGGTCTCGGCCAGTGGCTGGAACGGCGCGGCGTCATCGCCATCTCAGGCATCGACACGCGCGCGCTGACCGCGCTCATCCGCGAGAAGGGTGCGGCCAACGCCGTCATCGCGCATGCGCCGGATGGCAGGTTCGACCTCGACGCCCTTAAGGCGCGCGCCCGCGACTGGTCCGGCCTTGTCGGGCTCGATCTCGCCAAGGACGTGACCTCGGGCCAGTCATCCAGCTGGACCGAAACGCCATGGGTCTGGGACGAAGGCTACGCCACGCAGGACGCGCCGCAATTCCACGTCGTGGCCATCGACTACGGCGTCAAGCGCAACATTTTGCGCCTCATCGCCGGTCTCGGCGCAAAGGTCACCGTCGTGCCGGCGTCGACCGACGCGGAAACGATCCTGGCGCTGAAGCCCGACGGCATCTTTTTGGCCAACGGCCCCGGCGATCCGGAAGCCACCGGCGTCTACGCCGTGCCGGTCATCCAGGCGCTGCTCGAGACGGGCATCCCGATCTTCGGCATCTGCCTCGGCCACCAGCTTCTGGCGCTCGCCGTCGGCGGCCGGACGACGAAGATGCACCAGGGCCACCACGGCGCCAACCACCCGGTCAAGGACCACACCACGGGCAAGGTCGAGATCGTCTCGATGAACCACGGCTTTGCGGTGGACTCCAGCTCGCTGCCGGCCGGCGTCGAGGAAACCCACGTCTCGCTGTTCGACGGCTCGAACTGCGGCATCGCGCTTTCGGGCAAGCCGGTCTTTTCGGTGCAGCACCATCCCGAGGCCTCGCCCGGCCCGCAGGACTCGCACTACCTCTTCCGCCGCTTCGTCAACCTCATCCGCGCCCGCAAGGGCGAGCCAGCGATGGCGGAGCGCTGAGGCGGGACCCGACGGGGAGAGGGAAGGACGGGAGGGGCGGGCCTTTTGCCAAGCTGGAAAGGCCTCCGCTGGCGATGCCATCACCACGTGGGTTCGTTGTTCCAATTGGGCAATTTCATTAAAATTTTCCAGCGGTCCACAGCGGATGCTTATGATTTGCCTGTTACCCATACGGTTCGTTGACCTGTGAGGGGTATCTGGCATGACCAAGGCCGCCGCGTTTCTGAATTCGCGTCATGGCGGGCTTGCCGTTGGAATGGCGCTGGCCGCCGTGCCGATATTGGCAGCGACCGGATTGGCCGTTACCTATGCGAGCGCGCTGCTGGAAAAAACCAAGGCGCAACAGATACTCGACGCTGCTGTCCTTGCAGGTACCAGCCTTGGATACAGCGCCGAAGAGGATGCTCGTCTTTCGGCCGCCTATACAGTGGCGAGCGGCGGCGAGTTGACGTTTGATTCCGACAAGGACATCACGCTCAAGATCGACGGTTCCGGGACGATGTTCACCACGAAAGGAACATCGGTTCTAGGTAGCGCCACAATCGGCATGCCAAATGTGTTCGCAGGATTGATTGGCGACGACTACATTAAGATCGTGGTGACCTCCAAGGCGGTCAAGCGTTCTTCGGACCCGCTCTGCGTGCTGGCTCTGAACAGCAAGGAACCGGGTTCAATTGAGGCTTACGGGAACGCCACCCTCCAGGCAAACTGTGGCGTCATGGCCAACAGCACCGACAAGCATGGCATCAAACAATACGGAGCCAAGTCCAAGATATCCGGCTCCCAGATCGGGGTGACCGGCGATTCCTCCGGCAAGAACATTGCTCCCAAGCCAACGAACGATGTGGAACCGGTCAGCGACCCATATGCCAGCCTGCCGGTACCCAAGGCGGGACCATGTGTCGATGTAGCGTCGAAACTGTCGAAAGGCACTTTCACATTGGATCCGGGCACCTATTGCGGCGGCCTGAACATCACCCCCGGAGCGGTGGTGAACCTCAATCCCGGCATCTACATCATGTTGGACGGCCAGCTCAGCATCGGTGCCAATTCCAATCTTCAAGGCCAAGAAGTCATGATCGCGTTCGTGGGCATTGACAGCGTTCTCTCCACCAATTCCGGGACGACCATAACGCTGACTTCGCCCAAGTCGGGCACCTATCAGAACATCCAGTTCATGTCCGACCGGAAGCTCCAGGGGAAATTCAAGGGCGAAGAGTGGATGACGCTTTCCAGCACCACTCTGGAGTATGACGGCGTGATGTACCTGCCGGAGCAGGATATCTGGTTCAAGGGCGGATCGCAGATCAAGGCGAAATCCCCGACCGTCGCGATGATGGCCGACCAGTTCTGGGTGCAGGACACCAGCGATGTCCAGGTGTCGCAAGAGAACACACGCGACATCGATGTCGCGCTCGGTGCCCCGACGTTCAAATACTCCGCGCGCCTCGCCGAATGATCTTGGGCGAGTTTCGGCCGTCGGCACCTAATAGCGTTTGTCTGGCGGTAGGCTGTTACCCCCCGTCAGGGTCGTCATCGTGCTGAGCTGCTCCGAGTCGGTTGGCCAGATCAGTCATGCCTCTACCGAGCGCCAGCTCACACTGGACGTAATTGGCGGCCTGCCCCGGGGACCGCTCGTACAGCCCGCAAACCGTTTGTTAGGCGGCGACTGCTATGAAGTTCTCCGAAGGGGCTTTAGTGCGGTGATCGTCGTTTTTTCTGTCAGCAAAGGCGCTAGGCGAATCTTCAGCCTGGAGTTCGTCGTGGACGGCAGCGAATGGCAATTGGCAGACCTCAGCAGACAGGCGCTGCTTGAATTCCATCAGCGGTTCCCGCAGGTCTCCTTACTCGACGACGACATGCAGATGAAGTTCTGGCGGCAGGTTTGACCATGGCCGCGACAGCCAATAAGCCCTTCCGTCAACACCGGCCCCGCACACTCAAAGGCGGCTCAATTCTTCGCGGGATCAACGAGTCCGAAGTGACATGCATGATCCGCAATATGCATGAGGGTGGCGCGGAGCTTCGGGTTCATTTGGCGGCAAGCGTGCCGCACGAATTCCTGCTTTACGTACCAAGCGAAGGCATCGGCTACCGTTCCGTGGTTCGCTGGCGCGACGGGGAGCGGATCGGTGTGATGTTTGTCGGTACGGAACCCAAGCCATGGTGGCACTACGGCTAGAAGCGAGGCCTGCGGCTCGGACGGCAGCACTAGGCCTCCATTGACGTTACGTTAGGCTCGGGCCTTCAAGATCAAGGCGGGCATCGTGTCCGTGGCTTCCGCGATGAAGTAGCGGTCACGCCCGGACCGCTTGGCCTGGTAGAGCGCCGCGTCGGCCAGCTTCATGGTCTTTTCGAGGGAATTCGCGGCGCGATGCACGGCGCCGCCGATGCTGATCGTCATGTGGAGGTCATGACCGGCCACCGTGCGGCCAAGTCGCAGCATCGCGGCACACAGATCGTCGGCCGCACGCGCGGCCTAGGCATCGGTGGTGCCTGGCAGGAACACGCCGAACTCCTCGCCGCCGAGGCGGCCAACCAGTGCATCGATCGTGAGCGTCGTTCGCAGCACCTCGGCCAGGCGCTTCAGGGCTTCATCGCCGACATCGTGGCCATGAGTGTCGTTGATCACCTTGAAATGATCGGCATCGACCATCAGGAACGCGCTGGACCGGTGTCGCGCGATCGTGTCGCGCACCTGTCCGATGAGGTATGCGCGCGTGAGCACGCCGGTCAGCGTGTCGAAGCGCACATAGTCGTCCACGCGTTCGATGGTGATCGTCATCATGCGCAGGATCGACAGGGCAAACAGCGAGATCGGCGGCGCGATGAGCAGCGGGATCGCCGCGCAGATGGCCAGGACCCCGAAATAGACATGCCACGGCAGGCGCGGCGAAAACGACATGACCACCATGAAAGTGCCCACGGGCGCCGCCACGGCGATCGCGGTTATGACCACGGTGCCGAGCAGGACCTGGCGCGCGGATCTCATCCGCAGATAGGGCAGGAGCGTGTCCATGGATCGCCGTTGAGCCGAAGAGCGACGCCCGGACCTGCGCGGCCGGCGTCGCATTGGCAGGCGGCCGGAGCCGCCTGCTGGTTGGCCGTTGGCTGTGTCAGGACGCCATGCGGATGCGCACGATCTTGTCGCGGATCTTCGAAAACACCTCGTCGAGCTGCGAGCGCGACGGCACGTCGAAATAATTGTCGGGGCTCGAGGCGCATTCCTTGAGCATGGTGCCCGTGGCGACGTTCGGCTCTTCCAGCCGGATCGTGTAGACTTCCATGCCGGCGGCCTTGGCCGAGGTGCAGGCGGCGAGCGTGCGCTCGTTCATCTTGGCGGTGGCGGCGGCCGAACCGCCGGACGAGATCCCGATGCGTCCGTCGGCGAGATAGCCGAAACTGTTGTAGGTCGAACCGAGCGCCGTGCTTGTGTTGCCGAAGGTGTTGGACCCGTCGGTCAGGACGATCATCATCTTCTGGACGCCGGTCTTCGTGCTGTCCTGGCCTTGCGCGAAAGGCTCGCCTGGCGACAGAACCCGCATGCCCCAGGCAACGCCCTCCATGATGTTGGTGTGGCCATTGGCGACCAGCGCGTCGACCTGCTTCTTCAGGAGCGCGTAGTCGTTGGTCAGCGGCGTGATCGGCTGGGCGACGCAGGCAAACCCGGGACCCTTCTGGTAGCCCATGTAGCCCGACCCGCCGCCGCTGATCGTCATCTTGGTCCAGTCGGTGAGTATCTCCGGATTGTCTAGCGACTTCTTGCCATACTTGACCGCTTTGCCCTTTCCGTCGACCGGCACGCCGTATTTCTTCATCTTCATGGCGATGCCCTTGACCGACTTGTCGGAGGTCTTGGCCTTGGATGAAAAATAGCTGTTGTAGTAGCCCTTGTCTTCCTCATCGATCGCAAAGGCCGGCACGAAGAGCGTGTCGGGCTTCGACGCATCGGCAAGGTCGTCGGTCGTGCCATAGTCGACGCCGCCGACGACGGGGCGTGTCTCGATACAGCCCGGCCAGCTCTGGTTGATGTTGTTGTAGACCTGGAAGCGGCTGAGATCCTGTGGAAACTCGTGCTGCGCGATGCTCGACGCGCCGGCAAGATCCAGCCAGTCGGCACCCGTACCGTCGATCTGCTTGCCGGTCTTGTCGAATTTCGGCGCAAAGCCCGGCCCGACATTGACGAAGGTCGAGAAGGGCACGAGGCCGAACTTCAGCTTGTTCTTGTCGGAAACCTGGGCCGACATTGTGTCGATGAGGCCCGTGACGGCATCCTTCATCGCGACGAGCTTGCCGCCGGCCATCGACCCGGTCGTGTCGAGCACGAGGCCAACCTCGTAGGACAAGTAGGCGATGTCGGCCGATGCGATCGCGGCCACCGGCCAGGCCTCGTAGCCGAGCAGGCCGCCGAACGCCATCCTCGCCTTCGACGTCGCGTCGAGCGTCACCTTGGTGCCGTCGCGCTTGAACTGGATGTTGGCCAGCGTCAGGTCGGAATTGCTGGCCAGGAACTGCCGCGCGACTTCCGTGGCGCGCGCGTCGGAAATGTCCTTGCCCTCGCTGGCGACGGCGAGCACGGCGGAATCGATGGCCTGCTGCAGCGCCGACTGGGTGCGGGCGATGGTGGAGGCGTCGAGCGCCAGGCCGACACCAAGCACCAGCGGCACCGTGACCACCGCCGTCATCAGCGCGAAATTGCCACCACGATCACTGGCGAAACTGTCCAAAAGCATGCGCATCCGCACAACCCCCAAGTCTGGAATTGCGCGAAGTCTAGCGCATGCCGCCTAACATCATCCTAAACGGGTATTCACCAATTGAATGAAATTGCCGTAGCGTCAGATAGGATTGTTGAACGTATCGCAATCAGAAAGCCGGCCGCTCGTGAAGCCGGCCTGAAACCAGCGCGCACGCTGCTCCGACGTGCCGTGGTTGAAGCTCTCCGGCACGACATAGCCCTGCGTGCGCCGCTGCAGCGTGTCGTCGCCGATCTGCGCCGCGGCGTTGAGCGCCTCGTCGAGATCGCCCTTCTCCAGGATGCCCTTCTGCGCGGTGAAATGGCCCCACACGCCGGCGAAACAGTCGGCCTGCAGCTCGACGCGCATCGACATCTGGTTGGCTTCGGCCTCCGACATGCTTTGGCGCATCTGGTTGAATTTCGGCAGGATGCCCGTCAGGTTCTGGACGTGGTGGCCGACCTCGTGGGCGATGACATAAGCCTCGGCGAAGTCGCCCGAGGCGCCGAACTGGTTGGCGAGTTGGTCGAAGAACTGCGTGTCGAGATAGATCTTCTCGTCGCCCGGGCAGTAGAACGGGCCCGACGCGGACGAAGCGAAGCCACAGGCGGACTGCACCTGGCCGGAAAACAGGCGCAGCGTCGGCTCCTTGTATTTCAGGCCCTCCGCCTGGAAGATGCCGTTCCAGACGTCTTCCGTCTCGGCCAGCACCACGCCGACGAACTGGCGCATCTCGTCATTGACCGGCGCCTCGCTTTCGGTGATCTGCGTGCCGCCGCCGGGCGCCTGCTGGCCCGAGCCGCCATTGAGCAGTTCGGTCGGATCGATCCCGAGCCAGCGCAGCACGAAGAACAGCACGACCAGGATGACGATGCCGGAAATGCCGCCGCCGGTCGCGCCGCGCCCGACCGGGATCTGGAACCCGCCGGGCCGCCCGAGACCCCGGTTCCCGCCGGGACTCCGGCTGCTGCGGCCGTCCTCGATGTTGTCGCTCTGGCGGCGGCCTTTCCACAGCATGATGGTCCCTCGGTCGATCGCGTGACGGCTGCCGTATCCATGCGGACGGCCCCGCTTCTGTGAACTGACACCTAGCCCAACGGTTGCATCGAGTCACAGGCTTTTTGGAGGCTGCCCGAGCGGATCGCGCATGGCGCTGGCCCTATGACGCCGCCCGCCACGACCGCGCGCGGACGAAGTCGCCCAGCGCGGCCGCCTTCATCGGCTTGGCGAAGGCATAGCCCTGCAGCTTGTCGCAGCCCAGCGTCCGAAGTATCCGCGCGTGCTCCATCGTCTCGACGCCCTCGGCCACAACCTCGATGCCGAGCGACTTGCCGATCTCGATGATCGACTGGACAAGGTTCTTCTGCCGCGGCGAGCCGGTGATGGGCGTGATCAGCTGCCGGTCTATCTTCAGCCGTTGCGGCTTGAGCTTCAGGAGCCCGATGATCGAAGCATAGCCGGTGCCGAAGTCGTCGATCTCGATGTCGATGCCGAGATCCTTGATGCGGTCGACATTCCACACCACCATCTCGTCATTGTCGTCGAGGAAGATCGATTCGAGGAGTTCGAACGACACCGTGCCGGGCTGGATGTTCAGGCCGTTCAGGCCGGCGACCAGTTCCTCGTCCTTCAGCCGCTTGGCCGATACGTTGACGGAAATGTGGGGGATCGTCACCTCGCTGCGGTTCCATTCGTCGAACTGCAGCAGCGCCTGCTCGAGCACGATGCGGTCGATCGTGGCCACGACGTTGAGTTCCTCGGCCGTCTTGAGGAACATGTCGGGCGCCAGAATACCTTCGGTCGGATGCGCCCAGCGCGCCAGCGCCTCGACGCCGGCGATCTCGAACGTATGCGCGTCGAACTGCGGCTGGTAGTAGACCATGAACTCGTTGCGTTCGAGGCCGCCGAGAATGTCGTCGGCGATGCGCTTGTTGCGCACGATCTCGGCCTGCACCGTGCGCGTGAAGAACTCGTGCCGGTTGCGGCCCCGGCTCTTGGCGCGATAGAGCGCGATGTCGGCGTTGACGAGCAGTTCGCTCGGGTCGAGCGGCTTGCCGCTGCCTTCCACCGCGATGCCGATCGAGACGCCGAAGCGGCACTGGTGTCCCTCGTGGCTCACCGGCTTGCGCATGTGCAGGATGATGCGCTCGGCGATGTCGGACAGGCTGGCCGCTCCCGCATCGGTCCGGCACACCACCACGAACTCGTCGCCGCCGATGCGCGCCACGAAGTCCTTCTCGCGCACATTGGCCTTGATGACCCCGGCCGCGTGCACCAGCATCGCGTCGCCGGCGGCATGGCCGAGCGTGTCGTTGATCTGCTTGAAGCGGTCCAGGTCGATGTGCAGAAGCGCGATGGGCCCGTCGCCCGGCTTCTTTTCGGCGGCATGGCGCTCCAGCAATTCGTCGAGATAGCGCCGGTTGGGCAGGCCTGTGAGCGAATCGTGCAGGGCATTGTGTTCGATGCGCGCCTTGGCCGCTTCCAGCTCGGCGTTCTTCTTCTCGGCCAGCGTCTTGGCCCGCACGAGGGCACGGTTGAGCTTGACGTCCGCCGTCACGTCCCACTCGGCGCCGATCATTTTTGGCGGCTCGTTGGGCTCGCTGAAGACAACGGCCCGGGTGCGCACATGGCGGATCGTGCGGTCGGCGTGAACCACGCGGTACTCCGAGGAGTAGTGTCCTGCCGTGAGCGCGCTGTCGAAGTCGCGCTTGGCCCGCGCCAGATCGGCGGGATGGATGGAGCCGGCCCAGTCCATGTAGCTGCGCGGCCTGCCGTTGCTCTTCTTGCCGTAGATCTCGTTGACCCGATCGTCCCAGATCAGCTGGTGCGTGGTCAGGTCATGTTCCCACACGCCGATCCGGGAGGCATCCAGCGCCAGCGCGAGGCGTTGCGACAGCGCGCGCTGTTCCTTCTCGGTACGGCGCAGCCTGTTGAGATGCCGCTGATTGGTGGCGAACAGGCGTCCGGCGGTCGCCATCGGAATGACCACGACGACGCCGGCAAAGACGACCAGGAGGCGCAGCAGCCATGCATTGGCGGGCGTTACGCCCCAGCCGCCCACCGGGATCGCGGAAACCTGCCACGTGCCCGAGGGCAGCACGACCTCCGCTCTGACCGGATCGAGCCATGCCATGTCGGGACGGCCGAAGAACTGCTTGCCATTCACACCCGTCGCGTCATGGCCGGTCAGCGCGATCTCGATGCCGGAGTCCTCGTCGAACAGGCCGCTGTCGCGGTAGAGCCTGTCCACATCGATGACGGCCGAGACGATGCCCCAGAACCGCTTGTGCGGACCGCTCGTCTCGATGAAGACCGGAAAGCGCCCGATGAAGCCCTGACCGCCCTGCTTCAGCTCCACGGGACCGGCCAGGACGAGCTGACCGGTATCGCGCGCCCTGAGCGCGGCTTCCCTCTGGTTTCCATCGGCGCGATAGTCGAGGCCGACGGCCCGCTCGTTGCCCTCCACCGGATACATCAGCGTCACGACCAGCCCGGGCGCGGCGGCGATGTTGCGGAGCTGGCTGTCCTCCTTGAACAGGTTGCGCGCAAGCTCCGCAAAACGGTCCTGCGTCATCTTCGGCTCGGTCATCAGGGTCGATACCAGGCCGCGCACCAGCTGGATCGTGCCGTTGATGTTGCCCTCGAGCTTTGCCCGCACGAGGTTGACCTTGGCCAGCGTCTCGGCGCGCAGGCGCTGCTGGTAGACGACACTGTTCTGATGGTCTGCAAAGATCCCGAGCAGGGCGATCACCACGATCGCGATCGCCGCGGGCAGGTTCGTCGAAACGAACAATGCCCGCCTGATGCGGCCGGGATGGATCCCGAGACGGCTCACTGGGTCTTCACCCGATCTCCTTCACATGCGATGGCGCATCGGGCGACCATGATGGCGATTGCTTAAGTTTGGCTTTCCAAAGACAGTAAAGGCCACCGCCGGATGTGACGGCGCGGCAGCCTTGCCGGAGTGAGCGACACAATCCGGCTCGTCGGCCTCGAGCAAGGCGTCGCCAACACCGGCAAGTCTGTGAAATAGTCCTCAGCGTTGCTTGGCGCCCGCGCTCTGTCCGTCCGAACTCTTCGACCGCTCCTCGAACCGTTCCTCGCCCTTCTTCAAGGGCTTGCCGGTTTCGGCCTCGGTCTTGCGCTCGTCTTCGGCGGCCGATTCCATCAGCCCGCGCGCGGCCTGCCTCCCCTTCTCGGTCGGTGCTTCCTTGATGCCCATGATCCTGTCTCCTCCGGTCGGCCGCCTGCTTGGGCCGATGCGGGTGAACGCGAAGCCGCGGGCTGCGGTTCCGCGACGCATTGCATGGAGAAAAACCATCCGCCATGTCGGCGCGGGCGGTCCTGCATCGTCTTGTTCACATTCGACACCACACGACGACACGAAGGGAAAGCCCGATGAGAAAACTGGTTGCGGCGGCATTCGTCAGCCTCGACGGCGTGATGCAGGCACCGGGCGGCCCGAAGGAGGACGCGGACGGCGGCTTCGCGCTTGGCGGCTGGACCTTCCACCACTGGGACGAGGTCATGGGCGGCGCGATGGACGAGACGTTCTCGGCGCCCTTCGAACTGGTGCTGGGCCGACGGACCTATGACATCTTTGCCGCGCACTGGCCAAGGGTCCCAGCCGACGACCCGATCGGGCAGGTCTTCAACAGGGTCACCAAACACGTCGCGACCCACCGTCCCGACAGCCTCTCCTGGCAAAACACCGCGTGGCTCGGCCAGGACGTCCCGGCAGCCATGCGCGATCTCAAGGCGGGCAACGGTCCCGACCTTCTGCTGCAGGGATCGAGCGACCTGATCCAGCAACTGCTTTCGGCCGACCTCATCGACACGTTTCGTCTGCTGATCTTCCCTGTCGTGCTCGGCGGCGGCAAGCGCCTTTTCGGCCCCGGCGCCATTCCCGCCGGCCTGAGGCTGACGAACTCGCAGGTCTCGACGACCGGCGTCCTCGTCGCCACCTACGAGCGTGCGGGCGACGTCACCACAGGCTCATTTGCGCTGGAATAGGTCCGCGACCGGGAGGCGAAGACATCCGGCCCGGCTGGCGATCGGGCTCTGCTGACGCAGCCCCGAGCCTCGGCCCCGTGCCTCGGCTCGCCACCGGAACCCGCCGGCACGAATCTGGCGGCTTTCAGCCGATGCGGCAGAAATTGGAGAATTTGTCTCTTCCTGACCGTTTCCGATGTCGCCCAGTCAGGGCCGGAGAGGTTTCCATCAGAACCGGAATTGAAACCACGCCCGGACTGACGAAAATCTCTGATAATTACTTGCTTTTATCTTCATTACATCACGATGATTGTGAATCTCTATATTCAACACAGGATTAATATTCGCAAAATCAATCAAAAAATCCGCCAAGAAAGAATTGAATAATCTCACGGAAACATTCCCCTTCGGATTAACAGAGGCTTTACAACGACACCCACGAGTCCTATTCTGTTCCGGGATTTTTGGGGCAAAATCATGCTTTGTCACATTTTCGGGTCGGGCGCCGCAAGGCTGCCGGGCCGGCTGCTTGCCGCATCCGCCGCCATCTTCCTGGCGCTCGCGTCGCAGTCTCCGTCCCGGGCCGACGGACCGCCCGCCGGTGTCGCCGGCAAGCTGGTCGAAGCAAGCGGAAAACTGGCGGCACTGTGGGCAGACCCCGGCGCAAAGACGCCTTTCATCGTCGAGTTCGCCATGCCCGCCCTACCCGACGCGGCCAGCTTTGCCACGCCGCAGGCCGCCGACGACGTGCGGACGGCCATGATCCACGGCGCCCAGGACGCCATCCTGCGCGCCTGGCTCGGTTCGCCCGCCGCCGTCGCCAGTGCGGAGGCGTCCCCCACAGCCAACCTCAAGCGCATGGCCTACACGCCCCTGTTCGGCGTCGTGGCCTCGGCCGAGGATGTGGAAAGACTGTCGGCCGACCCGCGCGTCCTGCGCATCCATGAGGACCGGATTTCCGACCCGCTGCTGATCCAGTCGCGGTCGCTGATCGGTATGGACAACGCCTATGTCCAGGGCGCCACCGGAAACAACTTCCACGTCGCCATCCTCGACACTGGCGGCCGCCGTTCCCACGAGTTCCTGTCGGGGCGCATCGTCTCGGCGGCGTGCTACAGCACGACAGATCCGAGCAACGGTTCTACGAGTCTCTGTCCCGGTCAGGTCCCGGCATTGACCGTGATCAATTCGGCGCCTGACTGCGATTCATCGTTAGCCACTGGCTGCTCGCACGGCACCCATGTCGCGGGCATCGCGGCCGGCTTCAACACAAACCAGCAGGCGGGCGAGCCAAGCAACGGCGTGGCGCGCGACGCGCGCATCATCTCGATCAACGTCTTTTCGCTCTTCAACAACCAGGCCAGCTGCGGCTCGAAACCAGCCCCCTGCGTCTTGAGCTTCTCATCCGACCAGATCCGGGGCCTCGAGCGTATCTACACCTTGCGAACCACGCGCAACATCGGCGCCGTCAACATGAGCCTCGGCGGCGGCCAGTTTTCAGCCGCCTGCGACAGTAATCCCCTCAAGCCGATCATCGACCTGCTGCGCGCCGCCAGGATCGCGACCGTCATCGCCGCCGGCAATGACGGCTTCGACTCTTCGATCGGCGCGCCCGGCTGCATCTCCAGCGCCATCACCGTCGCCTCCTCGACCAAGAGCAACGTCCGCTCGGGCTTCTCCAACTGGGGCACGCTGGTCGACGTCGTCGCGCCGGGGTCGGATATCCTCTCCTCCTATTTGAACGGCGGCAACACCTATGCCGCGCTCAACGGCACGTCGACGGCAGCCCCGCATGTCGCCGGCGCGATCACCGCGCTGCGTTCGGCGCGCCCCTGGGCAACCATCGACCAGATCGAGGCAGCGCTCGAATCGACCGGCCTCGGCATCGCCTCGGCTGGCGTGACCAGGCCGCGCATCCGCGTCGACCTCGCGCTCAACGCGTTGCCACCGGAAACGACAATTTCGCCGGCCGCACCGCGAAAGTCGTGGGGACGACAACCGCCTTCAACAACAATGCGACCGCCGAGACCGGTGAGCCGATCCATGCCGGGCGCGCGAACGCACGCAACAGCGTCTGGTGGACCTATACCCCCACGTCCAGCGGCCAGGTCACCATCAACACGACCGGTTCGAGCTTCGACACCGTGCTCGCGGTATACACCGGAGCGGCAATCGGCAGCTTGACGCCGGTGGCCTCCAACGACGACATCGCGCCTGGCAACGGTCAGTCCCGGGTCACCTTCCAGGGTATGTCCGGCACCTCCTACGCCATTGCGGTTGCCGGGGACGAGATGGCCTTCGGCGCCATCACGCTCAACGTCGCCTTTGTGCCAACGCCGCCTCCGGCCAACGACAATTTCGCCAACCGCATCACGATCGCCGCCCCGGGCACCGTCACAGGGTCCAACGTCAATGCCACCGCCGAAATCGGTGAGCCCTACCACGGCAATGCCACTGCCCGCACCAGCGTCTGGTGGCGCTACACGCCATCGCTGAGCGGCACTGTCGTGATCGACACGCTCGGTTCGAACTTCGACACCGTTCTGGCTGTCAGCCGGGGATCAAAACTGACCAGCCTGTCACCCGTCGATTACAGTGACAACGAAGGCGGTACCCAGCAGTCGCGCGTCAGCTTCGAGGCAACAGTCGGCACCTCATACGCCATCGCCGTCGCCGGCGTTGCCAATGCCACCGGCGCAATCACCTTGACCGTCTCGCTGACGCCGCCGACACCGGCCAACGACAATTTTGCCAATCGTGTCACAATAATTGTTCCCCGCACCGTCACGGGCACCAATCTCGGTTCCACCGCCGAGACCGGCGAACCCAGCCATGCCGGCGTGGCCACCGCGCGCAACTCTGTCTGGTGGCGGTTCACGCTGTCCACCACCGGCCCGGTCATCATCAACACCGCCGGCTCCGGCTTCGACACGGTGCTCGCCGTCTACACCGGCAATGCGGTTGGCGCGCTCACGCCGGTCGCCTCCAACGACAACACCGGCGGCACGCTTCAGTCGCAGGTCACCTTCGAGGCTTTAGCCGGCACGTCCTACGCCATAGCGGTGGCCGGCAAGGCCAATGCGACCGGTCCGATCTCGCTTTCGGTCACCGCGCCAACGCCACCCCCCCGTCCGGTCAACGACGACCACGCCGACGCCGTCACCATTTTCGCTCCGGGCACCTTCGCCGGCTCCAACGTCAACGCGACCCCCCAGACCGGCGAGCCCAACCATGCCGGCGTCGCCACCGCCCGAACCAGCGTCTGGTGGCAGACCAGGCGCTTTCCCGCCGGGCCAGTCGTCATCCACACCGCCGGGTCCGGATTCGACACGGTGCTCGCCGTCTACACCGGAAGTGCTGTCGGCGGTCTGACGCTTGTTGCTGCCAATGACAACACCGGCGGCACGCTTCAGTCGCAGGTCGCCTTCGAGGCGTCGGCCTTCGCCTCCTACTACATCGCGGTGGCCGGCAAGGCCAACGCCACCGGACCGATCTCCCTGACGGTGCTCAGGCCGCCGCCGCCAACCCGACCGGCCAACGACAACCACGCCAGCAGGATCCCCATTGTCAATCTAGGCACCGCAGTCGGCTCCAACGTCAGTGCCACGGCCGAGACCGGCGAACCCATCCACGCCGGCGTCGCCAATGCCCGCACCTCCGTGTGGTGGCGGATCACGCCCACGGTCAGCGACCAGATCGTCATCCGCACCGCCGGCTCCGGCTTCGACACGGTGCTCGCCGTCTACACCGGCGACGCCGTCGGCGCGCTGACCCCGATCGCCTCCAACGACGATTTCGGCGGCACGCTGCAGTCGCAGGTCACCTTCCGAGGCACGGCCGGCACTTCCTACGCCATCGCGGTGGCCGGCAAGGCCAATGCCACCGGTCCGATCGCGCTTGCGGTCACCCGGCACCCCGGCGCCGAGACGACGATCTTCTCCGCCGTCAGCCCGGTCGCCCGCGCCACCGTGGTCGACGGCGAGGTCACCGCCTTTGCCTCGGTCATCAATGGCGGCTCTCAGCCGGCGCTCAGCTGCTCCATCGGCGTGCCGGGCGGAAGGCCGCTGACCTTCAGCTAGTCGCCTGTGAAGAATCTCGTCTTGTCAGGCGAGGCGCATGTGTCCGACGCTGCTCCGGAACAGAACGGCGGCGAGGATCAGCAACAAGAGCTTCCTGAACCATGCCAGGAGGAGCCTGAGGTTG
>Ga0209906_100305_pt1 | contig 29452 bp, 21 predicted proteins | sample FECB24metaG_FD_188303 | JGI IMG/M metagenome (GOLD analysis project Ga0209906, IMG submission 188303) | Cyanobacterial communities from the Joint Genome Institute, California, USA from Joint Genome Institute, California, USA - FECB-24 metaG... ... | reverse complement strand
GGACAACTGGCTCTCCAACCGCATCTTCGGGTCCTACACCGAAATCGTCGATCACTGCTGTGACGCCTGGAACAAGCTGATCGATCAGCCAGACCGCATCAAATCCATCGGAATGCGCCAATGGGCAAATGGGTCATGATCACCGCGACATGGTAAAAAGCCTTTCCGTTATTCGCGCATGCACCGCCAGACGGTGATGGTCCTTGCGCCGGCGAGTATCATAAAGGGCGTGCTCTGGCCCGAGTTCGAGGCGCTCAGCGACGCACTATCCGCTCACCTCCTCGAGATCACCAACCGGATCATTCGCGAGGAGGTTTACGCCACCACCGAAGAGGCCGAAGAAATCGCCGAGCCCGGCTTGCTGCGATAAGCTTCAGGATGACAGCCGATCACGCAGCAGCGACCATCTTCTTGGCTGGCGGCGCTTGACCGCGATCGCCAGCGCTTTGGTCGGCCCTACAATGACCAGCAGTTTCCGCGCCCGCGTAACGGCGGTGTAGATCAGCTCGCGGCCGAGCATGGTGTAGGCCTGCATGGTCAATGGCAGAACCACCACTGGGTACTCGGACCCTTGCGACTTGTGGATCGTCATCGCGTAGGCCAGCTGAAGCGCATCGAGCTCGCCGAAATCAAATGTCGTCTCGGTCTGGCCGAACCGCGCGGTCAGCTCACCCTCGCTGTGGTCGACCCGGGTGACGATGCCGAGATCGCCATTGTAAAGATCACGCTCACGGTCGTTGACGATGTGCATGACCTTGTCACCGGGGCCGTAGCGGTGACCGAACTTCTCGATTGCCTGATTCGTCGGCGGGTTCAGCCGCTCCTGTAGCAGCGCGTTCAGGGCCCGGGCACCGGCGCCGCCGCGCTGCATCGGGCTGAGCACCTGGATGTCGCGTGCCGGGTCGAACCCAAAGCGCCGCGGGATATGGCGCGAGACGAGCTCGACGACTTTGTCGGCAACCTCGCCCGGATCATCGGCAGCAACATGGAAGAAGTCGCCGTCATTCCGCGCCGACAAGTTGGGCAGCAGCCCCTCGTTGATCCGGTGGGCGCTGACAATGATCCGGCTCGTCGCTGCTTGGCGGAAGACTTCGGTCAATCGCACAACGGGGACAGCGCCGCTGGCGATCACGTCCTTGAGCACCTGCCCGGGCCCAACCGAGGGCAGCTGATCAACATCGCCGACAAGCAGCAGCGCGCTCTCGGCAGGAAGCGCCTTGAGCATCGCGTTCATCAGCGGCACGTCGACCATGCTGGTTTCGTCGACGACCAGTAGCTGACAACCCAGCGGGTTGTCCTGATTGCGCTTGAACCCGCCTTCCTTGGGATCGGTCTCGAGCAGGCGGTGGAGCGTCATGCCATCCATGCCGGTTGATTCCGACAGCCGCTTGGCGGCCCGGCCGGTTGGCGCCGCCAGCGCAATGTCGAGCTTTCGCGCTGCAAGCACCTTGAGCACCGTGTTGACCAGCGTTGTCTTGCCGACGCCGGGGCCGCCGGTGATGACGCAGACCTTCGACACCAATGCGAGGCGCAGCGCGTCCGCCTGGCTTGCCGACAGCGTCACGCCGGTCTTTTGCTCCACCCAGGGGATTGCCTTGCCGGCATCGATCGCCGCCCATGGCAGACGCCCTTCGCGCAATCGCCGCAGCCGTTCGGCGATGCCCTGTTCGGCGCGGTAAAGCCCGGCAAGGAAGATCACCTCGCGCTCATCGGTCACTCCCGCGATGACCTCACCGGCGGCAAGCTCCGCCGCCACCGCGATTTCGATGAGCGGGGCAGGGACCTCGAGCAGCTCGGCGCCCGAGCGGATCAGGTCGTCTCGCGGCAGGCCGCAGTGGCCGTCATCCATTGCCGTGGTCAGCGCATGGGCGACACCGGCTCTGACCCTCCTGGGATCATCCTTGCCATAGCCAAGGCTGGCGGCAATCGCGTCTGCGGTTTTGAAGCCGATGCCGGCGATGTCACGTGCGAGGCGATAGGGGTCTGCTACGATGACAGCGATCGCCTCCTCGCCATAAGTCTTGAAGATCCGCACCGCCCGCGCTGAACTGACACCGTGGCTGTAAAGCCAGACGATGATCTCGCGGATAACGCGCTGATCGGTCCAGCCACGAATGATCTTGGCCTCGCGCCCGGGGCCGATACCGGTGACCTCGCGCAGCCGCGCCGGTTCACGCTCGATAATGTCGAACACCTCCTGGCCGAACGCGGTCACCAGCTTCTTGGCGTAAACCGGCCCGATGCCCTTGATCATCCCCGAGCCGAGATACTTTTCAAGGCCCTCAAGCGTCGTTGGCACCGTTGTCCGGATCGAGTCTGCCTTGAATTGCAAGCCGTGCTGGCGGTCGTTGATCCAGACACCCATCGCTTCGACATGTTCGCCCGCGCCAATCGCAGCGGCATGGCCGACCACCTTCACCAGATCACGCTGGCCGCGCACCTTGACCCGCAGCACGCAGTAGCCGGTCTCGGCACTGTGAAAGGTGATGCGCTCGACGGGGCCGGACAGCGGCTCGGCGCCGGGACGCCGGGCTGGCTGCGATAGGGAAGCGACACCATTGGTCATCAACGGACTATGAGTGTTTAGCCGGCCGCCTGCCAGTCCGGCGGCGAGGTCGGAAGAGTCGACTGATACGCAGACTGAAGCGTTAAACCGAAGCCGACAGTGAGCGACCGGTTTCTCGGCTTTGCCTCAAATCTGCAGCAATACTTGCAAGACAAGTTCAACGCCTATCAGGATAGCGACCGGCGAAGAGGTCACCGCGCGCGCGGCGATAGAACAACGTAATCCAGCGCTGGCGCCGATGCGCCGCGCGGTCATGCGTGAGGTGGCAGCGCTGGCAAAGCGCCGCAAGATTGCGCGGATGGTTGTTCCCAGGGTCCTGATCCAGATGGGCTGTGGCCAGCACCACATATGTCCTTGGCAACGGCGACGGCATGAAGCCTGCAAGCGCTGGTTGCCGCGCGACCAGGAGGGCAGGGGAGGCCAATGTCCGCAACCGGCGCCCGCGATGATCCCGCCATCGTTGCCGCTCTTCATCCCACCAGGCGCCATCCGGCCCAACGACGACCCATTGAAGATGCGGTCGCCCGCATTGCTCGCAGCGACCGCCAGCACGATCAAAGCGAATGACTTGCGACAGCTCGCGCCAATCGATGGGGTAGAACCAACGCTGGCTTGGGCGGATCGGCATGACGATTCTATGAGTCATCTTGCTCGAGAACAAAAGAGGTAAATTGAAAGCCGCCCGTCAAAATCGGACACAGAAGTTTCGGTAAGGCTCGCTTCCAGACATGTGACTTCCAGCGTGCACCATGGTATTTCGCTTTCATGGCAACTCGTTTAAAACCTTCTGCCAACCTCAACGCCGATATCTGTCGCGCCATCGAGGCCGCTGCCCGCGATGATGACGGTGCTGTTGCCCGGGAGCATCTCGAGGCCGGTATTCCAATCTACTATTGCGATATCGATTGCCGAGCGATGCCGTGGTAAAGAAGTATCCGGATGGTCGCCGCGAATTGGTGCGGTTCGATGCCAAGGGTGAACATTTCCTCTGCGCTGTCGCGTGAAGCTGCAGCTACTGGCTTTCGCCGGCCCAACGGTGGCTGCAAATCGACGATCGCACAGCGATATGTTGCTGCCTTATTCCCATCGTGGGCCTTGGCGATCTTAAATGACAAGGATGCTCTGGCACCGACGCGCTGTACTCGCCGCCATGACGGCGCTGGCAGCCGCCCCGGTAGCACGACTGGACGCGGCTTCTTGCAGCGGCGACGATCCGTTCGCATTGGGGGTTGCGAGCGGCGATCCCAATCATGACGGATTTGTGCTGTGGACGCGCCTGGTTGGCGCCGATGCTCAACCGCTGCAGGCCGCGGGCGTTTCCGTCGAATACGAAATAGCCATTGATGAAGCCTTTCGGCATGTCGTTCGAAGGGGATACGGGGTTGCCGTTCCCGAGCGGGCGCATTCGCTCCATGTTGAAATTGCCGGCCTCGCGAGCGGACGATCCTATTGGTATCGATTTCACGCAATGGGCGTGACCAGCCCGGTGGGGCGCGCAGTTACTGTGCCTCGCACGGCTGACCGGCTGCGGATAGCCGTGACGTCGTGCCAGCATTGGGAGCAGGCGCGGTTTGGCACGTATCGCGATATCGTCGCGCGGGAGCCGGACCTGATTCTCCAGCTCGGCGACTATATCTATGAGCAATCCTACACCGCTGGCGCTAAAATCAGATCGTTTGGCGCAAGCGAACCGGAAGATCTTGCGGGCTACCGCCAGCGTCACGCATTATACAAAACCGACCCGGAGTTGCAATCAGCGCACGGCGCCTGCCCGTGGATTGTGACTTGGGACGATCACGAAGTCCTGAACGATTATGCCGGGCTGGCCAATCGCGAGGGGCTGACGCCAGATCATTTCGCGCGCCGCCGCGCGGCCGCCTATCAAGCTTACTTCGAGCATATGCCAATCCGCCCGAGCCTGTGGCAAACCCGTCCATCCCCCCGCCTGTTCCGCGCTGTCGACTGGGCCGATCTGGTCTCCCTGTCGGTCCTTGATACGCGCCAGTATCGCAGCAGCCCGCCATGCGCCTTGCCGAACGTGGCGCGCAATGTCCGAATCGACAACTGTGCCGAAGCAAACCGGCCTGACCGAACGATCCTTGGGGCCGAGCAGGAGCGCTGGCTTTCGCGGCGACTCGCCGGCGAGCGCTGCATATGGACATTGATCGGACAACAGGTCTTTTTTGCGCCGCTGTATCTCGATGAGGCTCATACCACGACGTTCAGTGACCAGTGGGATGGATACGCGGCCAACCGAACGCGTGTGCTTCAGGAACTGATGAGGCCGAATATCCGAAACCCCATCGTACTAAGCGGTGACGTACATTCCTTCTGGGTCAATCATCTGAACGACGTTGCTGGCAAAAGGATTGGTACCGAAATCGTAACGTCTGCGCTGGGCGCCGCATCGCCGCCGGCAGGCCGGTTCGGTGACGTCCATGCGAACAATCCACATGTTCGTTTCAGCGAGCTCGAGCATGCAGGGTACGTCATGCTTGATATAGAGCGCGAGGCGCTAACGGCCGATCTGAGAATGATTGACGATCGGCGTCTGGTGGATAGCCCAGTCGGGTCTGCGGCAACTTTTCGAATGGAGACAGGTGTTCCTGGGGCTTTGCAAACGTAGACCAGGCTCGACAGATTTTCCCGAACCGGGTGCAGGCAACGGCGTTTGAACAGCATTGGCTGCGGAACCAGACCCTGCGCCGATACCGCCGAATCAATTGCGTATCTGTAATCAAATTGACGCACGTTGTGCCTAACGGACGGGCTCACTCAAGAGCGGCGGGGCGACGAATGTCGAAGACTTATCTGAGGATTGCATGCGTTGTATCGTGCGCGGTTCTGACCCAAACGGCAGCAACAGCGCAGGCGATTGCGGATAACAACACGATCATCGTCACCGCTGAAAAACGCAGCCAGCGCATCGAAGACGTACCGCTTGCGGTCAGCGTTCTCTCGGGCAGGGATGCGGTTGATCGCGGCGTCGCCAGTTTCACCGATCTCGTCAACGAAATCCCGGGTCTTTCGATCAACTATGCCTTTGGCGGCGCCAATTACGGCCTGATCACTATCCGCGGCATTGGCGGGGCCGATGACTACAAACCAAATGGCGCTCCGTCGGTCGCGCTGCATGTCGATGGAGTCTACCAGACGTCCAATCTGTATCTGAGTACGCCGCTGTTCGATCTTGAGCGCATCGAAGTGCTCAAAGGCCCGCAAGGCACACTCTACGGCCGCAACACGACTGCTGGCGTTATCAACTCCATCACACGCAGCGCCGGTGATACGTTCGAGGCCGACGGCCAGGCCGAATATGGCAGGTTCGATTTCTGGAGCGTGCGCGCCGCCGCCGGCGGCCCGCTGTCCGACGCGATCGGGTTGCGTGTCGCGGTGCTCGCACAAGGCGGTGGCGGCTTCATGGAGGGCATGGGCGCGGGCACATTGGCCGGGTTCCGACTGGCCGTTGGTGGCGTTCCGCAGCTTCAGGTACCTGCCATCACCGATCCCGGCAGGCGATCGGGTTTTGGTGATCGTGACATCATCGCCGGCCGGGCCACTTTGGATGTGCGCTTGGCCGATCAGTCGAAACTGACCGTCAGGATGTTCGGCAGCCGTAACCGCGGCGAAACCCAGCCTTATGACCGGATAGAGCGCGCCCGCGATCCGAGCATTTTCAACGCCGGCGAAGACAGCAACCCCTTTGCCTTCTTTACCAACCGCTACGTCAGCCACGCCATCGACATCTGGGGTGTCAACGGTCAATTGGATCAAGGCATTGGCGATGATGTCGCCTTGACGATCCTTGCCGCCACCCAGCGCGCCGATCAGCAATCAGGCGGCAATGGCGATGGCACCCCGTTCCCGCAGTTCCAGTTCGACTTCAACGAAAAGCTTCGTCAGACGTCGGTTGAAGCGCGGCTGGCCAACCGGCCCGGCGGGCCGATCGACTGGGTCGTCGGTGCGTTTCACATCGATGACAGCATCGACTTCGACAGCCTCTGGACCAGTTTTTCGGTGCGATCGATCTATGTTTCCCCGTATCGTCAAACCCGGCAATCCAGCGCCGCATTCGGCCAGATCGATGCCGATCTTGCGTCATGGCTACGGATTGGCGCCGGCCTTCGCTACACCAGCGACCGCGCCCGCATGATCGGCGAAAATCGCGATCTCAATCCTTGGGGCATCTCCACTTTCAGAACTACCTTTGCCACGACCAGCCCGTTCCAATGGGACGAGCGTTTTTCGGATGACAATCTTTCAGGTCGGCTGACTGCGCAGCTCCGCCCCTCCGATTCCGTGCGAATATTCTTCTCTGGCGGCAACGGCTATCGCGGCGGAGGCTTTGACGGCACCTCCATATTCACCCGCGAAGAGACACTTCCGTTCCGCTCCGAACGCGTGCGGGCGCTCGAGGCGGGATTTCGCTACACCGTCGATCGCTTTCGGCTCAGCTTTGACCTTTTCGATTATCGCTTCCGCGATTTGCAGGCCACCACCCGGCTTGCCAACGATACCAATGGCCGGACCAATGTGGGGCGCGCCTATTCTCGCGGCATTGAAGGCTTGATCATCGCGCGGCTCTATGAAAGCAGCGCGCAGGCGATCGACCTGAATGTCGGTGCCACCTATCTCGATACGAAAATTACAGAGTTTCGTTCCAACCGAGTCGCCGATTTCAATGCCACCATTGGCGATTCTTTGCCCGGTGCGCCCGACTGGACCGCCAATGCCACGCTGGATGCCAGCACCGACCTTGGCGCAGATTGGAAGGCACGCTTGCGCTTCACCCTCACCTATCGCGGTGAGGAATCAAACCGGCTGAACGCGCTGCCCAACAATACTTCGCCCGCCTACACCCTGCTTGGCGCACGACTGGATCTCACTGCACCGGGCAATTGGGGCCTGTTCGCCTATGGCCGCAACATAACCAACGCTGTCTATTTTCCGGAGCTGAACGGTGCTTCGCGGTTGGTAGGCGCGCCCGCAACTTGGGGGCTGGGAGCCAGAGTCGATTTCTGAGGGGCTCCGGCGCAGCGTCCGCTGCGGACACTGCCTAAGGCGGACAACTCGTCCCCCAAAGGCTACTGTTAATCGCCTCCATCGTTAAATCGAGCGCAAAACTTTTAATGCTCCCAACTTACAAACTTGCTGAAGCCCCGTTTGCGTTGCGGCGTATCGCTGCGTGGACGCGGACGCGCTCGAACAATTGGTCGAGGTCCTCGCGTCCGATGTCAAACATCTCGCCAACATCAGCGAGCGCAGCGTCTAGGGAATTTCTGAACAAGTCGGGCTTGCAGGTCTGTTGATGTTGTGATTCTCTTCGCCAATGGAGGGACGTCTAATGCAGGGTCGATTTTCAGGAACTGGGATGTCACGGAAGGGCTGTTCAGTGCTCTAACTTTGGATAATTTTATGCCTCCGCTAAGCTCTCAACATCGCAGTTCACTGTCGGCCAATTGGCACTCCCTGCGGCAGTAATCGAAGCACCAAACAGCCATGGCGCCCAGCCCAATCTTGAAAATCTCCTGCTAGCCAGAAAAACAGGACGTGTCGCAGGCGCGGGGTTCACTCGCTATAAGGTTACTCAAGCAGTTGCAACTCGGACCTCGATACATCGCCTGCAAATTTTTGCTCCGCGAGCGCGCCGTAAGCCGTTGTTTACAAGGCAAGGTATTGGGCCATTGCCTCCGCGTAACGCATCCGTTCAAGTTTAGTGTACAGTCTTTCTACCGGCAAAACAATTGTCTTACTGTACCCATTTAGCCAAAGACAATCCCTACAGACAGAATTTTCGAAAAAACTCCGAGGGGTTATGTATGCACGCTTTCAAAAGCAGTTCGTTGGCCGCAATGTCATTGCTATTGTTTCTACCGCTGATTCCAGCAATGGCACAGAGTCCAGCGAAAGTTGTGCTCAACCCGCCGAATTTGTCGATTACCACACAATATGGCTATTCACAGATTGCGATGGTCTCCGCGAGTGCACGAACGATCTATATTTCCGGGCAGGTCGGCTTCGACAAAGATGGACCGAACGACTTCGAAACACAGGTTGACCGCGCCTTTGGCAATTTGACGAGCGCGCTGGCCGCCGCGGGCGCGACGCCAAGCGATGTTGTCAAGATCACGCTGCTCATCAAGGACCATTCTCCCGCCCGGCTCGCCTATCTGGGCAAGAAACGCCGCGAAGTGTTCGATGCATCGCCGCCCGCGAGCACGCTCATTCCCGTACCCTTGCTCTATACCGATGGCGTGTCGTTCGAAGTCGATGCTGTTGCTGTGTCGTCAAAGCCAATGCCTGCGGCTGTTCCCAAGCGCTAATCAATGGCTTCGGTGCAGGCGCCAGTTGCGAAATCGACGAACGCCCTGACTTTCGGCGAGATATACCTGCTGGCCGGGTAAAGCGCGTAGAGCGAATGGGCTTCGCAACGAAACTGCGGCAGTACCTGCACCAGTGTTCCGGCCTTAAGCGCGCCGGCGACGATGAAAACCGGCATGAGCGCAACCCCCATGCCGGCGACGGCAGCATCGCGCAAGCCAATGCTGTTGTTAATGCTGAGTGCAGCAACGACGCGCTGGCACACCATGTTGCCGTTCGCCAACGACGTGAGCGACCAATCGGTCGGCGATTCCGACAAGCTGTAGACGAGTGCGCGATGCGCCAGCAGATCATCCGGCATGGCGGGAGTGCCGGCCCCGGCAAGGTAGCCGGGAGAGGCACAGACTATCCGTGTCACGGTCCCCAGTCGCTTCGCGACCAGCGACGAATCGGGCAACGTCGTGCGAACGCGGATGGCGACATCGAAGCCCTCTTCGATCAGGTCGCTCGCACGATCGTTCAGCACCAGGTCGAGCTGGACCTGCGGGTAGCGCCGCACGAAATCGGGGATCCACGCCATCAATTGCAGAAGCCCGAAAGACATAGGCGCGCTAATGCGGAGCAGGCCGCGCGGCGCGGCTTGGGTAGCAGTGACCGCTGCCTCGGATTCGGCGATGTCGTCGAGGATACGGACACAGCGCTCAAAATAGGCTTGCCCGGCTTCTGTGGTCGTCAGCTTGCGTGTCGTCCGGGTGATAAGGCTGGCGCCGAGTTCGGCCTCGAGCCCGATGACTTGTTTGCTGACACCCGCGTTCGACAGACCCCGATCGGTTGCAGCTGCACGGAACGACCCCAATTCGACGACGCGGCGGTAGGTTCGCATGGCCGAGAGCTTGTCCACATTGTCCTCCACGGGTTGAAGGACTTTCCTCCGATGTACTGATTATACAACCATATTGGCACACTCATATAGGTCAAACGCACAGGAGTACGTCAATGTTGATTGCAGTTTCAAAGTTACCCACGTCTGCAACTGATATACTGCCGACGCGCTGGGCGGCTGCACATAACGCGGTGTCGCCAGGCCGCTTCCGCCTTTATGTATCCTACGCCTGTCCATGGTCGCATCGCGTGCTCATTGCTCGTGCGCTGAACGGTCACGATAACGCTGTTACGATCGTCGATGTCGAGCCCGAGATGGACGCGGTCGGCTGGCGCCTGCAAGGGGAGCACCTCATCGATTGCTACCGCAGCTTTGCGCCAGCCTATACCGGCAAAGCGACAGTCCCTCTAATGGTCGAGATCGCAACCGGGCAAGTCGTGAGCAACGAGTCCGCCGACTTGATGCGCATGCTCGGCACGCTGATTCAGGGGTCAGGCCGCTCGCTTTTTCCGACCGCTCACGCCGCTGCTTGCGACGTCTGGAATGTTGATTTGCAAGTCAATGTAAACGCCAGGGTCTACCAATTTGGAATCGCCGCCAACGAAAAAGAGAAAGGAGTCAAGACGCGAGCGCTCATGGAAGCGTTCGACCGCGTTGATCGCCATCTGGCAACGAATATCCATCTGGTTGTCGAGGATGCGCCGTTGGAACCGGATTGGCGGCTGTGGACGACGCTGGCGCGTTATGACCTCGCCTATCGCCCATTCCTGCTGAGCTCCGATGCGGCTCCGCTAGCGTCTTTTCCGCACCTCGAACGCTTTTTCACCAGCCTGTTGGAGGTGCCCGGCATCAGAGCGACGTTCCGGCCCGAAGACATTGTTCGTCACTACGCCGCACGTTGCAAGAGTTTAAAATCTAACCGCTTTTCAAATGCTGCTTAAGGAGAACACGCATGACAATTCGTAGCGTTGCCCGGTTCGCACTTGTTGCCTTTATCGCCACTGCGCCGATGGGCGGCATGGCTCTTGCCCAGGACAAGGTAGGGGTCAGCCCCTGGGGGCCAAAGGACGAGCTCGGACGCCTCAACATGATGACCGATGCCACCCGTGCCGCCGTCCTTGCGCGGATTAGCGGTGGCAAGACATATGACATGTCGGTCGAGTATTTCATCGGCATGCCGGGCTGGGAAGCAGCCGGTGATCCGCGATACCAGATGTGGATGACGCACACGCCGCGCGGCAATGTCGTCACCGATTCGATGAACGTCGGTGACAAGGTCAACGCGCACGTCGGCTATACCGGCAGCGCGTTCTCGATGTACTCGCACACCGGAACCCACATCGACGCGCTCAATCACTTTGGCATCGGCCGCCAGATCTACAACGGCTTCTCCGCCGATCAACATCTCGGCGACCGTGGCTGGGGCGTCACGGGCGCCGAGACGATCCCGCCGATCATCGCGCGCGGCGTGCTTATCGACATCGCGAAATTCAAGAATCTCGCGGCACTGCCGCCCGGCTATCGCGTGGTGCGCTCCGACATCGAGGGAGCGTTGCGCGCCCAGAACTTGACGCTGAAACGCGGCGACGTCGTCATGATCCGCACCGGGCGGATGAAGCTTTATGAAGATGCCAAGGCCTATACCGACAACGCGCCGGGGCTCGGCCTCGACGCTGCGAAATTTCTTGTCGAAACCAGCGGTGCGATGATTATCGGGGCGGACAATTTGAGCCTTGAGGCGTTTCCATCCGAAGTGGAGGGCAATTACATCCCGGTCCACACCTATCTGCTCGCCCAGCACGGCGTTCCGATCATGGAGCTGGTCAACCTTGAAGCGCTTGCCGCGGACAATGTTTACGAGTTCGCATTTATCGGCGCTTCGCTCAAACTGCGCGGGGCCGACGCAGCGCCGATGCGGCCGATAGCGCTCCCGCTTCGGCGCTAAGGCACACCATGACCGGCAGGAATGTCACACTAAGCTGTCTGCTTGCGACGGGTATCCCGGATAAGCGCCGGGTAGTGCCGCCAGCCTTTTATCAACGCGTTGGACGCGCCGTTTTGTTTCGGCGCGCCGGAGACCGAGATGTCTGATACCACCCCATCGAACCGCGCACAGATCATGCTGAGTGTCCTTCGGATAATGACCGGGCTGTTATTTCTGTCCCATGGTACACAGAAGTTTTTGGCGTTTCCGGCGGGGGAAGGCGCTGGTAGCGGCCTTGCGCTGGCTAACGCCGGCGCCTACGCCGGGCTCATCGAAATCGTGAGTGGTGCCCTCGTAGCGATCGGACTGTTCACGCGGCCGGCGGCCTTTCTGGCCTCGGGCACTATGGCTGTCGCATACTGGATGGCGCATGCGCCAAAGGACATGTTCCCAGTCAACAATAGTGGTGACGCAGCGATCCTGTACTGCTTCGTGTTTCTTTATATCGTCTTCGCAGGACCCGGCCCGATCAGTGTCGATGCACGCGTTACGGGTCGTGGGGAATAGTTGTCCCATTAGTTCCGACAACCCCACCGCGAGGCGGTCCCGCACGACGTAGAGGGGAATTACATTACGGACCATACCAAACTGCGCGCCGAGCGCGGCGTGCCGCCCCTGGAACTGGTCAACCTCGAAGTGATCGCAGCGGACATTGTTTAAGAGTTTGCCTCTATCGGCCCGTCGCTCAAGCTGCACGGGGCTAACGCGGCGCCGATGCGGCCGATCGCGATCCCGCTTGAGCGCTAGGCCAAGACTGTGACCCGCAGGATCGTTACACTGGCCTGCCTGCTTGCGACCGGTATGCTGCTGGCGCTGTCGACGATTCTGGCCAAGCTTGCCACCGAGGCCGGCCTGTCCCCGGTGGCGCTGCTGGCGTGGTCGAGCCTTGGTGCGGCCGGCGCGCTACTTGGCATCGCCGCTGCACAGGGCCATCTGCCGCCGTTCAACGTGCGGACCCTCGAATATGCGCTGGTCGCTGCAACGGTCAGCTTTGCTGCGCCCAATCTGCTATTCTATTCGGCGATACCGCACGTCGGCGTCAGTTTCGTCGCGCTGGCGATCGCTTTCCCGCCGCTGTTCACCTATCTCGGCGCCTTGGTGCTGCGGATCGAACGGTTCAGCGTCGTTCGAGCGAGCGGCGTTGCACTGGCGCTCGCGGGCGCTGCCTATATCGCGATTCTCAAACTTAACGCGCCAAGCGGGGCAAACGTTTGGGTTCTCGCAGTTCTTGGCGGCCCGATTTTGCTGGCAATCGGCAACCTTTATCGAACGCTGCGCTGGCCCGAAGGCGCCCGGCCCGATGCCCTGGCGGCAAGCATGCTTGCTGCAGCCGCTGCAATGCTGATCGCCGTCGGCATGTTACCAGGCTTTTCGCTTGGAGTTCCACCGACGCAGGCGGCTGCGCTATTGATCGGGGCACAGATCGCGACGTTTGCGGCGCAGTTCACGATCTTCTTCATCCTGCAAAAACGCGGTGGCCCGGTCTACATCAGTCTGCTTGGCGCGGTCGCCGCCACAGTGGGTGTGCCCGTGGCAATCCTGCTGCTCGGCGAAGCTCCTCCTGCCGGTTTGGTGATAGGCGGTCTGCTGATCGCTGCGGGCATAACGCTGATCACAATTGGCGCGAACGTGCCTCGGGATTGACTGAACTCCATTCGTTAGGGTCAGGCCTCATAGCCAGAACAGGACGGTGGCGGCGAGAGCCACGGCGGATAGGAAGACGGTTGGGCACCTGTCGTAGCGTGTCGCGACACGCCTCCAGTCTTTGAGGCGACCGAACATGATCTCAATCCGGTTACGGCTTTTGTATCGACGCTTGTCGTATTTGACGGGCTTTTTCCGGGATTTCCTACCCGGAATGCACGGGGTAATGCCTTTCTCCTCAAGGGCATCGCGGAACCAGTCGGCGTCATAACCCCGGTCGCCCAGCAGCCAGTCTGCTTTGGGCAGGCCATCCAGCAAGGCTGCAGCGCCGGTGTAATCGCTGACCTGTCCCGCAGTCATAAAAAAGCTGATCGGACGGCCAATGGCATCCGTCACAGCATGCAGCTTCGTGTTCATGCCACCCTTCGTGCGCCCGATCAGCCGACCCGGACCCCGTTTTTTACCCCCAGGCTGGATGCCGTGCGGTGCGCTTTGAGATAGGTCGCATCGATCATGATCGTCTTGCGCTCAATGCCCTTGGCCGAAAGGCCATCCATCATCAGGGCGAAGACACCCTTGTCGCTCCATCGCTCCCAGCGGTTGTAGAGCGTCTTTGCCGGACCATATTCCTGCGGCGCATCCCGCCACCTCAACCCATTGCGATTGACGAAAATAATAGCGCTCAGCACGCGACGATCATCCACTCGTGGTCGGCCATGGCTTCTGGGAAAGAAAGGCTGAAGCCGAGCCATCTGCTCGTCCGTCAGCCAGAAAAGATCGCTCATCATTCAGGCTCCTTCCGTCAGCCTGAATTACAATCCTATATCAAAATCAATGGGTCCTGACCCTAGCTGCGGTTGACGTTGACAATGGTTCCGATGGCCTCCTCATCAACGATAGGGCTACACCGAAGGCAGGGTTTAGTCAAAAGACTTTGGCGGCGTCCGTCAGATAATCCGTCCACGACTGATCACTATCGCCCATATCGCGTCCTTCATTTCCAAGCGTTTCAGTCGTGGCATCGAGACGACCCGTTAGTGGCAATGGCGCCAATAATAGAACGTTCGAACCCGGCTCACATTTGCGGCAGACGCTTGCCTGAAGCACATGCATCGGTGATCGCCGCAATGCGCTTCGTTCGCGTTTCAGGCGTACGCGCCGATGCAAGCCAGCGCAGGACGTTACGACGATAAGAGGGTGGGCATGCGTCGAACATCGCCCCCGCACTGCGCGTCGGGTTGAGCGCCGCGCGCAGATCGTCGGGCACGACGAGCGCGTCGACATCGGCCATCGCGTCCCACGTGCCCTCTTGTTTGGCGCGTTCGACCCCCGCTATCCCCCATGGCCGCATCAACCCTGCCTGAGTGAGCCGGGCGACGCGGTCCTTGTAGGTCTTAGCCCACATCTGTTGTCGCCGCTTGCTGATCAGCTGCATCGTCCGTTCGGCATCGAGCTTGCGGCGGATGCCGTCGACCCAGCCGTGGCGCATGAGCGCGTCTAGCACCTGCGGCATAGCAATGTATCGGTCGGTCACGTGCTTCTTGTGCGTAATTAGCCAGACGCTGTCGTCGCGTTCGTGGTTTTCTTCGAGCCATGCGTCGAGTTCCTCGACACTGGCGACCTCGACCTTGTCAAAGGCGTCAGTCGCGATCGGGCCGCGTTTCGTACCCGGGAATGTCACGGCCGCCCGAAAGCGAGCAGCGGCGCACAGGAGGTAACAAGCTCCGCCACGCGATCGACTGCCCCGCCCGATTTCCATGCCGCCTTCGGCAAGTCGCGCTGGACCATCAGCGTCTGCAGCTTCAGGTACGGCGCGACGTCACTGTCGGCGTGTTCGGCATACCCGCGCGGCATCGCCGTCAACGACTGCTCGTCGGACAACTCCAGGCTGTCCGCAGCAAGTGCCTCGACGACGGCTTTAAGCTTGTCGGGGTGTTCGACCATCCGGTCACGGATCGGCCCCAGTTCCTTGGGCGTCATCTTGTACCATCCCACGGCGACAAACCCGCCGTGCCTGTCGATATGGAGATAGGCCACTCCATCGGCTTCGCCCTTCGACCCGCTGCGCGTGAGCAAACCACTTAGATGCGTGCTGTAAGGCGACTTGTCGTTCGAGAACCGCACGTCGCGGTTCATGCGAAACATCGTCTTCTCGCCGCCGCTAAGCGGAATGTCCGTTGCGGCGAGCTTTTCCGATATGGCGACAAGCGCTGCGGCGAATGGCTCTTGCAGCTGCTTGCGGACCTCGTCGCGGTGCGCGTCGAACCAATCTTTCGAATTGTCCGCCTCGAGCCCCGCAAACAGGTCAAAAGCGCGATCCTTGAACATAGTATTACGTCCTTCCTCGTTGCCGTCCGAAATTGTGCGCTTGATTCATTGCGACCGCCGTGGGTCTGCCTAACTCGCAGTTTCGGGTCCGCCACCGACGACACCGCCGATCGCGCGGAACGACGCTACTGCTGCTCGGGCCGCCGCAAGCCGCGCGTCGGCTTCGTCCTGACGCGCGCCGAGTGACCGCCGTTCGGCATCGAGCAGTTGCGGCAGTCCGGTTATCCCGGCGTCGAACGTGCGCTTCGCCGCGCGGGACGCTGACGTGAACGACACGCTCGCGCGCGCTACCTCGCGGGCCTGTTGCTCGCGCGAGATCAGCGCGAACAGTGCGTTCTCGACGTCTTCGGTCGCAAGCAGGAGTGCAGCGCGGTAGGCTGCCGCCGCGCCATCGCCGCGTGCTCGCGCGGCTGCAACATCGGCGTCGATCCGCGCGAAGTCGAACAGCCGCCACCGAAGGCCGACGAGTCCTTGCGCATTGAGTGCCGGGGCAGTGAACAGCCGCTCCGCATCGAGCGCCTGAAATCCAATAACGCCGGCAATCGAGATCGAAGGATAATATTCGGCGAGCGCTGAACCGATCCGTGCGTCTGACGCGGCGACGCGGGCTTCCGCCGCGCGGATGTCAGGGCGACGTCGCAGTATCTGGGCAGGGCTATCGAGCCCGACAAGGCCGGGCGCGCGCGGCACGGCATCCGGTGACCTTGCGAGCTCCGCACCTGCGGTCAGTACGCGGAGCCGATTACGCTGCGCTTCGGCCTCGATACCGACGACCGGCACAAGCGCCTCGACGCGCGCGAGGTCGCCGCGCGCCTCCTCGACTTCGCCGAGCCCGGCTTCGCCCGCGTCGAACCGGCGCTCCGTTGCTCGGCCGAGCCGTCGCAGCACGTCGCGCTGCGCCTCGACGATCCTGAGCCGTTCGTTCGCACCGGCGAGCGCGATATATGCGTCGGCGGTCTCGGCGGCGATGCGGACTCGCACGCCGTCGAGCAGCGCAGCTGTCTCGACCCTGTTCGACCGCGCCGCACGCGCCGCCGCGCCGAGACGACCGAACAGGTCGACCTCCCAGCTTGCCTGCGCGCCCGTGTCGAACACTGTCTGGTCACGTATGAACCCAGGCGCGTTGCGCGCGAACGATCCGATCGGTCCCTCCAGCGACTGGCGCTGCCGCGCAACACCGGCGTTGACTCCGCCTCCGGGCAGCCGGTCCGCACGGGCGCGGCGGACGAGCGCGGCGGCTTCGTTGAGCCGGGCCTCGGCCTGTGTGACGTCGAGGTTGGCGGTCAGCGCACCCTCAACGAGGCGGGTGAGTTCCGGATCGTTGAACCCGCGCCACCACGTTGCAAGCTCTGGTGCGGGCGGAGCTTGTGTGCGGGCAAGCGCGGCGCCGGAGTTGCGAAACGTGACGTCAGTCGGTACGTCGAGCCTTGTGGTTGGCCCGAGCGAGGCGCACCCCGCGAGCGTAGTCGCGGCAAACAGGACAAATGCGCTTTTGATCATTGGTGCTTTCATGCGGGCACTGCCTCTACGTCGCCCGCCCGTGACCCTTCGCGCGCTTGCGGTCTAGCAGGCTCGTTTTCTGGAGGAAGGACGCGGAACCACGCCGCATAAAGCGCGGGCACGAAGAACAGGGTGAGGATCGTGGCGACGGCAAGTCCGCCCATTATCGCAATCGCCATCGGTGCCCAAAACTCTGACAGCGTTAGCGGGATCAACGCGAGGATCGCGGCGATCGCCGTCAACACCACCGGCCGCGCACGGCGGACCGTCGAGCCGACTATCGCATCCCAAGCGTGCGCGCCGCCCTCGATGTCGCGGTCGATCTGATCGACGAGGATGACCGAGTTGCGCATGATCATGCCCGCAAGCGCAATGACGCCGAGCTGCGCCACGAACCCGAACGGCGTCTGCGTCAGGAGCAGCGTCAATGTGATGCCGATCAGCCCGAGCGGCGCGGTCAGCAGCACCATTACAACACGACTGAAGCTCTGAAGCTGGACCATCAGCAGCCCGAGCCAGATGGCGAGCATGAGCGGCAGCAGCTTGGCGATCGAAATGCCGCCCTTGGCCGACTCCTCGACCGCGCCGCCCATCTCGATCTTGTAGCCCGACGGCAAAGTATCGCGGATGGCGTCGAGTTTCGGGTCAATCGCGCCCGAGACGTCGGGTGCCTGCACGCCATCGACCACGTCGGCGCGGACGATCAGGTTGACGTCGCGGTTGCGTCGCCAGATCAGCCCGTCCTCGAGGACCGGGACGATTCGCGCGACCTGCGCGAGCGGAACCGATTGTCCCGAAGCCGTGCGGATCGTCAGGTCGCCAATGCGACCCGCCGCTGTCCGTTCATCAGCGGTTGCGCGCGCGACCACGTCGATCAGCTCGGTTCCGTCGCGCACCTGCGTGACGGTGTAGCCGGTAAGCAGCGTCTGAAGCGTCTCGGCGATTTCGGCGGGCGTCAGCCCGAGCGCGCGGGCGCGCGCCTGGTCTATGTCGAGCCTGACTGCCTTGGTACGGTTACCCCACAGCAGGTTGACGTCGCGCATGCGTTCGTCGGTGCGCATCGTGTCGCGGACGCGTGCAGCGATGTCGCGGACCGTGTCGGGATCGGGGCCCATTACGCGGAACTGCACCGGATAACCGACCGGGGGGCCATTCTCGATCCGCGAGACGCGTGTTCGCACGTCGGGGAGCGCAGCAGCCAGCTTTGCGCGCAGGTCACGCGTCAAGGGAATACTGTCGGCGGGGTCCTTTGGATGCACGATGAAGTTGGCGTAGGCGAGGTTGGGTAGCTCCGGATTGATCGCAAGGTTAAAGCGGGGTCCGCCGCCGCCGACATACGACAAGGTGTAGCCGGTCCGCGCATCGGCGGCGATCAGACGCTCGATCTGGCGTGCTTTGGCAAGCGTAGCCGCGTAGGGCGACCCTTCCGCAAGTTCGAGGTCTACAATGATCTCTTCGCGCGACGACGATGGGAAGAACTGCTGCGGCACCAGCGGGAACAGTGCCATGCTGCCGACGAAGGCGAGGATCGTCGCGCCGATCGCCATCTTGCGGTGGCCCACGGACCAGTCGACGCCGCGCCGCAGGCGGCGATAGATCGGGCTGTTATACCCACGCGCATCATGACCGCTTATCTCGTGCCCGGGGCTCGCCGCTTTGGCATGGCCGATGGCCTTGGCCGAAAGCAGCTTGAAGCCGATGTAGGGCGTGAAGAGCACTGCGACGATCCACGACATGACGAGCGCGATGGCAACGACCCAGAAGATCGCGCCGGTATATTCGCCGGTGCCCGAGCGCGCGAACCCGACCGGTAAAAAGCCCGCGGCGGTGATAAGTGTACCAGTCAGCATCGGGAACGCGGTCGACGTCCATGCGAAGGCGGCGGCGCGTTCCTTGTCCCAGCCGTCCTCGAGTTTCACGAGCATCATTTCGACGGCGATGATCGCGTCGTCGACGAGCAGGCCGAGCGCGATGATAAGGGCGCCGAGCGAGATCCGGTGAAGGTCGAGCCCACCAATGTCCATCGCGACGAAGGTCATCGCGAGCACGATTGGCGTCGAAAGCGCAACGACGAGCCCGGCACGCCAGCCAAGCGATAGGAAGCTCACCCCCAGCACGATACCGAGCGCGAGAAGGAAGTGCCCGACGAACTCATCAACCGAATGCGCGACAACGGTGGGTTGGTCGGCCACCTTCGTAATGTCGATGCCGGCGGGCAGCGTCTTGGTGACCGCTGCCACCTCTGCATCGAGGTCGCGGCCTAGGCGCAGGATGTTGCCACCAGGCTTCATGGAAACCGCGAGCGACGTCACTCGTTCGCCGTCGAGGTGGACGGAGAATTTTTTCGGGTCGACAAAGCCGCGCTTGACCTCGGCGATGTCGCCAAGCTGGAACTGCCGGCCGGCCACGTCGATCGGCACCGCCGCGATTGAGGCAGCGTTCGACAGTCCCGACCCGACATCGACGCGCACGCGGTCAGTCGGCGTCTCGATGGTGCCCGACGGCGCAAGTGCGTTTTGACGGCGAAGCGTTTCGAAGATCTGCGCTGGCGCGATGCCTAGCGTCGCGAGCCGGGAATGACTGAACTCGACGTAGAAGCGCTCGTCCTGCACGCCCGACAGTTCGACCTTCGCGACGTCAGGCAGGCGCAGGAGGCGTTGCCGCACCGCGAGCAGGACTGGCTTTATTTCGGCGTCGGAGAAGCCGTCGGCGCGGAATGCGTAGACCGAGCCGAAGGTATCGCCGAAGTCGTCGTTGAAGAACGGCCCGCGCGTGCCTGGCGGCAGTCGCGGCGCGAGATCACCGACGCGCTTGCGCATCTGGTACCAGCTGTCGGGCACGTCCTGCGGACGCGTGTCGTCACGCAGCGTTGCAAAGAGCGTGGCTTCGCCCGGCCGAGAATAGCTTGTCACATAGTCGAAGTTTGGTGCTTCCTGCAGCACGCGCTCGATTTCATCGGTGACTTGCGTTTCCATTTCCCGCGCACTCGCACCCGGTAACGCCACCGAGATGATCATCGTTTTGACGGTGTACTTCGGGTCCTCTGACCGCCCGAGGCTGAAATAGGATGCGATGCCTGCGGTAAGAATTGCCGCGATCATGAAGACGACAAGTGCACGGTGACGGAGTGCCCAAGCGGACAGGTTGAAGTCCGTCATGGCAGGCGTCCGTCCCAAGGCTTCACGCGTTGTCGCGCATCGAGGCGGTGCACGCCCGCCGATACGATGCGCTCGCCCTGTCGCACTCCCGCGCTAACCGTCACGCTGTTCTCGGCGTATTCGCCGAGCGTGACCGGCCGCAGCTCGAGCGCTCCGCTCGACTTGACGACCCAGACCGCCGGACGCGGGCCTGCCTGCGTGATCGCGGTCAGCGGCAGCGAAAATGCCGAGCCGTTCGCCGCTTCGCCGCTTCCTGCGGGGATTGCGAAAGTAAAGTTCACCTTCGCAGTCATTCCGATCCGCGCGGCCCCTGTCGAGGCAAGCGCAATTTTGACCCGGTAAGTGCGGGTTGCGGAATCGGCGGCAGGCGACACCTCGCGGACCCGACCAGCGATTGGTTCATTCGAGGACCCGAGCGCGATTGTTGCCGGCATGCCAGGCGTCAGCGAAGTAATCACGCTTTCGGGAACGTCGACGACCGCGTCGAGCGCGTCGGGCCGAGAAACGCGGAAGGCGACTTGGCCCGGAGCCAAATATTGACCGACCTCGGCGCTTACCTGCGTGATGACTCCGCTGGTGGGCGCGCGCAATGTCGCATAGCTGAGATCGTCCCTAGCCGCCGCCGCGCGTGCCTGCGCGTCAACAAGGCGCGCTCGGGTACTGTCGCGGTGCGCGCGAAGCCGATCAAACTGCGCGGGCGCAACGATCCGCTCGGCAGCGAGCGGCGCGTTCCGCGCGAACTCGTCCTCGGTCTGCGTCAGTTCAGCGCGTACGGCGGCGACCGAAGCGTCGGCCGAGCGCGCCGCGATGCGGAAAGGTTCTGGATCGAGCGTCGCAAGCGGTGAGCCAGCCCCGACCCGGTCACCAAGTCCCGCAGCGCGCGCGATGATTCGGCCCGGCACACGAAAGGCGACATCGCTTTCGAAGCTCGACGCAATGGTTCCGGCATACGTCGGCGTGTTGCTCACTTGTGTGGTTACCCCGGCGTTGCCGACGACGACCGTGCGGACCGGCACGCGTTCGTCGCGCGGCTTTTCTGCATCGCCGCATGACGCGACGGTGAAAGTCAACAGTAAGCATATGAGACTGGAGCGCGTGGGGGAACGCGCATCCGTTGACCGTGGTCGCAAGAAGTCCTCCTTGAGCCGACGGCTAACCGGCCCTATGTTGGCAGTCCTAATAACGTACAGGCCGTTACCGTTTGCTTGATACACGTGATCTTGAGGACTTCAAGCGCAAACCGTTGCGCAAGCGCGGCGAGGCGCGCGTCGGCGCGATTCTCGAGGCCGCGACATATGTTTTTCTGGAGCGCGGCTACGAGAAGGCGACCCTGGCCGAGATCGTTGCGCGTTCGGGCGGTTCGAAGTCGCTCGTCTACGAGCAGTTTGGTGGAAAGGCCGGGCTGTTCCGCGCGATGATGGAACAACGTTGCGCCGGGATGATGGAGCCGCTCGCAGCCGTCGCCGGTTCGGCCGGCACACCGCGCGACGTGCTCACTGCCTTCGCCCGCAGCTTCGTGGCGGCTCTATCACATGTCGAAGTTGTCGGGTTGCAACGCATCGCGACAGCCGAGGGGTTTCGCAACCCCGATGTTGCCGAGACCTACTTCGCTTGTGGGCATGACGCTGCCTACAGTTGCCTCGTCGCCTATCTCACCGGTCTGGCAACTGAACCGAGCGATTCATCACGGTTACGTCGCCTGGTGGTGGTTTTCTTCGCGATGATCCAGGGCGACGCCGTCGAACGCCTCGTCGTCGGCGCGAAGCCTGTCCCTCACTCCGAGATCGAGGGCTACATCACCTTGGCGGTGGACTGGTTGCTGGGTAAGCTTTCTGAACCCGAATAATGAACGGCCGTTCGTTGCGAATTAGCCTGGCCCAAGCGCTACCATGGCGGAGACTGCAGCCAGTAGTTGTGCGCTGGCGTATCTCGTGAAAACCTCGGTTTCCGAGAACGCCGTAGCCCGCCCGCCTCACCCTGCCCGCTGTGTCTCTCAAATCCGTACCCTGTTTCCGCGTCCCGCATCGAGCCAGCCCGTCACCAGAGTAGAAGGTTTACCGTTCTGCCCGTCAAGAGAGGGTTAAAACCATTCGAGATTTTTAAACAGTATCGGTCTATCCGCGCAGCACGGCACGTGTATGGCCAATCGACGTCGAGAAGCAATCAAAGGCCGTACGATCGCTGTCGGCAATAGTCCGCATCTGTCGCTATGATCCAGCGACAAGAGGCCCGAAGTGGTGCGTTGGGCAATCGACTGAATGACTTGAACTCGCCGCTCGGAAAACATCGTAGCTATGGCGAAAGTCTGTGCTATTCTGCGTCAACTTAGATACTGATATTATTTAACATAATCTTCGTTATCAAGATTCCGTTGTTTAGGCGCAAAGTAGAAATGTCCCCTGCCGCAAAGTAGAGATGTCCCATTGCAGTGGCGCTGGCGGGTTCCAGGTGGCACAAGCAAACTCTGATTTGGAGGATGCGCTTTTGCCGATAATGGTCCCTGTCGTAATCCGTGCAACACCATCAGAGGTGATCAACCGTCCGGTCGGTCATTGTTAACAACGAACCGGGCGCGGCCCGCGTTCCGCGGATCACCCACGGCAGATTCAACGCTTCGGTGATCGGCACCCAGGCATCCACTCCATCCGCATTCTTACGACGAACATGCATGTCGCGAGCAGGCATATAATACCCGTTCTCCCACCGCTCCCACAGTTTGCGGGCGGGCCGATAGCTGCTGCTGACTTCGGCACGCGCCAATACCGAATTGATGTAGGTGCGTTTCCGGCGTGCGGGACGCCACAGGTGATCGGGCAGCACTTCCAATGTTTCCATCAAGCCAAGAGCAAAAAAGCCGCGAGAATAATAATAACTCGGATGGTCGCGCTCGATCATCGTGCTGCCCTGGATCTTGAGGCTCGCCAACATCAAGCTCAGCAACCAATACTCGCCCTGATGACGTTCCAGCTTGACCAGACGGCCGGCAGTCTGAACATCGAGCGCAGCCGGCGCCAGAAGGTCAAACAGCGGGCCAAGGCTTTCTTTGGCAAAATGCGGCTCCGCCACCGCCCGGCATAGCGCGGTCATCCAGGCGGTGTGGCCATATTCATCAGTTGTGGTTAGGTCGGCGCCGCGTTGAACCAGCGCCTCGGCAAGTGCCAGATTGCCGGCTCGCGCAGCCATCATCAACGGTGTCGCACCGCAAGGAACACGATGATCGATGCCATAGAGGTCGCACTCAGCGAGTATCGGCTTGAAGGCGCGTTCCGAATACGGCCGCAGCAGCCGGCCACTTTGCGCCTTCAGCGCCTTGGCAACGGGGTTTTCTTGATCACGGCCGTCGTAATAGAAACTGTGACGGCCCTGCTTGTAAACTTCGCCACGGACGCAAAGTGCGGTGGCGGCGTGAAAATTCGTCTTTTCGGCCAGATCCTCAATGAACTTTGGTTGGCTGTGCCACAGCCCATATTCTGTCAGTGTTTTTTTGAGCTTGGCCGAGGGGTCTTTTGCGTCGAGTGCGCGGGGTTCCAACGAGCGGATCGTTGCCTGCGACCACGGCTGCCACGGCGTTGGCTTGAACTTGAGAAAGGTTTCGCGGATCGAGCGGGCCTGTTCCTGCTTGCCCTGCAATTCCAGCTTGCGTGCTTCCTGGGCCCATTCCTGCTTAGTTGAGGTCTGCGTCGTGCCGACTAGTCCGCCAGCGTCCTCCTTTATGTCGAGCAGCGAGAGTAGCGGATGGCGTGTATCCGATTCCGCCAGCACCAATGTCTCGACCGCGCGGGTCATCGCGACATAGAGCGCGTTGACATAGAATTTGTAGATTTCCAGCGATTTGTCGGTCTTGTCGCGTGCCCGGCGAAATTCCAGATCCTCCTTGGCGAGATCGGCCAGACTGACATCACGGCAAATTTCGGCATAATCGGCCCTGGCACCCGAGATCAGATTGAACAGGATGACGTGCGGATACTCAAGGCCCTTGACCTCGTGCACCGAGAATATCAGCGGCGTGCGAAAACGCTCGCGCGCCGCGGGCTTGTCTTCGTCGCGCAGTACGATCACGGCATGATGTACCGATGCGCGCGACCGCAAATCGAGATCGCGCAGGGTCGAATCCTTGCCGGGCAGCAATTGCACCAAACCTGCCTGGCCCGAGGCGCACTCGACGAGAAAACTGCTCTCGCGGTCGATCGAACCAAAGCGAGCCTGTTTGATGCGCAGCAGCCGATTGGCGATGTTAGTCACCGATTGTGTGTTGCGGAAATTGGCGCGCAGCACGGAGATCTGCCCCGATCCGACGTCGTCGCCGGCGGCGCCCTGCCAGAACAGGGCGCGCACTGCCGCCCACGAAAAGAAATTGGGGTGCACGATCTGATGGGCGTCGCCGCACAGCAGAAAATTCTTCGGATTCTTCAGGGTAGCGAGGATCAAAGCGAGTTGGGCGTTGGTAAAGTCCTGGACCTCGTCGATAACCACGAAATCATAAACCGGCTCGGCAAGCGGCCGCCACGCATGCGCAACGAGATTAAGATCATAGTGCCCGCTCTCGCTCAGCCACGCCACATAGCGGCCAAACAGCCCATGGATGGCGGTCCGCGCTGCTCCGGTGGGAAATAAGGACTGGCGAACACCCAGCGCCTGATAGTCGCCCAAGCTGAGTGACGCGTCGGGCCGGGCGCCGATCACGCCGCGAAACTCCTCGAACACGGCGAAGGCATCGGTCCCTTGTGCAACATCGCGCAAGGCAGCGCGGTGGCGTTGAAACCATGGCTCAAAATCGGCGAAGCGGACCTCGGTGCCAACCGGCACTTTGATCGTCTCGAGGAACTCGCGGTAGCTCAGGAATTCCACCTCCTGGCTGTCATTTTCATAATGATGCGCGCCGTAGAGCCCGCGCGCCGACTGGGCCAGATAAGCCGATTGGGTGACATAGAGCACCCGCCCACTGGCCTCGCGCAGCTTGGTCAGCGTGACTGCGGTCTTGCCAGATCCCGCTGGCCCCAGCACCACGACCGGCACCGGCTGCAACCGTACTGCTTCCTGCACATCATCGAACATGATGGGCTTGTCGAGCAGAACAAACTGATCGCGGGTTGGATGGAGCCAGGTTAACCGGGCGGGTGGGGCGCTTGACGTGGCCGCATCGGGCGCCAGCACATCGGCGGCGGTTACATCAGGGGCCTGCTCGATCTTGTCGGGATCGACCCGCGCGCCGCGAAGGAAGCGCGACTTGTCATAGGCATGATTGTCAATGATTTCGAGAAACAGGCAGACGGTCTCGCCGTCGTAGCGGACAAACTGCATGAGCAACCGCGTCTTGTCGTCGAGCCTTGCCCGCCAATATGGCGTCGGCGTCAGCTTCTTGATAGCGGCGGCCGTAAAATCGCCGGTCGCGATCGCCGACCGGACCCTGCCCAAGGCCTTTTGCAGTCGGTGGGCACCGAGCCCTTGGTAAGTGAGGATTCGCATCGGATCTTGTTGATCAAGGATTACATGGGGAAGGCTACAGCCGCCAGCCCAATCGTCTCGCGTCAAGTCGGCGAGGTGCGGGTGGGCAGACCAAATTTCCTCGCGTCTGCAGCGGGCTTCAATGATCTGACCATGGTCTTTTTCGCTGAATAATTCACAACTTGTTGTAACAGCGAGCTATTGCCTCCTCAAAAAAGTGCATGGGGTGTGACAGCCTGACGCCAGCTAAATCCAGTGAAGGATGGCGTCAGTCAGCAAGTTGACAACTCGTGAGGCGTGATGCCGTCGCGGAATGTTCAACCTCACCGCAAAGCAAACTGACGCTTGCGGCATCTCGGAAGGACCGCAACCTCTGAAGCCTCGTCGAATTCGAGTGGTGTCTATCAAACCGTCAGAATTCTGTCGGCTGAGGCCATCGCAGCATCTAGCTCCGCGATTGCATCGATCAGTCCTGCTCCAACATCGGAATCAGGAACTATCAGCGCTGGCCGCCCACGCCGTACCGACATCAGCCCCGCCATTCTCAGCCACGGAGGTGCTGCATATAGCGTGCCGTCGCCGCGCGATCGCCTCTGTCCTGGCACCTCGACCACGAGTCCCAGGTCCACGGCCTGCTCCAATGTCCGCCATGCGCTCGAAATATCGACCTTCGTTTCCCGCGCCAGCTTCGCCGCCCACACCGACCAATTCCCCAGCGCCACCGCCACAAGCCGCCTCAACGCTGCCGGCCGCCGCACCTCGGCAAGCTGCCGCTCAACGTACCCGGCATAGGCCGACAGATCGCGCAGCCGAGAAGCCCCCTGCCCGGCCTGCAGATAGAGCGCCGCGGCCCAACTGGTCAGTGCTGCCAGCGGCGGCACATCTTCACGACCAAACACCCGAGGCCGCCCCACCAGCCCCGGCAGCACCGTCATCGTCAGCCCGATGCGCCGTACCGCGAACGGCAACGCCAACGCCAGATCGCCGGCATCGACCGCCCCCGGCTCGGCCGGCACGTTGTGCAGCACCGGAGCACCCGTCAGAAGGTCCTCCTCAAACTCCCACGATGACTGCGAGCAATCCCCCAACGCCCGCGCCACCCGCTCGGCAAGCGCCACCAGGTCGCGATCCCCACGCACCGGCGCCAGCTTCGCCACCAGCGCCCGCAGTTCTGCCGGACCTTTCCGCTGCGCAGCCGGCGCCCATCGCCGGGCCCGGTCATCAAGATCGCCGAGCTGGACATGGCCACGCGGCAGGGTCGCCGCGCCGATGCGCGCAGCGATAATGCTTTGCGGATCAGCCTCGAACCCGGTTTCACGAGCGGCAGCGCCGAGCGCGACCTCGCGTTCAACCCGCAGCCATGCCGACCTTAGCGGGTGACGCGCAGTTTCAAAATCGAGCCGCGATATTGCCGCGACGGCATTGCTCAGCGCAGCAAAAGCGAGCTGTCGCTCTTCGCCACGCTCCCCAAAACCGTATAGCGATCCGCTGACGTCCATAGCTGTAGATTGCGCGACAAGCATTTTGGCGCAAGTAAAAACGCGCTTATTGAAAGCATCCCAAAATCCCTCAAATCCACCCTCCCCGCGCCCACCCTCCACACTCGTGATAATTGCCCTTATTATTATCGTAGACGAACCAGATATAGTGTTAGTTGATATTTTCGCTTCTGGAGATCAAACGATCTAGGTCGGCAATAGCGGCGTCGAGATCGCCGACGCTGCTTTCTACTTGGCTGTTAGTCAGCCGACCAACGCTGCTGCCAAGCGCAATGTCGCGATCCGCCGCCACACAAAATCCCCCTGCCCTGCCTGGCCGCCGTGCGATCAAGCCCGCCGCCAGCAATTTAGCCAGCACGCCATCGGCGCCGGCAGCCGTCATCCTGAATGCGTCCAAAACCTGTCCCCGCGTTACCACGCCCAGCCCCGCAATCACGGCGAACACGGCCGGCGCGCGCGAGGTGCTGCGCGCATCAACCAATGCGGCTTCGGCACGGCTCACCAAGCGCCGAGCGGCCTCGAGGTCCCCAAGCAGTTCATGGGCGCCTTGGCCGATGTCGTTGGCGAGCCGCAGCAACCGAACATCGGGATCACAATCCCCTCGCAAAGTCTGAGGCACGATCACCCCGGCGAACGACAGGGGCCGCCTCATCATGGCAAGGTTGACGAACATTTCGCCAACAACGAGCCCCAGCGCCCAGCCCTGCGACTGCTGCGTGGCCAACGGCACAGCCACCGGCCCCGTATCAGTTTCAATGACGGCGGAGCCGCGTTCGACCGGCGCAAACAGCGCCGGCACACCGGCCAGTCGGGCCGCCAGCACCGAAAGCGGCGCGCCCTCATGCTCTGCCGCAGCCGCATCGCCTTCGACCAAAAATGCCCGCGCTGCAACGACCACCCCTCCCAATCCGTCGCACAGAGGTGCTCCCTGCCCTTCCTCCCGCGCCTCGCAATCTTCCGGATCGGACGGGCCGACCGCTGTACCTCGATCTTCGCGGCCAAGATGCGGTGCTGCGCGCCAAACCAGGTTTGCTGCCTGAGCAAGCGCCGGCCATTTCGAAGACCATAGTTCTGACAGGACGGCTGCGGCGATGGCTGGCGCTTGCGCGGCGGTGCCGGGGCCACCTTGCGGCGGCCCACCGGCGCGCGAAATCCACGCCTCAAACGTCACGTCAGTGAACAAATAGCCAGCGGCAGCGAGCGATCGCGCGAGCGTCCGCCGCACCAGCATCAGCGCGAACAGCGCGACGACGTTCGGCGCGGCATAGGCGATGGCGCCGTCGAGGCGGCCGAGCGCGAGGTAGCAGCGGGCGTTGGCGGCGGCGAGCTCGGCGGGATCGACTTCGGAACTGTCGAACAAATTCAGTTTCATAGCTGCCCTCCTTTTTGCGCTCCTTTTTTATAACATAGCTAAATGCATTTCGCTACACAGCCACAACATGAGCTTTTGAGGCACTACCCATACTAAACACTATGGGTAGTGCAAAACACCGGAATTCGCGGTAGAAGCTCCCTCATGCCGTCGTTTGCCCCTCCCCGCGCCCGCTCTGCAGCTGGGCGAAGCGTCGAAAGTACGGCGAACAACGCCAAGGCGTTGCCGCGGAGTGGCGGGATCACCGTCGTCGAGGTGGTGGCTGCCGGAAAGGCGGCGCTGCCGGCGCGGCGGCCGCGCGGGGCTCTCGACCCCGTCAGGCGACTTGCCGGTCTCCTTGAGGCGATGGCGGCGCAGGGAAGCGATGCCATCGATGAACTTTCGTTCCGCAAGGCCGTCGAGGCGCTGGCGCCAGCGAGTCGCAGCGCTATGGCGAGCGATCTCGCCTGTTTTGCAGAATTCTGTGACGAGACGCGTTGCATTGCGATGCCAGCGGCGCCCGCCACCATCGTCGCTTATATTGACCATCTTGAGCAGCTGGTGATCGGCCCCGCCCAGTCGCCGATCAAACCAGCGACGATCGTGCGTCGTCTCGGCTCGATTGCCAGCGCTCATGCGCTGATGGGGCACCGTCAACTTGTTGCGGTTGGGCGCGTGGAAAGACGCGATGCCGGAATTGGGCGTAATCATGCGGCCATTGCGACGCCGGTCACCTCGGCCCAGTGCGTGAACGCCTGGGTGCGGGCAGAGCG
>Ga0209906_100304_pt1 | contig 29697 bp, 35 predicted proteins | sample FECB24metaG_FD_188303 | JGI IMG/M metagenome (GOLD analysis project Ga0209906, IMG submission 188303) | Cyanobacterial communities from the Joint Genome Institute, California, USA from Joint Genome Institute, California, USA - FECB-24 metaG... ... | reverse complement strand
GGATCAGTCTGCAATACTACGGATCTTCGGTAGCCCCTGACGTCTTTGGCGGCGGCAACAAGCTGATCCACAACGTGGTGGGCGGCATCGGGGTGGTGCAAGGCAACGGCGGCACGCTGCGCCCCGGGCTGCCTTGGCAAACGGTGCATGATGGTGCGCAACTGGCGCATGAGCCGTTGCGGCTGTCGGTGCTGGTCGAAGCCCCGCGTGAGGCGATCGCCGACATCCTGGACCGGCATCCGCACGTCCGAGCGCTGTTCGACAATCGCTGGCTTCACCTTTTCGCGCTCGACGATGAAGGTCGCATGGCATGGCGCTATGGCGGCGGTCTGCGCTGGGAAAGCAATGTCGGCGGCGCGGATTTGGCGCGAGCAAGACCGCAGGTACCAGCATGACCAGTCTGCCCCGTCACCTGTCCGCTCTCGAATCGGAGGCCATCCACATCCTGCGGGACGGCGTCGCTGAGGCGCGCAAACCCGTGTTGCTGTTTTCGGGAGGAAAGGATTCGACGGTTCTTGCCCATCTGGTTCTGCGGGCCTTCTATCCCGCGCCGCCTCCAATACCTCTTCTGCACATCGACTCGACCTGGGAGTTTGCGGACGTCCTGGCGTTCCGCGATTCATTTGCGCACCACAATGGCTTCCAGTTAATCGTGCATGCCAACGAAGAAGGCCGGGCGCAGGCAATAAATCCTTTCGATCACGGCGATTACTACACTACGACCATGCGCACCGAACCGCTGAAACAGGCGTTGATCGCGGGCTGCTACGACATCGTCTTCGGCGGCGCGCGGCGTGACGAGGAAGCAAGTCGCGCCAAGGAGCGCATTGTCTCGGTGCGCAATTCGAAACAGGGCTGGGACCCTAAATCCCAGCGCCCCGAAATCTGGCGTTGCTTCAACTGGCGGCTTTCCGCCGGTGAATCGATCCGCGCCTTCCCGCTGTCCAACTGGACCGAACAGGACCTGTGGATCTACATTCTCCTGCGCGAAATCGAGCTCGCGCCCCTCTATCTCGCCTGAGAGCGCCCTGTAGTCATTCGCAATGGCATGCGGATCGTAGTCGACGATCCGTCACGAATGCGCTGGGAGAAGGGGGAAGAAGCGAAGCTCGAAATTGTTCGGTTCCGCACGCTTGGCTGTTGGCCCGTCACGGCGGCAGAGCCGTCGCGGGCCGCCACCCTCACAGAGGTCTTGTCCGAAACTCTGGCTGCGCAATCGTCCGAGCGTCGCGGCCGAATGGGAGACGCAGGATCGCTCGAACGCCAGAAGCGGGAGGGGTATTTTTGAGCACTGTCGACACAGCCCCGAACCCCGCGACCACCACCCACCACAATCAGTATGCCGGCCACAGCGCCGTGCTCGCGACCATGCATGTTCGTGAGCTGACGAGGATCATGGAGACAGAAATCCATGAAGCCGTCCTGTCGTGCACCCGCGCCAGGCGGCAGGTGCTCGAGGATATAGGCGTCCTGAGTCTAGCGTGCGACATCGCCCGGTAGTTTGCGCCAGCGCAAACAACCGCTAGGATTCCGAGAGTCCGGATCCGGAAAGACTTTGCCAATGCCGCTCGAAAGGTCGCTCATCTCGGGACTTCCCGCATTCGCCACATTGGGCGGAGGCGACCTAGATGCCGTTCTGTCGCAGGCGCGATCGTCCCGCTTCCCAAAGGATTCCGAAGTGTTCGCCCAGGACGCTGAGGCCCATCAGTTTTTCCTGCTCCTCTCCGGCCACGTCCGCGTCGTGCGGACCACTCCTGAAGGAGAGCAGGTCATCGCGCGCTACATCAACGAAGGAGAACTGTTCGGCATCGCCGTCGCCATGGGGCGGACGACTTATCCGGCGAGCGCGGTCACCGCGGTCGACTGCATTGTCCTGTCATGGCCAATTTCGGCCTGGCATGACACCTCCAGTCCCGTTTCCCGACGTTCAGTGCCAGCGCCTACCAGACCATAGGTGCGCGACTTCAGGACACGCAGTCTCGCGTGGTGGAGATGTCGACCAGGCAGGTCGAACAGCGGATCGCCGGCGCGGTGATGCGGCTGGTACAGCAGTCCGGGCGAAACACGGACAGCGGCGTCGAAATCGATTTCCCGATCACGCGGCAGAACCTGGCCGTGATGACCGGGAGCACCCTTCATACGGTCAGCAGGCTGATGAGTGCCTGGGAGGACGAGGGAATCGTAAAGAGCGGCCGCCAGAAGGTAACGGTCACCGACCCGCACGCCTTGATGCTGGTCGCGGAAAACCGCCGGAGGAAGTAGTCCTCGAATCTGCCGGACCTACGCGGCGTCGCGGACGCGTCCGAGATAGAACTCGCGGTTCCGACAGAATTCGGGGATGCCGGGTGCCCCGGCCCGGACCCATTCGCCACATTCCTGGCCGTGGCGGCAGAAGATGCAGCGCCAGATCGCGTTGCGGATCTGGTTTTCGGAAGCGAGGTCGGAGGAAGGCAGTTCGATCCCCAGGTTAGCAGCCATCTTGACGGACTGGTCGAGACGGGCGGCCACGGCTTCGATCACGCGCATTATGCTTCTCCTTGGTAGCTGTCGGTTTCCGGTCAACTAGTCTGGCCTGAGCCTTCCGCGGACGGCTTGGTCCTCGCCGCAGCCAACAGATCGGCCGTTAAGGCGGCCTCATCCATCCCATGGGCGGCAGCCGCGTCGGCGATGCTATGGAAAGTGCCGATCGGGCAGCCGATGCACAGCATCTTATGACGGATCATGACGCGGATGGTCGCGGGCCATCTGCGCATGATCTCGTCGACTGGCCTGTCAGAGTCTATGGCTGAAAGCATGATCCAAGCTGTCTCCTCAAGTGACGAGCGTAGACGCCGCCTCCCGCCCGAACGTTGTTCCGGCGCAAATAGCCGGACGAAATCGGGATGCGACAATTAAGGGCTGTCATTCGCCGAACGCCGCCGATAATAGTGGCATCGGAGATACCACTATGCATGCGCGTCCTTCCGTCCAGCTGCACCGACCTTCCGAGGAGCGCCCGGTCGTCCATCCGGACGTCGACCGCGTCTTCATCGGCCGCCTGGTGCGCAAGTTCTATGGACGGGTGCGGCGTGACGAGCGGCTCGGGCCCATCTTCGCCGCGGTCGTCCAGGACGACTGGGAGCCGCACCTGGAGAAGATGACCGATTTCTGGTGCTCGGTGATCCTGAAGGACGGCTCCTACAACGGCCGTCCGGTGCCTGCCCACCTGAAGTTGAAGCAGGTGCGCGAGGAGGATTTCGAGGTCTGGCTCCGCTATTTCAGAGCGACCGCCGAGGAAACCTGCCCTCCCGGCGTGGCTGCGACCTTCATCGACAGGGCCGAGCGAATCGCGAGAAGCCTGATTCTGGCGATGTTCTTCAGGCTCGAGCGCCCAGTGCCCGATGGATCAGGGGGGGAAGCATGCACCTGACCTACCAGACCGACTATGCGATGCGCGTGCTCATCTATCTGGCCGTGAACAGAGGGCGACCGATGCGGGTAGCCGACGTCGCGGAGAGCTACGGAATCTCGCGCAACCACCTTCTCAAGGTGGCGCTGCGTCTCGGTCGCCTCGGCTACCTGACGGCGGTGCGCGGGCGATCGGGCGGCATAGCTCTCGCCCGCGAGCCGGCGGACATCAACCTCGGTGCTGTCGTAAGGGGGATGGAGGATGACTTCGGCATCGTCGAGTGCATGCAGAAGGAGGGCGGAGCCTGTGCGATATCGCCTTCCTGTCGGCTGAGACATACGGTCAGGAAGGCGCTCGAGGCGTTCCTCTCCGTTTTCGATTCCTATTCACTTGCCGACATCACCGAGAACCGTGGGGCACTTGCGGAACTTCTGGGATTACCGCGCAATGGACACATAGCCGAAATGGCTGACACGCGGGGGGCGTGATGATCCGGCAACTCAACTTCACCGAACGGCAGTTCGCGGCGGTCATCCTCGTCATGGTTGCCGTAGCCGGAGTGGCGATGGCCGCGCTAGGCAGGGATGACGTGCTGGGCGTCCACGGCCTGCTCGTGTTGCTTTTCGCGGGCGCGCTGCTCTATCCCGTGCTGGCCGGGTTCTACGAGCCCGAGCCGACCGAGGACCGCGAGGCCTCCTACTACGACGACCCGATAAAGGTCGGCATTGTCCTCTCGATGGTATGGGCAGTCTTCGGGATGTTTATGGGCGTATGGGTCGCCGCTCAGCTTGCGTGGCCGGACCTCGCCTTCGACGCCGCCTGGTCGACGTTCGGACGGCTGCGGCCGACGCACACATCGGGTGTCATCTTCGGTTTCGGCGGAAATGCCCTGATCGCAACGTCATTCCATGTCGTGCAGCGCACCTCCCGCGCGCGGCTCGCAGGACAGTTCAGCCCGTGGTTCGTCCTTTTCGGCTTCAACCTGTTCTGCGTGCTCGCCGTTTCGGGCTACCTGATGGGCGTCACCCAGTCGAAGGAATATGCCGAGGCCGAATGGTATGCCGACCTCTGGCTCGTCGTGGTCTGGGTCACCTATTTTGTCCTTTTCCTGCGCACCATCGCGCGGCGCCGGGAGCCGCACATCTACGTGGCGAACTGGTATTTCATGGCCTTCATCGTGGTCGTGGCCATCCTCCACATCGTCAACAATCTCGCCGTTCCGGTGTCGTGGGGCCATGCCAAGAGCTACACGATCTGGCCCGGCGTCCAGGATGCGATGATCCAGTGGTGGTACGGGCACAACGCGGTCGCGTTCTTCCTCACCGCTGGCTTCCTCGGGATGCTGTACTACTACCTTCCCGTGCGGGCGCAGCGCCCGATCTTCTCCTACCGCCTCTCGATCCTCAGCTTCTGGGGGATCACCTTCTTCTACATGTGGGCAGGCTCCCACCACCTGCACTACACGGCGCTGCCGCACTGGGTGCAGACGCTGGGAATGACCTTCTCGATCATGCTCCTGGTGCCCTCATGGGCGTCCGCCGGCAACGCGCTGCTGACGCTGAACGGCGCCTGGCATCGCGTGCGTGACGACGCGACGCTTCGCTTCATGATGGCAGCCGCGGTTTTCTATGGCCTGGCGACTTTCGAGGGATCATTCATGGCGATCCGCCCAGTCAATGCGCTCAGCCACTACACGGACTGGACGATCGGCCACGTTCATGCAGGGGCGCTGGGCTGGGTCGCGCTGATCACCTTCGGCGCCTTCTACACCCTGGTGCCCACCCTGTGGAAACGCGAGCGGATGTATTCCGCCAGGCTCGTCGAGGTCCACTTCTGGCTCGCGATCGCGGGAACCCTCATCTACGTCTTCTCGATGTGGAATTCCGGCATCATCCAGGGGCTCATGTGGCGGACCTACACCGAGGACGGCGCGCTCGCCTATTCCTTCGTAGACACTCTCGTCGCGATGTATCCCTATTACATCGCCCGGGCCTTCGGCGGCCTCCTGTTTCTGATCGGCGCGGTCGTCTGCTGCTACAACATCTGGATGACCGTCCGGTCCGTCCCGCTCGCTCATCGTCGTGACAGCGACGTGCCCGCAGCACTTGCCGCGGTGCCGGGAGAATGACCGATGCCTGAACTTTTCCACCGCAAGCTGGAACGCTCGGCCATCGGGTTCGTGCTGGCCATCATCGTGGCCGCCAGCGTCGGCGGCATCGTCGAGATCGCCCCTCTCTTCACCATCGGCGAGACGGTCGAGAAGGCGCCAGACATGCGGGTCTACACGCCGCTGGAGCTGGCGGGCCGCAACATCTACGTGCGCGAGGGCTGCTATGCCTGCCACAGCCAGATGATCCGCACCCTACGCGACGAAGTGGAGCGCTACGGACCCTATTCGCTGGCTGTCGAATCCCAATACGACCGCCCGATGCTGTGGGGGTCGAAGCGGACCGGTCCCGACCTCGCGCGCATCGGCGGCAAGTATTCGGACTTCTGGCAGGTTGCCCACCTGATCAATCCCCGCGACGTCGTGCCGGAGTCCAACATGCCTGCCTACGCGTTCCTGGCGCGGACGGAGCTTCGGACGAACGATCTCGAACGGCACCTCGCGGCGCAGCGGACGCTAGGCGTTCCCTACACCGACGAGATGGTCGCCAATGCCGCCCGCGACGCCTACGGCCAGGCCTTCCCCGACAGCGAGGCGGCATCAGGGGTCACGGAGCGGTATGGCGAGGCCACCTCGGTGAGTGCCTTCGACGGGGTGGCGACCCGCCTAACCGAAATGGACGCGCTCGTCGCCTATCTGCAGGTGCTGGGCCGGCTGACCGACGCTGCCTTCCGCGATACGGCCGCCCCCGAACAAGCTCCCGATCCGGAGAACTAGCGCCATGTTCGACATCACTCACGAAACGCTCGTCGCCTTCTCCAAGAGCTGGGGCCTGTTCTACCTGATGGGCTTCTTCTTCTGTGTCGTCGCCTATGCCTTTTGGGCTTCGAACAGGAAGCGCTTCGACAGGGCGAAGACCAGCATCCTCGACCGGGAGGACAAGCCATGGAAGTGAACGAGCGCGATCCCGTCACCGGAAGGGAAACGACCGGACACGAGTGGAACGGCATCAAGGAACTGGACACGCCTGTTCCCCGCGGCGTGCTGATGTTCCTGATCGTGACCCATCTCTGGGCGATCGCCTGGTGGTTCTTCGTGCCTGCCTGGCCGCTCGGCACGACCTACACGAAGGGCCTTCTCGGCGTTGACCAGCGCACGACGGTAGAAGAGCGGGTCATCGAAGGACAGCAGGAGCGTTCGGTCTGGATGACACGCCTGGAGTCCGAACCCTACGACACCATCCTCGCCGACGAGGCGCTGATGCAGACCGTGCGGGGCACCGGGCGGCAGCTGTTCGGCGACAACTGCGCCGCCTGCCACGGTCGCGACGGCACGGGACGGGCCGGATATCCGGACCTGACCGACGATGACTGGCTCTGGGGCGACGGTCCGGACCTGATCGAACAGACGCTGAGGGTCGGCATCAACACTCTTCATCCCGACACGAGGATCGCGCAGATGCCCGCGTTCGGACGCGACGGGATGCTCGAAAGGGACCAGGTGCGCAGCGTCGCCGCCTATGTCTATTCGATCACAAACCCCGATTATTCGACCGAGGCGACCGCCGCGCGGATCGCGGCCGGGCAGGAGGTCTTTGCCAGCACCTGCGCCGCATGCCACGGCGAGAATGCGGAAGGCAACAGGGAGCTTGGCGCGCCCAACCTCACGGATGCGCGCTGGGTCTATGGCGGCGACCTGCAGACGATCATCGCGTCCGTCCATGGCGGCAGGCAGGGCCACATGCCGACCTGGGACGAACGGATGACTGACGCCGAGATCCGGACGCTGTCGCTCTACGTTTACGATCTCGGGACGGGCACGCCGTGACCGCCGCGCCCTCGGAGAGCCGCCGACGCTGGAAGAGCGCGTGGATGTTGCTGGTCCCCGCCGGACTGCTGCTGGTCGCGGGCGCCAACGCCCATCTCGTCTACGTGGCCGTCACCTCGCAGCCCGACTGCGTGCCGCATCTCAAGGAGGCGGGCACGGGCGGCAGCTACCGGGCCGCCAAGTCGGCGTGCTGATGGAGGAATCGCGATGAACGAGACCGACAAGTCCTATGGGATGCTGAGCGAGACCTCGGGCATCAGCGAGACCCGCGACCCTTCCCTGCAGCGCAACCTGCCGATGCTGGAGGGCTTGCGATGGCTTTCGCTTGGCTGGCGCGATTTCTGGAACGAACCATCGAGCAGCATCGCATACGGCGTCGGGGTTTTTGCGCTGTCAGCCGCCTTCGTCTGGACGCTGTTCGAATTCGGGCGCGACTACATCCTCTTCCCCGCTTTGGCGGGTTTCCTGATCGTCGCCCCGTTCCTCGCGATCGGCCTCTACGCGAAGAGCCGCGCGCTGGGGGAAGGCAGGCGGATCAGCCTCGCCGCCATGCTGCGGGCACGTCCGCGCGCCGGCGCGCAGGTGTTCTTCGCGGGTCTCCTGCTCACCCTGCTCATGCTGCTGTGGACCCGCGCCGCCGTCATCGTCTGGGCGCTGTTCTTCGGCGTCACCGCTTTTCCGGGCTTGGATAACGTCATCGGCGTTCTGATCGGCTCGGCCTATGGCTGGACGATGATCGCAGTCGGGACGGCCATCGGCGGGCTGTTTGCCGCCTTCGCCTTCTCGATCAGCGTCTTTGCGGTGCCGATGATGCTGGACCGCAGGGTGGACGCGCTGACCGCAATGGGCACGAGCACGAAGCTGGCCTGGAACAATCTCCCCGTCATGATCGCCTGGGGGGCGATGGTCATCGCTCTGTTTGCGATCTGCGTGGCGACCGGGCTTGTCGGCATGATTCTGATCTTCCCGCTGCTCGGGCATGCCACGTGGCACGCCTATCAAGCCGTGGCCCGGCCGGAGGCGTGAGGCGATGAGCTGCTGCGCACCCGGTGCCGAGGCCGCCCTGATGGCGGAGCCGGGTCGGGACGTGCCGCCCGGGGAAATCCGGCTCGCCAGCCGGGATCTCGGCGACGGCACTATGCAGACCGACCTCGTCATCCCGCGGGCGCATTGCGGCGCCTGCATCGCCACGATCGAACAGGCGCTCGGCGACCTTCCGGGCGTGACTGCGGCACGGGTGAACCTGACCGCGAAGCGGGCCGCCGTCAGGTGGCGGACAGAAGGTTCCGTGCCGCCCATGTTCGATGCCCTGCGCGGGGCCGGCTACGAGGCGAACCTGGCTGAACCCGATCCTCAGGGCGATCCGGAGATGGGAAGGCTCCTGCGCGCGACGGCCGTCGCCGGCTTCGCCGCGATGAACATCATGCTCCTGTCCGTCTCGGTCTGGTCCGGTGCGGATGCGAGCACGCGCCACGCATTCCACCTGATCTCCGCGGTCCTGGCCTTGCCTGCGGTGGCCTATGCGGGACGCATCTTCTTCGCGTCCGCCTGGAGCGCGCTGCGCGTCGGCCGGACCAACATGGACGTGCCGATCAGCGTCGGCATCCTGCTGACCTTCGCCCTCAGCGCCTACGACGCGCTGACCGGCGGGGCGCACGCCTATTTCGATGCGGTGACCTCGCTGCTGTTCTTCCTGCTGGCCGGGCGCGCGCTCGACCATTCCATGCGCGGCAAGGCGCGCGACGCGGTGCGGTCGCTGGCCCGCGTGATGCCGCGCGGGGCGACGGTGCTGGACCCGGATGGCAGACGCGAATTCCGCGACGTCCAGTCGCTGCGCGCCGGAGATAGGGTGTTTGTCGCCGCGGGCGAGCGCATTCCGGCCGATGGCACCGTGCTCAACGGAGCAGGCGTACTCGACCTCTCCATCATGACGGGGGAAACCTCTCCGGAGACGATCGGGCCGGGCTCCCGGGTTCTGTCCGGCGCGTTGAACCTGAGCGGTCCCCTGGAGCTGCGCGTCGATCGTCGGCCCGGCGACTCGTTCCTCGCGGACATGGTCCGACTCATGGAGGCCGCGGAAGGCAGCCGCGCCCGCTATCGCCAGATCGCCGACCGCGCCGCCGCGCTCTATTCGCCCGTCGTCCACATTGTCGCGCTCGCCACGTTTGCAGGCTGGTTCACGGCGACCGGAGACTGGCACCGGTCCCTGACGCTCGCGATCGCCGTGCTCATCATCACCTGTCCCTGTGCGCTCGGACTCGCCGTCCCGATGGTGCAGGCAGCGGCGGCGCGGCGCCTTTTTTCGAGAGGCGTCACCATGAAGGACGGCAGCGCGCTCGAACGGCTCGCCGAGGTCGACCATGTCGTCCTCGACAAGACGGGGACGCTCACGACCGGACGGATGCGAGTGAACTCGCATGACGTGCCGCACGCCGACATGGCTGCCGCATCCGCCCTGGCGCGGCTGTCGCGCCATCCTGCCGCGCTGGCAGTCGCGGCCCTGGGCGGCGGCGAAGACGTGCGTGTGACGGATGTCCGCGAGCGTCCCGGCGACGGGATCGAAGGGCGGATCGGAGCCCATCAATGGAGACTCGGAAGGGCCGGCTGGGCCGTCGATAAGACCGATGTCCGCAGTGACGCAGGACCGTGCCTCTCGCGTGACGGTGCCCTCGTCGGCAGACTCGACGTGTCGGACACGCTGCGCGAGGGGGGCGCAGCAGCCGTCGCAGCCCTGAAGCACGCGGGATTGACGGTGGAACTCCTGTCCGGCGACGCTGACCAGGAGACCCGGCGGATCGCCGGACTGACGGGCCTCGATCGGGCCACCGGCCAGCAGCGTCCGGACGACAAGGTGCGCCGCCTTGAGACGCTCGGGCGCGCGGGAAGGCGGGTCCTGATGGTCGGCGACGGCATCAATGACGCGCCCGCGCTTGCGGCCGCCCATGTCTCGATGGCACCGTCGACGGCAGCCGATGTCGGTCGCAGCGCGGCTGATCTCGTGTTCCTGGGCTCCAGCCTTCACAGCGTCCCGGACTCGATTTCCGTGGCGAAACGGGCCATGCGCCTCGTCCGCCAGAACATCGCGCTCTCGATCGCCTACAACGCGCTGGCGCTGCCTCTGGCGGTGGCCGGCTACGTGACGCCGCTGGTGGCGGCGATTGCGATGTCCTCATCGTCGATCTTGGTCGTGGCGAACTCGCTGCGCCTGCTGGCGGATGGGCGCAAGGGTGACATGCAGGGCCGGGCGAACGTGCTGCGCGAGGCCACGGCGTGAACGGCCTTCTGGCATGGCTGGTCCCCGTCGCCCTCGCCATGGGCTTCACGGGTCTGCTCGCCTTCCTCTGGACCATGAAGAGCGGCCAGCTCGACGATCTCGATGGCGCGGCCGAGCGCGTCCTCCATCAGGGCCAGGACGCTCCGCTGCCCGATCAGAACCGGCGTCGCGAAACCCACCCCGGCGACACAAAGGAAAAACGATGGGAATGACAGCTGACAGAAAGTTCGACTGGATCGCCGCGCTTTCGGTCGCCTTGGGGGCGGCGGTGATCGTTCCAAGTCTTGCAGCCCTCGCGGTCAGCCTGATCGTGGTCGCGGCACGTCTGCTGTAACCGAATTATGGCATGCAGCCACCGCGTTCCTAAGGAACCTTCGATTAGAGACGTAAAGGGCGGGCGTCATCTAGTTAAACATTTCTGACGCGATTTGTAAGGAGATCGTTGAAGCAGAGGTATGAATAAACCTCAATATCACATCAGGTGCGGCGTGCAGAGAAAATCTCGAATACAGACAGGACAGGAGAGAGTTATGATCAAGCAAATTGCAATACTAACAATTTTGGTTGAAATTTTCACGCTTTCTGTCGGCGGTGCATGGGCCGCAGACCATAAGGTCCGAATGCTCGACAAGGGGCTTGAGGGTCAGCCGATGCAGTTCGACCCAGCCTTCCTGAAGATCGCGCCGGGCGACTCAGTCACTTTCATGGCCACGGACAAGGGGCATAATTCCGAGTCCATTCCCCGCATGATCCCAAAGACAGCGAAAAGCTGGACGGGTAAGATGAACGAGGAAATCAAGGTGACTTTCGACGTCGAAGGCATCTATGGGTACAAATGTATGCCGCATTTTGGCATTGGAATGGTCGGGCTGATACAGGTCGGCGATAGCACCGAAAACCTCCATGCCCCTCAGATAGCGAGGCTGCCCGGCAAAGCGAAGAACCGGATGGCAAAACTCATGGCGCAGGTCGTAGCTGCGACGCCAGCCAACTAAACTCGACATGCCGTAAGATGATCCGCGGGACCGCATTGGCCGCTCCCCAATCCCTCTCGGTGAAGGCACACCACCATGATAGAAAATCAAAACAATAAAAATCAAATGCCGAGGACAATCAGCAGGGAGGACGAGTTCTCCCTAAGCCGCCGCAGTCTGCTTGTGGGGTCCGCGAGTGCGACCTTTGGCGGTCTCATGACGGCCGAAGCGATGGCACAGTCCGGACACCCCGCTCCGGGGCAGGCAGCTTCCTCTGCACCGGGAATGGCAGGCGCGGCACACGGAAACCACTCCGGAAGCCTGAGCAACCGCCTCTACTCGGTGAATCCCGTCCATGCGGATATGGCGGATATCGCCGAGAATCCCACCAACGTTCCGCCCCCGATCACGCGCCGTGAACCTGCGACTGTCCGCGTCGATCTCGAAACAAAGGAGATCGAAGCCCACCTTGACGAGAAATCCACCTTCCGCTTCTGGACGTTCAACGGGACTGTTCCGGGCCCGTTCGTGCGGGTGCGGGTAGGCGACACGGTCGAAGTCCATATGAAGAACGCCGAGGACAGCTGGATGATGCACAATGTGGACTTCCACGCCTGCACGGGACCCGGCGGCGGAGCGGGCGCAACCACTGCCGGACCCGGCGAAGAGAAGTCCTTCACGTTCAAGGCGCTCAATCCCGGCATCTTCGTCTACCATTGCGCGGTCCCTCCGGTCGCCCTTCACATCGCCAACGGCATGTATGGCCTCATCTTGGTCGAACCGGAGGACGGGCTTTCGCCCGTGGACCGTGAGTTTTACGTCATGCAGGGGGAAATCTACACCGAGCAGCCGTTCGGTAGCAGCGGACTGATTACCGAGAGCTATGAAAAGCTGCTCAACGAGCGGCCGGAGTATTTCGTCTTCAACGGCCACGTCGGTGCCCTGACCGAACACTATCCGCTCAAGGCACAGGTGGGCGAGAGGGTCCGAATCTACTTCGGCGTCGGCGGTCCGAACTACACATCCGGCTTCCACGTGATCGGGGAGATTTTCGACCGGGCCTACCAGCTGGGTTCGGTCACCAGCCCGCCCCATCACGGATGTCCAGAGCATCATCGTCCCGCCGGGTTCGGCGAACATCGTCGAATTCAAGTGCGAGGTTCCGGGACGCTACGTCCTCGTCGATCACGCCCTGTCGCGGGCCGAGCGAGGGCTTTCGGGATACCTCATCGTCGAGGGGCCCGATAACCCCGAAATCTTCAACGCCCCGCCAAACGACAACGACAGCGGGCACTGAGTATGTTCCGCGCAGCCGATAACCCTCGGTGCCGGAATGCTCAGCGGGTCATGCGGGTAGGCGGAGTGTACCGCCTTCGTGGTTCCGCTCTGGTCGCACGTTACGAATACTGAAGGGAGGCATTACGATGCCCGATCACGGGAATGCCGAGAAAAATATCGTGGCGCGGGCGAAGTCAGGAAACGAGAGGGAGGCCACGACCTTGTTGCCGATGCTTGTCGCCGGACTCGTCCTCATAGTCGTAGGTGCGGTCGTCGTGATGACGTTCGTATAATGACACCCCTCAGGAGGTCCCAAGTGCCAGGCGAGAAGCAGCAGGTTCCTGTGTCACCTTATAACGGGAGATGGCGTTTTCGCGGTGGGTCAACGAAGGGGGCACCGGGTTTGGCGGGCCGCAGAGGGGCGGATCGTCGACCAATGTGACAACGGATGCTCCCGAGTTGACCAACGCCAAACTCGTGCAGCTTCGCGTCCGGGTAATCGCGCTGGAGAACCTGGCGATCGCACTGCGCGCAGGCGCGTCCGATCGGCAGTTGGACCTCGCCCACGAGATGGCGGCCTACATTTCTCCGAGGCCCCGGTTTCACGCTACATTCCTTGCTGTCCACGCGGCGGCCCAGATGATCGACCTCGCGCAGCGCGCCGGTCAGTTCCGGCCTCCGCCGCCTTGAGCGATGCCATACGAGCAGACTGCGGTATTCGACGCGACTTCGCTGCCTGCGGGAGTTCGTCGTGAACATCGGACCAAGCCGGGCATATGGGGTATAGTCCGCGTGCTCGATGACAATCGTATTCTCGAACGCGCGACCGGTCCTACCGCTCGAAGACGGTCGGATCGTCTCGGACAGCGCATCATCTTCGGGTGGCATAAGGTGGCGGCGATGTTCACGCCGTAACCGTCAGGCTGCCTACACCAAGCGTGGATGGGGTGAATCCCGCAAGCTGAAAGTGCATAACCATATGGCGCGGCCGGCGGTAGCGCTTTCAACAATTTTCACACTCATCGCGACGGATCAGGTATAAGTTGAGCTTGCCGTTACGGGCCTGTCGGTCAGGAGTCACGTTCATGAGATTTCCTATTAGCTTTGCGTTCGCGGCTCTTTTTGCCTGGATAAGCTCGACCGACGCTTTCGCCGATGGCGATGCCGCGCTGGGTAAGAAGGTGTTCGCCAAGTGCATGGCATGCCATGACGCGAAGGCGGAAAAGGACAAGGTCGGTCCGCATCTGGTCGGGGTTTTCGGCCGGACCGCCGGCACCTCGGCAAGTTTCGCAAAGAAGTACTCGCCGGCAATGATTGCGGCGGGCGCGGCCGGTCTGGTCTGGGACGACGTGTCAATCTCGGAATACCTAAAGAACCCCAAGGAGCGAATTCCGGGGAACAAGATGGTGTTCCCGGGCCTGAAGACGGATGAAGAAGTCGCCAACGTCATCGCCTATCTGAAGGCCGACCCGAAGCCGTAAGCGGGCTCGTGCCGCAACATGGCTGGCTCGGACCGTCCTGAGCGCCAAGGCGAAGTCGAGCCCCTTGCCATCTGCGCAACGCGAACCGCCGGATGTCAGCTCGCTGGACGACTCGGCAGCGCCGTCTGATGGAGAACTGCAAGGCATTGCACCGTGCCTGCAGCAAACTGCTGAGCCCGGCTGCGCGCTTCCTCGCCTTCCTGGCTTTCGCTGAGATCCAGATAGCAGTCCAGAAGTAGCTCACAAAGCGCGCCGGACTTACCCGTGATGCCGGCGGTGGCACTGCCCGGATGGGGCGACTCGCCGAGGGGCAGGCGGGCAATGCTTTCCGCGCGTTCGTCGGCGTCGCGGGCTAGCGACTGCAGCTTTTCGGCTTCGTCCGCTGATGCGCTTGCGGCCGTCGCCCGTAGTTGCCGCGCAAGGATCCGTTCGAGGGTAACGAGGCTATAGCTCGGATCAAGCCTAGCGGGGCGTTGCGAATGGAACGCGCGACGTCTTTCCCGCCGCAACGTCGCCAAATGCCCGAGTTCCTCCCGGGCCATCTGTTCGGCGGCCTTGCGCAATGCATCCGTCGGCGCACGCGATGCAACATAGGTCCAGAAGACGAAAGCACGCTCCTCGTTTCGAACGGCCATCGAAAAAATGCGGTAGGCGGTCATGAGTTCCGGAGCGACGTTGCGCGCCCCTTCGTCGTCGAAAGTCGCGGTCAAGCCTTCTCGGATTCGGGCTGTGTCGGGCAATTTTCCATGCAACGCCTGCGACCAATGTGCGACGTTTCCCAGATGCCGCGTCTCTTCGGCGACAAGCCTGTCAAACACATCGGCAAGCTCCGGTTGACCCTCGCGGCGCATCCGCTCCGCCAGTTCTGAGTAAGCGGCGACAGCCTCCTGCTCCATGGCCTGGGCGATGGCGAGGAGATCATCCATGGTCTCGACAGGTTCGATCGGCTCAGATTTCAGAAGCGACATAGCCAAGCTCCGCGCGGCGCATGAACACCTTACCCGAGAAAACGTCCGCTTGTTTGCGCTGGAACAAAGTGGCAGGTCGAAGGAGCGCTATCTTCGCGCGATGGTTGGCCCGGTGGATCTTCGCCGGGGCGGCGATGAGTACCACGACCACCGCGGACGAAGCGTGCGTTGCGCCTTCGACTCCGCGACTTGGCGATCCGCTCATGAAAGTCGGTGTCTTTGGATAGGATGCGCATTGGGGTATCAAATTTATCGCGTCGCAATGCGGCGATCGATATCGTTGCGCTGCTGGCCGTTCTCTGCCTTCTCTTCGCCTTCTCTCCTCAGGCCGCGGCGGCCGGCAAGCTCTCGGATTATATGCCGATGGTGCAACCTGGCGAGATGCTCGAAGGAGCCGACAGGTTCGGCGACATCGAAGGCGATCCCCCGGTCGCCCCCGTCTACAAGGGTCAGGAGCTGGTTGGATATGTCTACCTGAACTCGGATTTCGCGAGTTCGGTGGGGTATTCCGGCAAGCCGATCCAGATCCTCGTTGGGATCGATCCTCAAGGAATCGTCCGCGGCTTCAAACTGGTCGAGCACAAAGAGCCGATCGTTCTGGTCGGCATTCCCGTCGAGAAGGTCATCGCGTCGCTCAATTCCCTAATCGGGAAGGATATGGGCCGGGTATCCGCCGGAGCCGAGCGGCCGCCGCAAGTCGATATCGTCAGCGGGGCAACCGTGACGGTGCTGGTCATGGGCGACAGCATCGTGCGGTCCGCGGTGCGCCTGATCCGATCCAGCAGGCTTGGTGGCCAAGCCATCGTCGATGCGCCGATTGCTGAAGTCGCGCCGAAAGAGCTGGACACGTCGAACACCGAAATTCGCGACTGGGAAGCGCTGGTCGGAGACGGTTCGGTGCGCAGCCTTCGTCTCACGATCGGCGAAGTCAGCGAGGACTTCCGGAAGGCCGGCAAGCAACAGGCTGCCGAGCGTCCCGAACAGGGCAAACCCGAAGATCGCTTCATTGATCTGTACATCGCCCCGGCCAGCGTGCCGTCGATCGGCCTCAGCCTGCTTGGCGAACGCGGATACGAGCGGCTCATGGGCAAGCTCAAGCCCGGACAGCACGCCATCATCGTCGCGGGCGACGGAGCCTATTCGTTCAAGGGCTCCGGCTATGTGCGCGGCGGCATTTTTGATCGGGTGGAACTGCTCCAGGACGGTCAGGGCGTTAGGTTCCGAGATCACAGCCATACGCGTCTTGGCGACCTGGCCGCGGAAGGCGCGCCGCGCCTGCGCGAGATTGCGCTGTTCATTGTCCCGGAGACATTCGCATTCGACCTCACCGCGCCGTGGGAACTGCAACTCCTCGTGCAGCGCAGCTTTGGCGCCCGGGAGAAGGCGATCCTGCCCTACAACATCGGTTACGCGCTGCCTGATCGGTATGTTGTCACGCCACCGGCGCCTGCGCCGGTGGAGGCCGCGCCGACAGCGACCCTGCTCGACCGGGCGGCTGCACAGCCGGATTCGGCCGATGTTGCCGACGTGCCCTTCGCCGTCGACGAACCGCTGTGGGTGAAGATCTGGAAGATGAACACGGTGTCGATTGGCATCACCGTATTCGCTCTCCTCGTCCTGACGGCGATCTTCTTCTTCCAGGATTGGCTGGTGCGGAGACCGGCTCTCTTCGCCTGGGTGCGCAGAAGTTTTCTCCTGTTCACTTTGGTCTGGCTGGGCTGGTATGCCAATGCGCAGCTTTCCGTGGTCAATGTCCTCACCTTCACGAACTCGCTCGTCGACAATTTCAACTGGGAATTCTTTCTCTCCGCGCCTCTCGTGTTCATTCTGTGGGCCTCGGTGGCGGCCGGATTGCTGTTCTGGGGGCGCGGACCATTCTGCGGCTGGCTGTGTCCTTTCGGCGCGCTCCAGGAACTGACCAATACGGTCGCGCAATGGTTGAAGGTTCCGCAGGTCAGGCTGCCGTGGGGGCTTCACGAACGGCTCTGGCCGATCAAATACATCATCTTCCTCGGCCTTTTCGGACTGTCGTTCTATTCCCTCGCGCTGGCGGAGCGCTTCGCCGAGGTCGAGCCGTTCAAGACGGCGATCATCCTGAAATTCGCGCGCGAATGGCCGTTCGTACTATTCGCACTGACCGTTTTGGCGGCCGGGCTATTCATCGAACGCTTCTACTGCCGCTATCTCTGTCCGCTCGGGGCCGCGCTGGCGATCCCCGGACGTATCCGGATGTTCGAATGGCTGAAGCGATATCCTGAGTGTGGTTCGCCATGCCAGCGCTGCGCCAAGGAATGCCCCGTGCAGGCGATCCATCCGGAAGGCCAGATCAACGTCAACGAATGCATCTACTGCATGCATTGCCAGGAACTGTACCATGACGATCACCGCTGCCCGCACATGATCCAGGTGCGGCTGAAGCGCGAGAAGTTCCAGGCGCTTTCCTCGCCTTCCACACCCACGAAGGGCCCAACCAAACCCGTCATCTCCCACAAGGGAGTCATTGTCGATCGGCCGGGCGCGAGCGCCCCACCGACGACCTAACCCGGACCCAGGAGGATTCCTATGTCACAGGACGAGATCAAGAAAAATGGATTGAACAGGCGCCAGTTGCTCGGCACGACGGCAGTTGCCGCAGCAGCAGCCGGAGCCGTTGGGGCAGGGGGCGCCCTGACGCTGGCAAGCGGTGCGGTATCGCCTGCCGCGGCGCAGAGCGCGTCGGGCGCTAATACCTACGAAGTGAAGCCGGGCGAACTCGACGAGTATTATGTCTTCTTTTCGAGCGGACAGTCGGGCGAGGTTCGCATCGTCGGTGCTCCGTCCATGCGCGAGCTGATGCGCATACCCGTCTTCAACCGTTGCAGCGCCACCGGATGGGGCCAGACCAACGAAAGCCTGAAGGTGCTGACCGAGGGGCTCCTGCCCCAGACGGTCGAGTTCCTGAAGGACAAGGGCGGCACCTACCTGAACGGCGACCTGCACCACCCGCATCCCTCGTTCACCGATGGCACCTATGACGGCCGCTATCTCTACGCCAACGACAAGGCTAACACCCGCGTCTGCCGGATTCGCCTCGACGTGATGAAATGCGACAAGATCATCCAACTGCCGAACCAGCACACGGTTCACGGTCTGCGCGTTCAGAAATATCCGAAGACCGGCTATGTGTTCTGCAATGGCGAGGATGGCGTGCCGATCCCGAACGACGGCACCGCGCTCAACGATCCGACGCAGTATCAGGCGATATTCACGGCCGTCGACGGCGAGACGATGAAGGTCGCCTGGCAGGTGAAGGTCGACGGCAATCTCGACAATGTCGATGCCGACTATCAGGGCAAATACTGCTTCGCCACCTGCTACAATTCGGAGGAAGGCGTAACGCTGAGCGAGATGATCGCCAAAGAGCAGGACTGGATCGTCATCTTCAACATCAAGCGGATCGAGGAGGCGGTGGCCAAGGGCGAATTCGAGACGATCGGCGGTGTTCCCGTCCTCGACGGCGCCAAGGGTTCGCCCTTCACCCGCTACGTTCCAGTTGCCAACAGCCCGCACGGCATCAACACCGCACCGGATGGAATTCACGTCGTGGTCGCCGGCAAGCTATCGCCGACGGTCACTGTGTTCGACGTGCGGAAGTTCGATGATCTCTTCGACGACAAGATCGAGCCGCGCGATACCGTTGTCGCCGAGCCAGAACTCGGCCTCGGGCCGTTGCACACGGCCTATGACGGCAAGGGCAACGCCTTCACGACGCTGTTCCTCGACAGCCAGGTCGTCAAGTGGAACATCGACGACGCGAAACGCGCCTTTGCGGGTGAAGCGGTGGATCCGGTGCGTCAAAAGCTCGATGTCCACTATCAGCCCGGCCACAACCATACCTCTATGGGACAGACCAACGAGGCGGATGGCAAATGGCTCATTTCGCTGAACAAGTTCTCCAAGGACAGATATCTCAACGTGGGACCGCTCAAGCCGGAGAATGACCAGCTCATCGATATCTCTGGCGACGAAATGGTGCTGGTTCACGATAACCCGACGTTCGCGGAGCCGCACGATGCGAGCATCGTGCATCGCTCCAAGATCGACCCGGTCCATGTCTGGAGCCGCGAAGATCCCTTCTTCGCCGATGCGGTGAAGCAGGCCGCAGCCGACGGCATCGACCTTACCTCCGACTCTGAGGTGATCCGCGACGGCAATAAGGTGCGGGTCTACATGACCTCCGTCGCTCCGGCCTTCGGCCTCGACAGCTTCACGGTGAAGCAGGGTGACGAGGTGACCGTCTATGTAACGAACATCGATGACGTGGAGGATTTGACGCACGGATTCGCGATCGTCAATTACGGCATCAACATGGAAGTCGCTCCGCAGGCGACTGCGTCGGTGACGTTCAAAGCGGATCAGGCGGGTGTCTACTGGTACTACTGCTCCTGGTTCTGCCATGCCATGCACATGGAGATGAAGGGCCGCATGCTCGTGGAACCCCAGGGCGCCTGAGCATGGCTCCATCCTACAAAGCAAAGCTGTTCGGGATGGCGGCGTTCGCCGCCATCCTCGCCTCGCCTGCATTTGCGGAACGCATATCCGTCTCTGCTGGCGGCAGGGACCTGCAGATCGTGATCGAGGCGGCGTCCGCCGGCGACGTGATCGTACTCGAACCGGGACAGCACCGCGGTCCGATACGCATCGACAAGAGCCTGACCATCGAGGGAGCGCCCGGTGCGGTCCTTCAAGGCAACGGTCGGGGCAGTGTCGTAATGGTCGAGGCGCCGGACAGCGTCGTCCGCAAGCTGGAGATTCGCGGCTCGGGTCTGGACCTCGAAGCCATGGACGCCGGGGTTTTCGTGACCAAGACCGCAAGCCGAACGATCGTGGAACACAACACCATCATCGACAATCTCTACGGCATTTACCTCCATGGCGCAGTCGATTCTCTCGCCCGCGGCAACCGCATTTCCGGCCAGCGCGAAGGCCGCATGAACGAGGCCGGCAATGGCGTTTCGGTGTGGAACGCGCCGGGCGCCAGGGTCATGAACAACGACATCAGCTTCGGCCGGGATGGTGTCTTCATTATCGCTAGCAAGCGCAATGTCTTCAGCGGAAACCGCTTCAGCCATGTCCGGTTCGCGATCCACTACATGTATACAGACGACAGTGAAGTCAGCGACAACGTTTCCATCGGGAACTCCGTCGGCTATGCGATCATGTATTCCAACCGTCTGAAGATCACTGGCAATGTGTCGGACGGCGACCGCGACCATGGTTTTCTTTTCAACTACGCCAACGGCTCCGAGATCGCGCGCAATACCGTGATGGGCCGTCTGCAGCCAGTGGCCCGATGGATGACTGCCGGCAGGCAGGGTGGCACTCACGGCGTGCCGACGACCAGCGCGTCCGAACAGCCGATCGGGGCAGGCGCGACGCGCCTTGGCCCGGAAAAATGCGTGTTCATCTACAATGCCAACAAGAACCGCTTCAGTGACAACTGGTTCGAGGGGTGTGCGATCGGCATTCATTTTACCGCCGGCTCGGAAGGGAACCGGATGTCCGGAAACGCCTTTGTGGGCAATCGCAACCAGGTAAAATATGTCGGTACACGACACTTGGACTGGTCGGCCGACGGCCGCGGCAACTACTGGAGCGACAATCCTGCCTTCGATCTTGATGGTGACGGCAAGGGCGACAATCCCTACCGGCCGAACGACTTGATCGACAGGGTGCTCTGGACCGCGCCGGAGGCCAAAGTGCTCATCAACAGCCCGGCCGTGCAGGTGATCCGCTGGGCGCAATCGCAGTTCCCGGCCTTGTTGCCCGGCGGCGTGGTTGACAACCATCCCCTGATCGCGCCCCCAGTTCACGCGCCGAGGGTCCAGTAATGGCGGACACCGTCCACCTCGACAGCGTGACCAAGACCTATCGCGGCGCGGTCGCCGTCAAGGACGTATCGCTGATCCTCCGGGAGGGTGAAACGATAGCGCTGGTCGGCCATAACGGCGCCGGCAAGACCACGCTCATCAAGCTCATGCTCGGGCTGATACGACCGAGCGGGGGAGGCGTGCGGGTGCTCGGCGAAAACCCCTCCGCCGGAGAGTTCGCGGCGCGCAGGCGTTTAGGTTATCTCCCGGAAAATGTCTCCTTCAACATGGCGCTGACCGGCCGTGAAACGCTCGGCTTCTACGCCCGGCTGAAGCGCGCCTCGCTTGGCGATGTTGCCTGGCTGCTGGAAAGCGTCGGTCTGACGGCGGCGGCGGACCGCCGTGTGGGCGGCTATTCCAAGGGCATGCGCCAGCGCCTCGGGCTGGCACAGGCGCTGCTCGGCGATCCCCGCGTTTTGCTTCTCGACGAGCCGACGACAGGGCTCGACCCCGCCCTGCGAAACAGTTTCTACGACATCGTCGAGGGTCTCCGCGCCAGGGGCGCCACTGTGCTGCTGTCTTCGCACGCATTGACGGAACTCGAGGGGAAGGCCGACCGCGTCATCATCGTGAACCGTGGCATCAAGATCGCGGACGGAACGATCGACGAACTGCGCGGTATTGCCAGGCTGCCGACGCGCATCCGCGTCCGACTGGCCGGCGGCGATCCAGCGAGCGGAATCGACTGGCCGGGCGAGGCGCTCGGGTGGCGGCGCGTCAACGGTCATTCTTTCGAGATCGATGCGGCGCCGGAGGAGAAGATTAGCGTGTTGCGCAAGGCGACCTCGGCTGGTGCCCCCGTGGCAGACATCGACGTGTTGCCGCCGACGCTCGACGCACTCTATGCCCATTTCCTGGGCCAGCAGGAGACGGTTCAGTGAGATCGATCCTGATCGTCGCGCGCAAGGAAATACAGGAGGGCCTGCGCAACCGCTGGGTTCTGGCCACGACGCTGCTACTCGCAGCCCTTGCGCTGACGCTCACGTTTCTGGGCAGCGCGCCAACGGGGAATGTCGGAGCCGGTGCGCTTGATGTGGTGATCGTCAGCCTGTCGAGCCTGACGATCTTCCTGGTGCCGCTGATTGCCCTGCTGATTTCGCACGATGCCATCGTTGGCGAGATGGAACGTGGCACGATGCTGCTTCTGCTCAGCTATCCGATCGGCCGCTGGCAGGTCATCCTCGGGAAATTCATCGGCCATCTGGCCATCCTGTCCTTCGCTACGCTTGTCGGCTACGGCGCCGCGGCGGCCGCACTGGCGGCAACGGGTGCGGTGATCGATGCGGCCAGCTGGTGGGCGTTTCTCTCGATGATCCTGTTCTCCGTCATGCTCGGCGCGGTGTTCGTCGCGATCGGCTATCTGGTGAGCGCGCTGGTCGCGGAGCGTGGGACGGCCGGCGGCATTGCGATCGGCGTCTGGCTGTTCTTCGTCCTGATCTACGACATGGCGCTGCTGGGCATGCTGGTCGTCGATCAGGGAAGAACCATTTCGGGCGGAATTCTGAATGTTCTGCTGCTGCTCAATCCGACCGATGCCTACAGGCTTTTGAACCTAGGCTCGGGAAATGCCGGCTCGCTGTCCGGCCTCGGCGGCATTGCCGAAAACGTTGCGCTCGGCCGGTCCATGCTCGTTTCGGCGCTCGCCGTATGGACGCTGCTGCCCCTGGCGGTGGCCACCCTGGTATTTTCGAGGAGAGAATTATGAGATGGGCAATCACGGTCGGGCTGGCCATCCTTGCATTTGCCGGCTGCAGTGCGGAGGAACCCGCGCAGCCGCCAGCGCCCTTTGCCCTGACCGAGGACGCGATCGGTCGATACTGCGGCATGAATGTGCTGGAGCATCCCGGACCGAAGGGCCAGATCATCCTTGGCCAGATTCCAGAGCCGATCTGGTTCTCATCTGCCCGCGACGCCGTTGCCTTCACAATGCTTCCCGAGGAGCCGAAGGCGATCGCCGCGATTTTTGTTACCGATATGGGTCGTGCCCCGGACTGGGACGCACCCGGTGCGGAAAACTGGACCGATGCCAAGACGGCATTCTTTGTCATTGGCAGTTCGCGGCGGGGCGGAATGGGCGCGCCGGAGACAGTACCATTTTCGAGCGAAACCGCCGCCCGATCGTTCGCAGCCGAGTTCGGGGGAGAGGTTGTAGTCTTTGCCGATATCCCGCCTGATTATGTCCTGGGAAGTGCGGGCGAAGACACGACCGGCAGCGTTGAAGCAGGGCCTTCCATAGGCTCGGCCACCCCATCAGGAGAATGACATGGCAGCACCCCTGAACCGCCGCCGCATGATCGGTATTTCGGCTGCGGCCGCCGGACTGGCCCTGCTACCTCTCGGGGGCAAGGTCCAGGCGGATGAACCCGCCGTGACCTGGCGGGGCCAGGCGCTGGGCGCGGCGGCGTCTCTCGTGATCCATCATCGAGACAGAGCTTTGGCACTTGGGCTCGTCGAAAGCGTCGCAGCCGAGGTGCGGCGGCTTGAGCGCATTTTCAGTCTCTACAATGACGATTCTGATCTCACCTCGCTCAATAGATACCAGGCGATAGTCTCTCCGCCGGTCGAACTGGTGGGACTTCTGCAGGAGTGCGATCGGTTCTGGAGGCTGACCGGCGGCGCGTTCGATCCGACCGTCCAGCCATTATGGATCGCCTATAGAACGCATTTCGCCACTTCCGGCGCCGATCCCGCCGGCCCGCCACCCAGGCGGATCGGGGATGCAATGGACAGGGTCGGATTCGACAAAGTCTTGGTCAGCCAAGATCGCATCGGATATCTGACGCCCGGGATGGCGCTAACGCTCAACGGCATAGCCCAAGGCTATATCACCGACCGGATCGTCGATCTGTTGCGCGACGGAGGCATCGAGAGTTGCCTCGTAGACATGGGGGAGACGCGCGGCGTCGGTGCCCGGGCTGACGGAACGGGATGGCAGGTGGGCCTCGAAAACCCGAACGCGCCTGGGAAACTTCTCGACATTCTCAAGATCATGGATCGTGCCGTTGCAACGTCCAGTCGTCACGGATTCCGCTTTGACGCGGAAGGACGGTTCAACCATCTGCTGGATCCGCGTAACGGTCTTCCGTCGCAGCTCTACGAGAGCGTGACGGTGGTGGCGTCGAATGCCACTATGGCCGATGCCTTATCGACCGCATTCAGCTTGATGGAGACCGAGGCGATCAGAGACGTCGTTGGCACAGTTAGGCAACTGGACGTCCATCTCGCGCCGGTCGAGGGCGAGCCGGTCATCCTGCGGTCATAACGTCGCGAGCGAGACAACCTGCAGCTCGAGAACACGCACGGGCGCGAGTTCCTTTTCTTTGGTTACGGGAGACGACCTGCGCTCTGTGGCGCGGGTGGCCGACTATCGTTTCGGAGCGGCCTTCATTGCCAATGTCGCGACTACCGAGACGACTATCCAGAACAGCATCTGATTGCCAATGCTCCGATAGTTCTCATTTCGAATACTCCGCCGCTCACGACGTGAACACCAAATGCAGCTGCGATGAGAGCCGTCGTTGAGGCGAGAGCAAGCGCCGCATAAAGTGCCCAGGGACGGCGGCGAAGGAGACCCACTCCGGCCAAAATGTAAACAAAGCCAGCAAAGAAATTGAACCAAAGGACCAAGGGCACCGCATTGCCGACGGCGGTGCGGGCCTCCGGGCTACCGAATAGCGCCTGCCCTCCAGAATATACCGTCACGGCACCGAACGCGATTGCCATTTTTGCGAGCCAGTTCAGAACGTTTTGTTTGTTCATGACCCTTGCTCCTCGAAATTCTTAGTCGGTTTTGAAGTCTGTCTCGGCGGATTGGCGAAATCCTCAGATTATGCGCTCACGAACCGGAGGGGGCAGGAGGCGGCGTGGCATCGAGCCTGAACGCCTCCTCACCCACCACTTCATAATCGCTGTCGATGATTGCGCGCCATACAGCATTGCCGCTTCGGACAGTTAGCCGCCACGTTCCTTCATCGCTCCCAGTGCCCACCTCGACTTTGCTCGTCACAAGTCCAAGGCGCATGCTCCGTCGCAACCGGTCCGGATCCACCCTCAGCTTTTCCGTCAGGACAGCTGGATCGAGGACGAAATCTCCATTCCCATCGCATTCAAGTTTCATCTCTTTTTCTCCTGTGATCGATGGTTTCGGTAGAAGGTCGGATACGCCACATTGCGAGTTTTTGCCCCACGCTGCGGTGAATGCGGACCGGGATAACATTCATCAGGGCGGCGACGGTCGCGTCAACACGAAGACCGCAGCACACGCCAACACGACTGCCTGCGCCGCTAAAAACTTCCAAGAAATGCCAGCGGCAACGGAGAACAGTAGGGTTGCGCTCATGGAAACCGCCGCCACCTTCTTGGCTCGATACGAGATCGCACGGTGCCGGCTCCAGTGGGTGATGGCGGACCCAAATTGGGGATGTCGTAGCATCCAGGAGTGCAGCCGGGGTGATCCTTTCGCGAAGCAGAAAGCCGCGAGGATCATAAATGGCACAGTCGGCAACAATGGCAGTACCACGCCAACAAAGCCGAGCGCGGTCGAAAGAAGTCCGACGACGACCCAAATCAGACGAATGGTAGGAGAAACGGCTGTTAGCACAATTGCATTCCCTGGCCGATTGGACCAACCGCTCTGCTTGAGAACCACCGAAGCAAATAGTTCGCCACACGACCTGACCGGAGGCTACGAGGCGTCACGGGCGCATCCGAGATAGAATTCGCGATTCTTGCAGAATTCGGGGACGCCAGGCGTCCCAGCACGAACCATTCGCCGCATTCCTGGCCGTGGCGGCAGCAGATGCAGCGCCAGATCGCGTTGTGGATCTGGTTTTCGGAAACGAGGTTGGAGGAGGGTAGTTCGATCCCGAGGTTGGCAGCCATCTTGACTGGCTGGTACAAACGGGCAGCGACGGCTTCGATCATGCGCATGGAACTTCTCCTTGGTCGTTGCCTGACTCCGGTGACCACGCGGGCCCGGAGGGCGCGGCATTTGCGGAAGGCTTCGTTTCGGTCGCAGCCTGCATCTCGGCCGTGAAGGCGACCTCGTCCAGCGCATGCGCGGCAGGCGTATCGGCGATGGTGTGAGGTGCCGATCGGACAGCCGATACACAGCATCCGGTGGCGAATCATAACCCCGATCGTCGCGGGCCATCTGCGCATAATCTGGTCGACCGAGGGGGTCGGAACAAGAGCTGTTCCCAGCCACACGCTAAGGTCGAACGGAGCATGAACGTCATGCGGCGTGGCGTAACCAAGCCGGAAGTCTGAGCGACCGGAAGCCTTCAGGCATCTGATGTTCTGCATCCCAGGTGTAGATGCCGGTCAGATTGATGTGTTCCCAGCTCAGCGGCGAGACGTGCTTGAGCAGATGATCCGGAATCTCGCGGTGCATTTTGCGCAAGTGGGTGACGGCCCGTTCGATATAGATCGTATTCCAATGCACGATCGCGCTAACGACGAGATTGAGGCCGGAGGCGCGGAACGCCTGGCTTTCGAATGATCGGTCGCGGATTTCGCCGCGCTCGTGGAAGAAGACAGCGCGCTTCAGTTTATGCGCAGCTTCGCCCTTGTTGAGGCCGGCTTGGCAGCGCCGACGCAATGCCGGACTTGAATACCACTCGATCATGAAGAGGGATCGCTCGATGCGACCGATTTCGCGTAGAGCTCTGGCAAGCTGGCTTTCCTTCGGGGAGGCTGACAGCTTCTTCAGGATCGTGGACGGCACAACGGACCGCGTCGTGATCGACGCCGCCAGATGGAGCAGATCATCCCAATGATCGAGGATCAGGGTGGCGTTGATCGGCGCGCCAATGTGGTTCGACAGCGCAGGATATGCATCGCCTTTCTCGAATGTGTGGAACTTCCGATCTTTGAGATTGCGCAGTCGCGGTGCGAACCGCTTGCCGATCAGGGCAAACAGCCCGAAGACGTGATCGCTGGCGCCGCCTGTATCGGTAAAATGTTCATGGATATCGAGGATCGTATCCTGATCGAACAGCCCATCTAGCACATAGGCTGCCTCGCTTTCGGTCGGGCTGATCGGCAAGATGCTGAAGTAGCCGTACTGATCTGACAGATGGCTATAGAACTTCGAGCCCGGCTCGCTGCCATAGTGTAGATTGATTTCTCCGCGCTTTGCGGCTCGATCGCTCGCGCGAAAGAACTGACCGTCGGATGACGCGGTCGTTCCATTGCCCCAGAGTCGGGCATGCGGGTGACGAGTGTGTGCATCGGTGATGCATGCTTGCGCCGCACGATAGGTCTCGGATCGCGCATGGAACGTGCGCATCCAGCCGATCTGGTGGGCGCTGATCCCCTTAGATGCGCTCGCCATTCGCTTCGGACCGAGGTTGGTCGCATCTGCCAGCACGCCGGCCAGCATGGCCGAGACATTTCTTGGGATATCGCCGGTGCGCACATGCGTGAAGTGGTCGGAAAACCCAGTCCAATCGTGCACTTCCCTCAACAGGTCTGGCACCTCTACCATTGGATACATATCGCTGATCTCGGCATTCAGTTCCTCGGCCGCTGCCGGAACCTCGCCAGCAGATGGCGTAACGATCAACGTTCCGGCCTCAAGACGAATACCTTCGAGCTTCCCGGATCGCGCTCTGTGCGCCAGGCGCTTCAGGTTGAAGTCGAGCATCTGACGCGCTTCGGCAAGCCACTGCGCGCCGTCACCTTGGACGCCCAGCCCAAGGCGGTCCTCCTCCTTCATGATAGTGAACGTTGACCGCGGCATAAGATGCTCGTCGATCGGCCGGAAGGATCGGCTGCCATCGACCCAAATGTCCGCAGATCTAAGCCGGTCCCGCAAAGCCGCGAGCGTGGCAATCTCATAAAAACGGCGATCGGGCTTCTCCTGCTCGAGGATTATCCGCCGATCAGCTTGGCTGAGGTGGGTGACCGGGACGCGATCCGGAAGGGTCCGCCGTTTCTCGGCATAGAGCCGTATCAGCAGCGAAATCGCCGCAAGAAGGGGATCGTGGCGGCGCGCTGAGCGGAATGTGAACGTCTGCAGGAACGCACCGGCATATTTGTTGACGGTCGCATATTGCTCGGCCGCCAGGACCAAGGGCGACGCCTCATTGTCTTCGACCATCGACTCAAGCTCAGGCTTCATTCGAATCAACCGGTGCCACCCAACTTCCTGATCGAGGACCTCCAATGCGTTCCGCCCATAATCGTTCGCGGACTGCAGGGCTGTGATCGTGTCCAAGAACATGCGTAGTGCCTTGGCGGTATCCGGCCTGCAGTCCATGTGCCGTTGCTTCTTGCGGTTCTTGGCTTGCGAGAACAACCGACCTATCAGCTTGATGAATATCGACACTGCATCGTCGGTGAGCTTCTGGCCGAGCTTGATAATTTGCGCCACGATCAGCGCGTGTCGACGGCTGGCATTGAAGTCACTGGCCAGCCATGCCGGTGTGGCGTTGCCCTCACGGATCATCTGATCCCATCGTCCAGATGATATGCGCACCTGCAATTTCGTGTCGATTTCCAGGTTGCGAAGGAAGGCAATGCGTTCTGTCAGCCCGACTAGGTTTGACGCACCTGGCGCTTCTGGCGCCGAGCGCAGCCAATGAAAGCGCGTCTGGCCGAGGGCTGGGTCAACCTCCAACAGCCTGTCCAATGACGCAAGCCGATCAGGCGAGATACCCTCGATAAGTTCTTTCTCAGCCCGTCGGCGAGCTATCGCGCGACCGCCGAGGCCGATTTTCTCGATGGAATGCAGCGAAGGCAGGAGTGCGTTTCGTTTCCGGAACTCGGCAATGACTGCTGTCGCGATCGGCAACCCGTGATCGCCGTTGGCCGCCGCATCGATTGCAGCCACAAGAGCGGCGCGGCGATCGTCTCTAGATGCAGTCCGGAGACCGAGGTAAGCCATCAACGATCGGCTGTGATCGAAACGCGTCTGAACTCGATGCGCATAGAAGGCGTAGAGGCGCGCGTCGATACCGAGCTGATCCGCAAGATAGTTGATCACGGCCGCAGATGGCTGCTCGTTATCACACAAGAGCCGCCCCGCTTGTCGCATTGTGCAAAGTTGAACGGCGAAGCCCAGCTTGTTCTGCGGTCGCCGGCGGAGTTCGCATTCCAATCTATCTGCCGGGTCCAGTGTAAAGTGGCGGATCAGACTATCCTCGTCCGTCGCTGTGCCCAGCAGTATCGCCGCTTCCTTCGAGCTGACAAGGCTTCTTCTACCCACTCGCGTTCTCCCTTGGCACACAGCTTCAAGGGAGAATTGGCCGCCATCAGGCGGTCTCTTTCAAGCATCCGGCAGCTTCATCTACAGATCAATCACGCGCGTTCGCGCTTCGTTCGATCTTAGCGTGTCCGTGGGAACAGTTCTTGTTCCGACCCCTTGTTTAAATGTCAGAGCCCGATCGACGTATCTGCCCACGAACTCCGACATCTGCTGAGATCGACATTTTTTGGGTATGCGAGTTTTGAGCAGCGATCTAGGATCCGACTCTTTACATAGTAAGAA
>Ga0209906_100303_pt1 | contig 29724 bp, 32 predicted proteins | sample FECB24metaG_FD_188303 | JGI IMG/M metagenome (GOLD analysis project Ga0209906, IMG submission 188303) | Cyanobacterial communities from the Joint Genome Institute, California, USA from Joint Genome Institute, California, USA - FECB-24 metaG... ... | reverse complement strand
TACGACCAATGACATGCTCGCAAACCTGAGCGTCGCCGCGTCAGGCGTCGCAGTGATGATATTTCGCTCGCCCATCCCCGACCTGCTCATCGGTTTGGCGATCGTCGTCGTCGTGTTCAAAGGCGGTCTGGAGATATTGCGGGAAGCAAAAGGAGATTAACTGTGCCCAGAGGCCCCTCGTGCACTACTCAAAGACGCTTTTTGAGAATCGCGTTCGTAGCAGCCTTGGCCGCAAGTCCATCAGCAGCGCGTTCCGACCAGCACCAAGTGTATAAAGCCACTGTATTGGAACGCGGAGTTTATCAAGCCGGTAGCGAGCCTTACGCGATTGCACAAAGCAGCGCCGGACCAGTTACAAAGGTCCGGAATGCAACTCTCGTTCACAGCACCACGATGGTCCCCGCGAGACGGTTCATCCGTTTTGGGGTACGCTACGCCGTCACGGGGTTTCCGCCGGGCGCTCGAGTTGATATCAAGCTCGTAACTCGCTTTCCGGAGCCCGGGTTGCGCGATCCGACGACAGGCCTTCGCCATCACCACAACGAGTATAGCATGGCAGCGCTAATCGGCGCTCAAGCATACCGTGAGTTCAAGTTTGACCACCCGTGGGAAATGGTCCCCGGCGAATGGGTGTTTGAGTTCTGGCACGGCGACCGCCTACTCGGAGCTCAGAAGTTCTGCGTCGTTAAGGAAGATCGAGATGGACTGAAAGAACCCACCGATTGCGCGCCTCCTCTGACGAGTTGACGGGTTGGCCTTATCGCCGAACAGATCCACCCACCGGGCCTGTGTTCTAGCGGACTTCCGTCGCCCCTGTGTATCGTGCGAATGACCGTTGACCGAAGTTTCCAAACAGCACGACGTCGTAAGTCTCAGGAGCCGATCCTTCCACTTCCATACCCGGCGATCCCACCGGCATCCCCGGTACGGAAAGCCCTTTTGCCCGAGGGCGTTCACTCAAAAGCCGTTTGATCGCTGGGGCGGGGACATGCCCTTCGATGACGTATTGCTCGACTTCTGCCGTGTGGCAAGACGCGAGAGATTGTGGCACGCCCAATTTGCTCTTCACTCGGTTTATCTCGGCTGTTTCCATAACTTCCGCGGCAAACCCGGACGCGCGAAGATGATCGACCCATGCACCGCAGCAACCGCAACTGGGGTCACGGTGCACCCTGATGCCGGGAAGAGCTTCGGCGAATCCAATCCCGCTCACCGAGGCGCAAATCACGAGCCCTCCAACGAGGACGGATCGACGGCTTAGATTATGCTTTTGCAATGTCATGTCCTTTCATCGGAAAAGAGATATTGATGAGGGCTGCGGCGGCCAGAACCAGCACGATTGCGATATGGATTGACCAACACCCATTCCCCACATCATGCTGTTCGACATCATTCCGTCCATCAGAAGCTCATGGGAACGGGGACCGACGTGGCGATGGAGAGCGCAGGCGTCACTCTCCTTAGAGGCGATTTGATGGGTATCGTGCGCGCTCGGCGTTTATCACAGGCCACTATGAGCAACATCCGCCAGAATCTGTTCTTAGCGTTTGTTTACAATGCACTCGGCGTGCCCGTCGCGGCAGGCGTTCTCTACCCGATCTTCGGCATACTGCTATCCCCCATCATCGCCGCTGCCGCGATGGCGCTGTCGTCGGTCAGCGTGGTCGGCAACGCTCTGCGTTTGAAGCGTATGGGACTTTAGGAACGGAGTCGTGACAACGCCCGAAACTTCTCCCCGCGCATTTACACAGCGCACGGGCGCTGCACTTGCTCGCGCAGCGGATGACTGCCGATCGGCTCAAAACAGGACCGTGCACGGGCCATGGGATAAAAACGGGTCATCACCCTCAGTTTCTTGAAAAGCGCTTCCGCCGCATCAGTAAAGGATGATGGCGGTGTGGCCTGCCCCTCGTTGCGATATCAGGGATCAAGTTAGACTTGGCGGCTATTGGCCAGCGCTCTGGACTAACCGGAGTGCAGCGTTGGACAGGCCAAACGCCGGCGCAAGGCCTTTTCGGGCGCAGTTGGATAGCCGATCAGAATGCGCTCTGACGGCATTGTGATGACAGGTCCACGCACCCGACCGCGAGATTGATTGTTTGGCAGATGAACTGCAAGTTGACACATCGCCTCGTTGCCCTAGCAATCGCCTCAAATCAGAGCTATCTTGAGAGCTATGTCGGAGAGGTTCCGCCACCTAATTGTACTCCTCCTCGCCCTGACGCTGGTGGTCGCGGGCGCGGCGCAGTCCGTACAGGCAACGGACATGGCAGTCCGGATGTCCGCGACCGCCTCGACCGGCGACATGCCGATGGCCGGCGGATGCAGCGGGTGCAGCGGCGACGAGGACGGCCTGCCAATGGCCTGCTTCGCAGTCTGCGGGAACATGATGACCGCAATCGTGCCGACGGCTCCGTTCGTTGCGTCGGCGGTCTTGGTGTCTCAGACATGAACGTCGCTCACTCCTATCGTGGGCCATCGCGGACCGCCTGATCCCTACCCTCCTAAGCCCACCAGCCTGAGCTGACGCACGTCGCTTTGGAGCGGCGTGTGCAGGCGCGCGTGCAGAATACGAATGCACAACGTGCGTCGATGAGTCATGCGCCGCGCAATTGCCGAGTCGCCCGCGGTTGGCTTTCAACACATGGAGGGTCCTCAATGTTCGGAATCGACCTCCCGACGATTGATCGTCGGAAGTTGCTCGTTGGAAGCGCCAGCGCCGCCGCTGCGGCTTGGCTGCCGCGCAGCGCACTCGGTGCTGCTACATCGACGCAAGAGTTCACCCTCGTTGCCGCGCCGGCTCGCACATCGCTCGTAGGGCCTCCACATCCGGAGACCGATGTGTGGTGCTACAACGGCCGCACCCCCGGACCGGAAATCCGCGTGCGCCAGGGCGAGCGTGTCCGCGTCCTCGTGGAAAACCGCTTGCCGGAAGAGACCACCGTGCACTGGCACGGCATACGGCTCCCGAACGCTATGGACGGCGTTCCGCATCTTACTCAGAAACCAATCGCACCCGGCGAAACGTTCGACTATGAGTTCACGTGCGCCGATGCCGGCACATTTTGGTACCACCCGCACCAGCGAAGCTTCGTCCAGGTCGGCCGCGGACTCTACGGTCCGCTGATCGTGGAAGAGCGAGAGCCGGTTTCGGTCGATCGCGACGTCACCTGGGTCCTCGGTGATTGGCGGTTGCTCAATGACGCCTCAATCAGCAGCGACTTCGGCAACATGCACGACGTGAGCCACAATGGCCGCGTGGGGAATACCGTAACCATCAACGGCCGCATCCCCGGGACATTTGCCGTGCGCACGGGCGAACGTATCCGTCTGCGCCTGATTAACGGTGCGAACGCACGCATCTTCGGCCTTGAGTTCGACGGCCACAGTCCGCAAATCATCGCGCTCGATGGCCAACCGGTTGAGCCGCACGCGCCGCTCGACGGTCGCGTCGTGCTTGGCCCAGCCATGCGCATTGATCTCCTGCTCGATATGACAGCGCAGCCAGGACAGCGATTCCGCGTGGTCGATAGCTTCTACCGAGGGCTCGAATACCGGCTGCTCGACGTCGTCTATTCCGAGGCCGCTCCGTTGCGCGAACTCGCAGGCGCTGCGCCCATCCGGTTGCCGGATAACCCACTTCCAGAACCAAACCTCAAGGATGCCCAGCGCCACCAAATCGTCCTCGGCGGCGGAATGATGGGCGCAATGCGAACAGCAATGCTGGACGGCAAACAGGTCGACACCCGCACGCTCATGCACAACGGCTTGGTCTGGGCGATCAACGGCGTCGCCGCAAAAGGCCACGTTCATGAGCCCTTGCTCACGCTTGAACGAAGCCGTCCCTACATCCTGGAGCTTGTCAACGACACGATGTGGCACCACCCCGTGCATCTGCACGGTCACTCGTTCCGAGTAATCACGAGAGACGGAAAGCCGACGAGACACCGCGAGTGGCAGGACACCGTCCTGCTGGGCAGACAGGAGCGCGCAGAAATCGCGTTCGTCGCTGACAATCCCGGCGACTGGATGATTCACTGCCACATTCTCGAACATCAGGCCGGCGGCATGATGGGCGTGATCCGCGTGACCTGAGGAGAACCCGATGATTGCCAGATACTCCATCATTGCCGGCATAGTCGCCCTCCTTCTGGCCATGACTGGTGTCGCTCACGCCAATGGAAGTCCGCAACGCGGCGCCATGCTCTACCGCGCGTGCGCCGCCTGCCACTCGCTTCAAACCGGTATGCACCTCACAGGTCCGAGTCTTGCGGACCTGTGGGGAAAGAAGGCCGCGTCGGTAGCGGATTTCCCGCGCTACTCAAAGGCGCTCAAGGCCCAGGAATTCTTCTGGGACGAGACCACGTTGAACGCATGGATCGCGAACCCGGCCGAATTCGTTGCCGGCAGTCAGATGACCTTCCGCGGAATCGAGGATGAAAAGGCAAGGCAAGATCTGATTGCTTTTCTTCGCATCGCCATGGCGCCTGGCGGAACAAAGGCGGTGGTAGCCCAGCGCCTCGTTCCCGACGCGTTGGCGCGCGGCCAGACACCCGAGGACTTGAGCAAAGCCGGACCTTCGGAGCAGGTCGCGGGCGTCCGCTACTGCCAGAACTCTTATTTCGTGACCACTGCAGACGGGCAGGAGAGGTCGTTTTGGGCGCTGAATCTCCGTCTCAAACTCGACTCAAGTTCCTGGGGACCGAAGGGCGGAAAGCCGGTGCTGACGGGCTCCGGCATGCAAGGCGACCGAGCATCCCTTGTCTTTTCCGATCCGGCACAGATCAGCGACTTCATTCAGAGCAAGTGCTGAAGGTCAACTTATGACGTGAGCCACAGGACGCATGAAACACAGGAGAAGTAGAATGTTCCGTTCCATCTTGCCAATCTTGAGTCTCGTCTTGGCGCTGGCCGTTAGCCCCGCCAACAGTGCCGAACGACCGCCAGCGACGCTCTACAAGAATCCCCAGTGCGGCTGTTGCGAGCAATATGCGAACTATCTGCGCAGTAACGGCTTCACCGTGAAAGTCGTACCCACGCACAATCTTTCGCTCATCCGGCGGCAAGCCGGTGTCAACATTCCGGAAAAGCTCGAAGGCTGCCACACGATGTTCATCGACAAATATGTCGTCGATGGACATGTGCCGCTGAAGACGCTCGACAAGCTCTTGACCGAGCGCCCTGACATTCGGGGGATTTCCTTGCCGGGCATGCCGGAGGGGTCACCCGGCATGACCGGGCAGAAGACCGAGCCATTCACAATCTATGAAATCGGAGGCGATGCAGAACCGCGTGTGTACGCGACGGAGTAAAGGCAAAAGGTCACACCAAGGGAGGTCGCCAATGAGGGAGTTTGATGGGAGCCTCTTAATTGCACTGTGTTCGGCAACAGCAGCGGGTTTGCTCGCTCTGGTCCTGGTCACAGGCGGACTTTTTATCCTCATCAGAGCGCTATTCAGGAGAATTCCGCCTGGGCAAGCGAAACGACCATGAGATTCGATGTGACGTTAACAGCAACAGATGAAACGCAACCGTGGCGGCGCCGCCATCTGGTCCCCTTGGCGATATTTGCCGCAATGACAGCAGTGCTGGGATGGGCTCTCGCGCACAATCCGCGCGAAATCCCCTCGGCGCTGATTGGAAAGCCGGCGCCACAGTTTAACTTGCCACCGGTCCAGGGCCGCGCGCTTGGCCTCTCCAGCGCCGATCTCGTTGGCGAAGTCTCTCTCGTCAATGTGTTCGCTTCCTGGTGCGTTGCGTGCCGTGAAGAACATCCGCTTTTCATGCAGCTGAAGGCCGGCGGCGGCGTTCCGATTCACGGCTTCAACTACAAGGACCAGCCCGACCATGCCGCGCGCTGGCTCAACTCGCTGGGCGATCCCTATACGCGCACCGGTGCCGACCGCGACGGCCGGGTCGCCATCGTTTGGGGGGTGTACGGCGTTCCGGAGACATTTGTGGTCACGAAAGATGGCCGCACCGCGCACAAACATATCGGACCACTCACACTCAAGGACTTGGAAACGACAATCCTTCCGCTCATTCGGAGATTACAGCAGCAATGACTCCCGATCGAACGCTGACAGCGCGTTGCTTCGGCCAGCATCTGCTGGCGGCAGGTCTGCTTGTTGCGGGCATGACGATCGCAACAGCGCAACAGCTGCCCAAAACTTTTATCCTGCACAAAGCGCCCAAGCCGATTGCTTCGATTGCTTTCGAGGACGACCAGGGCCGGTCGCGGAGCCTCGCCGAATTCCGGGGCAAAGTAGTGCTCCTCAACATCTGGGCGACGTGGTGCGGCCCGTGCCGCCGCGAGATGCCATCGCTCGACCGATTACAAGGATTGTTGGGTAGCGTAGATTTCGATGTCATCGCTCTCTCTATCGACCGCGCCGGAATCGATCCAGTGCGCAAGTTCTATACCGATGTCGGAATTCACAGTCTGGCGATCTATATTGACAGGTCCGGCAAGGCAACGCGCGAACTCGCTACCGTCGGCGTGCCGGTAACGCTGCTCATCGACCGGGACGGCCGCGAGCTTGGACGCCTCATCGGACCCGCCGAGTGGGACGAGCCTGACATCGTCCAGCACTTGAAACGCATCATCGAACGAAAGACCGGTTTGGTCGCGCCAACGAACCGCTCGGCGCGCGCCGACGGCCAGATCGTTCCGACTCCAATCCCATCAGTCCGACCAGGAGGGAACACATGAAAGCCCAGCGCCAGGCCTCGTCACTCACCCACGACTTGCTCTATGCCACTCGCTACTACATTTGGCGTCCGCGCGTCCTGGTGACGCTCGCCGCAATCGCGATTGTCACGGGCCTTGCGCTAAATTGGAGCTGGCTCGTCGCCGCTGGTCTCGCCCCACTTTTGATCAGCACACTGCCGTGCCTGGTCATGTGCGCTTTTGGCGTCTGCATGTTGTGCCGATCCGGCCAAAAGCATTCGGCTCTGGCCCGCGATCCCGCCGGATCGGAAGGCGCGCCCACGACCCTTACGGTCTCCGTGACGGACAAACAGTCGACGGGCATGGACGGTTGCTGCCTAGACTCGAGGAAAGAGACCAAGCTCGAACAGACGATTGATATGCAACCGAACCGAGAAAGGAGAGATACCCATGCGTAAGCAAACGAAACTCCTGCTCATCGCTTCCGCTCTATTCGCCAGCCTTGCCGCAGTTCCTGCGTTGCTCGCCCAAGACAGCCGCGACCACGGGATGATGGGGAGCGACGGCATGAAGGGCAATGGTGGAATGATGGGAATGATGGGAATGGTGGGCTCGAAAATGCGGATGATGGAGCATTGTAGCGAGATGATGGGAAATGGTTCTCGGCAGCCGAACGATCAGTGGCGGAGGAATCCATCTGCCCCGGACCAAAAACGCTGAGCGGTCAGTGGAGCACCAAAATGGATGGCCTAAAACGGTGGATGCTCCCGCTGCTGTTGTTATCGCTTTCGGTTACAGCGTCGGCGCATTCACTCAAGGACCTTGAATCGCTTCTCGGCAGCAGGGAGAGGTACTTTCAGTCGATCGACAAGATAGCTCCCGATTTTGCGCTGCAGGACGCTGACGGCAAGCCCGTCCGCCTTCAGGACCTGCGCGGCAAAGTCGTGGTGCTGAACTTCATCTATGCGCTCTGCCCTGATATTTGCCCGTTGCATGCTGACCGAATTGCCGAAGTCCAGTCAATGGTGAGTCAGACGCCGATGAAGGCGCAGGTTCAGTTCGTGACAATCACCACCGATCCGAAGAACGACACGCCCGACATCCTTCGAGTCTACGGCGAGCAGCACCGACTTGATGCTGCCAATTGGGTCTTTCTCACGACCCGTGCCGAGCAGCCGGAAGACGCGACCCGTAACCTTGCCGAACGGTTCGGCCACAAGTTCATGAAAGAGGAGGGCGGCTATCAGGTACACGGCATCGTCACGCACGTGATCGACAAGGAGGGCCACTGGCGCGCGAACTTCCACGGCTTGCGCTTCGAGCCGACGAATCTAGTCGTATACATCAACGCCCTCGTGAACGACGCACAAAAGGCGCATGGACACGTACGGCAAGGGATCTGGGGCAGAATCAAGCAACGGCTAGGATTCTAGCAATGCACCACCTGCGCGCGGCTCGATCGGGCTTGAAGTTGCGACGGCGCAATGTCGTCGTCGTCGCGGCTTCGGTCGTGACTGTGACAGCGATGGTTGCGCTGAGCTTTGCCGCGGTTCCGCTTTATCGGCTGTTCTGTCAGGTGACGGGCTTGGCAGGCACAACACAAATCGCCACATCTGCACCGGGCGCTGTTGGCTCGAAGGTCGTTACCGTACGCTTCGATGCCAACGTCGCACCGGGTCTTGCGTGGCAATTTGTGGCACCCAAGCCGGTCGGAATAAGGCATGGCGAAGGGCATCTGGTGGCGTTCACCGCGACCAATATCAGCGATGAGCGACTGCTCGGCACCGCGACGTTCAATGTGACGCCCCTCCAGATCGGCAAATTGTTCAACAAGATTCAGTGTTTCTGCTTTACCGAGCAACTCTTGCTGCCCGGCGAGAGCAAGGCGTTTCCGGTATCCTTCTTCGTAGGCCCGTCGATCGCCGAGGACTACGACGGCCAGGGCGTAACCGCCATCACCCTCTCCTACACATTCTTCAACAGGGGGCGCCCGGCGCTCGAAGACTACCTCCGGGCGCATCAAGCAGCCGTGAGAGCGACCGGTGCAATTGGAGGAGGCGAAGGAGTCGAACGATGATTGGTGGACCACGGTCAGAGCTGGACGTCGTTCAGCGCCGAATAACGCAACGAAACCTCACCTGCTTCTTGGAGACACGCTGATGGGCGACCGGCGAGCATCGCGAACACTTCTGGGCTGGCTTCTTGTGCCGCTGATTGTGGTTGTCGCCACCGGCGCCTGGTTCGCATGGGATCCCGCTTTCCAAGCGAGACGCCCAGTTTCCGACGTGTCAACCGCCCTGCCCAAGGACGAATTCGAGCGCCGTGTCCGTGATTACATTCTCAAAAATCCTGACGTCATCATCGAGGCAGCCAGACGGTTTGAACAGCGTCAACGCGCCGCCGAAGAAAGCGATGCCACGACGGTTATCAACGCGCGCAGCGAAGAGATCCTTCGCGATCGCGACAGTCCGGTCGGAGGCAATCCCAATGGCGATGTGAGCGTTGTCGAATTTTTCGACTACAACTGCCCCTATTGCCGGCAGGTAACGCCCATCATGGCGGATGCCGAGGCTGCCGACCCGCAACTTCGCGTGGTCTACAAGGAATTCCCGATCCTGGGGCCGAATTCGACCTACTCCGCCAAGGCGGCGCTCGCGATCCATCGGCAAGGCAAGTATCTCGCTTTTCACACGGAGATGATGCTGGACCGCGGCGTAGCCAACGAAGCAAAGGTCTTGCAGATTGCCACAAAGATCGGCGTCGACGTGGAACAGATGAAATCGGACATGAACGATCCCGCCATCGCAGCAATGATCGAAAGAAACATCGCTCTCGCACAGGCCCTCCGCGTCAATGGTACGCCGGCCTTTGTCATCGGTGACCAAATTGTGCGCGGTGCGATCGATCTAAAGACCTTGCAAACCGTTATTCAGGAGGCACGAGGCAAGCAATGATGAGGGTGATCATCTTGACTCGTCACATAACTCGATGATTGAGCTCTCGATCGTCGGCATGGTCGCTGCTTTCGCTGCCGGGGTCGTTTCCTTCCTGTCCCCGTGCGTGCTGCCGCTAGTGCCAGGTTACGTGTCCTACATTGCTGGATACTCAATCGCCGAGCGCTCGGCAGGCACTCTGCAGCTGCGACTGCAGACAGTGGCACTGAGTGGATGCTTTGTTCTGGGCTTTTCGACTATCTTTGTGCTGCTCGGCGCCAGCGCAACTGCCCTTGGTCAGTTGTTGCTCTCGTATCGCAATGAGCTGAACCTCGCAGGCGGCGTAGTGGTCATCGCATTTGGCCTCCTCACACTCGGCCTGCTCCGATCGGGCTGGCTGCAACGCGATCATCGCGTTCACCTCCACTTGCCAGGCGGTCGGCCCGTCACCGCATATGTGCTCGGGTTGGCATTCGGGTTTGGTTGGACGCCCTGCATAGGCCCAATACTGGGCGCCATCCTGACCGTAAGTGCGGGGTCTGCCACCGTGGCGAGCGGCGTGGCATTGCTTTCAATGTACTCGCTTGGACTTGGCGTCCCATTTGTGCTTGCAGCAGCGCTTACGAACGGCCTGGTTGCAAGGCTCTCGTCCATCGGTCGCCTCGGGCGAAGCCTGCAGGCAGCGGCCGGAATTGTCATGATCGCGATGGGCGCGGCCATGATCACCGGGCATCTGTCGACATTCTCGTTCTGGCTACTCGATACGTTTCCCGTGCTTTCAAAGATTGGGTAGTCAACGGCGTCGAGCGAGATAGCGATGGGCCTATATCAGGATCATGTTCTTCCGCATCTGATCCACCATTCCATGGGCCAGCGGAACCTCGCTGCCTATAGGGCGCGCGTCCTTCAAGCGGCGCAGGGTCGCGTGCTTGAGATCGGAATCGGCTCGGGCCTCAACCTGCCCTACTACAGCACGACCGTGGAGCAAGTTATCGGCCTCGATCCGTAGCCGAAGTTGCTTGCCATGGCACGAGAGGCGGCGCGACGAACCTCTTGATCGAGAACAGCGCGGAGACTATCCCGCTGTCTAACAGGAGCATTGACACTGTTGTAACCACCTGGACGATGTGCAGCATCCCGGACGCGCAGCGTGCGCTCGGCGAGATGCGGCGCATCTTGAAGCCCGAAGGCCGTCTGCTGTTTGTCGATCATGGGCGCTCACCGGACCCTTGTGTCCGCCGCTGGCAGGATCGTCTTACACCTATCTGGCGCCGGGTCAGCGGCGGGTGCCATCTCAATCGCCCAGTCGACGAACTGATCGAAGCGGCCGGCTTTCAGATCGAACGGATTGAAACCGGCTATATGCGCGGACCGAGGCCCATGACCTTCATGTACGAGGGAAGCGCCAGACCACGATGAAGCACACAAACAACTCACAACCGAAGCGGGCTGGGCCCGAGTTTCGCCCTACCGGCGCGTCAACCCAACGTTGGTCCGCGCGCTGCCTCCTGCGGCAGCAGGCAACATCGTTACGACAGCCCAGCCAGCAGCGGCGAAACGACGGCGCCCTTCAAATTGCGACCGATGGTCGTGATGTCGCTACGCGACGCATTCTCTTGGCAACTGGTGTGGTCAATCATTGGCCACCGCTGGCAACGAAGGATCACGATCTCGGTCTGTCGCGCGGGTTAATACGCTATTGCCCGATTTGTGACGCCTACGAGGTGCGCGACAAGAGGATTGCAGTGCTGGGCAGCGGCGAACATGGCGTGGCCGAGGCCCTATCGGGCAACCGACCGACGGCATTGCCGGTTCGGCGTCTCCGATGCGCCGACTGTCCCTGACCGACCGGCATGTTATCGTCGAGCTTGACGTGGGCGCGCCGCAGCGGTTCGACACGCTTTATGTGGCTCTCGGCACAACCCCGCGCTCAGATCTTGCCGAGGCGCTCGGCGCGGCGCGCAGCGGTTCGAAATGTGTCGTCGTCGATGACCGTCAGCAAACCTTAATAGACGGGGTCTTTGCCATCGGCGATATCGTCGAAAGTCTCGATCAAATTGGGTCAGGGGCGCGGTGGCTGCGATCGCGATACACAACAGCCTGCGAATCCTGACGGTCCACTTCAGCTTGCCATAGACACGCCGCCAATTTCAGGAACGCTCCATCTCGACTCGCCTCGCCGCTCAGCGATGTGTCTCGCCCTCGGTTTCACGCAAGGCCCCATCCTCAATCTGGATCGTGGTGTGGGTGATGCCAAAGCCGTCGCTCATCGCGGTCTGCGCGGCGATCAGCGTGTCGCGCCCGCTCTCGGCGTCATCGACCACTAGATGGCAACTCATTGAATCTAGACCCGAGGTCAGCGTCCAGACATGCAGATCGTGCACTGCCGTTACCCCCGGCAGGTCCAATAGTCGCCGCTCAAGCAGCCCGATATCGACCTCGGGCGGGGTGCCTTCCATGAGGATGTTGACCGCGCTCTTCAACAAAATCCAGGTACGCGGCACGATGAAGAGCCCGATGCCGGCGCCGATGATTGGGTCGGCCAGTGTCCAGCCGGTCAGCATTATCACCAGCGCCGCCAGGATCACGCCGAGCGAACCGAGCATGTCGGCCAGCACCTCGAAATAGGCGCCCTTCAGGTTCAGGCTTTCCTTCGATCCCGCATGCAGCAGCCGCATCGAGACGAGATTGACCGCAAGGCCGACGACGGCGACCACCAGCATCGGCCCGCTGAGAATCTCTGGCGGCGCAAGGAACCGCTGATAGGCCTCGTAGAGGATGTAGATCGTCATGAGCAGCAGCACGACCGCGTTGGCCAGTGCTGACAGGACTTCCATGCGCACATAGCCGAAGGTCTTTTCCGGCGTCGCGGGACGTGCCGCGAACCGGATCGCGACCAGCGCCAGCACCAGCCCGCCGACATCGGTCAGCATGTGGGCCGCATCGGCGATCAGCGCCAGACTCCCGGTCCAGAGCCCGCCGACGACCTCGACCACCAGAAAGGTCGAGGTCATTGCCAGGGCCCATTTCAGCCCGCTGCTGTGCCGTCCGGCGGCGGTCCCGGTAGGTACTGGCACTGCGTCCGTATCTCCCGCGCTCATTTCAAGCCTCCAACGAGCTCTGACTGTTGCCGTTGATCGCGCCTGGTCCAGCAGTGCCGGCACCCACACCAAACCGTGTCCGACGCGGCCCACGATCGTCCTCATCATCAAAATCGCCGCCGTCGGGACCGGATGTTGGCTACGCCGGAAACGTCTCGCAGCGCTGCGCTCGATAATTCTTGTCGAGCTCGCCCCGATCAAGGCAGACTCCCAGCACTCTGGACAAGAATCGATTTTGACCTTTCGGCGGTCCGACATCATCAGGCCAACGTTGCAAACGGTGCATGGATGTCAGTTTGTGCTGCATCTTCCTCTCGCGCTCCTTTCCGAGTTCCTTCACTTCAATGACCATGCGCCAGCGCTCCTCTTGCCATGTTGTCGCCGACGCGTTCGCCGCCTTTCGGCGCCGTCGGCCCCTGGCCTTTGGCACGCAACAGGCGCAGCGCGTTGGCAACCACGATCAGCGACACGCCCACATCGGCGGCGATCGCCCCCCACATCGTGGCCATGCCGAACGCAGTCAGGCCGACAAAGGCAGCCTTGGTCGCCAGCGACAGGCCGATGTTCTGGCGGATGATCCACATCGTGCGCCGCGAATGACCGATCAGCCACGGCACCTTACTGATATCGTCGGTCATCAGCGCAATGTCCGCCGTCTCGATCGCCGCGTCCGAGCCGACCGCGCCCATGGCGATGGCGAAATGCGCCCGCGCCATCGCCGGGGCATCGTTCACCCCGTCGCCGATCATCGCCACCATGTCGTGGCGGGCCACCAGCTCCTCGATCGCCGCCACCTTGTCCTCGGGCAGAAGCCCGGCGCGCACCTCGTCGATGCCGACTTCCGAAGCGACCGCACGCGCCGTGCGCTCTTTGTCACCGGTCAGCATGACGATAGTCTTCACACCCTGCGCGTGCAGCTTCGCGACCATCCCTTTGGCGTCGGGGCGGATCCGGTCGCGCAATTCGATCAGGCCCAGAAGGGCCGCGTCGTCTCCGACCGCGACCAGCGTGCTGCCCGCGCCCTCGATCCGGTCCACCACATCGCGGGGCATCGCCGCGCCCAGCTTTTTCTCTGCGGCGAACCGGTTCGAACCCAGCCAGATCGTGCGGCCCGCGTGGACGCCCTCGACGCCGCGTCCCGGCACGGTGCGGGTCTCCTCGGCAGCCTTGGCCACGATGCCGTCGCGGTCGGCCCGTGCAAGGATTGCGCGCGCCAACGGATGTGAAGAACGCGCCTCAAGTGCCGCCGCGGCCGCGATCAGATCACGCTCGGACGTGCCGCGCAGCGGATGCAGGCTCGCCACCTCGGGCTCGCCCATAGTGATGGTGCCGGTCTTATCCATCGCCAGCGCAGTAAGCCGCGCCGGCGCCTCGACATAGGCGCCGCCCTTGATGAGAACGCCGTTGCGCGCCGACGCGGCCAGCGCCGCGACGATCGAGACAGGGGTCGAGATCACCAGCGCACAGGGGCAGGCGATGACCAGAAGCACCAACGCGTTGTAAATCCAGAACGCCCAAGCTCCGCCGAAGGCCAGCGGCGGCACGAAAGCGATCAGGACGGCGAGCATCATTACGATCGGCGTGTAGACGCGGGCGAACTTCGCCACCCATTGCTCCACATCGGCACGGCGCGAGTGCGCATCGCCAACCATACGGATGATCTTCGACAGCACCGTATCGTTGGCCAGCTTGGTCGCGCGCACGGTCAGCGTTCCCTCGCCGTTGATCGTGCCGGCATAGACCTCGTCGCCCGGCTCTTTCCCCACCAGCGCACTTTCGCCGGTGATCGGCGCCTGATTGACGCCGCCCGCGCCCGCGACGACCTCGCCGTCAAGCGCAATCCGATCGCCGCCGCGCACAATGAACTTGTTCCCGACTACAACCCTGGCTGCAGGCACGTCAGCCTCCGTCCCGTCGTCACGGATCACCCGCGCGGTGGGCGGTGCGAGATCGAGAAGCGCCGCGACCGCGTTACGCGCGCGCCCAACGCTCCAGCTTTCCAAATAGAGCGAGAGTGAGAAGAAAAACGCCACCGTCGCCGCCTCGAACCAGGCGCCAAGGCCGATCGCCCCGGCGACGGCGACGACCATCAGAAGGTTCATGTCCGGCGCCAGACGCCGCGCCGAAGACCAGGCCTTGGGGACCACCAGCCAGGCGCCGAAGACGATCGCTAGGAGGAAGGCCGCGATCTCGACCAACGGCATCGCGGTGGCGCCGTGATCGGAGAATATCTGCAGGGCACCGGCGGGTCCCGTCTCGACCGCGTGATAAAGGAACCCGCCCGTCCAGAAGCCGCCCGAAAGCAGCGTGAAGAATTTCTGCCGCTTCAGATGCGCTTCGCGGTCCTCCTCGGCGCGTCCAGCATCCCAGAGCGAAGCGGTCATGCCGGTCTTGCCGATAACCGTGATGATCCGCTCGTCAGGCAACAACCTGGCGCTGTCAAGGACCGTCATCCGACCGCTGAGCACGTCGAAAGCCAGATGCTCGGCACCCCCGACCTCGGGGCCGAGCGCCTTTTTCAGAATCGACACCTCCTCGGCGCAGTCCAGCCCATTGACGAGAAAATTGCGGCCCGCGGCATCCGCTTTCTCAACTGGCGCACTATTACCGCACATCCCGTCGCTATCCGATCCACAGGAGACCGCGTCCGAGCCATGCGCAATCTTGCGGTGCTTGTGTCTGTCGTGAGGCAAGGGTTCTCCCGGGATAAGATGAGGCAACCGAAATATAGGAGCTAAGGCAGCTATAAGGTAGCCCTTGGAACTTTATGCCCAATTTCTAGCCGAGTTGCTTGCCGTCGCAGAGAAGCAGCGAGGCTATTCGCAGCGTCGGGCATGCGGGCTCGGCGGCCTGCACGGGAGACTATCGCTAGGCGTCGAAGCGGACTCATGGTGAGAATTTGCGTACCATGTTGCGGAGTTGGCATCACGGCACCCGGCGGTTCGGCTATTGTAGTCTCGGACTGCTTCTGTCTCGCAATGGCATCAAGAAGCTCCATGGCCTTTACAAAAAGGAGCAGCTCCCTGGGCGCAAACACGGATGCCGCAAGGCGGGCTCTGGTTACCAGGGCGCCGATGGCCATCCGCAGGTTCGGGACCTGCGCATTCTTACTGCCGTCGCCGACTTTACCGCGACTGGACGCGCCCAGCCTGTTGAAGGCTGGGCCTGCTATCACAGCGAAATGGTTCGGTTCATACACTGCGGTCGCGAACATGGAATCGTCGGTTGCGCCGTCGGTGCCTCCTATGCGGCACTTCTCGCCGAGCAGATGTTTGTGTCGGGATGTTGGCTGCTCGTCGGCGTCACCCTCATCCGGACAAATAGGACGCTTGTGGGAGCCGCTGCCCTATTTCATCTTCGCTGTATTGGCCCGCCCGGCCTTCCCCACACGCTCGCGGCGTTAGAGGAAATTCGAAGTTTCCCTTTGCGGCCTCCGCCTATATCTGTTCGTCCAGCGTCAGATCCGATGCGGCGCGACGCATCCGGGCGTCGCCGTCTGCGTTTCCTTAAAACGCTTAACCTGATCGCCCTCGAGCATGGCCACCGGCATGGCCACCATCGAGGCCGTCATCGTCATAGCCGCCTGTAGCGGATATCTGACTGAAGCGAATGGCCGGCGGCTTTCGCCGGCCATTTTTTTGTCGGCCGTGCTAACGCGCGGGGCCACCGTGAATATCGTCCAGCAAGGGACTATCGGGGGCACCCGCCTCGACGTGAATGTGACCCGGCATCGCATGCTCGCGCGCATGTGCCGCACGCCAATTCCGCTGCGAAGCTCGTTGTTCGACACGCCTCGACTCGGGACTGGTGCGAGTGTTGCCATGAATGCCGGTTTCCAGTCCCTCCCGATTCTGTGCGCTTGCAACGCTAAGAGAAGCGACGATCAATGTCGCGGCAAAGACTGGCTTAGCGAAGTTCATGGTAGCCTCCTGGAGGATGGACACGCTCGACAGTGAGCGCTCACCACCAAGTTCGGTTTCGCAGAACACTTGGTTACAAGGCCAGCAGAGTTAGTTGAAAGAAGTTAGGCCCAGCGCAGCAACCGAGGTCCCAGCAACGCGCCAATCAGTCCCATTTGAACGATGGCGAGGGTGTAAGACACAGCGAAGAGAGTGATGAACTCGTCGTGACAATGAAAGGCGTAGCCGAGTGCGCCTATGCAGCCGGAAAGCACGCCGATGTGAAGTCCTGCGCGCGAGAGGTCGACGGGGGCAAAAGATTTCACCGTAAAAACCAGTATGGCGAACGCTGGAATGGCAAGAAGACCGACGTGCAACAGGCACGCGACCACCGATTGATGTACAAGCTCGTGCTGGAGACCGTCGAGATGCCGTGCAGTCACCTCGTCATACGACAACACAGCGAGGCTCAGGAAAGGAACAAGCGCAAATGTCAGGCGAAGCGAAACCTTGCGCCCGGGCGACGAAAGATCCCGAACAATCGAGAGGCTGGCGAGGAGTACGCTCACCAGAAATGCGATCTTGAGCATGAACACCGGCTGCATCAGTTGCTGCGCGGTCCATTCAATGGGGGCCAGAAACGCATAGGACAGTCCGAGCGTCAGGATGGTGGCCACGGATACAGCTGTTATCAGCGACGCAGGGATGCTCTGCCGTGGCCTCCGCCCCGCTTCGGCGCTCAAACGCTCGATCAGGTCGTCCGGATTCACGAAGCAATCACTCCCTTGAGCAACTTGACCGCGCGATGGATGCTTACTTTGACAGCGCTCTCACTGCTGTTCGTCTGCAACGCGGCCTCACGAACGCTCAGGCCTTCAATCTTAACAAGTTGCAGTAAGGCAGTCATCCGAGCCGGCAACTTGGCCATGGCCTGGCGCAGGGCCAGGGTGGTTTCGGCGTCAGCCGCTCGGTCAGCAAACAGGGTCGCTGCCTGCTCAAGGGATACTTCACTGCCAACGCTTCCCGACCTCCGCATGCAGTCAATGAGCTTGTAGCGTGCGATTGCCGTAATCCAGGCGGTGACAGGAGTTTCCCGGTCCCAGGTATGACTTTTACGATGAACCGCGAGGAGCGTGTCCTGGACCACATCCTCGACGTCCAGATGATGCTGACGCAAGGCCGCGATCCGCTTCTGGAAATGCGTCCGCAACGCGCTGCGCAATTCCGTCAGGAACTGCCCATAAGCCGCCTGGTCGCCGCTAAGTCCTTCGGTCAGCTTCGTAGCGAGAAGCTGTTCGTACTGGCGCATGTCGTCCTGGGATTACGTCCTGCATCTAGTTCGGGTCAAAAGGCCGATCGGTTACATGGCGGTCCGATAAAATTCGACGTTGCTTCCGTTAAAAACATGGCAAATTGTGGCCGTCCGTAAAAATGCGAGTTGCGCCTGCCCGCGGCGCCCGCTACTTAGTAAGGATGGCGAACCCGGTTACCAGAAAAATGCCTGTAACCCGCGCATTGCGTGCGTCGCTCGCGGCATTCATGGCTGTGTTTCTCGTGGTTTGTGGGGCGGTTCACGCGGTGGCCCACGCTAGCCAACCCGCTCCTTCCGCGATTATTGAGGTCTCGTCAGTAGCCGACGATACGGCAGCCGATGATCGGTTAAGCGCGGATGCCTCGCACTGCCAGTTCTGCAGTGCGGCCTCATTGCCGTTTTCTTCGGTCACGGCCCAGCGAGACCTCCCGGCGACGCAAGTTGCCGGCCTAGCCTCGTACGATATCGTGCGGGACTCGAACAACAGCGACCCTCCGCCTCCCAAATCCTGACTTGAAGCAGATGCCGCTTGTGGCATCGCGAGCTTTCGTGTCGCGCTGGTGCGCGCGCGACGTCTTGGCGCGTGCCGCGCTACGTAGCAATGAGCAGGATTGTCGATGGCTTTTTTTGGGTATTGTCTGCGCGTTGTCTGCGCAGTCTTTGTGGCGTCCGGCGTAATCGGTTCGCCCTCCTTCGCGAACGAACCCGCGCGCGCACTGACGCTGAAAGCTGCGTTGCAGCGTGCCTTGGCACTTAATCCGCGCCTCACCGCGGCGGAACGCGAGGTCGGGATCGCGACAGGCCGGCGTATCCAGGCGGGCGCTATACCAAACCCCGAGGTTTCGTTTGAACTCGACGATGCCTTCGGCACGAACGAGTATGCAGGCACGCGGAAGGCGGAGACCACGCTCCAGCTCAGCCAACTCATAGAACTCGGCGGCAAGCGCAGAGCACGCATCGCGGCTGGTGAAGCAGAAATCGACAGCGCCTATTGGCAGCGGCAAGCCACGCGGCTTGAGATCGCATCGGAAACCGCCACCGCGTTTGTGACTGTACTGAGCGCACAGCGACGCGTCCAAATCTATGATGCCCAAATCTCCGGTCTCGACCGCATGACGCCGTTGCTGCAGCGCCGGGTCGATGCGGGCGCCTCCTCGCCGGCTGAGGTAGCGCGGGCACAGGTCGCGGTTGACCTTGTGCGGGTCGAGCGCGAACGCGCCAAAACTGCGCTGGCGACCGCGCGTCGCGATCTTGCAATTTTAATGGGCGACCGGATCCCGCGTTTTGTTAGCGTTGCCGGGCAGTTCGCCTCTGTCGGGCGACCACCTGCATTTCAGACCGTGCTGATGGCGATCGACGGGAATCCACAGCTCATGCGTTGGACGGCCGTTCGCGCCCAAAGGGAGGCGGAGCTGTTGACCGCACGGCTCAAGCCAATGCCTGATATTCGGTTATCGGGCGGATGGCGTCATTACAACGAAACCGGTGATAACGCCGTACGCCTCGGAATCTCTATTCCTATTCCGGTGTGGGACCAGAATCGTGGTGACATCATCGCCGCTCAAGAGAATCTGCAAAAGAGCCATGCCGAGCGCGACGTCAATCGACAAGCGCTGATTACCATTGCAGGCCGCTCTTACGACACCATTCAGGGCGCGCTCGCTGAAATTAGTTTGCTTCGTAACTCGGTACTGCCGAATTCTCGAAAGGCCGTCGAGGGAATTGAGGGTGGCTACGCGCAGGGACGGTTCTCTCTACTTGAAGTTCTTGATGTGCAATCGTCGGCTACACAAGCCGCTATCCGCGAACAGGAAGCCTTGTTGAGTTTCCACACGGCTGTCACGACCATTGAAGGTCTCGTGGGCCGCCCATTCATGCTGAACGTCACGAGACGAAAATGAAGGCCACCATCAGGTTTCTGTTGCTCGCGGTGTTCTTTGTTGGAGCTGGCTATGCAACGATGCAAATGCTGCCGGCGTCCGTGGGCAAGGCCCCAAGCGGCGGGCACGGGCATGGCGAAGAAGGACACGCAGACGGTGGCGGCGCCGTGATGAACGACGCCAAGGTGGCTGCGGCGGGGATAGGACTTGAGACGGCTGCGCCAGCAGTGCTGCGCGACGCATTCAAGATTAACGGCGTCCTGCAGCCTAACCAGGAGGCCGTGGTCGCGGTCACGCCGCGCTTCCCGGGGGTGGTCCGTTCGGTGCTCAAGCGCATCGGCGACAAGGTCGTGAAGAACGACGTGCTTGCCACGGTCGAAAGCAACCAGAGTCTTACCGTCTACGAACTGCGCTCTCCTATTGCTGGTACGATAATCGATCGGCAGGTGACGCTCGGCGAATACGTCTCAGAGCAGAAGCCCGCGTTTGTCGTCGCCGACCTGTCTTCAGTCTGGGCAGATTTCGCCATTCCGCGCCGTGACCTCCAGCGCATCAAGGTCGGAGACACCGTCCTCATCGACACGGAGGACGGCGGCAAGCCGGTAGAAGCCAAGATTTCCTACCTGTCCCCTGTCGGAGCAAGCGAAACTCAAAGCGCACTCGCGCGTGCCGTGATTGCGAACCCTGAAGGCAGGCTGCGACCCGGCCTGTTCGTGGCCGGTCGTGTTGTGATGACGGAAAAGCCGGTTGAGCTCGCCATAAAGCTCAGCGCCCTCCAGACTCTCGAAAACCGGACCGTCGTGTTTGTCCGCTCCGGTGAGAAATTCGAGCCACGCGATGTTGAACTTGGGCAACGCGACGGGGAGCACGTGGAGATTACGTTCGGCCTTGAGCCCGGCGACGTATACGCCGCCAAGAACAGTTTTGTCGTGAAAGCTGAAATCGGCAAAGCCACCGCGGCGCACGAGCACTAGAGAAACACGTCCGATGATTGACCGAATATTAGAGTTCTCAATCCGGCAGCGTTGGCTGGTCCTGATAGCCACGCTTGGCGTGGGCGCGCTGGGCGCCTGGAACTTCACGCGCCTGCCAATCGACGCGGTGCCCGACATCACCAACGTGCAGGTGCAGATTAACACCACTGCGCCGGGATACTCTCCACTTGAGGTCGAGCAACGGATCACTTTCCCGATTGAGACCGGAATGGGTGGCTTGCCTCACCTGCAATACACTCGCTCGCTGTCTCGTTATGGGCTGAGCCAAGTGACGGTCGTGTTCCAGGACGGAACGGATATTTATTTCGCGCGCCAGCTGGTCAACGAACGCATTCAGCAGGTCAAGGATCAACTCCCGCCGGGAACGCAAACAGCGATGGGCCCGATTTCGACGGGGCTCGGCGAAATCTTCATGTATGCGGTGGCTGCGAAACCGGACGCTACTAATGCCGACGGCAAGCCGTATACGGCGACGGACCTCAGGACCATCCAGGACTGGATCATCAAGCCTCAGCTTAGAACGGTCCCCGGCATAGTCGAGGTCAACACCATCGGTGGCTACGAGAAGCAGTTCCACGTGCTCCCCGATCCGGCCAAGCTGATGTCTTACAAGCTATCATTCCGGGACGTCATGACCGCGCTCGCCGCCAACAACTCAAACGTCGGCGCGGGGTACATAGAGAGAAACGGCGAACAGTACCTCGTGCGAACGCCGGCCCAGGTCGCGAACATTGCAGACATCAAGGACGTTGTCATCGGCTCGCATCTGGGCGTACCGATTCGGATAATCGATGTCGCGGAGGTGACGGAGGGCAAGGAACTTCGGACGGGTGCCGGAACACTCAACGGCGAAGAATCGGTCATCGGTACCGCCATGCTTCTCATCGGCGATAATTCGCGGGATGTGGCGCAACGTGTTTCGTCTCGCCTGGACACCATATCCAAGTCCCTCCCCGAGGGGGTGTCGGCCACCAAGGTCTATGATCGGACGACGCTGGTCGAGGCGACCATCGCGACAGTCGAAAAAAACCTCATCGAAGGCGCCTTGCTGGTTATCGCGATCCTGTTCCTTCTGCTTGGCAATATTCGCGCCGCAATTGTTACCGCCTGCGTAATTCCACTTTCCATGCTGATTGCAGTGACTGGCATGGTCGAGAAGAAGGTCAGCGCCAATCTGATGAGTCTGGGCGCTATCGATTTCGGCATCATTATCGACGGCGCTGTGATCATTGTCGAAAATTGCCTGCGTCTGCTCGCGCATGCACAGCACGAGAAGGGCCGCCTCCTGACCCGCGATGAGCGATTTGCGGCTATCCTGGCGGGCTCTCGCGAAGTCGTTCGACCAAGCCTTTTTGGCATGATGATTATCGGCGTGGTGTATCTGCCTGTGCTCACCCTCACGGGTGTCGAGGGCAAGATGTTCACCCCGATGGCGGTTACCGTTCTGTTGGCGCTGGCCGGCGCCTCATTATTGTCGATCACCTTCGTTCCGGCGGCTATCGCTCTATTCGTGACAGGCCGCGTGAAGGAACACGAAAACTGGTTCATGCGCGGCGCCCGGCGCATCTACACGCCGCTACTGACCGCATCGATCCGCAACCGTATGGCGGTGGCGATGTGCGCAGTCTTCTTGATGGTGATGACCGGCATCGTGGCCTCGCGCATGGGTGGCGAATTCATTCCGAGCCTCGACGAAGGCGATATCGCCACGCATGCCATGCGGATTCCGGGCACCAGCCTGACGCAAGCTGTCGACATGCAGATGAAGCTGGAAAAGGTCATAGCGGAATTCCCCGAAGTCAAAGAAGTGTTCTCGAAGATTGGCACTGCCGAGGTCGCTACCGACCCCATGCCGCCGAATGTGGCGGATACGTTCATCATGCTGAAGCCACGGGACGACTGGCCGGATCCCAAGCGCACCAAGGCCGATCTTCTAGAGGCCATCCAGGCGCGTTTGGAGGACGTGCCGGGCAACAACTACGAGTTCACCCAGCCGATTCAAATGCGTTTCAACGAACTGATATCCGGCGTGCGTAGTGACGTAGGTGTGAAGGTTTTCGGCGACGACCTCGACACACTCCTCCAGATTGCCAACCAGGTGCAATCGGTTGTGCAAGCGATCCCTGGAGCCGCAGACACGAAGACAGAGCAGGTTTCGGGGTTGCCCGTCATGACCATCAAGCTGGATAGGCCGGCGCTTGCACGCTACGGCCTGAGCGCCCAGGAAGTTCAGGCCATTGTCGAAATCGCGGTCGGCGGCAAAGATGTTGGTCTCGTGTTCGAAGGCGACCGCCGCTTTGACCTTGTCGTGCGGTTACCGGAAGACCTGCGGGTCGACCTGGACGCCATCCGCTCATTACCTATTCCATTGCCTGCAGCTGCTGAAAGCCAGCCTATGGCGGTTAAAACGGTTTTGGGCAACTCTCCCCTCCTGCGCATGCGCTACATTCCACTGTCTGCGGTAGCGAGCATTGAGGTCGCACCCGGTCCGAACCAGATCAGCCGTGAAGACGGCAAGCGGCGGGTGGTGGTGACCGCCAACGTTCGCGACCGCGATCTCGGCTCGTTCGTCTCGGAAGCTCAGCGCGCGGTCGCCGAGAAGGTCAAGCTGCCGCCGGGTTATTGGATCGGCTGGGGCGGCCAGTTTGAACAGCTGGTGTCCGCCACCAAGCGACTGACCCTGGTCGTGCCGATCGCGCTCATGTTGATTTTCATGCTCTTGTTCATGAGCCTGGGTTCGGCCGCTAACGCCGCGTTAGTTTTCAGCGGCGTGCCACTCGCGCTTACTGGTGGCGTGCTGGCTCTTGTACTCAGGGGGATTCCCCTCTCGATCAGCGCCGGTATTGGCTTTATCGCCCTATCAGGCGTCGCGGTTCTTAACGGGCTAGTCATCATAGCGTTCATTGAGCGCTTGCGGGAGCAGGGCAAGCCCTTGCTCGAGGCTGTCACAGAGGGTGCGCTCACGCGTCTTCGTCCTGTGCTGATGACCGCCATGGTGGCATCTCTTGGATTCGTTCCGATGGCCATTGCCACCGGCGCGGGCGCAGAAGTGCAACGGCCACTCGCTACCGTGGTGATCGGCGGCATTATTTCGTCGACCATTCTGACGCTGCTGGTTCTCCCGGCGCTCTACGTCTTGTTCAGGCGCGAAACCGCTCCTGCCGCAACGACGCCTTCCACTCAAACCAAACAACAAGGAGCAACACCATGAAGTTCATTTTGGCAATAGCGCTTTCGCTTTCACTGGTAGGCAGCGCGATTGCGCAACACAAGCACGGCACCCACAAAGGGCCTAACGGCGGCCCTGTGGAAGATGTAGCTGGCGTGCATGCCGAGTTCGTAACGGTTGGAACGACCGTAACGTTCAACATCCTGGACGAAAACAACAAGCCGCTCAGCGCCAAGGGGATTACCGGCTCCGTTCTCATTGTAAGTGGCAGCGAAAGGGAAACGGTAAAGCTGTCGCAAGCTGGCGATAACGCCCTCAAGGGCGACGCGAAGAAGGCCGTTGCACCCAAGTCCAGTGTGACGCTCATGCTCAAAACGCCGGCCGGCAAGTCAGGACAGGCGCGCTTCACCGCGGAGAAGTGAGCAGAAGGCGGGCGCCGATGGTCCATCTGCTGATCATCTGCCTCCTGGCCGGCCTCGCCGGCCGGCCCGCCAACGCGGAACGACCGCCGGGCGAGCACCTGGGAAACGCGGTCGAGAGCGCCGCGAATGGAATAACCCAGCCGGAATTGCAGGAGCTGGTGTCTATCGTGTTCCAGGAAGGACACCCAGTCGATTTCGGTTTCCTCTGCGCCGCGTTGAGCATCCAGGAGATGTTCGATGATTGCGTCTTTCGCCAAGTGTCCGTGCGACTACCTTCTGGCAAAAACGACGTGCTTTCGTTCAACGTGCCTGACAAGGGCGTCGACGGTATCGAGTTCGTGATCGTTAGCCATACGGCCCATGACGTGAACGAAATCTTCGTGTTGTCGATGGGCGCGGCGCTACGTAGGGCATTCGTGGCGGGAACCGACGGAAAGTTCGCAGAGACCGACGTGCACGAAGCCGAAGTCAGCTTCAAGATCGACATGGCTTACTGGGCGAGGAACCTCGGGCAAGTTTACGATGACCTCGGACTAAAGAAGCCATCCCATAGGCGATGACCAAATGAAAATACCGAAGAGCACTATCGTCCAACTTTGCTTCTCAGCGCGGGAATTGTGATGGCCGCCGTACAAGTCGCCGCCCAAAACAAAGTACCGGTGAAGATAGTCGGCATCGGCGCGACAAGCTGCGCGCACTTTACAACCGAGATAGCGTCAGATCCCGATGCGGAAAAGAACTACCTTGCGTGGATGCAGGGGTATATGAGCGGAATCATGGTTGGTCGACCTGTCGGTGTGGACGATGGCATCGATTTGACACCTCACACTTTCCCTCTAGGCGCCCAAGCCGAGTTCATGCGGGCGTTCTGTGCGAAGCAGCCCAAAAGTGACTTCGCAGACGGTGTGGAGCGCCTATACGTAATGCTGAAGAGACTCAACGGGACGTGACGCAAATGTTAAAGCGAAGCGGCTGATCGGTGAGCGCCCTTTCGAGCTATGGCTCGACGCGAGATTCGTAATGGAAAATAGCCGAGACATTCCGAACGTAATCCTCATTTGGATGTTCCGCGTATTCGCAGCGTCTATAGCATTAGCAATCATACTGAAGATTGCCGGGGCGATTTGAAATAGTACCACTCCTGGCGGACTAGCTGCGGCGCGCTGCAATAAGAACCGGTCGTTTGCGGACCCCGGAGATATTTGTTCGCGGCCGCCGTTATCACCAGAGTTACCGCCTAGGATGCGAAGCATCATGATTAGGAAACTGAGATTGGAAATTACGCTGGTTTTGCCTAACGTGACCTCCACTGCAGACGCATGCGTCGAGGCTGATCAGCCAAGTCTCAAAACGGGAGGGCGTTGAATCCGCCCACATCCGAATGTCGGGGCAAGGCGCGCGCTCAGCTTTGCATACACTACGACCCTCGTGTCTTACCGCTGCCCCGCATCCGAGAATTCGTGCAATCTGTCGGCGCTCGCATTTCAGAGCAATTCGGGCATGTGAACTGGCAGGCCGACGTCCCCGATCAACGCCGCGCTGACACCATCGCGGAACACCCGCGGGTTCTCTGGATGGTGATAAAATCATGTGCTTGCGGTCACAGGCCGCAAAAATCGAAGGTTGTTTTGTTCTGTTTCCAAAAGCGGCTGACTGGCTCGACCCATATTTAAAGGAGTTGATTTCCTTTCCAAATTCCAAGCACGATGACCAAGTTGACTCGACTGTTTTTGCTCTTGCCGTCTATCTTCACGAGCTGCTTTCGTTTCCAAATGCCAAGTATGACGACCATGTCGATTCCCCCGTTTTTGCGCTGGCATGGATAGGAACTTAGTCACTAGGACTTAACCCGCCCATGCGCGGATGGCTCACCGCGTTCATGTCCGCGATCTTGGTGGTCACCGGGATCGTTCATGGTGCCCATGCGCACAGCCCGTTGCTTCGCGGTTATTGTAGCCTCATCGACGACCGACGATTCGTCCGTTGAAACCACTCATTGCCAGTTCTGCTGAGCGACTTCTGTACCCGCTGTCGCGTGACGCTTGCTAAAGACTCCCCAGCGGCGCGCCTCGTGGGCGATGCACATCACTTACATACCGATGGCATGCGGCTTCGTCTATCTGGCTGTCGTGCTCGACTGGTACAGCCGTCCGAAGCGTCTTCTGGATCTCCGGTGCCGCTCGGCGCAATCCGGTCCTATCGTTCTTCCACTTCTAGAGTCGCGTCCTGGCTCAGGCCGGAAAAGGCAATCTGCCTTCCCCGATCCTCGATCAGCTCTCTCCTAGTGAGCGAGCCCCCAATTCCGACGGCGCACGGTCGAACGCCGCCCGGATGCTCGCCTTTTCCGCGGCGTCGAACAGTTCGGCATAGATCGTGCGCCACGCATCGTCGACGAAGCGGTAGAGCTTCGTGCCGGTGGTCGGCATCAGCCACTGCCTCTCGCGCGCGGCGTCAACCGGCAGGCGCGAGGCGACTTGCCGGTCGGACTGACGCCAGTCACCGCCCGAGATGACCGCGACATCGGCTACAGCCAGCAGACGACAAAGCGTTGCCGCCCCCTCGGCCGTCAAGGCCGCTTTCTTTCCGCAAGCGTCCAGCATTTCATGCCGCAGTACCTTCGCCGTCGCGGTTGCGGAGGTCATTATGGAGAGCCGTCGCCGCTATCGCCGCGTGGCCCATCGCGACACTGATCTGATCGAGCGACATGACGATATCGCCGGCCGCGTAGACGCCGGCGACGCTGGTACGCTGCTTGGCATCGACGACGATGCAGCGATCGTCGCTCAGCTCGAGGCCGAGCTGCCGCGCGAGCTCGTTGTTGCTGTCCGACCCGAGCGCAGGATAGATCGTGTCGAAGTGCAACTCGCTGTTGTCGGTCAGGTGGAGCGAGACCAGATCGCTCGAAAAGTCCATCCGGGCCAGGGGGCTCGGTGCAACCGCTATCCCGGCCGTTGCGAGTGCCGCGCGATCGTCGGCATCAAGGTCGATCGCCTCTTGCGCGACAAGCGTGATCCGGTCCGAGAACGTGCGCAGGAACAGCGCCTCGGCAACGCCGTGCGTATTCGCGCCGATCACCCCGATCGCCTGCCCGGTCGCCTCGTGAGCATCGCAGATCGGGCAATAGCGCAGCATTCCCCGCTGAAGGGCGTCCCGATGCGTGTCCGCATCGAGCGCAGGACGGCGATTCTCGACACCAGTTGCGATCAGAATGGTGCGCGCCCAGATCGTCACGGCGGACCCTCGCGCTTCAAGTGAATCGGCGTTGCCTCTGACCGTTTCGATGCGGTCCGTCAGGATCGTGGCGCCGTATCGTTCCGCCTGTTCGCGCATCCGCCGCAGTAGCTCGTCGCCCGCGATCCCGTCCGGAAATCCGGCGTGATTATGGGAGAGTGGTATCCATTTTGCGCGGCTGTGCCCGTCGTCGACCACGACGACGCGGCGGTGATAGCGGGCAAGATAGATCGCGGCCGTCAGGCCCGCCGGTCCGCCGCCGACGATCAATGCGTCGTAGCGATCCGCCGTCATGACGCTTGTGTTGCCGGATCGCGGTAGGCGAGTAGGCGAAGGGCGTTGAAGACGACCAGCAGCGTCGAGCCTTCGTGCATCGCCACCGCAGGACCGATGCCGAGGCCAAGGGTCGTCGCGGGCACCAGGAACGCCACAACGCCGAGGCTGACAAACACATTCTGCCGGATGATGCCGCGGGTGTGGCGGCTCAAGCCCACCGCGAACGGCAGATGCGCGAGATCGTCGGCCATTAGCGCGACGTCTGCGGTCTCCAGTGCAACGTCCGATCCGGCTGCGCCCATTGCGATGCCGACCGTCCGCCGACGCCATCGCCGGCGCGTCGTTGACGCCATCGCCGACCATCGCGACCTTATCCTCGCCGGCGAGCTTCTTGATCGAGGCGACCTTGTCCTCCGGCATCAGATCGCCCCATGCCTCGTCGAGCCCGACCTCCTTGGCGATGGCGTCGGCAACCTTCTGATGATCGCCCGAGATCATGATCATACGGGTGATGCCCATGTCGCGGAGACGCTTGAGCGCAACCTTGGCCGCCTCGCGCGGCGTGTCCATCAGGCCGATCGCGCCGATGTCCCGGTCGCCCTTGCGCACAACCATCGTCGTACGGCCACCCTCCCGCAGGGTAGCTATGGCATCGGTCGCCGCGGCGTTCAGCGTAGGGATACCCTCCACGCCGAACATCTCGGCCTTGCCGATCCACACGGTCTCGCCATCGAAGGTCGCGGTGACGCCACGTCCGGTCAGGCTCTTGAGATCGGTCGCGCTCGGCAGCTCCCGACCGCCCAGGCGCTCGCGCCCATCCTTGACGATCGCCTGTGCCAGCGGGTGATCGCTCAAAGCTTCGACCGCGACGGCGAGAGTCAACAGATCCTCCTCGCTTGCGCCGTTGACGGGCACGACATCGGTGATGCGCGGTCGACCTTCGGTCAGCGTGCCGGTCTTGTCGAACGCGATCGCCTTCAGCGAGCCGAGGTTTTCAAGCGGCGCACCGCCCTTCACCAGCACCCCGCCGCGAGCGGCCCGCGCGACCCCCGACAGGACCGCGCTGGGGGTGGCAATCGCCAGCGCGCACGGGCTGGCGGCGACCAGCACCGCCATCGCGCGATAGAAACTGTCGCGGAACGGCTCGTCGACCACCACCCAGGCGAAGAGGAGGATGAACGAGAGGGCCAGCACCGCGGGCACGAAGACGCGCTCAAATCGATCGGTGAAGCGCTGCGTGGGCGACTTCTGCGTCTCGGCCTCGCTCACCATCTTCACGACCTTGGCGAGCGCGGTTTCGTTGGAACGCCGCGTCACCTCGATCTCGATCGCGCCACCGCCATTGATCGTGCCGGCGAAGACCCGCGACGTGGCCTGGACCGCATCGGGCTTCGCGCGCGCCGCCCCAACATCGGCGACCGGTTCCTTGTCGACGGGGATGCTCTCGCCGGTGACGGGGGCCTGGTTGATCGCGCTCGACCCGTTGATGACAAAGCCATCTGCGGGCAGGCGTTCGTTGGGGCGGATGATCGCGACATCGCCGACCACCAGCTCCTCGACGGGAATCTCCGTGGTCTGGCCGTCACGGCGTACCGTCGCTTTGTCGGGCGCGAGTTCGGCCAGCGCTTCGATCGCGCGCTTGGCGCGTCCCATCGCATAATGCTCGAGCGCATGGCCGAGGCTGAACAGGAACAGCAGCAGCGCACCTTCCGCCCAGGCGCCCAGCGCCGCGGCGCCGGCGGCCGCGACGAGCATCAGCGTGTCGATCTCGAACTTCCTGAGCTTCAGATTGTCGATCGCCTCGCGCAGCGTGAAGAAGCCGCCGAAAACATAGGC
>Ga0209906_100302_pt1 | contig 30070 bp, 25 predicted proteins | sample FECB24metaG_FD_188303 | JGI IMG/M metagenome (GOLD analysis project Ga0209906, IMG submission 188303) | Cyanobacterial communities from the Joint Genome Institute, California, USA from Joint Genome Institute, California, USA - FECB-24 metaG... ... | reverse complement strand
CGATTTTATGGTGTCGGTGAGCATAACTTTAGCTATTCCAACTCTAGAGATTGAGAGCAGCCACGGGTAGATGCGTGACAGCTTAATCTTCTAGAATGGCTGGTACTTTATTTTTCCGCAAGCCCCTAACCCTGTTCTGTCACTCTCCGAAAACATTTGCCATTTCTGAATTCTAGAGCTTTTGTATAGCAAGCGATTGCGCGATTCTTTTCTAATAATAAATACAAGACCAATTTTTTTCTAATAGTATAGCTTGTATTGATTGCCTCATGAGGCTTCTAGCGATTACCCTCCCGGAGAGTGACAAAAGAGGGCTAATTAGGAATTGGTAATTAGCAGTTAGCAATCCTAAGTTTGTTTATTTATACCCTTGTACCTAATTAGTAGCTAAAGTTAGGTGAACCTTTATTAGGGCTGATAATTTTCTGCTTTGATGAAAATAAATTTTCATTTAGAGTAAGACAAAGATACCTGCTGTTTACTACAAAGAAAAGCTAGTTGAAACTTCTGGCTCATAGTTATGGGAAACCAACTTTGATGCTTGAGAGTCTGGTTTCAAAATGGGTAACAGCAACAGACCATATCAGCCTGATCACCTATGCTAAAAGTTATGCACACGGCCACCAACTCAGCCACTCCAAATTCTCCGTGGGAGGATTTAATCAACCTTCCAGCCCCAGATGCAGTTCAATGGGACAATATCAAAACCCAGTTAGACTTGGTGCTGTTGGCGCTAGAAACTTTAACTGGCATTGGTTCTGAAGCAATGCTCTCGGCAGCAACTAATCTGAATTTAGAGTCAAGAGTGCCGGACCGCGTAGCTTTATGGCGGCTGCGCCAGTCGAACCCCTTACGCAAAGGTCAAGGAGGACGAAAAAAGCTAGATGTAGAAGAAGCGCGATCGCTTGTTCTGATCACTTGCTACCTAGCCAAGGAGCACCAGGAATTAATTCGCCGTGCTGTTGGTTTATTGGAACAAATGGCGGAAAACAAACGGGAACCTCATCAGGCTGCTTTACTTGGAGATTACATAGATGCTTTTTGCAACACCTACCAAGAGCGGATGGAAGAGGATGACCAAATCTCGACGGATTTACTAACCAATCTGGCACTAAAACTGCTTGTAGATTTACTTTTTTATAGTGCCCCTGGTGGACACCGCCGTCTCTGGCTAGCACTTATAGACCGTTCCATAAAATTTTAGATTTAAGATTTGAGATTTCTCATCCAAAATCCGTTTTGAAAAGTTTGCTAGGTCGGGAAACCAAAGTTAGTTCGCATATCTGAGGGTCGTAAACCTCTGCTCAAAATTATTTGAGCAAGCGACTATCTCAACTTTTTGCAAAATCTGTTTTGAAAGTTTGCTACACAGAAACCCTCCGACGCTCGGTCGCCTTAGACGTACCCCTAGGTTGAAGCAAGCTACGCACAGCGAGCCGCAGGCAAGATTCGCTAACGCTATGGCAACTTTTGTCTCCGACACGCTACGCGATCGCAAAATCCCAAATAATATAGACCTGTAGTTCCTGCCATGCCTCTATCAAATTCCGTCATTCGTCGCTACACGCCCCCCACTTGTACGCTAGAAGTCTTAGCGCAAAGCTCACCTTTGTCCCGTTGGGCGGGGAAAACTGTCCTCAAGCAGCTCAGCTTTGAGCTACGTTTTGACGATCCACGATTGCCAGAAGAGCGCAGAGTTCCTATTCGAGGCGATCGCGACCAACTCGAAGCTTTGTGTGATGCCGTAACAAGCTACGTACAGCAATTTCTCCAACAGTCTCCAGAAAGTTTTTGGGTTACCTTCTCAGGTTCCCAAGAATCAAGCAAAGTACTTGATGAACCAGAAGAATTAAAAGATTTACAATCTTCTTCGCTGTCTGCTAAGACATTAAAGTCTTTGACCCCCCAGATACCAGGAGCAAGGATACATTTAGAACCGAGTAGCTATTTGACTCACAACCTGTTTCTTGGTTCCCTTGCCAACCAGGCATCTGGCCCTGTAATTCAACTAAGTCTGCTGCAACTCTTTGATTTGGCAAGTGCCCTAGATGAATACTCTGCTGATGTCATGGTGTTACCAACTCCCAACACCAGCAGTTCAACGAGTTTCAGTTTGCCTACTTGGGCACCTATTGCCGCAATATTAGTATTAGCTGTGGGTTTAACACCAGTCACCTGGCAATATGCTAACAATATCCGGCAAAAGCAACAGCCGACAGCTAAAACCGTAGCTCCAACAGAAGCAAATATTGCCTTAGAAACCTCACCTTCACTAAACTTTCCCACACCTCAACCCGGACTTACCCCCCCAGATAATTTACAAACATCGTTGCCACTTTTAGCTTCTACTCCTGGGCTTCCTATTTCCAGTTTGCCCCCTAAACCCTTAACATCCCCCAATTCCAGCTTCTCTACCAAGTCTCAAATATCACCAAATTCCAGTCTTTCTGCGACTTCTCAAACATCTCCTAATTCCAGTTTCTCTACAGCACCTCTACTAACTCCAAAAGATCCACTGACTCTACCTCAGACAAAAACTACAACCCTTCCCCCCAATCTCAGGAACGCAGCACCTAGCAAAATCCCTGGCCAAGAAATTGCCATTCAACCAAATCCTGGACAGAACCCCACAGGATCAATTCCCCAACCTGGAATTGCTCTTTCTCAGAGGCAGAGTTTGCCATCCAACCTACAAAATGGGGATTCTTTAAGGAAAGTTTCCCCCGCTGAAAAATCTACCCCGGAACTTCCTTCTCCAACCACTTCTTCTAGAGCATCTGAGAATAATCCATTTATCGATAGATTAGGGGACGGACGCACAACCCCCACATCTCCTGAGGTGGCAACTAATAGTACGTTATTTGATACACCTCAGATAACAGAAGCTAGAGAATATATTGCAAAACGTTGGCAGCCACCTGCCAGATTAAGACAAACATTAGAATACAGTTTATTACTAGGTGCTGACGGTAAAATTGAACGAATTTTTCCCCTTAACAAGGCAGCAAGAGAATTTGTTGACAGCGCTGGGATGCCTGACATTGGAAAACCCTTTGTTTCCGCCATTAAATCTGGACCAAATCTGAGGATTCGAGTTGTTCTCAGTCCTGATGGCAAGGTAAAAATATTTCCAGAGTCTTAATAATTGAACTAAGCTACTTGATGCCATTTGCAAAACTGGTACATAGTTTGTACCAGTTTTTATTTGTTCAAATGCTCTTGAACTAGCCTTTTTTAGTCCAGTTACTAAACTGGTAATAGTACTGTTGTTAGAGATTGTACTAATAAATACAATTACAGTTAAATTCTTTAAATAAGAAGTAAGCAATATGCAAACAATTGGCCCTCAAAAAGATAGTGCAGGTTGGGTTATTCAAACTTGGGCAGCTTTTGTAATTTCTATTTCTATGACTAGCTTTGGTATTGTGAACTTACCTGTAAATGGCTGGGTCAAAGGCTTTATGGGTATGGGTTTAGCTTTCTCTGTCGGTTCAACTTTTACTTTGGCAAAAACTACTAGAGACTTGCACGAGACTAAAAGATTAACTGCTAGGCTCGACGAGGCGAAAGTAGAGAAATTACTTTCACAACACGATCCTCTAAATTTAAAATGAAGGCAGTTAGGCTCTACGGATAATTAAAATTACCAAAACTCTAATGATCGGAAGTATCCACACCCGGCGGTAAGTTGCTACTTCGACTTTTCTCAAAATTCAAAATTATCTCCGCATTAACAGTTACTGATAACAAAAAATAAAAGGACTGGTAGAGCCAGTCCTTGTATTATATTTATTTAATCTTTTTATGTTAATAGCGCGACTTTTTGCTCTTTAACTTTTGTTTTCTACGCCGCCGTTCGCTAGCAGCAACTGCATGTTCCACCGGATAACCCACCACAGGAATTACCTGGAATTTGCGCTCTTCCTCTAACTTTTTCAAATCAGTGTAATCAACCCAGTGAATGCAATCAACCGGACAAGTGTCAATTGCTTCTTGGATAATTTCCTCTGCATCCCCATCTTGGCGAACCACCCGCGATCGCCCATAATCTGGTTCAATGTAAAAAGTGTTTCGCGCAACATGAGCGCAGTGCTTACAACCAATACAGGTGATTTCGTCAACATAAACACCTTTTTGGCGCAGCACACCGCCCAATTCAGGTTCAAAACCAGAACGTTGTGAGGCATCCCTTAAAAAACCGCCTAATTCTGGTTCCAAACCGGAACGGTTGTCTTCTTGTTCTTCTAGCGACGGCAGAAAATCAGCCATTACGCACTCCAGCGCTGTACTACCAGGCGAATCGAACCATCTTCATTTTTTTGCTGTTCGGCGACTTGAAAACCAACACGAGTAGTTTCTTTGACAACTGTTTGGTAAGCATAGCGCTGGCTTACCTGGCGCAAGAAACCATCTACAGATAAGTTTTGCTGCCAATATTGCAAGTCAGCTACCAATTCATATTCTTTGCCATTCCATCTAAAGCCGATGTCATAGCCATTTTCCTGCTCAATACTAACTTCAGCAGGATGGGTTTGACCGCGATAGCCACGTACCTCTCGTGGGCCTGGTTTCCAGTCTATGCCCAATTCAGTTAGAGCATCTTTCAAAGAATCAAGGTTACGGATTTGAGTCTTAATTTGGCTAAAGTGTGACATGGTTGGTGATTGTAAATTAATGACAATAAACTACTGTGAAAGCTTACCAATCGCTGTAAGTGGTTTGCGTATTCGCCATACTAGATTGCTGCACTTGAGCGGCGAAGTATTCTGAGGTTGGCTCATGACTAAGTACTTGCCCCAGCTGTGCCTCTATTGCTGCTGTAACCTCAGCGCAAGAAGCACCCACAATGCCAGTGACTTTCTCTTGTACCCGACCATCTGGATAAATTATGAACTCTAATGTCTCCATGCTCTTAGCAAACCACTATAGTACGCTTGAACTGTACTGCTCTAGCAAAAGGCTAAAATTAATAGCCTGTTGGAACTGTCCTACTTAGATACAAACTTGCCATTTGTTAACTAATGTTCCATCTCTCAAAATATATATCTCATAATCTTTACAAAAATTATTAATTTTATGAGCGTACACTTCAGTTACTAGTTAGTTTCTCTTAACCTCATTGATTAGTCAAGTTCATAATTGGGTTTGCGAAGTGAACGGCAAAAGTCCTAAAAACAAGCATTAACGGTAGTATAGCCAACCAAGTAAGTTACAAAAATATAAAATTTATTGAAAATCTTTATCATTATCGTTAGGTTGAACCTATTCTCTCAGGGTATTCCAGGTAGGTTGGATACAGTATAGTGTAAGCCTAGAGCAAGATGGTGGGGTATGCGTAGGCGTAGCCCAACTTAGGCATCGCAAGTTTACATATACCTCTTAAGTGTGGGGAAATCTCTTGAGCGATCGCTCTAACGATATTAAGGACTTTCGTCCACTGCACTGATTTGTTTGCTTACTTACCCCAATTATCCGGTGAAACTAGCGAAGCGATCGCTATAGCGTCACCTACCTTAATAAAATCTGATGCCGTGACTTTAACCAAGAGTTATGGGGATTTTGATTGTGAACTCCGTTCCTTGTCCTGGATCAGATATACAACTTAGCTGCCCTTTGTGTTTTTCTACAATAATTTGATGGGCGATCGCTAATCCTAATCCAGTTCCCTTGCCTACAGCTTTGGTTGTAAATGTAGCATTAAAAATGCGTTGTTTTACATCTTTAGACATTCCTGCTCCATTATCTTGAATATGAATGCTAATCGTATTATCTGAATTTAGTTCTGTAAAGATTATTATTTGATAATTTTGTTGATTATTTTCTTTGATATCAGATTCTTTTTGTAATTCTTCTAACGCATCAATCGCATTGGCTAAAAGATTCATAAACACCTGATTGAGTTGACCAGGATAGCACTTTACTAGCGGTAGCTCATGATAGTTTTTGAGAATTTCAATTTCTCGCCGTTGTTCATTCGCTTTCAGCCGATGGCGCAGGATTAGGAGTGTACTGTCGATACCTTCATGAATATTAAACGATTGAGTGTACTCATAATCTGCACGCGCAAATGTACGTAAGCTGGTGCTGATGTTGCAAATCCGATCAACGCCATCTTTCATGGAAAATAGTAGTTTCAACAGATCTTCACGAAGAAACTCAAGGTCGATCGCCTCAGCTTCTGCTTGTAGTGATGTACTAGGATTAGGTAATTCCTGTTGATATAAGTCGATTAACCGGAATAAATCATTGACATAATCCACAGCAGGAGCAATATTTCCGGCAATAAAACCGACAGGATTATTAATTTCATGAGCAACCCCAGCCAGCAAATTTCCCAGAGCAGACATTTTTTCACTCTGCACTAGTTGAGCAGTTTGCTCTGCCACTCGTTGTTCTAGAGTTTCATTAAGCTGCCGCAGTTCTACCGCTTGTCGCCGCAGTTGCAGATGGATTTGCACTCGCGCCAACACTTCTTCTTGCTGAAAAGGTTTGGTGGTGTAGTCTACTGCACCCAGGCTCAGCCCCTTGACTTTATCCTGGTTGTCCGAGAGCGCCGTCATAAAAATCACAGGAATATCTTGAGTGCGAGGATTAGCTTTGAGTCGTTGGCAGGTGTCAAAGCCATTGATGCCCGGCATCATCACATCCAGCAAAATTAAGTCGGGTTCCGTCTCGTTCAGAATTTCTAATGCGTCTTCACCACTTTCGGCAATCAATATGCGAAAACCTGCTGTTTCCAGCACTTCAAACAGCACCTTCACGTTGGTAGGAGTATCATCCACGATTAGAATGAGCGGTTGTGAAGTATCCATGGTGTTTGCTCTATTTACCTTGATTAATTAGCGTCAATGTAGGGTTTGATCAATTTAAGAATCGCTTTATTATTGAGTGCTTCTGCTAGTTGCAAAACTGATTGCACAAACTGCTGATACTGTGCATCAAGCTGCTGGAGGCGTAGTGCTTCTTTTTTAATTCCACGAATATCACCAATGCGAGCGGCGCTGTAGAGCGATCGCAATTCTGCAACGGGTGGAATTACTAACGAGGTGTCGATGGCATCAGAAGCAGAATCAGGAACAGGGGTGCTTCCTGTTTCATACTGCCAAGTCAGGTGAAGTTGTTGCTGAAGCTGATTAAATAATTCTTCTGATTGGACAGGTTTTGGCAAGAAATCATTTGCGCCTGCGTCGTAACTTTGCTGGCGATCAAAGTTGAATACACTGGCAGATGACACAATCACAGGCACAGTTTGTCCTTCTGCTTGATTGCGTAACTGTTTAAGCATCTCTATGCCATCCATTATCGGCATTGCGATGTCAGTGATAATCAAGTCAAGTTGATGTGCTTGATATTTAGTGAGAGCATCCTGACCATTTTCGGCTTCGATCAATTCAAAGCCTAACGGTTCGAGTAAGTTGATGATGACAGAGCGGTTTTCCCAGCGATCGTCCACTACAAGAATTTTCTGTTTCTTGCCTGCGTAACCCACAATGTGATTCGCAGACTTGGTAGTATCTAGTTCAATCCATCCAGTTGCCTCAAGCAAATCGACTTCAAACCAAAACGTACTTCCTTCGCCAATTTTGCTTTCTACCTGCAATTGGCTACTCATCATTTGCACAATTTGCTGACTGATAGCGAGTCCTAAACCAGTTCCTTCTGTCATGCGTTGGCGATCGCCAACTTGTTCAAAAGGAAGGAAGATTTTTTCTAACTGTTCTGGAGTCATGCCAACACCCGTATCTTCAATTTGAAAACGGATACGGTGAATCGGTGGATGGGTAGATGGATAAATGGGTGATGAGTCGTTCACATCAGGGGAGTGAATGACGACTCCTACTTTCAAGCAGACACTCCCTTTATCTGTGAACTTAATTGCATTGCCCAGCAAATTAATTAAAACTTGGCGTAGCCGTTTCTCATCGGCAATCAGCGCCAGCGGCAGCTGATTACGTGTCTCAAAGGTAAAAGCAATATCTTTTTGTTCGGCGCGGATGCGGCAAATTTCAACTATACCGTTGAGGAAAGTTTCAAAGTGAAAATCTTTGGGTAAGAGTTCGAGTTTGCGAGCTTCAATTTTGGAGAGATCCAAAATATCGTTAATCAGTGTCAGCAGGTGGGAACTGCACTGGTAAATAATACTAACGCCGTCTTTTTGCTTGGGAGTTGCAGTTTTGTCGCGGAGCAAGATTTGAGCATAGCCGAGAATGCCATTGAGTGGTGTACGCAGTTCATGACTCATGTTTGCCAAAAATTCGCTCTTGGCATAGTTAGCAGAGTCGGCTACTAATTTAGCTTCCTGTAGTTCAGTCGTTCGTTCCGCAACACGTTGCTCAAGAGTCGTGAAAGATTCTTGGAGTTGCTTGGCCATGTGATTAAATGACCTTGCCAAATTACCTAACTCTTGAATCCCTTTGACTTCGACTTGCTGATCGAGTTGTCCATCAGCGATCGCTTCACTAGCTATATTTAGCCGTTTAATTGGACGAGCAATCCAACGAGAAGTGTAAATTCCTAATATTGTGGCTAGTCCCAGCGCACCCAAGCACAGCAAAATAGTGATGTGTGTATTAGCGTTAATCTGCGCCATAAAATCAGATTCGGGCACTACTACTACAACTAACCAATCCAGTCCAATCTCATCTTTCCAAGGGGTAACTTGAATGAATTGGTGCTGGTTATTGAAGCTAGCTACTAGTTCTTGGTTTTTTTGAATTTGACTAAAGCCACCAAATTGATCCTTTAGATGTTTAGCGGTTGCTTGTATTAGAGTATCGGTGCTGTTGAGTGCATTAATCCGTTGTGCAACTCCTTTTACCACGATGAAAGGTTTTTCATCGCTAGAACTTGCAATGATTTGTCCATCCCGTTCTACGATAAAGATTTTTCCAGATGGACTCACCTTTAAATGCTGAAGAAAATCGCTGATATTAGACAGCAGTAGGTCAACTCCTAAAACCCCAATTATTTGTTTGTTCTTGTCATACACTGGACGGGCAGCACTAACAGAGACAAATTCTGGTGTGTCGTCCCAGTTATAAACTTTGCTCCAAACGGGTTTCCCTGCCTGAACTGCTCTTAAGTACCAATCCTCTTTTAGAGGTTTGTATTCGTAGCTTGTCAGCATTTTGATGCGGTTTCCTTGATGGTCTGTTTGATAGGTATTATTTTTACCTTGGGTTCTTGGAGACTGTTCATCGATTGTTACTCCTTGGTCTTTGAGCCAACGCCCAGCACCAACATACTCGCCCGTCCTCAAGGCATAAAAAATATAGCTGACCTCATAGATCTGCATCTGTTGCCAAAAATAGTGCCCTGTATTTTCCAAGTCTTGTAGGTTTATCAGCCCTCTTTCTACAGCATCAGCATTCATTTGATTGAGTTGCTGAGGGACTGCTAAGTAGGTATCCAAGTGCTGGTCTACCCGACCCCCTACTTCGCTCATTAACTGATTAACCAGATTGTTGACTGTCCTATGGCCATTTCGCAGTGATAAATATCCCGTTAGTCCAACAGCAACAAAAATCTGTAAGATAAATGGCACAACTAAAACTAGTTGCAAGGGAATTTTCTGATTCAAGCCATGAAAGTTGGCAGAGTGCCGACTCTGATGGAATTGCATAGGCTGAAGTCCTAACACAGAGACATATGTGGTAGCCTTAGCATTCCCAACCTCAGTAACAAAAGTTATATGAAAGTAGGATATGGCGTAAAGATGTTGAAGCGATCGCCTTGCAGACTCAAAACTATGCTCTTGCCAAAGTTGAGTAACCGCAGATATCCTCTCAATTTCTCAGACGACTTTTCTCACATCGTGTGAAATTAGATTGTTAGCTGCGATCGTCAGAATATAGATAAATATGAGTATATTTTGGGTTTTCTGCGTAAAATCTACCGCGAGGCGATCGCATTAGGGTTTATGTTTATATGCGATCGGTCTCAGTACTACCGCTTATACTGTCACTATTTCAGGTATTGAATCAGGAGATACTGGCTCAAAATGTAACACCATAATCTGCTCTGGACGTAAACCAACAGATTCGTAAGTGCGCCCATTGCGTAGGCGTAGCCCGCCGCAGGCATCACTAAATTCAACCTCAAATGCAGCACCACCAGCTAATAGTTCTACTACTGTGCCAACTTGACCACGGTACAGGTTATATTTAGGTAGATCAACTGTCAGTGCTACTACATCCAGCAACTTGACCTTATTTTTAGTCATCTTCTATCACTTCCAGATATTACAGAGGATCAGAACATTCAACCGAATCTTGAGCCAGCAGTCCACTGCACTGAAGTGTTAGCCTGCCAATAACTTACAAGACGTTTCATCACTTTGCTGAAGGCAAGGAACCACCGAAATCTCCGCCGTCCCAATCAGAGCCATCAAGCCAGCCATCATCCTCAGCATCCCACAACAACATATATGCAAGTAACAAGGTATTAATAAATCGCTCTACTGGAATTTTCCAATGTCTAGCCATCTTGTCTAGTTGCACTTTTGCTACCGGATTCGATGATGCAAAACATTGCAACACATCATCGTGGCTACAAGACCATCCAGCAATGAATTTATCAAAATAAGGTTCATATTTTTTTGTTGGATGAGGTTTCTTAAAGTTGGTGAAGCGAACGTCTCTAAAGAAGTCTATTTTTAGACCAGCAATAAGCCCATTAGAATCTTCACCATAAATATAATAATAAAGTGACGTACCTTGATCATTAAAACTGTGACTAGCACGAATGATTCTGGGAGGGACAAAATCACCTGCCTTGAAATCTGCGAGAACATCCTTTATTGCCATATAAACCGTGTTCATTACTCAAGTATTATTCTTAGGGTTCCCAAGCCAGAACAAAGAGTTAAAATATTACATGAACAAGATTTATAAAAAGGATACGGTTTGATTTATTTCCCTGAAAATAGCTGTAATTATGAATTTGGAGCGTTCATTAGAGGGTTCAGCTGATGCCATTACTGCATACCCAGCCAAGGAACCTGCCCCTGCTGTCGAAGCTGATGTAATTGCTGTAGCAACTGTAATAACTGATTCTGCTCCTTATGTAATAGCTTCCCAAGTTCCACCATCAACACCATTTAATTGATCTAAATAAGCTCTAAAAAATGTTTATGGTGTTGAATTCATAAATTTTTTTGTATCTTTAATTAGCTGTTGGTTAGACAAGACTTATTGAACATGTCCTGATAGACTTAAAACATTAAAAGCAAGTGTAGGTGGTACTGAAGTAAATTATAGATAAACTATTAAAACTAGAGTAAGCATTACCACATCAATAAAATTTTAAATGATTTAAACATAGAATAAATGGAAATAAAAATACATATTTCCATTGCTGATTCTAAGAAACATCTTAATTATTTATAAGCTGTAATATTACTCATATATTATGATTTAAATCAAAATTGCCAGCCAAAATGGCCTGCTAAAAAAAACTCTATTGCAGCGTAAAAAACCATAAAAATAAAGCATAATTAACCTTTATAGCCATCAGCCAAAACGATAAATGCTGAAAGCTGTTAACTCAACTCTACAAATTGACTATGAATACAGAACAAGCGAACAAAACAATCCGTGTGGGAGTACTAGGTTTTGGCGGATTAGGACAAGCAGCCGCAAAGCTACTTGCTGGCAAACGGGAAATGATTTTAGTTGCAGCAGCAGATCAAAAAGGCTACGCTTACGCCGCCGAAGGTTTAAATATTCAAGAATGCATTGCAACCTACCAGTCTCAAGGTTCGGTGGGTTATTTAGAGCCAGTTGGGACATTAACAAATCGTAGTATTCAAGATTTAATCGAAAGCGCTCATCCTGTGGATGGGTATTTCCTGGCTTTACCTAACCTACCTAACGACTTTATCCCTTCTGTTGCCAAAGAGTTTATCAAAGCTGGTTGGCGTGGGGTGCTAGTAGATGCGATTAAGCGCACTAGTGCTGTAGAACAACTACTAGCAATGAAAGAGGAACTGCAAGCAGCCGGAATTACCTACATGACAGGCTGTGGTGCTACACCTGGACTATTAACCGCCGCCGCAGCAATAGCCGCCCAAAGCTACGCCGAAATTCATAAAGTTGAAATTACCTTTGGCGTGGGAATTGCCAACTGGGAAGCTTATCGCGCTACAGTTCGGGAAGACATTGGCCACATGCCTGGTTACACAGTAGAAACTGCCAGAGCAATGACTGATGCAGAGGTAGAAGCACTACTAGAAAAAACTAATGGTGTTTTGACCTTAGAAAACATGGAACACGCCGATGATGTGATGTTAGAAGTGGCGGGAATTTGCGATCGCGATCGCGTTACTGTTGGTGGTGTAGTCGATACTCGTAATCCCAAAAAACCACTCAGCACTAACGTTAAGGTAACAGGGCGCACCTTTGAAGGTAAGATTTCTACCCACACGTTTACTCTCGGAGATGAAACCAGTATGGCAGCCAATGTCTGCGGCCCTGCCTTTGGTTATCTTAAGGCTGGTAGGCAATTGCACCAGCGCGGCATCTATGGAATATTTACTGCTGCCGAAATTATGCCCCAGTTTGTGAATTAAAAATTAAAAATTAAAAATGCAAGAGAAATTCTTCTTTTTGCATTTTTAATTTTTTATTGGGCTACGCTGGTGGAATTTCTGGAGATAAAGTGTCTATGAGATTATCCTCAATTAGCCATTGGGGTGTTTCAATGACAAATGGCAGTTCTGCTCCTACAAGACCCCGTTGGATGCGTTCTGATGTCTCAACAAAAACTACGAATAAAGGATATATAGTATTAGCTCCCTCGCTCAAAATGTGGCTGTGGCGGGGAGGCATCAGCCACTCATAATCTTTGTCTAGGAAAACTTGGGTTTGTCGCCAGCGTCCTAACAAGTCAGAAAAGTCTTCATGAGGACGATGAATAAAGACCAAAATTTCAGCACCAGTTTTGATTTTCCACTCTGGATCACACATCAAAATTGCCAGATCACAGGATAAGGAAGTTGCCTGTGGAACTGTCGTTATAGTGTTGCGGAGGCGAACAATTGGCAAGGGGATAGTGATAATACTTTCATCTGGACGGCGCAAACTGGGAATCATTTCCAAGTATGGTCGATGTTGTTTTAATAAGGCGATCGCAGCTAGATGATTGCTATATTCTGCCAAGCTCGCTTCATAGTGAGATTTTTGCACAGGCATAGTTTTATAAAGTATGAAGTATGAAATTTAAAGGATGAAGTATGAAACTTTACTATCTTCATCCTTTATTTGCTCATCACCTAGCCCAGCTTTTCAAATACCTTGAACATAGGCAGATACATCGCTAGCAAAATCGTGCCAACCATCCCCCCTAGAACTACAATCATAACTGGTTCTAAAATACTGGTCATTGCTTTCACTGCTTGCTCGACTTCATCTTCATAGAAATCAGCAACTTTCATCAACATTGCATCTAATTCTCCAGTTTCCTCCCCGATACTAATCATCTGAATTGCCATAGCAGGAAAAACGCTATCTTTTTGCAAAGCAATGCTAATCATGCCTCCTTGTTGAATCTCTATGCGGGCTGCATCTATAGCATTAGCAATTACTTGATTTCCTGATGTATCTCGGACAATTTCTAAGCAAGTTAAAATTGGTACACCTGAACGAGTCAAAGACCCAAAAGTTCGGCTAAAGCGGGCAACCGAAGATTTTTGAATTAAGTCACCAAATAACGGCATCTTGAGGGAAAGACGATCAATTGTTATGCGACCAATAGGAGTTTTACCGTATTGTGTATATGCAATTTTCAATCCTACAAGAATAGCGATAAGCACGAAAACCTTCGGACTTCTCAAAAATTGACTGGCATCCATCAGGAATTGCGTTAGAGGTGGTAATTCAGTTCCGATTTCTGTAAAAATCTTCGCAAAAATGGGAATGAGAAAAATGGTCATACCAAGAAAGATAGCAACTGCTATAAAACCCACAACCACTGGATAAGACAATGCTGATTTAATTTGGTTTTGTAAGCGGGCAACATCTTCTAACAACTTGGCTAAGCGATTCAATACTTCGTCCAGAACACCACCAACTTCGCCAGCTTGAATCATACTCACATATAATCCATCAAAGCAGTCAGGATGCTTCCGCATTGACTCTGAAAGATTTATTCCGCTTTGAACATCAGTGCTAATGTCCACAAGAGCTTGTTTCAGTTTAGGATTACTACACTGTTCAGAAAGTACCCCCAAACTTCTAACGATCGCAACTCCCGCATTCATCAAAACAGCAAACTGGCGGGAAAAAACTGCTTTGTCTTTAACAGAAACCTTAACCAAAGAATTCTGAAATTTTTTCAAATCAAAGCTTGCCTGAAAGCCTTGAAATTGTTTTATTTCTTGGACTACAAAACCTTGATCTCTGAGATTAGTACGGGCTTGCGTCAAGGATTCGGCAACAAATTTTTCTGTTCTGGATTTTCCTTGCGAGTCCCGAACACGGGCAACATAGGTTGGCATAGATTAATAAATTCAAAATAGTCAAAAGTCAAAAGTCAAAAGTCAAGAGTCAAGAGTCAGTATTTATTCCCCTTGTGCTCCTCTGCCCCTCTGCCCCCCTGCTCCCTGATCTTCCCCATCTTCTTTATCTCTCTAATTCCTTTAATGCGCTCTAGCAGCCCCACTAGCGCCAGGTTTGACACCTACCTGTGGTGTAGCAGTACCGATGAGACGTTGCATTTCATCTGGCTTAGAAGTCTTAGACATCGCTGCTTCAAAAGAGATAGTTCCTGCTTTGTATAAATCAGCTAAAACCTTCTCTAGCGTTTGCATTCCCAATTTGCCGCCAGTTTGGATAGCTGAGTAAATTTGAGATGTTTTGCCTTCTCGAATCAAGTTGGAAATAGCGGGGGTAACGATCAGAATTTCTTGAGCCATCACTCGACCATATTCACCAGGCTTGGGGTTTTTCTTTGAGACCAAGGTTTGGCTAAATACTGCTACTAGCGAGTTAGACAACTGCACTCGCACTTGAGTTTGTCTTTCATGGGGGAAAACGTCGATAATCCGGTCAACGGTTTGTGCAGCAGAACTGGTGTGTAGCGTACCAAATACCAAGTGTCCTGTTTCCGCAGCAGAAATTGCCAAAGAAATTGTTTCTAAATCGCGCATTTCTCCCACTAGAACAATATCTGGGTCTTCCCGCAAAGCTGCTTTCAAGGCGTTAGCAAAGCTTTTGGTATCTTCACCCAGCTGTCGTTGGTGAACTAAGCTTTTGATTGGTTCGTAGATAAATTCAATTGGGTCTTCCACCGTTAAAATATGCTCTGCCTTGGTGCGGTTAATCAAGTCGATCATTGCCGCTAGGGTAGTTGTCTTACCGGAACCTGTAGGGCCTGTTACCAGGATTAGTCCTCTGGGCTTATCTGACATTTCCCGTACAACATCTGGCAGACCTAATTTTTCAAAGTTAGGAATCTTAGAACTTAACGCCCGTAAGCAAGCAGCATAAGCACCACGCTCTTTATAGACATTGACCCGGAAGCGAGCCAAACCCTTAACGCCATACGAACAATCTAACTCCCAGGTTTGTTCCAAGGTTTTACGCTGGGTGTTGTTGAGCATACTAAAAATCAGCCTTTGACACTGATCAGCTGTCAATACCTCTTCACCAATAGGTGTGAGTTTGCCACTAATGCGGAAGTAGGGAGGCAAACCTGCGGATAAATGCATATCCGAGCCACCCATTTCAACCAACTGCTCCATCAGGTCTTCAATCATCATTTCCATAATTCTGCTTCCTTTTGATGTTTGTTTAGTCCATAGTCAACTCTTGACCCTTGACTCTTGACTTTTGACTAATCCTGAAAACGAGATGTCATACAGTAGGGACAATCTAGCCATTCCGGTTTTAATTCGGCACTGCAAGTCCGGCAAGTCAGACCAGTCTTACGTTTGGCTTTTAACTCTGCTTCCAAACCCGTATCAGTAAAGGTCACCCGATCCACTTCCTCCAGAGTGGTGGCACCTTGTTGCACTAAGTCCAAGCTGTAAGCCAGCAAGGTTTTCATACCCTCTTCTACTGCAACTTCCTTAATACGTTCCGTCGGTGCGTCTTCGTTAATTAAGGTTTGCAGGTTTTCGCTAACTCGCATGACTTCATAAACACCACAGCGCCCTTTATAGCCAACGCCATTACATGTTGGACAAAGCTGATTTTTGGCTTTGCCTTCAGCGATCGCTTCTAATGTCAAGCTGTTAGCTTTATAAAAGGTGACTCCCACATCTTGGGATGCTGATAGACCATAGCGAGCCAGTTCTTCGGTTGTAGGAGTATAAGGAATACGACAATCAGAACATACACGCCGCACCAGACGTTGAGCTAAAACGCCAATCAGGGAACTAGAAACCATGAAAGGCTCAATACCCATTTCTCCCAAACGAGCGATCGCGCCTGGGGCATCATTAGTATGTAAGGTAGTTAATACTAAGTGACCAGTTAAGGCAGCCTCAATAGCTGTTTTTGCTGTTTCCTTGTCCCGCGTTTCACCTACAAGTAGCACATCTGGGTCTTGCCGCAAGAAAGCCCGCAACGCGGTAGCAAAATCTAGCCCTTTTTCCCGAATCACCTGCACTTGAGTAATCCCTGGTAGGCTGTACTCGATTGGGTCTTCCACAGTACTGATATTAATTCCGGGGGAGTTCTTTTCTGATAGTGCCGAATACAGTGACGTTGTTTTACCAGAACCAGTTGGCCCAGTCACCAAAATTAGACCAAAGGGACGGCTTACCATCTCCTGGACAATCTGCAAAGTTTCAGGATCGGTAATTAACTTATTCAATCCGAGTTGGGTGGAGGAGTTATCCAGAATCCGTAAGACCACCTTTTCCCCGTAACGACTGGGTAAGGTGCTCACACGGAAGTCTACCTTACGTCCCTCAAACATCCGCCGGATGCGTCCATCTTGGGGTAAACGCCGTTCAGCAATGTCTAGATTGGAGATGATTTTAAACCGGGCTGTCACTGCCGGGATAATTTTTTTCGGTAGATTAGGGAATGCTTCACCCAATACCCCATCTTTCCGAAACCGAATGCGTAAGTTTTCTTCCTGAGGTTCGATGTGAATATCAGAAACCTTCTCATGCAAGGCTTTAGCCAGGATTCTGTTGACAAGGTTGATGACTGGGGCATCCTCTGCACCCTTCATTGCAGCCCCTAGATCAGCCTCCATATCATCAGGGGCATCTTCTAAATCGAGATTACCAAGATTTTCTAAATCCTGACTAATATCTGTAGAGTTTTCTCGTTCCAGATGCTTTTGCCGAACAGCCATTTCATCCAGATATTGGTTGATTAGCTGCTGGTAGTCCTCCTGTGTAATCACCATCCGCTGCAATGCCAAGCCTTGTGGGCGCAGGATGCGGTTCAGATCATCAGAAGCCTCTAGATTATCCGGAGCGACCATTGCCACTAAAACTGAGGGCGGGGTTTGGTCTTCATGTTTCGACAGTGGTACTAAACGATGGCGACGACAGATATCCACTGGGATGAGGGTTTCAATCAGGTTCCCCACCATTGTGTTGCCAACCTGGTTAACTTCCGGATCGAGGAATTCAACACCGTATAGTATTTTAAGTTCAAACAGCTGCTGTTTCTTGAATTGCCTGAGCAACTCAGGTGATAGTTGTTGCCCAGTGATTGACTCTAGTACTTCCGTCAGAGGTCTGCCAGACTTGCGGCTTTCAATTAGTGCCTGCCTCATCTGTTCGCTATTGACATAGCCAGATTGCACTAGCTTGTTGCCAAAGGGCGAAAACTCTGTTCTGGTAGTTAGAGCGGTACTGCGCCGTTGTGGTGACGAGTAAGTCATAAATGAGCAATGAGTAGGGGAAACTCTGTTTAAAGTATTCCCAGCCTGTGAGACAGAATTCTCATTGACACTGATTAAATTCAAATGAAAAGAGTCAGAGGACTCCACCCATAAAGGGACAGAATTTAAATATCGAACTAGAGCAAGCTTTCTGATTCCACCTATAAAGGACGGCTGCTCTGTATCAACTCCAAGAGCCGCCAGTCCTACACTCACCCGATTAGGGAGGCTCAAGAGCGTGGCTACCGCTACACCTAACAGGGTTTATTAGTGAGGAAATTTCTCACATCTGAGATTTGCGGGATAACACTAGTTAATATAAATTTTAAGTACTAGTTTGTTAAAAAACTGACTCATGACTAATAATCAGGGGTGAGTAAAACTAAGCGTCACTCTTCCAAAAGATTTACTCCTAGAGCTACTCAACTCGTTAGGGTTACCACTCTATAGGCGTCTACGCTAATGTGTTCACCATTTGTCACAATAAGAAGACGGTGACATCACTTCCAAGAAAATATCGGCAACAAAATCAGTCTTAATTGCAAGCCGTTAATGGCAACGGTTGTAATTTGTGCTAGTACACTGCCGTAAAAAGTATCTGGGAAGATTAGACAATGATGCACGAAAATAAACAGGTAAACTATACAAGCCAGCAATTGGGTGAACCAATAGAGGTAAAGCAAGTAATGAAGAGCGACTCCCCAGCCCAAAACAACTCTAACGAATCTGGCAGCGAGGTTACTGAGCAAGTGGCAGCCCAAACTAATATACCGGGAGACACAGCTACTCTCAATCAACCAAATGGCGTCGCTGCAACTGAGAAAACAGAAGTGGAAACGACAGAATTGGCTCAACAAATTGAGTCCCTTAAAGCACAACTAGAAGAGCGTAGTACTCAATATATGCGGATTGCCGCAGATTTTGAGAATTACCGCAAACGCACAAGCAAAGAGAAAGAAGACCTAGAAGTGTTGGTGAAGCGGAATACGATTACTGAATTGTTACCAGTGGTCGATAATTTTGAGCGGGCGCGATCGCACCTCAAACCGCAAAGCGATGGCGAAATGACAATTCACAAAAGTTACCAAGGCGTTTACAAACAATTAGTAGATAGCCTCAAACGCCTCGGTGTATCACCAATGCGTCCTGAAGGTCAAGAATTCGATCCCAACCTGCACGAAGCAGTAATGCGGGAACCTACGGATGAACATCCTGAAGGAACAGTGTTAGAAGAGTTAGTGCGCGGATATTTCTTGGGCGATCGCGTGCTGCGCCATGCCATGGTCAAAGTAGCTGCTCCAAAGGAAGATACACCTCCTACGGAGGAAAATCAGTCGAGTTCAGCCAACAGTTAAGCTGTAGTTGTTCGCCTCACTGACCATAAGTGCCTTGGTTCTAGCAAGGGCGAGCATTGCGTACCTAAACTGCGATCAAAGATAGTAACTGAGGTATGGAGAGGATGAGGAAGATGAGGGGGAATAATAGTTTCATTTCCCCGTGCTTCCTCAAATCACCCTCATTTCTAACAGACGTTATCCGTTGTCTTCGGTTCGTAGCGAAAAAAGTTAGTCCGCAACACATTACAGCAGAAAGACTCAGTAAAAATACTGGCAAGTATGGGAAAAGTTATTGGGATCGACTTAGGCACTACTAACAGTTGCGTCGCAGTTTTGGAAGGTGGTCAACCACTTGTGATCTCCAATTCTGAAGGTGGACGAACTACTCCTAGCATTGTGGGATTTGGGAAAGGCGGCGATCGCTTGGTCGGTCAACTGGCAAAGCGCCAAGCTGTAACCAATGCCGAAAACACAATCTACAGTATCAAGCGATTCATCGGGCGACGTTGGGAAGACACCGAAATAGAACGCGATCGCGTACCCTATAACTGTGTCAAAGGTCGAGACGATACTGTTGATGTCCAAATTCGCGGACGAAACTACACAGCACAAGAACTATCCGCGATGATCCTCCAGAAACTAAAACAGGATGCGGAAAACTTCTTAGGTGAATCTGTCACTCAGGCAGTGATCACCGTGCCGGCATATTTTACAGATGCCCAAAGACAGGCAACTAAAGATGCTGGCACTATTGCTGGACTAGAAGTATTGCGGATCATCAATGAACCAACCGCTGCGGCTTTAGCTTTTGGCTTGGATAAACAAGAGCAAGAGCAGCTAATTTTAGTATTCGACCTCGGAGGCGGTACCTTCGATGTATCCATCCTCCAACTTGGAGATGGAGTGTTTGAAGTTAAGGCTACTTGTGGCAATAACCACTTAGGTGGAGACGATTTTGATAATGCGATCGTGCAGTGGATGGGTGAACGTTTCCAGCAACAAGAGCAGCTCGACCTTTCCCCCGATAAAATGGCACTGCAACGCCTACGGGAAGCAGCGGAAAAAGCAAAAATTGAACTTTCTAGTATGGCGAGTACTTCCATTAACTTGCCGTTTATCACCGCTGATGAAACTGGCCCGAAGCATCTAGAGATGGAACTCAGCCGCTCTAAATTTGAAGAGTTAGCAGGGAATTTAATTGAAGCTACTATCGAACCGATGATCCAAGCGCTCAAAGACGCAGATCTCAAACCACAAGACATAGATCGGATTATTTTGGTAGGTGGTTCCACACGCATTCCCGCAGTCCAAAACGCACTAATCAAGTTTTTCAATGGCAAAGCTCCCGATCGCTCTATCAACCCTGACGAAGCCGTAGCACTCGGAGCTGCTATCCAGGCCGGGGTTCTGGGTGGTGAAGTCGATAATCTTTTGCTATTGGATGTCACCCCTTTGTCTTTGGGAATTGAAACCTTAGGTGAAGTGTTTACCAAAATTATCGAACGTAACACTACAATCCCTACTAGTAAATCACAAGTCTTTTCCACAGCAGTTGATGGGCAAACCTCGGTGGAAATTCACGTTCTCCAAGGTGAGCGAGCAATGGCACGGGATAATAAAAGTCTCGGCAAGTTTCTGCTGGCAGGAATTCCCCCATCACCCCGTGGCGTGCCCCAAATTGAAGTATCTTTTGAAATCGATGTCAACGGGATACTCAAGGTTTCTGCTCAAGACAAAGGCACAGGTAGAGAGCAGAGTATTCGGATTACCAATACAGGTGGCTTGAGTACCAACGAAGTTGAACGGATGCGGCAAGAAGCCGAATTGTTTGCCGAAGAAGATAAAAGACGCAAAGAATTGGTGGAACTCAAAAACCAAGGGGATAATCTTTTGTTCAGTTATGAATCCACCCTAAAGGATAATGGCGACTTGATTGGTGAGCAGATGAAAGCCTTGGCAAGTGAAAAAGTTGTACAGCTTCAAGGTGCCATGACTGATTCCAGCATTTCCACAGCAGAATTTAAGCAACGCTTAGAAGATTTCCAACAAACTTTGTTTGCAATTGGTGCTGATGTTTACAATCGTGCTAACAACCAAAGTGATGACGTTGACGAGGCTTCAAGTAGTCTCTTTACCTCAGAACTAGACCAACCCATGAATGGCACGCTGATACCACAATTTAACTTTGATTTTGACGAAGAAAGTACCGCTCAAGCTGATTACGAGGCGATAGACTAAAGGTTAGGCAATTGGGCATTGGAATTTCCCTATGCCCTGTCTCCTAAACGCCAATATTTGGTGTTAGTCAATGGTGAAAGTTAGCTTAATATATCTAAATATTATTGATAATCAAATTAGCAAAGTTTCACAACACCCCAGTGGTTTGTTAGATTGTAGAAGCGAATGCCGTAGGCTAGACAATATCCCAATACATAGAGAAGTCTGATCGTCGGTGAGACATCGCTGCGTTCGCGGAGCGTCTCATTGGCACAGCCTCTCGTAGGGAAGAGAAGTTGGATCGGAGGCTTCCTCAGTTCGTGTTGACGGAGCCTCTCGTAGAGAAGCGTCTTTGCAGGAGATTCCAAACTTCGGGGAGGGTTTCCAACGCCAGTCGCTCATGGGGGAAACCACGCCACTTGCTCATGAGGGAAACCCCCAAGACCGCAGTGGCTCCTCCGTAGGCGATTGCGTTCGCCCTACAGCCCGAAGCGGGCATCCTGCGGCAGGCGTGCCGGAGGCATTACCCGTTGGCGCAGCCTCTCGTAGAGAAGGGCTTCCGACTATCGAAAATTCGGATGCGATCCAATACAGATGGAGGGTTTTCCACACCTAATGATGCGGCTAGCTCCTCTGGTTGATAGGCGGGTTTTCTCCCTCTACGTAGCACAATTGTAAAAGAGATAGCCAACTCAGCAGCGATGAATTTGAGCATAATCTTTCTTTGCTCTTAACTTCCGTAGCTTTTGTCGTCTCCTACGAGGAAAGCACCTGTTGCTGAAAATTTGCTGGTGATTTTTGTAAAAGGTAAAAGGTAAAATCAATTATTAATAAAAATTAACTTTCGCCTTATGCCTTACCGAACTTCTGATGTCTGACGGTAAGCCGCCCTACGGGCGTCTACGGCAAAAGCCGCCGCTCGGAGTTCTCTCTGCTTTCTTCCTTCTAACTTTTACCTTTGCTATATGGCCCGCGACTATTATGAAATTCTGGGTGTCTCCCGTGACGCCGACAAAGAAGAACTCAAACAAGCCTACCGCCGCTTAGCCCGAAAGTATCACCCAGATGTGAACAAAGAATCGGGAGCGGAAGAACGCTTTAAAGAAATTAACCGCGCTTATGAGGTACTCTCAGAATCAGAAACCCGCGCTCGTTATGATCGCTTTGGCCCAGAAGGTGTGTCAGGTGCCGCTGGTGTAGGCTTCCAAGATGTTGGCGATATGAGTGGCTTTGCCGATATCTTTGAAAGCATCTTTAGCGGTTTTGCTGGCGGTATGGGTGGTCCAACACAGCAAAGACGGCGCAGCGGGCCCGTCCGGGGTGACGATCTACGGCTAGACCTGAAGTTAGACTTTCGGGAAGCCGTATTTGGGGGTGAAAAAGAAATTCGCATTTCCCATCTAGAAAACTGTGAAGTATGTAGTGGTTCGGGCGCTAAACCTGGAACGCGCCCCCGAACTTGCTCGACTTGTAGCGGTTCGGGTCAAGTACGCCGTGTCACCAGAACGCCCTTTGGCAGTTTTACCCAAGTCTCAACTTGTCCCACCTGTAATGGAACAGGGATGGTAATTGAAGACAAATGTGATGCGTGTGACGGGAAGGGCGCAAATCAAGTAACAAAGAAACTCAAAATTACCATTCCGGCTGGTGTGGATAATGGCACACGCTTGCGGATTTCTAATGAAGGAGATGCTGGTCAACGCAGTGGCCCAGCCGGGGACTTGTACGTCTACTTGTTCGTGAATGAGGACGAAGAATTCCAACGGGATGGCATCAACATTCTCTCAGAAATCAAAATTAGCTATCTCCAGGCAATTTTAGGCTGCCGTTTAGAGGTAGATACAGTAGATGGTCTGGTGGAACTGATAATTCCTGCTGGAACTCAGCCGAATACGGTGATGAAGTTGGAAAATCGTGGTGTACCCCGCTTAGGGAATCCTGTGAGTCGGGGCGACCATATGCTGACGGTGTTAATTGATATTCCTAATAAGGTGACCCCAGATGAGAGGGAACTGTTGGAGAAGCTAGCTAAAATTAAGGGAGACCGTACTGGTAAAGGCGGTCTAGAAGGATTTTTGGGAAATCTGTTTAAGTGATGAAGCTCTCCTCCCTTTCAACTCCTGATGCTCAACTCGATTTGCGCGGCACTCCTTGCCCAATTAATTTCGTGCGGACAAAACTATGTTTGGAGAAAATGCAACCAGGGGGTTTACTAGAAGTCTGGCTAGACCTCGGAGAGCCAATTGAGCAGGTTCCCGACAGTTTGACAATGGCAGGCTATCAGGTTGAACAAATTATAGACTGCACTAGTTATTTTTCTCTGTTAGTACGCCGTCCAGTTACTGACCAATGAAAGGGGAAGATATTGCCGTAAATGGACAGTTATGGGGTACAGTGCTGGCTGTACAGGCTAATTTTTATCAGGTACAGATGGATGTAGGAGTGGGAGAGTGGAACAAAGGCACAGAAGAAGAATTCTCTTTGTCTCCCTCTCCCCTTGTCTCCCCCCCCCCTTGTCCCCCTGTCCTCCTCTGTACTCGCAGAACCCGCCTGAAAAAAATCGGGCAACAGGTGATGGTAGGCGATCGCGTAGTCGTAGAAGAACCAGATTGGGCTGGAGGACGGGGAGCGATCGCTGATGTCCTACCCCGCCAAAGCGAATTGGATCGTCCAGCGATCGCCAATGTCAACCAAATTTTGTTGGTATTTGCCGTAGCTGATCCACCTTTGGAACCTTATCAACTGAGTCGGTTTCTGATTAAGGCTGAGTCTACTGGTTTGGATGTGCTTTTATGCCTAAATAAAAGTGATTTAATTTCACAGCAGGTGCAGCAACAAATTAGCGATCGCCTGCTTGCTTGGGGCTATCAACCGCTATTTATTAGCATCAAAAATGGGATAAATCTCGACCAAGCAACCAGCTATCTGAGCAATAAAATTACTGTAGTCGCCGGGCCTTCTGGTGTTGGCAAATCCAGCTTGATCAATGCTCTGATTTCTTCGGTCAACCTGCGAGTGGGAGAAGTTTCTGGCAAACTAGCTCGTGGTCGGCATACCACCCGCCATATAGAATTATTTGAATTGCCCAGCGGTGGCTTGCTGGCAGATACTCCCGGCTTTAATCAGCCTGATCTGGATTGTACCCCAGAAGAATTAGTACGTTATTTCCCAGAAGCCAGAGAGCGGTTAGCAGTTGCTAGTTGTCGGTTTAGTGATTGTCTGCATCGAGACGAGCCTGATTGTGCTGTGCGGGGAGACTGGGAGCGATATCAACATTACTTGGAATTTGTAACGGAAGCGATCGCCCGTCAAACTCAACTTCACCAACAAGCTGATCCCGAATCTAACTTAAAGTTAAAAAGTAAAGGCAAAGGGCAGAGTCAATACGAACCAAAGCTGGAAAGTAAAAAATATCGCCGTGTCTCCCGGCGGACTCAACTGCAAGCGTTGCAGGATTTGTATCAGGATGAGGAATAACACAATCTGATTTTTTTGTGGTTTTAGATACAGAAAAAAAAGACTGCATAAGCTGGGTTCTTACCTTCCAGGTTATATCTCCTTAAAATAGACAGTTCCAGAGCTTGGAGCTTTGGTAAGCAGTTAAAGTCAAAAAGACTTTCTGCTATTTCTTGTTAGAAGAAACTTAGAATTGAAGGTTACTACGAATATACTCTCAGGAAACAGGGATTTATGTTGCTCTATTGAACCTAATGTGCAATACTTCTAAGTCACCAAAAGCATCTGATCACTTTTTGGTGAAGGGTATTGTTCATACTATGTATTGACATTAGTTATTACTAATCAAATATAAAACTACTATAACGATCCCAATAAAGTCTTAAAATATTGTTAATTTCTGCCAAATCCCTCAACCTTCAACTTACAAGTAACACCCCAAAATCATTATGGCTATCGGCTACGTCGCGCTTGTACTCCACGCACACCTGCCCTTCGTTCGTCACCCAGAAAGTGACTACGTGCTGGAGGAAGAATGGCTCTATGAAGCCATCACAGAAACCTACATTCCTTTATTGAAAGTATTTGAAGGCTTAAAGCGAGACGGTATCGACTTTAAAATCACGATGAGTATGACACCGCCTCTAGTGTCGATGCTCCGTGACCCACTGCTGCAAGAACGCTACGACGCACACTTAACCCAACTAGAAAAACTTATAGAACTGGAGGCCCAGCGTAATTCCCAGAACGGGCATATTCGTTATTTAGCCGAACATTACGCCACTGAATTTAATGAAGCGCGTCAGCTATGGGAACGCTATGATGGTGATTTAGTGACAGCTTTTAAGCAGTTCCAAGACACTAATAACCTAGAAATTATCACTTGCGGTGCTACTCACGGCTATTTGCCGCTGATGAAAATGTATCCGCAAGCTGTCTGGGCGCAAATTCAGGTGGCTTGCGAACACTACGAGCAAACCTTTGGACAAGCACCCAGAGGCATTTGGTTGCCTGAATGTGCTTACTATGAAGGTGTAGAGCGGATGCTAGCAGATGCTGGATTGCGCTACTTTCTCACAGATGGGCATGGCATCCTTTACGCCCGTCCCCGTCCGCGTTTTGGTACTTATGCCCCAATTTATACAGAGACTGGTGTTGCTGCCTTTGGTCGAGATCATGAATCTTCCCAACAGGTGTGGTCTTCTGAGGTGGGCTATCCAGGTGCAGCAGAATATCGGGAATTTTATAAAGATTTGGGCTGGGAAGCAGAATATGAGTATATCAAGCCCTATATCATGCCCAATGGCCAGCGGAAAAATACGGGTATTAAGTATCACAAAATCACTGGCCGCGGCTTGGGGCTTTCCGATAAAGCACTCTACGATCCTTATTGGGCAAAGGAAAAGGCAGCGGAACATGCCGATAACTTTATGTATAATCGAGAGCGGCAAACTGAGCATCTTTATGGTATAATGCAGCGCCCGCCAGTTATTGTTTCACCCTACGATGCAGAGTTATTTGGGCATTGGTGGTATGAAGGCCCTTGGTTTATAGATTACCTGTTCCGCAAGTCATGGTATGACCAAAAAACCTATGCAATGACCCATTTGGCAGACTATTTACGAGCACAACCGACACAGCAAGTCTGCCGTCCCTCGCAATCGAGTTGGGGTTTCAAGGGATTCCATGAGTATTGGTTGAACGAAACGAATGCGTGGATTTACCCACATTTGCATAAGGCGGCAGAACGCATGATTGAAATCTCGCACTTGGAACCAGAAGATGAATTGGGGTGGAAAGCACTGAACCAAGCAGCACGGGAACTGCTATTGGCACAATCTTCCGACTGGGCGTTTATTATGCGGACGGGAACGATGGTACCTTATGCAGTTAGACGGACGCGATCGCACCTGATGCGGTTTAATAAACTCTATGAAGACGTTAAAATTGGCAAAATCGACAGTGGTTGGCTGGAAAAAGTCGAGTTAATGGACAATATCTTCCCTGAAATTAACTATCGCGTCTACCGTCCGTTGTCTTAGTCTCGCTTGTATACGCCACGGACACTTTGACAATTTTCTACATGAAAATTCTTGGGTTGGGAAAATTTTACTCCCAGCGATTCGGCTTGCACTCCAAAAGGCAAAACCCCCAGTATTGCTACTGGGGGTTTTATTTATTGACATTTTAATCAGCTTGTCAAGTGTATCCCCTTGGTTAAATTCTTAAAACCAAGTCATGTAACAGTCGTGGCACTGTAAAACAAGATTTAGGTAATGCAGGTGTGAACTTTTAGTGCAAACGTCTATCCTGTTAAGTGTGACTAGCTAATGGAGAAGATTCGTGGAATTTTTATCCGATTCAGTTGTGCTATCACGAATGCAGTTTGCACTAACCGCCCTATTCCATATGCTTTGGCCTGTCCTGACCACAGGGATGGGGATTTATCTGGTTATCGTTGAAGGACTGTGGCTAAAGACTCGTAATCCCGACTACTACCTTCATGCCCGCTTTTGGTCTAAGTTCTACGTCCTAAACTTTGGAATTGGTGTAGCAACAGGCATCCCAATGGAATTTCAGTTTGGCACCAATTGGGCACCTTTCTCGGAAGCAGTGGGCAACTTTTTTGGTAGCGTCATCGGTTTTGAAGCCTCTTGGGCATTCATGCTGGAAGCTGCTTTTTTAGGCATTATGTTATTTGGCTGGGAACGCGTCAATCCAGTTATTCATTATCTCTCTACAATTTTGGTTGCTGTTGGCGCTAACCTATCAACCCTGTGGATTTTGACAGCAAATTCTTGGATGCAAACTCCATCGGGAGGGGAAATGGTTAATGGCAAATTTGTTGTTAACGATTATTTTCAGGCAATTTTAAATCCCTCTATGGGCAACAGTGTACTGCATATGTTCTTTGCCACACTGGAAACTTCCCTGTTTGTTGTTGGTGGAATCAGTGCCTGGTACATTCTCAAAGGACGGCATCAAGCTTTCTTTTCGCAGTCTTTGAAGATTGCCTTAGCAGCTGCGATCGCAGTTGCCCCATTACAAATATACATCGGACATTTAAGCGGCGAACAAGTCTATCACTATCAACCCACAAAACTGGCAGCAATGGAAGCGCAGTGGGAATCAACACCTGCGGGACAACCTGCCGATTGGAGCCTTGTCGCTATACCCAACGAGAAGGCACAGAAAAATGACTGGGAAATCACCGTTCCTAATGCATTAGGATACATTCTGGAATTCAAACAAAATCTCTCAGAACCATTACGCGGTTTGAAAGAGTGGAAACCAGAGGATCGTCCTCACATGGTGGGTTTAATCTACTACGCTTTCCGCACGATGATTGCCATTGGCTTTTTCTTAGCCGGATTAGTGCTGTTAAGCGCCCTGCAATGGTTACGTGGCAAGCTTTCAGCGGAAAATATTATCCAGCAGCGTTGGCTAATGCGGGCCTGGGTGTTTGCGGCTCCTTTAGGATACATCGCCGTAGATTCAGGTTGGATTGTGCGCTGTGTGGGACGACAGCCGTGGACTCTGTACGGGCAAATCCGCACGGTTGATGCTGCTTCTCGTCTGCCCGCTAGTAATGTCTTAGTCTCACTAACTAGCTTTGCAATAGTTTACAGCTTTTTATTTATTGCAGTCTTGTATTTTGGCAGCCGCATTATCCGTAGAGGCCCAAATCTCGACCTACCAGTGCCAGGCGTAGAAATTACCAAACCCGCAGTCAATACTACCCCTGGAGAGTTTATTGCAGATGAACGCCCTGTAGAAGCACAACAATGAGTATCTTGCAAAAGTCAATATTATGAAAATTGAAACTACAGATAAACACTGATGTACATCGATAATTTATCTGTGTTTATCAGTGTACATCTGTGGTTTTTAATATCCTAAATCTGTATTTTTGCAAGAATTTTAGTAGGAGATTGTATGGAGACGCTCAAGTATTTTCTCCCTCAAGTATGGTTTGTGATTTTAGCTCTCTTCCTATTCCTCTACGTGATGCTCGATGGGTTTGACTTAGGAGTAGGTATATTATCTCTCACCTCCTCTGATGACGAACGCCGGGGCATCTTAATGACCAGCTTGAGTAATATTTGGGATGCCAACGAAACTTGGCTAGTTCTCATGGCAGGGGGTCTGTTTGGCGCATTTCCCCTAGCCTACAGCACAATTTTGAATGCCCTTTACATCCCAATTCTCGTAATGGTGTTTGGGTTCATCTTTCGGGCTGTGGCATTTGAGTTTCGTGAGCTAGCAAACCGCAAATTATTTTGGAACTTCGCTTTTGGTGCTGGGAGTTTTACTGCTGCACTCGGTCAAGGATTTGCTTTGGGCGCAGTGCTCAAAGGTATTGATGTTGATGAGGCAGGGCATTTTATTGGCACAACTTGGGATTGGTTGAGCCTGCCATCGGTATTAGTGGCTTTGACGTTGATTCAAGGATATGTGCTAATTGGTTCCACCTATCTTATTTGGAAAACTACAGGGGAATTGCAGGAAACACACTATAAAACTGCCAAAATTGCTGCCTGGACAACGCTACTTGGCGCGATTTTTATTACCATTACCACACCGATATTTTATGAAAGTGCTAGATTGCGTGTGTTTCAACCGCCTCTAGTTTTTATTTTTGCCATCATTCCCTTGCTAGGAGTGGTGTTAATTTCGCAACTCCTTAGCAGTCTCAACCGCAAAGAAGAAAGAGCGCCCTTCGTCTGGACTATTCTGCTATTTGTACTGTCGTTCATTGGGCTGGGATTGATTGTTTTCCCTTACATTATCCCCACTGAGATTACCATCTATGAGGCATCTGCCGACCCCAGTTCGCTGGTAATCATGATTATTTTTATTGGCTTTCTCATTCCCGTGATGCTGTTTTATAACCTTTACCAGTACATTGTTTTTCGAGGAAAAATTACTGGCGATCGCTATGAAGGATAAATTCATTTTAGCAGTAGATAACATAGCTTGTTTGATGTAAAATTTATTACTAGTTATGTAACTATAGCTTTTGAAAAATGCGACAAAATAACGACATTCAAAATTCAGTAATTAATCTTGATGGAACTGCTGGTGCGTTTTATAGAACCCATTTGACATCTTATGAGGTTTTGAATTAAGGTACTCCTCAGCATCTAAAATCCAATGCTAATGGCGTATTCCAGCGACCTCACTGATACAGAATGGGAAATTTTTGAACCCTTATT
>Ga0209906_100301_pt1 | contig 30095 bp, 30 predicted proteins | sample FECB24metaG_FD_188303 | JGI IMG/M metagenome (GOLD analysis project Ga0209906, IMG submission 188303) | Cyanobacterial communities from the Joint Genome Institute, California, USA from Joint Genome Institute, California, USA - FECB-24 metaG... ... | reverse complement strand
ACGTGCCAGCGGCCGGCCAACTCTAGGCGATTGGCAGGCTGAGCCGCTCGTCTATCCCCTCTCCCCTCGGGGAGAGGTCGGCCGAGCGCAGCGGAGGCCGGGTGAGGGGGACGGCCCAAACTCCTAAGGACCATGCATGAAAACCGTCTACTCGCCGAAACATCACGGTCACGCCGGCAATGTCGAACTGGTCGCGGGCGCGATCGTCCCGGCCTTCGAGATGCCGTCGCGTGCCGAATACATCCGCTCCCGTGTCGAGGCGGTAAAGCTCGGCCCGATCTTCCAGCCCGACGAGCACGACATCGCCATTGCCAAGCGCGTGCATCGGGCGGACTTCATCGATTTCCTACCGACCGCCTGGCCGGCGTGGATCGCGTCCGGCCGGACCGGAACGGCGATCCCCTACACCTGGCCGACGCGCGGGCTGCGCGACGTCCGGCCTTCCGGCATCGACGCGCTGCTCGGCTACTATTCCTTCGACGCCGGCGCGACCCTCGTCGAAGGCAGCTGGGACGCCATCAAGTCATCGCATGACGTCGCCATCAGCGCTGCCCACCTCGTCAAGGCAGGCGAACGATCTGCGTTCGCGCTCTGCCGTCCGCCCGGCCATCATGCGGGCGCGGCCTTCATGGGCGGCTACTGCTTCATCAACAATGCCGCCAGCGCCGCGCAATGGTTCCTCGATCAGGGCGCGAAACGCGTCGCCATCCTCGATGTCGACTACCACCACGGCAACGGCACGCAGGAAATCTTCTATCGCCGCGGCGACGTGCTGGTGGTTAACCTGCATGGCGACCCGATGGTCGAGTATCCCTTCTTCCTCGGCCATGCCGACGAAAAAGGCGAAGGTCCGGGTGAGGGTTTCAACGTCAACTACCCGATGCCCTGGGGCACGACTTTCGACAAATGGAGCGAGGCGCTGGAAGCCGGCTGCCGCAAGGTCGCCGACTATGCGCCCGACGTGCTGCTTGTCTCGCTCGGTGTCGACACGTTCGAGAAGGATCCGATCAGCCAGTTCAAGCTGAAGACCGAGCACTATCCTCAGATCGGCCGGCGCATTGCCCAGCTCGGCCTGCCGACGCTGATCGTCATGGAGGGCGGCTACGCCGTCGAGGAGATCGGCGTGAACGCGGTCGGCGTGCTGACCGGGTTCGAGGACGCGTGATGGACGCGGTCAACGAGGTGTCGCTCGGCGTCGTGCAGTTCGCCTGCTCCGACCACGCGGCGGAGAACATCGCGACGGCCTCGCGGCTGGTCCGGCAGGCCGCGTCGCAGGGCGCGAACATCGTCGTCGTGCAGGAACTCTTCGAGGGGCACTATTTCTGCCAGGAAGAGAACCCGGTCCATTTCGAGCGGGCGACGCCGCTGGACAACCACCCAACGCTTGCCGCGATGCAGGCGCTGGCCGCTGAACTCGGTGTGGTCCTTCCGGTCTCGCTGTTCGAGCGCCGCAACCAGGCCTATTTCAACTCGGTCGTCATCGTGGACGATCGCGGGACGAACCTCGGCATCTACCGCAAATCGCACATCCCGGACGGACTGGGCTATTCGGAAAAGTTCTACTTCAATCCCGGCGATACCGGCTTCAAGGTCTGGCGGACACGCTTCGGCGCAATCGGCGTCGGCATCTGCTGGGACCAGTGGTTCCCGGAGGCGGCCCGGGCGATGGCGCTGATGGGCGCGGAGTTCCTGCTCTATCCGACAGCGATAGGCTCGGAGCCGGGGCGGCCGGATTTCGACTCAATGGAGCACTGGCGCGTCACGATGCGCGGCCATGCCGGGGCCAACCTGATGCCGGTGGCCGCCGCCAACCGCATCGGAACGGAGGTTGTCGGCAGCAAGACGCAGACCTATTACGGCTCGTCCTTCATCGCCGGCCCGCAAGGCGAACTGCGCGAATCCGCCGGACGCGACGGCGAAGCTGTGCTCGTCGCGCGCTTCAATCGCGCGGAGATGCGGTCGAACCGGGCGGCGTGGGGGCTGTTTCGGGACAGGCGACCGGAGCTTTATTGGGCGCTGGCGACGGCGGATGGGGGCTGAGGTGGTGCGACGAGGGAGTGGGTCGCAGTTGCTCCACCGTTCCCCGGGGTAGGACCCGCTGCCTTCGGCAGCTCCCGCCCGTTCGACAGCTATGAAAGGTCCACCGGACCTTGCATTTCGCCTCCGGCGAACCGCTGTCTCACCCCACAAACGCCCGCTCGACGACGAACTCCGCCGGTGCGTTGTTCGAGCCTTCCCTGAAGCCGCGCGCCTCGACCAGCGCCTTGACGTCGCGGATCATGTCCATCGAGCCGCAGATCATCACCCGGTCGGTCGCCGGATCGAAGGGCGCGATGCCGAGGTCGTCGAACAGCTTGCCATTCTCGATCAGCGTCGTGATGCGGCCCATGTGGACCGTTTCCTGCCGCGTCGTGGAGGCGTAATAGGTCAGCTTGCCGCCGGCCAGTTCGCCGATCAGCGGGTCGCCGCTGGCCATCGAGAACAGGTCGTCGCCGTAGCGCAGTTCGTCGATGTCGCGGCAGGTGTTGGTCAGGATCACCTGGTCGAACTTCTCGTAGGTCTCCGGATCGCGCACCAAGCTGGCGAAAGGCGCGAGGCCCGTTCCGGTGCCGATCATGAACAGACGCTTCGCCGGCGTCAGCGCGTCGAGCACCAGCGTGCCGGTCGACTTCTGGCGCAAGAGCACGATGTCGCCCGGGACGATCTTTTGCAGGTGGGAGGTCAGCGGGCCGTCCGGCACCTTGATCGAGAAGAATTCAAGCTCGTCGTCCCAGGACGGGCTGGCGATCGAATAGGCGCGGAATACCGGCTTCTCGGCGTTCGGCAGGCCGATCATGACGAACTCGCCGGAGCGGAAGCGGAAGCTCTGCGGCCGGGTGATGCGAAACGAGAACAGCCGATCGGTGTAATGGGTCACCGAGACCACGCGTTCGGCATGGACATTTGCCGGAATCGGGAATCGCAGCGCAGCGATCCGATCCTCGTGCTGAACGGAGGCGTCTTGCATTCGGTTGGTCCTTGTCACAGGCTTGCAGGGGGAGGATGCGAAGCCACGCGCGGAGGGCTACGATCACGCAGCCTTGTCTGCCGCTATCATTAGTATACGAATGATTTTCGGGTCAAGATGGTTCAATAAACTGTCGTTCCAAATTACGTCGCAGTATAGGTCATTCATTTCGGAATTCGTCGATGACTGAGAAAGAGCGGGTTTTGCCTGAATATGTGGTGGCAGGCGTCGATGTCGGGGGAACGTTCACCGACCTATTGCTGATCGACGGTGGGTCGGGCGGCAAGGTCTACGTGGCGAAAACTCCGACAACGGTGGAGAATCAAGCCTTTGGCGTCGTGTCGGCGCTCGCCGCGACCGGCTTTCCGATCGAGAAAATCGATCTGATCGTGCACGGCACGACGACGACCACCAATGCCGTTCTCGAGCGGCGACTGGCCCGCACCGGCATGATCACGACGCGCGGCTTTCGCGACATCCTCGAACTCGGCCGACGGACAAGGCCAAATCCCTACGGGATGACCGGCAGTTTCAACCCGATCATCCCGCGCAATCTCAGGCTCGAGGTGACCGAGCGCGTCGAGGCTTCGGGCGCCGTGCGCGGGGCGCTGGACGAGGGCGAAATGCGCCTCGCGGTGGCGGCGCTTGTCGCAGCCGGCTGTGAATCGTTGGTGATTCATTTCCTGCATTCCTACGCCAACCCGGCGCATGAGAAGCGCGCGGCCGAGATTGCCGCCGAGACGTGGCCGAACGACTACATCACCACCGGCCATTCGCTGCTGTCGGAGGCGCGCGAGTTCGAACGCGGCGTCACCGCTGCCGTTAACGCAGCCGTCCAGCCGATCCTGAAGCGCTATGTCGATCGGCTGCGGACAGAACTTGCGGGCCGCGGATATGCCCGCGATTTCCTGATGATGAACGGCAATGGCGGCATGATCTCGGCCCGCTACGTCACCAACGAAGCCGCCAAGACCGTGATGTCGGGACCCGCTTCCGGCGTCATGGCCGCCGCCTATACCGGCCGGCGCGCCGGCTACGCCAATCTGGTCACCTACGACATGGGCGGCACCTCGACCGACGTCGCCCTGATCCGCAATGCGCAGCCGGCAGTCTCGAACGAAATCGAGATCGAGTACGCGATGCCGATCCATGTCCCTATGGTAGATGTGCATACGGTGGGCGCGGGCGGCGGCTCGATCGCCCGCATCGACGATTCCGGCCTGATCCAGGTCGGGCCGGAAAGCGCAGGCGCCTCCCCCGGCCCGATCTGCTACGGCCGCGGCGGTATGGAGCCGACGATCTCGGACGCCAACCTGGTGCTCGGGCGTCTCAACCCGCGCAAGCTGCTGGCCGTGGACGCGCCGGTCAGCGTCGCGGATGTCGAGGCGATCTTCGCCGAAAAGCTTGGGCGCCGCATTGGCATCAGCGGCGCGGAGGCTGCCGGCGCCGTGCTGCGGATCGCCAATCTCAAGATGGCCGGCGCGGTCCGTATGGTTTCGGTGTCCAAGGGTCACGATCCGCGCGACTTCGCCCTCTTCGCCTTTGGCGGCGCCGGGCCGCTGCACGCGACTGCGCTGGCGCGAGAACTCGGGATTCCGAAAGTGCTGGTGCCGGCACGGCCGGGCATCACCAACGCGCTCGGCTGTGTCGTCGCCGACCTCAGGCACGATTTCGTCAACACGCTCAACCAGCCGGTCCGATCGCTCGACGAAGCACAGGCCCGCGCCGTGCTGGCCCGCCATGCGGCGGAGGGCCGCGCGCTGATCGGCAAGGAGGCCGTCGTCCCCGAGACGATCCGCATCGTGCATTCGGCCGACATGCAGTTCGTCGGCCAGACGCACCTTTTGAACGTGCCGCTGCCGTCCGCGGACGTGACGCGCGACCAGTTGCAGACCCTGTTCGAGGACGCCTATTTCAACCGCTTCCGCGTCAAGCTGCCGGAGATCCGCGCCGCGCTGGTCAATCTCAACACGTCGGTGATCGGCGTTCGCCGCGAGCTCGACCTGTCGACGCTGATCGACCCCGCCGGGCGTGGCGCGACACTTGGGGACGCGTTGGTCGAGACCCGTCCCGTCTGGTTCGGCGGCGAATGGATCGAAACGCCGATCTACGCCCGCGAAAAGTTGCCACTCGACGCGGCGTTCGAGGGGCCGGCGATCCTGGAGCAGATGGACGCAACCACGGTAATCGAGCCCGGCGACAAGGTGACGAGCGATGCCGACGGGAACATCGTGATAGAGGTAAAGCGGCCATGAGCACGATCGACGCCATCACGCTCTCGGTCATCCAGGCCGGCCTGCAGCAGGTCTGCGACGAGATGGATCTGACCTTTTCGCGGGCCGCCTTCTCGCCAGTGATCGCGGAGGCCAACGACCGGTCAGACGGCATCTATTCAGCCGAGGACGGCTCGCTGATCGCGCAAGGGCTCGGCGGCCTGCCGGTCTTCGTCGGCGTCATGCAATATTCGACCCGCACACTGATCGAGATGATCCGCGACGGCAAGGTTCTGCCGCCCGAACAGGGCGACATCTACATCGTCAACGACCCCTATCTCGGCGGCACCCATCTGATGGACGTCCGCTTCGTCAAGCCGGTCTGGCGCAACGGCAAGATCTTCTGCTGGCTGTCCAACACCGGCCACTGGCCCGACATCGGCGGCGCGGTCCCGGGTGGATTCTCTGCCTCTGCCACCTCGGTCGAGCAGGAAGGGTTGCGCCTGCCGCCGGTCAAACTGTTCAAGAGGGGCGCGATGGATCCGGAGATCCACGCCATCATCGCGTCCAATATCCGCGTCGCCGATCAACGCATCGGCGACATCAAGGCCCAGGCGGCCGCGCTGATGGTCGGACAGGACCGGCTCTACGAATTGCTCGACCGCTACGGCGACAAGACCGTGACGGAATCGATCGCAGAACTGCGCCGCCGCGCGGCCGAACAGATGCGCGCACGTATCGCCGAGATGCCGGACGGGGTCTACCGCTCGAAAGCCTTCGTCGATTCCGATGGCGTCGTGAACGAGCCGCTCACCATCGCGCTGGCGATCGAAAAGTCAGGCGACACGCTGACTTTCGACTTCGACGGTTCCAGCCCGCCCTGCGCCGGGCCGATGAACAGCGTGCTGGCAACCACACTGTCGTCCGTCTACCTCGCCGTGCGGCACATCTTCCCCGATGTGCCGCTTTCGGCGGGCGCGTTCGAGCCGCTGGTGGTCAAGCGCCCCGAAGGGACCTTCCTCGATGCGAAATACCCGCGTCCGGTCTCGGGCTGCGCTGCGGAAGTGTCGCAACGCATTGCGGAAGCGGTGTTCGCGGCGATGGTTCAGGCGATCCCTGACAAGGTCACCGCCGCACCCGCCGGCTCCAGCGGCAATTTCGCGCTGGGCGGTCACGACCCGGTGCGCGGCCGCGATTACGTGATGTACCAGATCTCCGGTGGCGGCTATGGCGGCAGCTTTGCGGGCGACGGCCTGTCGAACGGGTGCTCCACCATCGGCATCTCGAAGTCTCCGCCCGTCGAGGTGATGGAGCAGGCATTCCCGGTGCTCTACCGGCGCTACGCCCTGCACGAAGGCTCAGGTGGCGCGGGCAAGCATCGCGGCGGCTTCGGCCTGTCCTATGAAATCGAGCTGCTGCGTGGCGAGGCCCGCGCGTCCTTCGTCATGGACCACGGCAGGACCGGTCCGCTCGGCGCGCTGGGCGGCAAAAATGGCGGCCTGAATCGCGTCACGGTCATCCGGGACGGCAAGGCGCATGTCCCGCCCCACCTGTCGAAGGAACAGGACATTCCGCTGCAGGCTGGCGACCGCGTGCAGGTCAACACACCAGGCGGCGGCGGCTATGGCGACCCGCGCCAGCGCGACCAGGTTGCAGTCAAGCACGACATCGCGATGGGGTATTATTCCGCCGAGGACGCGGGCGCCAAGTTCGGCCAGGGCGTGTGAATTCAGGTTATCTTGGACAACAGCCTCAGCAGCGTCGCCGACTCGCGGTTGTTCAGCGGAGCCAGGGTTTCCTGCGATATCTTGACGGCGAAAGGCACGAGGCGTGTGACCGTCGCGCGTCCTTCGTCGGTCAATGCAACGACCACACGTCGCCGATCTTCCAGATCTTCGGTGGTCGTGACCAGCCCGCGCGCCTTCAACCGATCGATCACGCCCTTGATCGTGGCGGCGTCCATGGCGATGAGTTGGCCGAGCTGGTTCTGCGAGCAGTCCCCGGCATCATGGAGTTTGGCAAGAGCCGCGAATTGGGGTGGTGTGAGATCGGCGATTTGTGAGGCGAAGATCGCCACATGGCGCTGACTGGCTTTCCGCAATATGAAGCCAACCTGTTCCTGCAACCGATAATCCGGCACGTTCGAGACGTGATTTCCCTCGTCAGGACTCTCGGCGTCAACCGTCACCTGAGACCATCCTCTCCCTTGACCTGGCTGGCTTCCAGACCACCCATCCGGGAGTGAATGCGCCCTCCGCAAGACATCGCAAGGCAAAACAAGATTTCATCGGGCCTGGGACCGTCGGCAATACCGACGGTGATGGCATCGAAATGACTGCGCACATAGGCTGCATTGGCGTGACCCAATGGGACGTCAAGCGAGCAGCCAAATGCGCCAATTTTCATGGCAGATGGCACAATCGCTAGGGACGCTGGCAGCCGTTCGCGCATGGCGTAGCCGCCTGGCACATGCCAGAGCGCGCCATGCTCCAGCTCCCCGTTGGTGCCCACGATCGCACCTTTTCCGTAGCCATCGATGACCGAGGCATCGCCGCCCAGCGCTTCGATCAACTTGTCGGTCAGCAGGGCGCCCAGCGGCTTCAGATCTTCCATCGCCGGCTGGAGCATCGGTTCATGGCGGCCGGCAAAGGGATTTGCGACCAGCGCCAGGGCCGCGGCCCGACGTCGGGGAGCAGCCGGTGGCGGACCCCCATCGTGGAAGATATCTTCAGTTAAGACAGTTATCTTTCTAATCGCAAATTCAAACATGAATTCCTCAGTCATCAAATTGAAGACTAGGATACCGTCTCCATAATACTACGGTATCCGGCGTCGTTTTCCATTGCCATAAAGGACAATGGCGGGCGTCGTCTTTTTCTTAACTTTGCTGTCCCATCTCGCTCTTCCGGCGCGATGGATCCTGCAATCACAAGGTTATCTGCAAGAAAAATCACCGCGGCCTCAATCAGGCCGCGCCCTATATAACCCTCTGCTACGGCGCGGCCGCGTGTGAGTGCGATGCGAGTATCGTCGGCGCTGAGCGAACCGACGTCGGTTGTCACCAGCCGCTCGCCCAGATCGCTGTCCGGCTGCAGGCTGTTTGCCGGCGCCCGGCAAATGGCCCGGTGCCCAGGCAGATCGACTGCGTTCGCAATCAGCGTCGCGGCCGCGTCAGCCGTCGCCGCGTCCTTCGCCAATACGGTGACCGCATCGGCGATGCCCAGCGAATGCGACCGGCCACGCCAGCCGCTCGTCGCCACGCCACGCACCGACTGCGCGTAAGCGATCTCTACCCGGTCGGCGAAGCCGTTGCCGGTTCCCGCGATCGACAGCTTCAACGCATTGCCCGGCGCCAGATGCAACGCGACATCGCCGCCGTCATTGACATAGGCCTTGGCGAGGGTGCGTCCCGCCAGCATCGCAGCCAGCATCTCGTCCGCCACCGAACCCGCGACCGCGGCCATCGGCGTCACGAAAACCTCTGCAAAAGGCGCCACCGCCGTCACCATGCGGCGGGCGGTGGGACCGTGGATATTCATACGATCCGATGTCGGCGCCGTTTGCCCCCTCACCCCGCCTCCGCTTCGCTCGGCGGACCTCTCCCCGAGGGGAGAGGGAGCCTGTTTCCGCAGCTCCGGCAATTCGGCGACCAGCTCGGGCAGGATCGTCTGAAACCTCTCGGCCGCCTGCTCATACGCGGCCCGCACCTCAGCATCATCGCCCCATGCCTCGACGATCAGGTCGATCGGGCCGTGGTTCATGTGCAGCCGCCTGCCGTCCGGCAGCCAGGAGATTTGCGGACCGTTCATCCCGAACGCCCGCGCAATTGCCGCAGCGGCGGCCAGTCGTTGCCCGCCGGCGCGGTTTCGACCACACGCGGATTGTGGAATTCGCCGCCGGACGCCAGAACGTCGTCGACGCTGCGGATCTCCGAAACATATCCGCCCAGCTGCTCGTAATGGTCTCGCCGCAGCGTGAACTCGATTGGCGCCACCAGCGCCGGCGTCGGCACGTAGCCGAACGCGTTGTCCGGCAGGCGCATCACGTCGACCATCAGAGTGATGCCGCCGCCGGGCCAGATATAGACCGGCGCGCCGCCGCAGGTGACATAGGTCTCGAGACGATGGACCGACCGGGTCAGGTTCACCGGGTTTTCGGTCACCCCCGCGCGCAGGGATCCCCCGGCGCCGCCGACAAACATCACTGAGCACAGCGCCGGTTCGCAATTGTCCGCGATCAGTTCGACGGATTTGCGCAGCCGTTCGGGAAATGGCTTCTCGACGGGCTTCAGGTCGTGGTCCAGTTCGAAATAGGCATGGTGCTCGCCAGTCGTCGAGACCATCAGGATCGACAGGCCGGGCCGCGCCCCCTTCTTCGGGTTCCACTCGCCGAGGATTTCCGCCGGATTGGAGAGGGACGTCCCACCCCAGCCGATGCCCGGCTCCGACACCTTGAAATAGCGCCCCGGCGTCGAGCGCCGCCCCAGGATCTTGATGCCGGTGTCTTCCCAGCCCAGCACCTTGCCCGCCTGATGCTCCGACACGACGCCGGTGATGTGGTCGTCGACCACCACGACCTCGTCGACCAGACCCCGCCATTGCGTGGCGAACATGCCTATGGTGGCCGATCCACAGCCGACGCGCATGCGCTGCTCAACCTTGCCGCCGATCATCGGCGGCTGGCCCGCCTGGACGACGATGGTCTCACCCTCGTCGATCGTCAGCTCAACCGCCTGCTTGTTGCAGAGCGAAAGCAGCGTTTCGCAGGTCACCCGGCCTTCGCTCTTGGAACCCCCGGTGAGATGATGCACGCCTCCGAGCGACAGCATCTGCGAGCCGTACTCGCCCGTCGTCACATGGCCGACTGCCTCGCCTCCGACGCGCACCGCGGCGCGCTCGGGTCCGATGTGCCGGTCGGTGTCGATCTTGACCTTCACACCGCAATAGGAAAATATGCCTTCTGTGACCACCGTCACCAGATCGACGCCTTCGACCTCCTGGCTGACGATGAAGGGCGCGGGCTTGTAATCGGGATAGGTCGTTCCCGCGCCGATGGCGGTGACGAAGCGGCGGTCGGTATTGACCGGATTGCCGCCCCACGGCTTGCCTTGCTCGAACGGCACCAGCGGCGCACCTGTTTCGATCGCATGTTCGAGAATGGTCAGCGGGTCGCAGCGCACGATCCGGCCACCGAAATTGCCGTAGCGGTCGCAGGCGCCTGTGCGGCCCTCCGCCACGTAGCACATCACCGGACAGGCGTCGCAGCGCAACTTCTCATCGGCCTTGCTGGCCGCGACCTCCTGGATCTCGAAGCGCTCGACGAGTTCGTTCACCGCCCCGCCTCCTTCGCCGCTTGAATCGCGGCCAGAATCCGCGGCGGCGTCGCCGGCACCTTCGTCACCAGAACGCCCGTGGCGTCGCGGATGGCGTTCAGGATCGCCGGCGCGGTCGGGATCAGCACGTGTTCGCCCAGCCCCTTGGCGCCGAACGGCCCCTCCGGGTCCGGCACCTCGACGATGATCGTCTCGATCGGCGGTACGTCGCCAATGGTCGGGATGAGATAGTCGTGCAGGTTCTCGGTGCGACCGGGGACATATTCCTCCATCAGCGCCAGGCCGATGCCTTGCGCGATGCCGCCCTCGACCTGACCCTCGACCATCATCGGATTGATGGCGCGGCCGACATCATGCGCCGCGGTGATCTTGATCAGCCGGACCGTTCCGAGCGCCATGTCGACTTCGAGCTCGACCAGTTGCGCGCCGTAGCCGTAGACCGCGTAGGGGCTGCCCTGCCCATTCGCGTCGAGCGGCAAGGTCGGCGGGTCATAGCTTTCCTCGGCCGAGAATGCGTAGCCGCGCACATCGGCGGGCATTGCCGCTAGGTCGATGTGACGCATGGCATCGTCCTCGACGACAGTCAGCGTCGCACCGTGAAGCGTAAGCGTCGCCTTACTGGATACGTTCGCGAAACGCAGGATCGTGTCGCGCAGCACACCTGCGGATTTTTCCGCCGCCTTGCCGGAAACGAATGTCTGGCGGGAGGCGGAGGTCTTGCCGGCGTCCGGCGTCAGCGCGGTGTCCGCCCCGACCAGCCGGAATCGCTCGAGCGGCAAGCCCAGCGCATCGGCGGCAATCTGCGCGATGACGGTGTTCGACCCCTGGCCGATGTCGATCGCGCCCTGATGCAGCACCACCTCGCCGTCGGCCGAAATTCCGATGCGGATCGTCGACGGGTTGGGCAGTGAAGTGTTGCCGCAACCATACCAGCACGACGCGACGCCGACGCCGCGTCTCACCCCAATGGCGGTGCTGTTGAACGCCAGCGTCTCCGCGACCGCCCGCGTCCAATGCGGCTTCAGCGCCTCGAGGCAATCGACGATGCCGACGCCTGATGTCAGTTCCTGCCCGGTGACCGTGCGGTCGCCGTCCCGCAGCGCATTGCGGATGCGGAACTCCAGCCGGTCGATGCCAAGCTTGCCGGCCAGTTCGTCGTAAAGCGTCTCCTGCATGATCGTCGCTTGCGGCACGCCGAAGCCGCGGAATGCGCCGGAGATCGGGCCATTGGTGTGAACCGCACGGCCGGTCGCACGATAGTTCGGCGTGAGATAAGGACCGGAGGCGTGAACCGGCACCCGGTTCGCCACCGTCGGTCCCCAACTCGCATAGGCGCCGGTGTTGAACTCGCCGTCGAACACCATTCCGGTAACCTTGCCGGTCAAATCCGCGCCGATCGTCGCATTCATCGATGCGGGATGCCGCTTGGTCGTCGACGACATGGACTCCTGGCGCGTGTAGACCATGGCAGCCGGACGGCCGGTTTTCAGCGCCACGAGGCCGAGCAGCGGCTGTACCGAGACGTCGAGTTTCGAGCCGAAACCGCCTCCCGTCGATGTCGGGATGATCCGCACCCGTTCGCGCGGCAGACCCAGCACGGTCGCTGTCTCGTCACGGTCGATGCCGGCGCTCTGGGTGCAAGCGCGGATAACGAGAGTATCGCCGTCCATCCAGGCCGACCCGGCCTCCGGCTCGATATAGGCGTGCTCGACATAGGAGGTTTCGATTGCCCCGGACACCGTCACGCCTGCTCTGGCGAGCGCCGCAAGCGCGTCTCCCCGTTCAACCCTGCCTTGGGTCAGGATATTGTCCGGTCTGCTCGCGTGCACCGGTTGGGCACCCTCCCGCATCGCTTCAGACGGCACCAGCATATGAGGCAGTGGCGTCCAGGCAATCGGAAAAAGGTCCATGTCGAGCGCCGCGATCGCCTGCCGTTCTCCCGCCACCAGCGCAACGGCTTCGCCGCGAAACCGCACCGCGCCGTCGGCCAGGGCCGGCTGGTCCACAAAGCCTGCGATGACCCCAAACCGATTGCGGCCGGGAATGTCCTTGGCGGTGAACACCGCAGCGATGCCCGGATGGCTAGCGACGAAGGCGTCGACATCGCCAAGGGAAAACGTCGCCCGCCAGTGCGGCGAGCGCACCACCACCACGGACAGCGCCCCCTCGGGCCGTTCGTCCGCGCCGAACTTGTCAGCGCCGGTAACTTTCTGCACGCCGTCCAGCCGGATAGGCGACGACCCGACGGCGTGACCGGACGCCGGCAGCGCATCGGGAAGATTGTGGAAGCGCGACGCAGCCATCACTGCTTCGATGATCTTGCGGTAGCCGGTGCAGCGGCAGAGCACGCCGCCCAGCGCATCAGCGACTTCGTCCTCACACGGATGAGGATTGCGCTCGAGCAGCGCAGTTGCCGACACCAGAAGTCCGGGCGTGCAGATGCCGCACTGCGCGGCGCCATGCGCCAGGAAGGATTTCTGCAGCGACGACAGATGGCCGTTGGCGAGGCCTTCCACCGTCGTCACAGATGTCCCGGCCGCGCTCGCTACCGGCACGAGGCAGGAACAGACCGGGTCGCCATCGACAAGGACCGTGCAGGAGCCGCAGTCACCCGCATCGCAGCCAACCTTGGTGCCTGTCAGGCCCAGTTCGTCTCGCAGCACATTCGACAGGCGCGCCAGAGGCGAGACGTTGAGGGAAACGGCCGCCCCGTTCACCTCAAGTCCAAGCGCGAAGCCCGGCGTATTCATGCCGCCAACCCCGCCACTCGATCCGGCTCGACCGTCGCTCTCAGCACGCGCGCAACCAGTTCACGCGCAGCTTCATGCCGGTAGGCGCCATTCGCGCGCACATCGTCGATTGGCGCCAGGGCTGCGAAATGATCGCCGGAAATACAATCTGCCATAGAAGCGTCGGCGGCCCGACCGATCAGAGCACGCTCAAGCCCGGTCAGCCTCTGCGCCACTTCCGAACAGGAACCGACCGCGATGGCGGCCGCTGCGACCTTGCCGTGTTCGATCGTCAGCCTCGCGGCGACCATCGCGATGGAGATCACCAGATAGCGCCGCGCGCCGAGCTTGAGAAACGACGAGCGTCCCGTGCAGGCGACGGCCGGAATGCGGATCGACACCACAAGCTCGCCGGGCTTCAGGTCAGTGCGCCGGTTGCCGAGGATGAATTCAGTAAGTGGCAACTGACGAACTGCGCCCTCCGACGCGATCTCGACGGCCGCATCCAGCGTCAGCAGGGGCGGGACGCCATCGGCCGCGGGCGAAGCGTTGCACAGGTTCCCCGCGATCGTGCCGACGTTCTGGATCTGCACCGAGCCAACCTCGCGCGCCGCAAGCTTCAGCCCGTCAAAGGCCGACGGCAGGTCCGCGCGGATGATATCCATCCAGGTGGTCCGCGCGCCGATCCGAATCCCTGTCTCGTCGCCGGAAATCCCGCGCAGGTCACTGAGACCGTTCAGGTCGAGCACATTGTCGCGGAACGGGCGCGTGCCTTGCGTCGGATAGAAATCGGTGCCGCCGGCCAGCATGCGCCACTGGTCCTCCCGCAGCAGCCGAAGGGCTTCGTCAAGCGTGTCAGGTCGTTCGTAGCGCGGCGTCATCCTTCGGCTGGCTTCCTGCTGACCGGTCGCATTTTCATTCGTATACAAATGATACCGATACTGCCTTGCTTGTCAAAGTCGTCGCGATCCGCACAGACAGGGTCATTGACGGCGACGCCGTCTTCGGGCGAGTCTCGACCTTCAAACAATACACTTGGAGACCGAGCATGGAAGCGTTGGTGGTGATCGATTTGCAGAACGATTTCTGCCCCGGCGGCGCACTTGCCGTCACCGGCGGCGACGAGATCGTGCCGGTCGTCAAGAAGCTCATCGCCAAGTTCGACCATGTCGTGATGACGCAGGACTGGCATCCGGCCGGCCATTCCAGCTTCGCCTCCAGTCACCCGGGCAAGCAGCCCTTCGAAACCGTGGAAATGCCCTACGGCGCCCAGACGCTCTGGCCGGACCACTGCATCCAGGGCACGCGCGGCGCGATGTTTCATTCCGATCTCGAATGGGACAAGGCCCAGATCGTCATCCGCAAGGGTTTTCGCGGCGCGATCGATTCCTATTCCGCCTTCTACGAGAACGACCATTCGACGCCCACCGGGCTCGGCGGCTATCTGAAGGAGCGCGGCATCGGAGCGGTGACGCTGTGTGGCCTGGCCACCGATTTCTGCGTCGCCTTCTCGGCCATTGATGCGAGGAAACACGGGCTTGCGGTCACAGTCCGGCTCGACGCCTGCCGCGGCATCGACCTCGGTGGATCGATGGACGCGATGATGGCGAAGATGCGGGAGGCGGGCGTCACGCTCGTCTGAAAGGCCCGCTTGGTCAAAGACCGAGTCAGCATTTAGTTGCCAAGTAGATAATTGCCATGTATATCATATCTACATGAACACACCACGCACGACCGGCTCACTCGTCTGGCACCTCGCGATGAAATGGCGCGCCGAGGTGGATCGAGCGATCGTCCACCTTGGTCTCACGCACGCCGAGTATTCCGTGCTCGCGTCGCTGGACGCCCTCGTCGCGAATGGCCGGTCGCCCACACAGCGCGAGCTGGCCGACTATTCCGGACTGCAGGCGATCTACATCTCCAAGCTGGTGCGGTCCCTGGAGGCGGACGGTCACATTTCACGGAGCGCGGACATCGTCGATACCCGCGCCTACCGTCTGACCCTCACTGATTCAGGCCGTATCACGATCACTGCTGCCCGAGGGATCGTTCGCGAACTCGACCGTCGGCTCACCGAACCGCTCGGCGGGCCCGAGGGCCAGGAAACGAGAAGCCTCGCTGCGATGCTGTCACTGCTTCTCGACCAACCCCACATCCGCTCTTGAAAGGGATATCCAGAATGGCACAGCCCCTTCCTCTCAGCCCCACGATCGGCGCGACAGAGCGCACGCTTTTTGCCCTTCTCAACAGCCGCCTGGAGAAACAGGGAATCTCGTTTCCCGAATGGACCGTCATGTTCTTCCTGGCTGGCGACAAGCTTCCGAAATCGGTCGTCCTCGACAGGCTTGCGTCGGGACGGGTCGCCGAGGGCGCGGCGGCAGCCGCTCTGATCGACGCGATGGCGCGGTCGGACCGGATCGAAATTGTCGCTGGCGCCGAAGTCGAGCCGCGACTGGCGCTGACACCCTCGTCCGAGCAGGTGTTTTTCCCGCTTCGCGCGCAGGTCGCCGCGGCCGCGCAGGAGATCTATGCTGACATCCCGCCCGAGGACATCGAGACGACACGGCGCACGCTGGAGCAGGTGAGCCGTCAGGCGGCGGCTCTGCTCGCCCGGGCGGTCGCTAACCCACCCCCACATAGCGCCTGACGATTCCCGGGTCGGCGCGCAGCGTTTCGATGTCGATGGTCTCGCGGTTGCGGCCGTTTTCGAGGAAGGCTGCCCGGTCGGCGACCGACAGCACTGCGTCGACGCGCTGTTCCACCAGGATGGTCGACACGCCGCGACGGCGCAGTTCCACCACCGTCTCGCGGATCTTCGCGATCATCGACGGCATCAGGCCCTCGGTCGGCTCGTCGAGCAGCAGCACGTCGGGCTCAATGCAGAGCGCCCGGGCCATCGCCAGCATCTGCTGCTCGCCGCCGGAAAGCGTTCCCGAGCGCTGCTTCAGCCGGTCGCGCAGCAGTGGAAACAGGTCGAGCACCGCTTCTCGGACGGCGGGGCCTTTGTTCCGCGCGATCAGCCCTATCTCGATGTTCTCGGCGACTGTCATCTCGGCGAACAGCCGCCTGCCCTGCGGCACATAGGCAACGCCCGCCTTCGGCACCTGCCAGGCCGGCAATTTCGTCAGTTCAACGCCGGCCAGCCTGATCGACCCCGCCGTCGCCGGCACGAGACCCATGATTGCCTTCAGGAGCGTTGTCTTGCCGGCGCCATTACGGCCGAGCATGCAGAGAATTTCGCCCTTGCGCAGCGCCAGCGACACGCCGTGCAGCACCGGCACGTCGCCATAAGCGCAACTCAGCCCGTCGACGACCAGAAGGTCACTCATCGACCACCGTCCCCAGATATGCCGCCTGCACCTCGACATTGGCGCGGATGTCGGCCGGCGAGCCCTCAGCCAGGATCTTGCCAAAATTCAGCACCGTGATCCTGTCGGCAAGCCGCATCACCACCGGCATATTGTGCTCAATCAGCATCACGGTCGCCTCCTTGGCGATCTCGCGGACCAGTTCGATGAACCCATCGATCTCGCCGTCCGACAGGCCCTGCGTCGGCTCGTCAAGGATCAGCAGCCGCGGCTTCAGCGACAGGCCCATCGCCACTTCCAGCAGGCGCTGGTGGCCATAGGCGAGATTGCCGGCGAGCGTGCTGGCGCGGTCGGCCAGACCGACGCGCTCCAGAGCGTTCATCACGCCCCGCCGCAACTCGCCCAGCTTCATGCCCGATGACAGGCTGCGCTGCACCGGCAGCGCGACATTGTCGAACGCCGTCAGGTTGGGAAAGATGCTGGTGATCTGGAACGTGTAGGCGATGCCTTGCCTGACGCGCCGGTGCGCCGGGACATGGGTAATGTCGCGGCCGTCGAACTGGATCGTGCCCGATGTCGGCTCGATGCGGCCGCAGATGAGGCTGACCAGCGTCGTCTTGCCGGCGCCATTCGGGCCGATGATGGCGCGCACCTCGCCCGGCATGACGTCCAGATTAACCCCGTCGACGGCCTTTAGCCCGCCAAAATCGCGGTGCAGGTCGCGCGTCATCAGCAGGGGCGTCACGGCAGCCATTTCAGCCACCTTTCGCGGATCGTGCCGAGAACGCCTTTCGGGAAAAACAGCACCAGCAAGATCAGCGCCACGCCGACGATGCCGATCTGGCTGAGGTTCAACCCCGGAAACCATGTGTTCAGCGCATCGTTGGAGATTTCGGCGAGATAGAACATCGCGAAGGTGCCCACGAGCGGCCCGAGCGTCGTGGCGGCCCCGCCAAGCAGCACCCAGAGCAGCGGCAAGATCGAATACTGGATCGAGGCGAAGGACGAGCCCATGTAGCCGAACAGAAGAACGTACGCCGCGCCGGCTGTAGCGGAGATCGTGCCCGAAATGACCACCGCCGACAACTTGTTGGCGAATGTGTCGAAGCCCAGCATCCGCGTGCGCTCCTCGTTCTCGCGCACTGCCACCAGCACGCGGCCGAAGCGCGAGCGGGCGATGAAGAGCGTGATGACCAACACGATCGAGAACAGCAGCCAGGCCAGAACAAACCGCGTGTCGCGGTTGGTCATGTCGATAAAGATCCAGCTTTCCTCAATGATCCGCTCCGGACGCGACAGTGTCAGTCCCTCGTCGCCGCGCGTCCAGTCGCCCATCCACAGCGACATCAGGTAGGCGACCTGCGCGAACATCAACGTCACGATCATGAAGGCGACGCCGGTGGTGCGCAGCGCCAGCGCCCCGACTGCCAATGCCAGGACCGCTCCGGACAAAATCCCGAAGCCGAAGGCCGGAACGACGTGCACGCCGAAATGGTAGATCGGCAGCCCGGCGCCATAGAGCCCGGCGGCGAAGAACATTGCATGGCCAAGCGACAGCAGCCCGGAGTAGCCGAACAGGATGTTGTAACCCATGGCGAACACCGCCAGCACCATAACGCGGGCCGCGACGCCGTTATGGTAGTCGGGCAGCACATATTGCGCGGCGAACAGCAGCGCGATCACCGCAAGATGCAGCGCCCAGACCCGGGCCGTGTCTCCGGACGCACCTGCAGAACTCATCGTGCCGCGGCCCCGAACAGGCCCTGCGGCCGGAACACAAGAACCATCGCCACCAGCATCGTCGCCAGCATCTTGGCGAGCGTCGGCGAGAAAAACACCGAGATGATCCCATCCGACACGCCGATCAGCAGCGCAGCGACCACCGTGCCGCGCAACGAGCCCAGCCCGCCGATAATGACGACGATGAACGACAGCAGCAGCGGATCGAGCCCCATAAGGTAATGCGCCTGCTGGATCGGCACGATCAGCACGGCCGCCACCGCCGCCAGCATGGCGCCGAGCGCGAAGACGCCGGCATAGACGCGGTCGACCGGGATGCCGAACGCCTGCGCCGTCTCGCGGTCATACTGCGTCGCCCGCATGATCAGACCGATCTTCGTCCGCGTCAGCACCAGCCAGGTTGCGACGATCAGCAGAACGGACGCGGCGATGACCGCCAGCTTGTAGCCGGAATAGCCGAACCAGGGCAGCATGACGCGGTAGCTGAACGGCGGCACGACCGGCCGCGCGTCTGGACCATAGAAGGTCAGCGCCGCCTGCTGAATGATGTAGAGCAGGCCGATCGTCGCGACGATCGTCGCCTCCGGATTGTAGTTCAGCCGCCGCAGCACCAGCCGTTCGGCGGCAAATGCCACCGCGCCGACGACCAATGGGCTCAGCACCAGCGCGAGCAGGAAGCCGATCGCGGGATGGCCGGTGACAAGCGTCGAAAAGAACCACGCCAGCACTGCGCCCAGCATGAAGAATTCGCCATGCGCGACGTTCACCACCCGCATGACGCCGAACACCAGCGACAGGCCGAGCGCCATCAGCGCCAGCACCGCCGCCATGACGAGACCTTCGAGCGTGGCGAGGAGGAGGTGGGGTCCGAAGGCCATTCAGGAGGTCTCGTCGTCGACGGGGGGCCATTGGCGGGCGGTGTGGACGATGCGAAGGATGAAGGCTGTCTGTTCGGTCACCCTGTAGACGATCCTGTAGCTCGGATGCGGGATTGCTTCCCGCGTGTCGGCCATCGCGCCCGGACGCCCCATCCATGGATGCGACGTGAGATAGATGGCAGTCGCTTCGACTCGGTGACGGATCCCCTTGGCGGCATCCGGACTGTCGAACCAGATATATGAGACTATCTCGGCGAGATCACGCTTCGCAGAGTTCGTCCAGACGAGTCTCACTCAGCCGCCTCGCGGCGCTTGCGTTCGAGATCCGCGAAAAGCTGGTCCATGTGGGCCTGTACTTCCTCGTGGGTGTGGACCCGCCCTGCGGAGATGTCTTCCTCCGCCTCGGCGACCTTGCGCTGTAGCCAAGTGACGTATTCCCGGTCCTGATTGACGTAGTTCCGCATGAACTCGCGCATGATCTGCGACGCCGGCCGATCCGCCGCAGCGGCGGCCGCCATGAAAGCATCCCGCAGCTCAGGCTCGAGCTTCATCGTGAAAACCGCTTCCTTCGCCATGACGCAACTCCTCTTCAGGTAATGACAAGGTATATACCTCGTCATTACCCTGCAAGGTCTCTGTGCCTAGAGCGGCATCGTCGTGTAGTCGCCCTCCGGCTCGTAAAGCCCGTCATTGATCGACGTCTTGTGCACGACCTTGAGCTTGCCGCCTTCGACCTTCGAGATGTTCTGGATGCCGAAGACCTGGTGGATCTTGCCGTTGAAGCTCTTCGGCCCTTGCGGATGCTCCGGACCCTCGGCGAAATCGGTCAGCGCCTCGGTCGCCTCGACCAGCTTGGCGCGGTCTTCCGGTCCCTTGTAGCTCGAATCCTCCATCGCCTTCTTGATGACGTAGAGTGTCTCCCAGCAGCCGAACATGTGCGCGGCGGTCGAGACGTCCTTCGGGTCGCCCACGGCCGCGCCGTTCTCGTCGATGCCGACGGCGGCGCGGTACGCCTTCTGCGCGTCCGAGTCGTCCGCCTGCGCGTAGCGCGGCGAGCCTTCCCAGAAATGGCTGCCGTCCAGGAACTCCAGACCGGGCGAGTTGATGTCGACGGCTTCGAGTGAGTCGATGAAGCCGAAAAGCTGCGGCCGGTTCGAGCCGTAGAACTCGCCAAGCTCCTTGACGAAGGTCAGCACCGCCGGGCCCACCATGACGTGGTAGATCACCTCGGTCTCGGCCGGGATCTGCGGGAAGTATTTGGTGAATGAGGATTCCGTCGGCGGGATGGCGATCTGCGCGATCACCTCGGCTCCTTGAGCCTTCAGTGCCGGCGGGAGGTAGTCGCGATGGTCGTGGCCGAAGGCGAAGTCCGGAAAGATCATCGTGACCTTCTTGCCGACATTGGCCGAGATCCACGGCGCGGTCGACTGGATCTGGCTCTTCACGTCGGTGATGCCCGGCTGGAACACGTAGCGGTTCAGCTTGGTCGAAGCCACGTGATGGCCTTCCGACACGACGTAATAGGGGATCTTCAGTTCGCCCGCCGCCGGGGCCGAGCCGATCACGACATGGCTGAACAGCGTGCCGAACACGATGTCGGTCTTGTGCTGGGTGGCGAACTTCTCAACCACTTCCGCGCCGCGCTTCGGATCGGTGCCGTCATCCTCGGTGATGATCTCGACCGGACGGCCATTGATGCCGCCAGCATCATTGATCGCCTTCAGCGCGGCCAGTGAGGTCTTCTCGTACCAGCGGCCATAAGAAGCGCCGATGCCGGTGCGGTGCGCCTGGAAGCCGATCTTGATCGGCGCCGACGACTGCGCCTGCGAATAGCGCACGAAACCCGGCGCCAAGATCAGTCCGGCCGAGGCCCCAAGACCCGTGAGCGCCGCGCGGCGGCTGATGCTGTTCTTCAGAAAGTTGGTCTTTCCCTGCTTGTCAGTCATGCCGGTTCCCCTTGTTGCATTTCGACCGAGAAATGTGCGGTTCCCGCCCCGATCCCGCGGCGAAAATTCAGATGCATGCAAACTAAACACCAATCTTTTGGACTGGCAATGGTTGTATATCGTGGTGTCAGGCTCCCGTTGGACTTGAGAGCAGCCACAGTCCGAATACCGTATACAGGATCATCAGGATTGTAAGCGGAATCTGGCTGCGCATCGCCGCCCGAGGTGTCGCATGCAGCCGCGCCGACAGCCCGTGCGCAACGACCACTGCGAGAATGTGGCCGCCGACGATCGCGGCCGACTGAAGGTTCCACAACACCCAGGCCGCCTGCGGTCCCATCACCAGCCCGGCCGCGATGTAATTGTCCGCCGTGCCAAACAGGTTCCAGCCGAGCGAGAACGGATCCGAGATGGCGGCCAGCGCATATTGGCCGTTGACCAGCAGCGCGATCAAGTAATGCGCGAAATGATAGGCGAGAGCGATCGGCGCGATCGACCAGATGAGCAGCCCGGCGGCATGCCCGGCCGCCACCGGCTCGCCGGACAATTTCTCGCCCAGCCAGACCGCGAGGAAGAACGCCAGTCCCAGCAGCGCCGCCATGCCGATCAGGCCGAGCGTGTTGGCGAGCATCACGGCGGAACGGCCGGGAAACTCCAGCGGATTGACGCCGATCGCGCCGAGCCAAGCAAAGGTGCGCATCAGCCCGTCGAAGGACACCGAGGCGAGAGCGACCAGCAGGAAGATCACGCCGGTGACCGGCAAGGGCCTTATGCCAGCGAGCTTGCCTGACGGTGCGCAGAGTGCAATCCGGCCGTCCACACGCCGCTCGACAATTGCAAGACGCGAGATCATCCGCAAGAACACCGAAAAGCACTCACCCCGGCGCGACCAGTTCTCATATCCGAAGGCAAGCATGGCGGCCAAATTGACTGCCCAGTAGATCGCCACCGTCCACGCAAGCCGCGCCGGATCGTCGGGTGCGGGATAGACGAGTTCGAACCAGGCGAAGGCCGCGAACTGGATGATCGCGGGAAGGTAGCCGACCCTGTCCAAAGCCGGCGACTGCGCTGCCTTGTTCCGAAATCCCGTCGTCAGCGCGTACGGTCCGTACCACGGGTTGACCCACGCAAAGACATTGCCGAACACGCCGCTGACCAGGGTCAACCCGATCCAGAACAGCGTCCACACCGTCAGCGGCAGCGGGTTCGACAGCGGATCCCGGCTGCCGAGAAAGCCGGCCGCAACCAGGATGCACAGCAGCAGGAACGACAGTAGGCTGATAATTGCCCGCCTGTCGCGCGCAGCCAGCAACGGCAGCCGCCACGCCATGAGGCGAGACATAGCGCCGGGAGGCACGAACAACAGCACTGCAAAACTCGCCGCCACGGCCAGTGCGCCGCCTATGATGTAGTGGCCGGTCGGCAGCAGCAGGACGAAGCCGCGATCCGACGCGTGGGCAAGCGCCCCAGACGGCGTCAGGCCCGCAAACAGCGCAGCCATGCCCACCGCCGGCATGCTCCGTCGCCAACCATGAATGCTGCACCGCGTCATGGGCTCCAGCCAAGCATGACCGATGGCGGTCGCGCAAGCGTGGCTCAACACGCAAGTCACTCCCGCCGCTGGATTTTCGCGCCGTCACCGCATAGACCATTCGCTGCAGCAGGAGTGGACTGAAGACATGCCAAAGACTGACATTGCGCGGCGGGTCTACAATCACACCTGGAAGCTCGATCCGATCGTGCGCAGCCTTCTCGACACGGATTTCTACAAGCTCCTGATGCTGCAGATGATCTGGGGCGTCTATCCGAAGGTCTACGCGACATTCCAGCTGATCAACCGCGCCACGCGTTTCCGCCTCGCGGACGACATCGACATCGAGGAACTGCGCGACCAGCTCGACCACGCGCGCACGCTGCGCTTCTCGAAGAAGGAAATGATCTGGCTCGCCGGCAACACGTTCTATGGCCGCAAGCAGATCTTCTCGCCCGAATTCCTCGACTGGCTGAAGGATTTCCAGCTGCCGGAATATGAACTGGCGGTCAGGGATGGCCAGTTCGAACTGACCTTCTCCGGCCCCTGGATGCTGACCTCCATGTGGGAGATCCCGGCGCTGGCGATCATCAACGAGTTGCGTTCGCGCGCGGCGATGAAATCGCTGGGTCCCTTCTCCCTCGATGTGCTCTATGCGCGGGCCAAGTCGAAGCTCTGGGACAAGGTCGAACGGCTGCAGGAACTGCCGGACCTGCGCATTTCCGACTTCGGCACGCGGCGGCGGCACTCGTTTCTGTGGCAGCGGTGGTGCGTCGAGGCGCTTAAGGAAGGGCTGGGCGAGGCCTTCACCGGCTCGTCAAACGTCAAGCTCGCGATGGATACCGACCTCGAGGCGCTCGGCACCAATGCGCACGAACTGCCGATGGTTCTGGCAGCGCTTGCCAACAGCGAGGAAGAGCTGAAAAAAGCCCCCTACCAGGTGCTGAAGGACTGGGAAAAATACTACGGCGGCAATCTGAAGATCGTGCTGCCCGACGCGTTCGGCACCGCCGCCTTCCTACGCGAGGCGCCGGACTGGGTCGCCGACTGGACCGGCTTCCGCCCCGACAGCGCACCCGCCATCGAAGGCGGCGAGCGCATCATCGCATGGTGGAAATCGAAGCGCGTCGACCCGCGCGAACGGCTGCTGATCTTCTCCGACGGGCTCGACGTCGACACGATCGTCAAGGCCTATCACCACTTCCGCGGCAAGGTGCGCATGACGTTCGGCTGGGGTACCAACCTGACCAACGACTTCGAAGACTGCGCGCCCACCGACGTCCAGGGCCTCAACGCCATCTCGCTCGTCTGCAAAGTCGTCTCCGCCAACGGCCGCCCGGCCGTCAAACTCTCCGATAACCCGCTGAAGGCGACCGGCGAGAGGTCGGAGATCGAGCGCTATGTCCGGATTTTCGGGACGGAAGGCCAGACGGAGATCGGGCTGAAAGTATAGATCAAACCTTGCGGCGGTCGATGTCGAGCGGTTCCGCGCGCAAGCGCCGACCTGCCCCTACGGTAGCTCTATGGCTTCAGCGCCGACGCGATATCGCTGGACGCTGACCCCGTTTTCCGCAATGGATCCCGCCTACATACCGTGCCCTTCTTCAACAGCACGCTGGAGTCAAGAGGTGGTCAAGTCCCGTACGACGCTGACGACAGCGCTTCTGGCGGCGGGTCTCTTTTCTCTGATTGCAATCGTGGCGGCAACGTTCTGGCTCAGCCAGCGCGCCCAGCAATATACGCGGGACGTTACTGCCATGCGCGATGTCCGCGTCTCGGCGGTTGAACTCCGTAGCGGGCTCCTCACGGCGGAAAGCAGCCAGCGCGGCTATCTGTTTTCCGGCAATCAGATCTATCTCGCGCCTTTCGACAGCGCCAACGCGGCCGCGCGGCGTGAAGCCGGCAAGCTGGCGCAGGACCTGTCGGGGCACCCCCGGTTTCAGTCGATGGTCGGCCAGCTGTCCGGAATCGTCGATGCCAAGATCACAGAGATGGACGAGACGATCGCGATCAAGCGTGCCGGGCGCGATGCGGAGGCGATGGACCTGTTCCTGACCAATCGCGGCAAGTCGTTGATGGACCAAGCGAACATCTTCGTCACGGGCATCGTCGAAGCGGCCGATTCGCTTCTTCTCGAAGGCGTCCGCGAGCAGGCGCAAAACGCTGACCTTTTGCGTTCGGTGTCGATTGCCGGCGGGGTCATCATCGTGCTCGTGGTCGCGGGAGCCATACGGGCATTCACCAAGACTGCCCGGGAAATCGCAGATGCGCGCGACGAAGTGCGCGCGGCCAACGAAACGCTGGAACGGCGGGTTGATGAGCGCACGTCCGCGCTGAAGACTGCGCTCAGCCGCTCCGAAATGCTGCTCGCGGAAGTCAATCACCGGGTGGCCAACAGCCTGGCTATGGTCGGGTCGCTGGTCCGTCTTCAAGGTCGGGCTAGCACAGATCCTTCTGTCCAGGCGGCGCTGACGGAGACGCAAGGACGGATCGTCGCCATCGCCGCCGTGCACAAACGGCTCTATCAATCCGGCGATGTCGGCCTGGTTGCGCTCGACGAATATCTGTCCGGACTGCTCGATAGTCTTGTCACCAGCATGCGCGCGGCGGGCCACGGCGGCTCGCTGACTTATGATCTGGAGCCGGCGCAGCTCGGCACCGACGCAAGCATCAACGTCGGCGTTGTGGTGACCGAACTCGTGACCAACGCCTACAAATACGCCTATCCGACCGGTTCGGGAGACATCCGCGTGCGCATGCGGCGTATTCCGAGCTCCCGTATCGAGATCGTGGTCGAGGACGACGGCGTCGGGCGCGGAACTGGAGCCGCACAAGGCACGGGCCTTGGCTCCCGAATTGTGACTTCCATGGCGGCGACGCTTGGCACCGAGGTGCAGTATATCGATCGCAAGCCCGGAACCGCGGCCAGACTTTCGGTGGCCGCTGCCCCGGCATAAGTCCTGCGACCTCTCGGCCCGTCGCTTTGCCCGGCCTCATGGGCTACAGGATCATTCTCAACGGGAGGACAATTCTTGGCAGCGATGGTTGAACTGCGTCTGCGCATGAGGTCGTGCCTTGTGGCCGCTGGCGCCATGGCCGCGTTCGTCGGCGGAAACGGGATGACGGCTGCAGCGGCCCAGGACCGGCCCGCTGGCATCGTCGCACCTGTGGAACTTCCGGCATTCGTTCCTGCGGCGACCGCCTGTTCGCGGCCGTTGGGCCTTGGACACGCCCTGGTCTTCCTGCAGGACAACGAGCGCGAATTCATGCAGGGCGTCAGCGCCGGCCTGCGTGCCGCTGCCCTCGATCGGGGCCTTACCTATCGCGTTGCGCTTGCCGACAATGACGCCGGTTTGATGCGGCAGCAGGCGCAGGAGGTGCTCAACCTCAAGGTCGGCGCCGTCGTCGTGGCGCCGGTCGACCCGCGGTCCATGGCGCCAGCCACGCAATCGCTCCTATGGTCCGGCGCATATGTCGGCGCTGTCGTGCCGCCGCCCGCCACGACCATTCTCAACGCACCGCAATACGAAACCGGCAAGGTTCTGGCCGATGCCGCGGTCGAGCATATCGAGCAAAAGTTGGGCGGACGGGCAAAAGTCGTGCTCCTGACGCACGACAGCAATCAGTTCCTTGCCCCGCGCTTCGTCGCCATGCGCGACGCCCTGTCGAAGCTGCCAGGCGTCTCCATTGTGGCCGATCTGTCGCCATCGACAGTCAATCGTCGGGGCGGCGCCGCCACGATGCAAACCATCCTTGTGGCCCAGCCCAATGTCGATGTAGTGCTAGGGGCAGACACCGTTGTTCTGGGCGCCCTCGATGCACTCAGGCAGGCTGGCAAGGCCCGCGTAGACCAGTTCCTCGGTGGGATCGACGGCGAACCGGAGGCCGTGGCCGAGATCAAGTCGGGCGGACCGTACAAGGCCAGCGTCAGCCTCGCCTCGCCAGTGTTCGGATACGCCATGGGCCAGCATGCCGCCGATTGGCTGGAGGGCAAGAGTATTCCGCAGGCCATGGATATCCTGCCCCGGGCGCTGGATGCGCAAAACATCGGCCAATACGAGGCGGATCTCGCGGACCCCGGCGCGGTCTATGCAGATTCCGCGCGCCGCGACAGTTATCTCAAAATGTATGGCAACATCTGCTACGACACGCGTGACCGCTACCTCAATTTTCCGTGGTCGTCGGAAAGCAGATGATGCGAGGCATCCGGCCGCTAGGGCGACGATGACCGGCCGATAGTTCCGCAGGACTTTGAAAGTTCGCACTCCCGACCGGCGTTACCACCGCTATTAGACTAGGTGTATCCTGCTGTGCCCGACATTGTCACACGAGAAGCTCGTCAGCGCGTCCCGCTCACATCCCCTTGACTAACCCATATCCCGGTGGTTATTGATCCATTTCAATAACCACCGAGTTATGCGATGCTTCAGCCACACGAGATCCTGTTCACCACGCTTGCCGATCCGACGCGGCGGGCGATCTTCGAGCGGTTGTGCCGCGACGGGGACCTGACCGTCGGGGCGCTGACGGCGCAGGCGGGGGTGTCGCAGCCGGCGGTGTCGAAGCATCTCGGCGTTCTCAAGCGCGCTGGGCTGGTGCGGGACCGCCACGCGGGACGGCAGACGCATTACAGCGCGCAGCTCGCCGCGTTGTCCCCGCTGATCGACTGGACCAGCCGGATGAACGGGTTCTGGCAGAATCGGTTCGATGATCTCGAAGACCTGCTGAAGAGAATGGACCAATGACAGAAATCGAGACCCGCTCGGTGGTCGTCGAGCGCGAGGTGCCGTTTCCGCCGGAAAAGATCTGGCGCGCGCTGACGCAGCCGCATCTGATCGCGGAGTGGCTGATGAAGAACGAGTTTGCGCCGGTCGTCGGCCACCGTTTCAACCTCAGCGCCGAATGGGGCTCGGTCAACTGTCAGGTCCTGACGGTCGAGCCGCACAAGACCCTGTCCTACACCTGGGGCGACGATGATCTCGACAGCGTCGTCACCTGGCGTCTCACGCCGACCAGCGCCGGCACCCATTTGCGCATGGAGCAGACCGGCTTCCGGACGGACCAGCCGCGCTACTACGGCGGCGCGAAAGCCGGATGGCCGCGGTTCATCAACAATCTGGAACAGGTCCTGGCGCGGATGGATTGACGCCCGTCGCCAGCATTCCGCTCGTTTTCACAGGAGGTCGCATTGAACTGGAACAAATGGATTCGGCAGGGCCACCGCTGGGTGTCCATCGCCTTTACAATGATCGTTCTCGGCATCTTCATCGCCCTGGGAACGGGGAGTGAGCCGGCGCAGTGGGTGTATCTCTCGCCGCTCCTCCCGCTCGCCTTGCTGGCGATCAGCGGCCTCTATCTGTTCGCGCTGCCCTGCGCCTCCAGATGGCGCGGCGGCCGCGCCGGGCAGGAGTGAACCGAATGGCCAGGAAGGCCGCTTCGAAGCCGGCGCCCGGCGACATCGTGTTGCTTTCCGGCGGCAATCCGCAGATCGCCAAGGGCTATGGCGACGCGCCGGTGCAGGCCTATATCGCGGCCACGCCGGGCTGGAAGGGCGATGTGGTTCGCCGCCTCGACGGGCTGATCGTCGAGGCCGTTCCAGGCGTGCGCAAAGCGGTGAAATGGAACTCGCCCTTCTACGGCATGGCGGAGCAGCACTGGTTCCTCAGTTTCCACTGCATGACGAAATACGTGAAAGTGGCGTTCTTCCGCGGCGCTAAGCTCGATCCCCTGCCGCCCGGTACGTCGAAGCAGCAGGACGTGCGCTACCTCGACATTTACGAGGACAAGCCTTTCGATGAGGCGCAGTTCGCGGACTGGGCGAAACAGGCGAGCCGATTGCCTGGCGAGAAGATGTGAGGGAAGTCCCCATGAAAAAGTCCATCACCGCGACAATAGGCGACGCCTCCCAGCACATCGACGCCCGCATCGCGGAGCTCGGCGACTGGCGCGGCGAGACGCTGGCGCGGGTCAGGAGGCTGATCCGGCAGGCCGACCCGGACATTGTCGAAGAGTGGAAATGGCGTGGGGTTCCGGTGTGGGAGCACGACGGCATCATCTGCACCGGCGAGACCTACAAGAGCGTCGTAAAGCTGACCTTCTTTCAGGGCGCGGCGCTCGACGACCCGTCACGCCTGTTCAACTCCAGCCTCGACGGCAATACGCGGCGCGCCATCGACATTCACGAGGGCGAGGATATCGACGAGAAGGCTCTGCAGGCGCTGGTCCGCGCGGCAATCGCGCTGAACGCGGCGAAGCGGAAGAAGCCGAAAGGCGACTGAGACCAGCGCCGACCGTCAAACCCGTTCGACAGCCATCGCGGTTGCCTCACCGCCGCCGATGCACAGCGTCGCCACGCCGCGCTTGACGTCCCGCGCCGCCATCTCGGCCAGCAGCGTCACGATGATCCGCGCACCGGACGCGCCGATCGGGTGGCCGAGCGCGCAGGCGCCGCCATTGACGTTGACCTTGTCGTGCGGCAGGCCGAGCTCGCGCATCGCCGCCAGCGCCACAACGGCAAAGGCTTCGTTGATCTCGTAGAGATCGACATCCTTCGACGACCAGCCGACCTTGTCGAACAGTTTGGTCATCGAGCCGATCGGCGCCGTCGAGAACCAGGCCGGCGCCTGCGCATGGCTGGCATGGCCGCGGATCACCGCCAGCGGCGCAATCCCGCGCCTCTCCGCCTCGGAGCGCCGCATCATCACGAGGGCTGCCGCGCCGTCCGAAATCGACGACGAGTTCGCCGCCGTCACCGTGCCGTCGGGGCGGAAGGCGGGCTTCAGCGTCGGGATCTTTTCCGGCTTCGCCTTGCCCGGCTGTTCGTCCTCGACGACGTCGCCCACCGCGACGATCTCGGAGCGGAACCGTCCGCCGCCGATCGCCTGCCGCGCCCGGTCGAGCGAGGCGAGTGCAAACTCGTCCTGCATGTCGCGCGTGAACTGGAAATGCTGCGCCGTGTCCTCGGCGAAGGTGCCCATCAGCCGGCCCTTGTCGTAGGCGTCTTCCAGCCCGTCGAGGAACATGTGGTCCATCACCCTTCCATGGCCGAGCCGCATGCCCGCGCGCGCCTTTTCCAGCAGGTATGGTGCATTCGTCATGCTCTCCATGCCGCCGGCGACCGCGATGGCTGCGGACCCTGCCGCGATGGCGTCATGCGCCATCATCGCCGCCTTCATGCCCGAGCCGCACATCTTGTTGACGGTCGTCGCCGGCACGCTGTCCGGCAATCCCGCTCCCAGCGCAGCCTGGCGGGCAGGCGCCTGGCCGAGGCCCGCCGGCAGCACGCAGCCGAACACCACTTCGTCGATTTCCGCGGCCGGAACGCCCGCCTGCGCCATCGCGGCTGCGATCGCCGCCGTGCCCAGCTGCGGCGCGGTGCGGTCCTTCAGCGCGCCCTGAAAACCGCCCATCG
>Ga0209906_100300_pt1 | contig 30198 bp, 30 predicted proteins | sample FECB24metaG_FD_188303 | JGI IMG/M metagenome (GOLD analysis project Ga0209906, IMG submission 188303) | Cyanobacterial communities from the Joint Genome Institute, California, USA from Joint Genome Institute, California, USA - FECB-24 metaG... ... | reverse complement strand
AGGGCGGCCGCGACCAACAGGTTGTTGGTGATGCCTTCAGCCGATACGGCGACACCGCCTTTGAGGCCGATGGCGATCATGAGGTAGATCGCCAGCGACTTGCCGACTGCTTCCGGGATGGTCAGGTCCGAGCGCGCCAACGCCGCAAACGCACCGAGCCCGAAGAAAAGGACCACCGGGGACAGCAACGTTGCGCTCACGCCGTCACCTCCGGCTTACGCGTCCGCCACATGGAATAAAGGACGCCGATCGCGATGATCGCCATGGTGACGCCCAGAGAGATCGACGCCGGGAACTTCTCCAGCCCCATCAGGTCGGCCACGAAGACCTTCGAGCCGATGAAGATCAGCACGATCGCCAAGGCAGGCTTCAGATACTGGAACCGGTGAATCATGACGGCGAGCGCGAAATACAGCGCGCGAAGCCCGAGGATGGCAAAAATGTTCGATGTGTAGACGATGAATGGGTCCGTCGTGATCGCGAAGATCGCGGGAACCGAATCCACGGCGAAGATGACGTCGGCGATCTCGACCATGACGAGCGCCATGAACAAGGGCGTGATGAACCAGACCGGTCTGCCGGTCCGCGGGTCTGGTTTCTTCACGAAGAAGTCCTGACCGTGAGGCTCATCGGTGACGTTGAAACGGCGGCGCAGGAAGCGGATCAGCGGGTTGTTGCCGACCTGTGGTTCCTTATCTCCGACCAGCAGCATCTTGACGCCGGTCAGGATCAGGAACGCGGCGAAGATGTAGAGAACCCATGAAAACTCGGAGACGAGCGTCGCACCCAGGCCGATCATTATGGCGCGCAGAACGATGACGCCGAGGATGCCCCAGAACAGGACACGATGCTGGTAAATCCGGGGGACGGCAAAGAAGGAGAAGATCAGCGCGATCACGAAGACATTGTCGAGCGCGAGGGTCTTCTCCACCACGAAGCCCGTAAGGTAGTGCAGGCCGGGCTCGCTGCCCAGCTGCCACCAGATCCAGCCGCCGAAGGCCAAGCCGAGGCAGATATACCCCATCGACAGGAAAATGCTCTCGCGCGCCCCGATCTCGCGGTTATCACGGTGAAGAACGCCGAGGTCGAAGGCGAGTAGGGCGACCACGATTGCCAGAAAGGAAAGCCACATCCAGAGCGGCTTTCCGAGCCAGTCGATGAAGAGAAAGGCAGTATCCATTTCAACATGCTCCAGCCGTACCCGCGAGTGAGCATCGCGTCCGACATCAAGAGAGAACAGGCGTGACTCGTCAGAGGAGCCCGGGCTCAGGCCAAGATTGACGCCGCCGCCCGGAACTGCCGGACGGCGGCACGAGTGCTGTCAGAGGGCAAGCCGGCGTATGACGGCCAGCGAACCGAGGATGGCGAACGTGCCGACGATCCACAGGATCGTCACGGCAGTCCCGCCTGCCAGGTCGAAGAAACGACCGCCCCACGCAATCCAGCCTTCGGCATCTCCCACCCCGCCGAGCCAGTCGGCCGCGCCGAACACGCCGTAGACCGCGACGGCCAGCAGCGACCAGGCAGCGACAAGCGCTGTCGCGCCGTACCCCAGGAAACGCGCGAATTTCGCCCTGCGCGGATCAATGGACATGTGCCTTCTTTCGGGAACCGACGATTGCCGCTTCTTTGCTGGCTTGCTTTGCTGCATTCCGGCGCTTTCGCTCCATTCGACGACGTTCGATATCGGCGCGGATGGTTTGCCGTATCCTGCCAATTTCCTGCGACAGCTGGCTTAGCTTGGCATAGTCGCGATCGCCTCGACCGATCAGTTCGGAAAGGCGGCGCCCCAGGGTCCGGTAGCGACTGGCGACCTCGTCGAGCAACCGCTGTCCCGGTCCCCGAACGTCAGAGCGACTGTCGCCGCCTTGAGGGCGAGCTTGCTTCTGCATGACCTTCTCAGGCCGTTCCGGAGTTGACGAGCCGCGATGAACGCCGCCGGACGACCTGGATCGGCGCTGTGTCGCCACGTCGGTTCATCCGCTCGATGAACTCGACCTTGTCGCCAAACCGAAGTCTGAGCTTCTTCAGGGCGCCCAATCTGAGCTGGTCGGACGGGCGAGCCTGCTCGTCCTCAATGCGATCAACTGCGGCCCGGTTGTGCCGGAGCGATTTCAACAATTGGTCCATGACAATGCCTCCTTGGCTGTTGACAACCGGGAACTAAAGCCGGGATCGTGATAGTTCCAATTGATTGTTGAAATCGCCGCGATAGTTTCTAACTAAAGGTCCATGCCGTTCCGTCCGTCTCTCCGTCAGCTCGAATACGTCGTCGCGGTCCACGACTTGCGTCATTTCGGCCGCGCCGCCCGGCACTGTCATGTCTCGCAGCCGACGCTGTCGGTTCAGGTTTCCCTGGTCGAGCAGGGCCTCGGAACGCCGCTGTTCGAGCGGACGCCGTCCCAGGTGGTTCCAACTCCGGCAGGCGAAAAGCTGGCGAAGGGCTCAAGGCTCCTGCTCGCCTCATTGGATGACCTGCTGATCGATCTGTCAGCTCAGGACACGATACTCGGCGGCACCATTCGTCTTGGCACTCCACCGACGTTCGGACCCTATTTCCTGCCGCGACTGCTCCCCCGGCTCCACGAGGATCATCCAGGTCTGCAGATCTACGTCCGCGAGGATAGTCCGGCCGCTCTGGAGGAGGCCGTAGCCGACGGCTCGCTCGACTGCGGCCTTGGACCAGCGCCCGAGCGCCCTGGCTTGACCTTTCGCAGGATCGGGAGGGAAACCATCTATCTCGGCATACCCGCCGAACACCCGCTCGCGACACGAAAAACCGTCAAGCTCTCCATGCTACGAGGCGAGAAGCTGCTTGCGCTGGGGCGAGGCCATCGCCTCCTGGAAAACGTCCGTCATCTCGCGCAGGCTTCCGGCGCCCACATCGTCGATGATTTCGAAGGGACCAGCCTGGATGCGATAAGGCAGATGGTTTCGATCGGCATGGGAATGTCTCTGTTCCCCGAACTCTACGCCCGAGCGGAGTTCAGAGACACCGATGACGTTAAGCTGCTTGAGCTTGAAGACTGGAACGAGCGTCGCGATGTCGGCTTCTACTGGCGCGAGAGCAGCGGACGGATCCGGCACTACCTCACTCTAGCCGATGCCGCCGATCGCGCTGCTTCCGGGCTTCGAATCGCAGTTTGAATCGCTGGGCGCATTCGCGCGACGGGGCTGTTTGGAATTCCGACGTGTGGATGCAGCGTTACCCTTGCGTTTTCCTTTGTACGTACCCAGCCAGCGCCTGCCACGCCATTCACCCCGCTCCACACGTTCACAAGCTCACCTCGTAGACGTTGATCAATTCGTCGCTCCCACAAATCGAAATTCTTCTAACCTCCTGTTCCCAATCCCTATTTTCTCTTCGCCAAACATTCTTCATCCACCCCCCTCCGCCACCGCGCGACAATTCCCGCCGACGTATGCGCGTGGAGACGGCGATGGAGTGGCCTGCGATCATCGAAAAACATCGCCAGGCGCTGAGGGACGTTGTTGCCGGGCTCGTGGCGCTCGCCGCCTGTCTCGGCGGCGGGCCGGCGCTGCCGCGCCATCTCCAGCTCACCGTGCTGCGGCTGTTGCGGCCGGCGGAATCGGCAGTGCGGCGGCTGGTCATCCTGACGGCGCTGAAGCTGCCCATGAAGCCGTTGCCGCCGCCGCGCCTGCGCAAGCCCAAGCCGCCGCCGGCGCCCCGCCTGAAGGGCATCGTCGTGAACCTCGGCCTTGCTATGGCTCTGCCCGCTCCGGCTGCCCCGCCCGGTCCGCTTAAGGGGGGCGAAACCTCCCGTCCCGCCTTCCAGCTCGTCGACCCGCTGCGCCGCGTCATGTTTGACCGCCGGCCCGTCCGGACCAGCGTCCCGCGCATTTCGGTGCCGGGCCACACCGTGCCGCATCCGATCGTTCCGCGCCGCCGCGACGACGCGGTCGACGGGGCGCGGCTCGGCCGCCGGCTGGCGGCGCTCCGCTTCGCGCTCGACGACCTGCCGGCGCAGGCGCGCCGGTTCATGCGCTGGGAAGCCCGCAACACCCGGGCGCGCGCCGCGGGCAAGATCCGCCGCGTCGGGCCGCTGCGCTGGGGCCAACCGCCCGGCCAGCGCCGCCGCCGCACCCACGCGGTGCACGACATCCTGGCCAAGCTGCACGACCATACGTGCTATGTCCTGGAGGGCCTCGACACATCCTGAGGGAGGCGCCGGGGGCGCACCGGGGACAGTTTACTTTCTTTTCGCCCGCGCGAGCCTTCGAGCGGCGACGCCTTTTTGCGGAAAAAAGTAAACTGTCCCCAGCACTTACCTCTCCCCCGCTGCCCAGTCAGAGAAAGCCGCCTACACGCTTAACAACCCATCCAGCTTGTCCGGCGTCGCCAGCAGCGCGGCCGACGTATCGCGGTATGTCACCCCACCCCGCTCCAGCACGATCACATCGTCCGTCAGCGGCAAGACCTTCCGCGCCTTCTGCTCGACGATGATCGCCGACATGCCTTCGTCGGTGACGATGCGGCGCAGCGCCGCCAGCAATTCGTCGACGATGATCGGGGCGAGGCCCTCCAGCGGTTCGTCGAGCAGCAGCAGGCGGCCATTCAGCATCAGGGCACGGCCGACCGCCAGCATCTGCTGCTCGCCGCCCGACAGCTGGCTGCCGAGATTCTTTCGCCGCTCGGCGAGGCGCGGAAACATCGCGTAGACGCGGGTCGTGTCCCACAGGCCCTTGCGGGCGCTGGCCGTCAGGTTCTCTTCCACGGTCAGGGAGCGAAAAATGTTGCGCTCCTGAGGTACCCAGGCGATGCCGAGCGGGGCGCGACCTTCGGCGGGCAGGCGGGTGATGTCCTGGCCATCGAGATGGATCGTGCCCGAATGATGCGTGGTGACGCCGACGATCGTGTCGAGCAGCGTCGTCTTGCCGGCGCCGTTGCGGCCGAGCAGCGCCAGCGACCGGCCCTCCTCCAGCGCCAGATCGATCTTCTCCAGCACGCGCGCGTCGCCATAGCCGGCGACCAGTTGCTCGATCCGCAGGAGCGCGGCCATCACGCGTCCTCCCCGAGATAGATCGCCTTCACCCGGGCGTCGCCGGAGATCTCGGCGACCGTGCCCTCGGCGAACAGCGCGCCGCCGACCAGCACCGAGATCCGGTCGGCGAAGGAGAAGACCAGATCCATGTCATGCTCGATCAGCACGACCGTCACGTCTTCCGGCAGGTCGCGCACGATGCCCAGCACCTCGTGCCGCTCTTCCTCCGGCACGCCCGCCGCCGGCTCGTCGAGCAGCAGCACTTTCGGCTCCGTCGCGATCGCCAGCGCGATCTCGAGCAGCCGCTGCTTGCCATAGGGCAGCAGCGTCGTGGCCAGGCCCATCACGTCGGCGAGGCGGAACCGCTCCAGCAGCGCCGCGGCCTGGTCGGCGATCTCGCGGTCGGCCGAGAGCGCCCGCCAGCCATGGCGCCCATGCCCCTCGCGCTCGCTGATCGCCAGCATGACCGAGTCCAGCGGCGTGAAGTCGCCGAAGAGCTGGTTGATCTGGAAGGTGCGCGACAGCCCGCGCTTCACCCGCGCATGCGCCGGCATGGCGGTGATGTCCTCGCCGCCGAGCAGGACCTGTCCGCCATCGGCTGTGAGAACGCCCGTGAGCAGGTTGATCAGCGTCGTCTTGCCGGCGCCGTTCGGCCCGATCAGCGCGTGGCGCGCGCCGTGGCGGACGCTGAGCGACACGTCGCTGGTGGCGACGAAACTGCCGAAGCGCTTGACGAGGTTGCGGGTTTCGAGGGCGGGAGTTGTCATTTGATCTCCCTCGCCGCCTTGCGCGCCTTGATCTCGCGGCTGGCCGCGGAGCCCGGCAGCAACGCCTGCCACCGCGTCACCCGCTCACGCCCGACCATCACGATGATGACCAGGATCATGCCGATCCAGAACATCCAGTACTGAGGCGTGATGACGGACAGCCAGTCGCGCAGGACGGTGAAGATCACCGCGCCCAGGATGCCGCCGTAGAGATAGCCGACCCCACCCAGCACCAGCACCAGCAGCACGTCAGCCGAGCGGTGAAACGCCAGCACGTCGGGCGACACGAAGCTGGTCGTCTGGGTCAGCAGCGCGCCAGCCATGCCGGCATAGACGGCGGCGATGCTGTAGATGACCACGATGCGCCGGTTGGGCGAGATGCCGAGCATGGAGGCCCGCGTGGCGTTGCGCTTGATCGCCTTCAGCGACAGGCCATAGGGCGAGTTGACGATGCGCCGCGCGATGAAGGTCAGCACGATCAGGACGGTGAGGGCGTAGATGTAGCCGGTGCGGCCCCAAAGGTCGAACTCGAACAGGCCGAGGATCGGCGCGATGGTGACGCCGCTCAGGCCGTCCGCGCCGCCGGTCAGCCAGGCGGTCTGGTTGACGAGCTCGGCGAGCAGCATGGCGACGCCGAACGTCGTCATCAGGCGGGTCAGGTCGGAGCCGCGCAGGACGAGGAAACTGGAGGCGAGGCCGAACAGCCCGCTGACCGCGCCGGCGAAGATGAGGCCCGTGACGGGCTCGGTCACGGCATGCTTGGCGAACAGCCCGGCTGCATAAGCGCCAAGGCCGAAGAAGGCCGCGTGGCCGAGCGAAACGATGCCGGCATAGCCGAGGATGAGGTCGAGCGACACCGCCAGCAGCGCCAGGATCGCGATCTCGGTGAGGATCAGCATGTGCGACGGAAGGAGGAAGATCGCCCCGACGGCGACGAGCCAGAGCGCGATCTCCCAGACCTGCCAGCGCTCGGCGCGGGCGAGCAGATGCCGCGCCTGATCGGCGGCGGTGCGGTTGTCCGCGCTCATCGCCCGCCCTCCCGCGAGAACAGTCCGTGAGGGCGCAGGATCAGGACAAGGATCATGACCGCGTAGATGATGAAGGCGCCGAGCTGCGGCACGTAATATTTGCCGGCGACGTCGGCGATGCCGAGCAGCAGTGCGGCGATGAACGGGCCGGTGATCGAGGAGGTGCCGCCGACGGTGACGACGATCATGAAGTAGATCAGGAACTTCAGCGGGAAGTTCGGGTCGAGCCCCATCAGGTCGGCGCCGAGCGCGCCGCCGAGGCCACCGAGACCGGAGCCGAGCGCGAAGGTCAGGACGAAGATCAGCGAGACGTTCATGCCGAGCCCACGCGCGACGCGGCCGTCGTCCACCGCCGCGCGCAGCTGGCTGCCGAAGCGGGTGCGGGTCAGCGCCAGTTGCAGCGCGACCGCGAGGATGGCGCAGATGACGATGATGAACAGCCGGTAGCGGCCGATGCCGATGCCGAGGACCTCGAAGCGGCCGCGCAGTTCCGGCGGCAGGTCGATCAGTTGCTGTTGGCCGCCCATCAGATAGTCGACGGCGGCGATCGACATGAAGACGAGTCCGATCGAGAACAGCACCTGATCGAGATGCGGCGACTTGTAGAGATGGCGGTAGAGCGTGCGCTCCAGCACCGCGCCGGCCAGCGCCGTGACGATGAAGGCCGCGGGCAGGCACCAGTAGAACGAGATGCCGTAGCGGTTCATCATCACCACGGTGATGTAGCCCCCGGCCATTGCGAAGGCGCCATGCGCGAGGTTGACGAAGTTCATCAGGCCGAGCGTGATCGACAGGCCGCAGGCCAGGATGAACAGCAGCATGCCATAGGCGATGCCGTCGAAAAGGATGGTGAGCATGAGGTCCCGCAATCCAGGCGCGGCGGCGCCTCTGCGCCGCCGCGCGTCGAAGATAACCTAGTGTTTACGGCGCGACGGCAAAGGGATCGCGGATCTTGTCGAACTTGGTGAACTCGACATTGTAGAGTTCGCCGTCCACTTCCTTGACCTCGCGGATGTAGATGTCCTGCACGATGTCGCGCGTCGCCGCGTCGATCATGATCGGCCCGCGCGGGCTGATCCATTCCATGCCCTTCATCGCCTCGATCAGCTTGGTGCCGTCGGTATCGCCGCCGGTCTTCTCCAAAGCCTTGTAGGCCAGAGCCATCGCGTCATAGCCGCCGACCGACATGAAGTTGGGGCGCATGCCGTCATTGGCCTTCTTGACCTCGGCGACATAGGACTTGTTCTCCGGGCTGTCATGATTGGCCGAATAGAAGTGACCGGTGATGACGCCGAGGGCCGGTGCGCCGATCTTGTTGAGCAGGTCGTCGTCGGTCACGTCGCCGGTGGCGATCAGCTTGATGCCGGCTTCCGCCAAGCCACGATCGGCAAACTGCTTCATGAACAGCGACCCGACGCCCGACGGCACGAACACGAAGATCGCGTCCGGCTTGGCGTCGAGCACGCGCTGCAGGAACGGCGCGAAGTCGGGGTTCTGCAGCGGCACGCGGACCGCCTCGACGATCTCGCCGCCGTCCTTCTTGAACTGGTCGGTGAAGCCCTTCTCGATGTCATGTCCCGGACCGTAGTCCGTGACCAGCGTCACGACGCGCTTGAGGCCGTTCTGCACCGCCCAGGTGGCGACCGGCACGGCCGACTGCGGACCCGCCATCGACGTGCGGGCGTAGTATTCGGACTGCTTCATGATCGCCGACGTCGTGGCCGACGTGATGATGGCAGGGATCTTCGCCTGGTTGAGCACCGGCGCGACCGACATGGCGAGCGGCGTCAGGCCGAAGCCGACGAGCATCTTGACGCCTTCGTTGACGACCAGTTCCTGCGCGATGCGGCGCGTCTGATCCGCGGTCGAGGCGTCGTCGCGCAGCACGAGTTCGATCTTCTTGCCGCCGGCGGTGTCGCCGTTCAGCGCCATGTAAGCCTTGATGCCGGCCTCGACCTGGCGGCCGGTGGATGCGAAGGGACCCGTCATCGGCAGGATGACGCCGACCTTCACGGTTTCCTGCGCCCGCGCGAAGGTCGGAACGCCTGCGAATGTTGCCAGGGCCATGCCGGCAACGACCAATCGTCTCGTAATCATGTATACTCCTCCCGTTGAACCGTGTCGTCTGCCTGCCAAGGAAACGGCTTCTCCCTACACGTTTCCCGTGAAATCTCAGCAGGCCTCCCGACCATTGCGATATCGATGCACGATCCTAATGTATACATGAACCTGAGAATGGCACAAGGTCGGAGCTTACGGAATGCAGCGCTGGCCTGACCAGACAGGTGTAACGGGTTGACGATTCCGATTGCGGGGACGACACTTTGCCCGCGACGCATGCAAAAGGCGTCCGGGAGGAATGGAATGACGTCGATCAAGCTCTTTCGGGGCGCGTTCGGACGCGTGTGCCTGCTCAACGTGTCCGGCGATTTCGTCACCCACGCGCATGCCGATGCACACATCATCGTCTGGCTGGAGGGCGCAGGCGGGGAGATGACGATCGGCAGCGAGACCGTGCGGCCGGGCCCCAATATGGCGGCCGGCATCAATGCCTTTCAGCCGCACTCGCACGCGCTGGCGCATGATGGTCGGCCGGGAAAATTCCTTGCCTTTTATATCGACCAGGACTGGGCGAACGCCCGGCGTGGGCTAGCCACGGGCGAGCCGCTGTTCGCGCGGGCGGGCATCGAGATTGATCCCTGGCTGCGCGAGATGTCCGCGACCCTCTACGACCGCCTCGGCGACAACGACATCGATGATCTGATCGACTACGAGGTGCACCGCCTGATCGACAGCCTGCTCGACGCCGCGGATGAAGCGCAGCCACGACGCCGGCGCATGCCGGTCGGCCAGCACGACATGGATTACCGCGTGCGCAAGGCGATCGACCTGATGGCGTCGCGCGTCTGCGACCGGATCTGCTTCGACGAGGTGGCGAAGAGCGTCGGCCTGTCGCGGCCGCATTTCTTCGCCCTGTTCAAGGAAGAGACCAGCCTGACGCCGAACGTCTACTGGAACACGCTGCGCATGGACGAGGCGATGCGGCAGTTGCAGTCGCGCCAATCGCTGACCTCGGTCGCCTGCAATCTCGGTTTCACCACGCAGGGCAATTTCTCGCGCTTCTTCCGCGACCATACCGGCGTGCCGCCGACCCTCTACCGCGAGGCCGCGTCCGCCTGAGGCGTCAATTTCAGACTGTCGGATAGAAAGTCGAGACGCATTGATAAGCGGACCCGGCCGGTCCGGCGTATCGTCGCAAGATCGAGGAAACCTGACGAGGATCGATCTTGGCCAACGCAACCGTCTCCAGCGTCATCGACGCGCCCATCGAAAAAGTCTGGGCTCGCATCCGCGACTTCAACGGCCTGCCCTCCTGGCATCCCCGCATGGTGGAAAGCGAGATCGAGGACGGCAAGGACGCCACCGACATCGGCGCGGTGCGCAAGTTCAAGGTCGCCTCGGGTGCGACGATCCGCGAGAAACTGTTGGCCTTCTCCGACGCCGATTACCTGACCACCTATTCGATCATCGAACACCCCGCGCCGATCTCCAACCACACGGCCACGCTGAAGCTGGAGCGCGTGACAGACGGCGACCGCACCTTCGCGGTCTGGACGAGCAGCTTCGACGCACCGGCGGACAAGGGCGACGAGATCGCCAAGGGCATGGCGGCAAACGTCTTCCAGGGCGGATTTGACGCGCTGAAGAGCCATTTCGCCGGCTGATCGAGTAGACGGGAGGATCGCATGACGCTGACACTCCACACCGCTTCGACAATCAAGGACGCGAGCCTGGCGCTCGCCTCTCCCGGAACGCGCTACATGGGCGGCGGCACGCTCACTGTCCGCGCGGCGAACGAAGGCGACGTGTCCGTCTCGACGCTGGTGCGCTCGACCGAACCGGCGCTGTCGGCTATCGAAATTGCCGGCGGGACAGTCACCATCGGCGCATCGGTGACGATGTCGGCCATCGCCCGACATCCCGGCCTCATACCGCTGCGCAAGGTCGCCAACGCCATCGGCGGGCCGGCGATCCGCAACATGGCGACCGTCGGCGGCAACCTGTTTGCGCCCTCGCCCTATGGCGATTTCGCGGTGGCGCTGTTGGCGCTCGATGCGACGGTGCATCGCGGCGGCAGCGACATGCCGATCGAGAATTTTCTCAGCGGCCGTGACACGCACGCCAAGGAGACGATCGTCACGGCGGTGAGCTTCAAGCTGGCGATCGACACCTTCCGCTTTCTAAAGGTCTCGCGCGTCAAGCCGCGCGGTGTCTCGGTGTTGAGCATCGCAGCTGTCATCGAACAGACCGGTGGAACCGTCACCTTAGCCCGCATCGCCTACGGCTCGATGGCCGACCGACCGATCCGCGCCAAGGCTGCGGAGCAAGCGCTGGTCGGCAAGGCTCTGACAAAGGACGGCATCACGGCCGCCCTTGCCTCCGCGGCCGACGGCACCGACGCGCCGACCGACGCCATCGCCAGCGGCTGGTACCGCACCGAAGTCCTGCCGGTGCACCTCGGCCGGCTCTTGATGTCCTGACAAATTCCGAAGCCACCCGATCGGCAGCGAGGAGAAGACGATGGCCAAGGTTCCGGTCCAGTTCACCCACAACGGGGACGAGAAGGCGGAGTTCATCCAGAGCGGCGCGACGCTGCTGAACGTGTTGCGCGACAAACTGGGCGATACGTCGCCGAAGGGCGGCTGCCAGCAGGGCACCTGTGGCGCGTGCTCCGTGATCATCGATGGGGAACTGCGCCTGTCGTGCCTGACGCTGGCCGAGACCTGCAACGGCGCGGACATCCGCACCACCGCTGGCCTGTCGGATGCAGGGGTGATGCACCCGCTGCAGATCGCCTTCCTCGACGCCTTTGCCAGCCAGTGCGGTTTCTGCACGCCGGGCATACTGATGGCCGCCAAGGTGCTGCTCGATGCCAACCGCAACCCGTCGCGCGAGGACGTGATCGAGGCGATCTCCGGCAATATCTGCCGCTGCACCGGCTACGAGCCGATCATCCAGGCCGTGCTGACCGCCGCGCGCGCCAATTCGCAACACGCAGCCTGAGGACGACGCCGATGGAACTGCGCAAGAAATATTTTGCCGACGAACGCAAGGACGATCTGCACGAACTCGGCCAGTCGCTGCAGCGCTCGGACGTGCCGAACCATGTCACCGGCAGGACGGTCTATTTCGCCGACCGCCATTTCCCGAACATGCTCTATCTCAAGATGGTGCGCAGCCCGCATCATCACGCGCGGATCAAGGGCATCGACACGTCCGAAGCGGAAAAGCACCCGGGCGTGGCGCGGGTGCTGACCGCGAAAGACGTGCCGCACAATGTCTACACGATCCTGATCCTGATTCAGGTCGGGCCCGAGGACGAGACCGTGCTGGCGACCGACAAGGTGCGCTTCAAGGGCGAGGCTGTCGTCGCCGTTCTGGCCGACAGCGAGCGCGCAGCGCAGGAGGCGGCGGCCAAGGTCAAGGTCGACTATGAGGTTCTGCCGGCCGTGTTCGACATGGAGGAGGCGCTGAAGGAAGGCGCGCCGCTGGTCAACGAATATCACGGCCAGAACTACTACCGCTACGACTCGGGCGCGTCGCGGAAAGTGCGCTTCGGCGTTGTCGAGGCGGGCTTCGCGCTGGCCGACCATATCCTGGAACAGACTTACACCTCGTCGCCGATCGAGCAGGCGCCGACCGAAACCACGGGTTGTATCGTGGCGCCCGAAGGTAGCGACCGCTTCACCTGCTACACCAACACGCAGGCGATGTTCTTCACGCTCGACAACGCGTCGATCATTCTGCAGATGTCCGGCAGCAAGCTGCATTTTGTCGGCGGCACGGTGGGCGGCGGTTTTGGCGGCAAGGTCGACGTCATCGTCGAGCCGATCGCCATATTGGCGGCGAAGCTGACCGGGCGGCCGGTGTCGTTCATCTATGGCCGCGAGGAGGAGATGCAGGTCTCGTCGCCGCGCGCGGCGGAGAAGATCGTCATCAAGGATGGCGTCATGAATGACGGCCGCATCGTCGCGCGGCAGGTCACCGGCTACACCGACGCCGGCGCCTATTCGCGCCACTCGCCCTATGGCGCGCAGAAGGGCGCGGCGCACTACCCCGGCCCCTACACGGTGCCGAACGTCTCGGTCGACACCTACTGTGTCTACACCAACCGCACGCCCTCCTCCGCCATGCGCGGCTTTGGCGTGACGATCGCCGATTTCGCGCTCGAGGTGCAGATGGACAAGCTGGCGCGGCTGATCGGCATGGACCCGCTCGAGTTCCGCTTCATCAACGCCTATCGCGACGGCGACATGAAGGCGCATCGCCAGCCGACCGAGGGCGCGGCGCTGATCGAATGCATGCAGGAAGCGTCGATCGCCGCCAGCTGGCCGGTCGCGGACAAATATATGCAGATGACGTCGAAGCCGAGGGAGGCGTGACATGGCGCTGAAACGCGGACGCGGCGTCGCCGCGATCAACTATCCGACCGGCATGAATCTCGGCGGCGATCCGAGCCAGGCGCTGGTGCATTCGACCCCGACCGGCAACTTCATGGTGACGCTGTCCTCGGTCGATCTCGGCCAGGGGCTGAAGCAGGTGATGGCGCAGATCTGCGCCGAGACGATCGGCGTGCCGACCGACCAGGTGACGATCGACACCGCCGACACCGACACCGGGCCGCATTGCATGGGCACGTTCGCATCGCGCGGCACGCACCGCATCGGCAATGCGGTGGCGCAAGCCGCGCGCGAGGCGCGGCAGGTGATGCTGGAAGTGGCGGCCGAGGCGCTGGAGGTCAACGCGTCCGACCTCGACACCGACGGCAAGGGCCAGATCCACGTCAAGGGCGCGCCGCAAAAGTCGATCTCGATCTTCGACACGGCGCTTGCCGCACATTTCAAGTATGGCCGATCGATCTCCGGCCGCGGCATGTTCCTGGTGCCGCGCTCCTTCCCGGACACCGAGACCGGGGCGATGAAGCCGGCGACCTGCTACGCGCATGCCTGCACCGTCGCCGATGTCGAGGTGGACGACGAAACGGGCGATGTGACCGTGCTCTCGGTCAAGAACGTGTTCGAGGTCGGCCGGGCGCTCAACCCGCACATGGTCGAGCAGCAACTGGTCGGCGGCTCCTGGATGGGCATCAGCCACGCGCTCTACGAGACGACGGAGCCCTATTATCCCAGCCGCGAGCATGGCGGCCGCGACTTTAATGAATATCTGATGCCGGGTCCCGGAGACCTGGCCGAGACGGAAACGATCGTGCTGGAGCGGCCGGCGGCGGATGGTCCCTACGGCGCCAAGGGCGTCGGCGAAATGTGCGCCAACCCGCAGATCCCGGCTGTCGCCAACGCCGTGTTCGACGCAATCGGCGTGCGCATCGACGCGCTGCCGATCACGCCGGAGAAGATCCTGCGGGCGCTGAAGGCGCAGCGGGCTCACGCCTAAGGACCGCCGTGCCCAACCCCCCCTCACCCGGTCTCCGCTTCGCTCGGCCGACCTCTCCCCGAGGGGAGAGGGAGATTCCGAGCGCATCAGCCAATCGTTTTTGGAGACTGGCGATAACATCGGCAAACCTACTCTCCCCACGGGGAGAGGGTGGCCGAGCGAAGCGGAGGCCGGGTGAGGGGGCGGTCGCGCGCGACGTTCAGCAGGTTTGGCCATGACGGCGTTCGAGATGACATCCCCGGACGCAGTCGCCGCGTCGCTGCGGAAAGCCGACTACCTCGCCGACGACGGCCTCGCCACCGCGATCTTCCTGGCCATCCGTCTCGGCAAGCCGCTGCTGCTCGAAGGCGCGCCTGGCGTCGGCAAGACCGAGGCCGCGAAGGCTGTCGCCGATATTCTCGGGCGCTCGCTGGTGCGGCTGCAATGCTACGAAGGTATCGACGCGGCGCATGCGCTCTACGAGTGGAACTATCAGCGCCAGCTGCTCGCCATCCGCCACGCCGCCGAGCACGAGGTCGACATCTATGGCGACCGCTTTCTGACCGCCCGGCCGCTGCTGCAGGTGCTGCGGTCGCCGGACGAAAAGGTTCTGCTCGTCGACGAAATCGACCGCTCGGACCACGAGTTCGAGGCGCTGCTGCTGGAATTTCTGTCCGACTTCCAGATCAGCATTCCCGAGCGTGGCACGATCGTCGCCGCGAGCCGGCCGATCGTCATCCTAACCTCCAACCGCACCCGTGAACTCGCCGAGGCGCTGCGCCGCCGCTGTGTCTATCATTGGATCGGCTATCCGGATGCCGAGCGGGAGGCGGAAATCATTCTGCTGCGGGCCGGCGACGTCGCGCACGCGACGGCGCTGGCCGTGGCGAATGCGGTGCGCACGCTGCGGATGCGGCCGCTCGCAAAGCCGCCCGGCATCGCTGAGGCAGTGGAGTGGGCAAATGCCGCGACGATCCTGGAGAAGGGCGGCAGCCCATGGCCGGAAGCGTTCCGCCGCGCCATCGGAGTCGTCATCAAGGATGAGGAAGACAATGCCTACCTCGCCCCGGAGCTCGGCCGGATCATCGAGGAGGCGCTGACGTGAGCGCTACCATGCCCCGCGCCGCCGCGCCCTTTCTCGGTTTCGCCAGACATCTCCGCCGCTTCGGCTTCGCGGTTGCGCCGGAGCAGGTGGTCGCATTCATGCGCGCGGTGGAACTGCTCGGACCGCGGCACATGGAGGACATCAGGCAGGCCGCACTGGGGACGCTGGCGCCGCATCCCGACCGGCGCGGCGAGTTCGAGGCGCTGTTCCGCAGCTTCTTTTATGGCGAGACGGCGGCGCTGGTGGGCGGCGATGACGACGAGGACGAGACGCACGTCAAGGACGACGGCGGCATACGGGAGCAGCAGGTCGAAATCATCCGGCAGGAGGACGGCGGCGAACTTTCGGCGGCGACCGAGCAGCTGAGCACCCGGGAGTTCCGGTCCGACCGCGACACGCTCGCCCGCTTTCGCCGCGAGATCGGCGCGGCCCTGCCGCAGCGGCGCTCATTTCGCAATGTCCGGACCCCATCGCGCGGTTCGCTGGATCTGCGGCGCTCGCTGAAGGAAATCGTGCGGGCCGATGGCGACGTGCCGGACCCGTTGCTGCGCCGGCGGCAATCCGTGCCGCGGCGGATCCTGATGCTGATCGACGTGTCGGGCTCGATGAAGCTGCACACGGCGGACTATCTCGCCGTCGCCCATGCGGTGGTGCAGGGCGCGGCCTTGGCCGAAGTCTTCACCTTTGGCACGCGGCTGACGCGGATCACGCCGTCGCTGCGCATCCGCGATGCGGGTCAGGCGCTGGCGCGCGCTTCGGCGCAGGTCGAGGACTGGGACGGCGGCACGCGGATCGGGCCGACGCTGCTGGCGCTGCTGTCGGTGCCGCGCTTCTCGGCTTTCGCGCGCGGCGCGGCGGTGGTCGTGCTGTCGGACGCGCTGGAGCGCGGCGACCACGCCGAGATGGAACTGGCCATGCGTCGCCTGAGCGCACGCGCCTTCCGCCTGTCGCTCTGCACGCCGCTGGCGGGCGACCGGCGCTTCCGCCCGGAGACGGCGGCGCTGCGGGCAATCCTGCCGCTGCTCGACGATCTCGTGGACGGTTCGTCGATTGCGGCGCTCACGAAATTCATCCTGTCGCTCGGCCGTTCCGCACCGCCGGCCGAAGCGGCCTGGCGGAGGGCTTCCTGATGCAAAAAATCATCGACTCCCATTTCCACATCTGGCGGCAGAAGGACCAGCCCTGGCTCATGGGCCCGATGGTGCCGCGCATTTTCGGGCCCTACGAGCGAATCCGTCGCGACTATCCAATCGGCGAATTCCTGGAGGACCAGAAGGGCTCCGGCGTCGAGAAGGCGGTCTATGTGCAGACCAACTGGGCCAAGGAGGATTTCGAAAAGGAAGTCGCCTGGCTGCAGCAGACGGCCGACGACACCGGCTGGCCGCATGCGATCGTCGGCTATGCCGACATGACGGTGGACGACGTCCGCCCTCAGCTCGACCGGCTGAAGAAGTATCCACTGCTGCGGGGCGTGCGGATGCAGCTGCACTGGCACGACACGCCGCAGTTCCGCTTCGCGCCATCAGCCGATCAGGTGATCGATCCGAAAGTGCGGCGCAACGTGGCGCGGCTGAAAGACTATGGCCTGTCCTTCGACCTGCAGCTGTTCCCCGCCCAGATGCGCAATGGCGCGATTCTGGTGGCGGAGAATCCCGAGACGGATTTCATCCTGACGCATGCTGGCATGCTGACCGACCGCGCGCCGCGAGCTGTCGAGAACTGGCAAGCCGGCCTGCGCGAGATGGCGCGCTTGTCGAACTTCTACGCGAAGCTCTCCGGACTGGGCACTTTCGTCCACCGCAACGATCCTCTGTTGATCGATTTCATCGTCGCCGAGACGATCGGCATTCTCGGGAGCGAGCGCCTGATGTTCGGTTCGAATTTCCCGATCGAAAAGATATGGACCGACCATGCCCCGCTTGTGGCGGCGCACCGGAAGGCGGTCGCGCGGCATGGCGCAGACGCCGAAGCCAACGTCTTCTGGAACACCGCGGCGCGGGTCTATCGCGTAGCCTAACCTTTTGGCATGCCGCGCGGCCGCATGGTGCGCTTCTGCGCGGCGATGCGGATCGGCGCGTTGGGGGCGCCGTAGCCATTGTAGCCGCCGCGCCGCTCGACGATCTCGAAGAAGAACCCCTCGCCCTGCGTGCCGCTGTAGAGCTGGAAGAACTCACCCTTGTCGTCACGGTCATAGAGAATATCGAACCCGCGCAGCCGGTCGGCAAGGTCCGGGTCGAGGCCGAAGCGGGCTTCGAGATCGTCGTAGTAATTCGGCGAGATCTTCAGCGGCTCGAAGCCGAGATCACGGAATGCCTGTGCGGTGGCGAAGATGTCGCTCGAGTGCAGGGCGAGGTGCTGGACGCTCGAGCCGAAGCTTTCGGCAATGAAGTGCCCGGCCAGCGTCTTGCGGTTCTCCGCGCCGTTGAGCGTCAGGCGCAGCGAGCCGCTGGCGTTCTCGATCACCTGGCTGCGCACCAGCCCGGCGGGATCGACGACGTCGACCATCGGCGATTTCCCGACCTTGAAGATGGACGTGTAGAAGAGCAGCCAGGTCAGCATCTCCTCGTAGTTCATCGTCTGGCCGACATGGTCGATCCGCGGGACGCCAGTGTCGATCGCGGGCCCGGTCTCCAGCGGTTCGAACTCGATCTCCCAGACGCCGGCGGTGCGCTCGTCGATGAAATAGATGACGCTGCCGCCGACGCCGCGAATGGCCGGGATGGTGAGCTCGCCCGGCCCGTGCCGCTGCTCGAAGATCTCGGCGCCCATCGCCCGGGCGCGGGCCACGGTCGCGGCAGCGTCCTCGACCTTGAGCCCGATCGCGTAAGCCGATGTGCCGTGCACGAGATAGGACGAGTGTGCGAAACCTTCCTTCTCGGTATTGACCACGAGGTTGATCGCACCCTGGCGGAACAGCGTCACGTCCTTGTTGCGGTGGCGGGCAGCTTCTACGAAGCCCATCGAGCGGAAGAGCGCCCCGAGTTCCTCGGCTTCCTGCTCGTTGGCGGCAAACTCGACGAACTCGACCCCAAGCGCCTCGATCCGGTCGGGGATGGACGGAACCTCGATGGCGATGGCGGGCTCGACCCGCGCCACCTGGTCCATCAGGAAGATCAGCGAGCGGCGTCCGTCGACGGCGATCGAGCGCGGCGAGCCGCCGCGGAACTGGTCGTTGAAGATCTCGAGCGACAGCGGGCCGGCATATCCGGTCGCGGCGACCGCCCTCATGAAGTCGGTCACCGGCAGGTCGCCCTCGCCCGGCATGTTGCGGAAATGCCGGCTCCAGTAGAGCAGGTCCATGTCAAGCTTCGGCGCATCGGCAAGCTGCACGATGAAGATCTTGTCGCCGGGAATGGCGCGGATCGTCGAGACGTCGATCTTGCGCGCCAGCGTGTGGAAGGAATCGAGGATCAGTCCGACATTCGGGTGGTTCGCCCGCCGGACGATCTCCCACGCATCGCGGTGGTCGGAAATGTGCCGGCCCCAGGCCAGCGCCTCGTAGCCGACGCGCAGGCCGCGCTTTGCCGCGCGCTCGCCAAGCTCGCGAAAGTCATCCGCCGCGCGGTCGATGCCGCCCAGCGCCAGCGGCGAGACGTTGGAGCAGATCAGCATCAGGTCGGTGCCAAGCTCCGCCATCAGGTCGAACTTGCGCTCGGCGCGGTCGAAGGTGCGCGTTCGTTGCGGCTCGGGCATGCCTTCGAAATCGCGGAACGGCTGGAACAGCGTGATCTCGAGCCCATGATCGCGCACCATGCGGCCGACTTCCTCAGGCGTGCCGTCGAAGGCGAGAAAGTCGTTCTCGAAAATCTCGACGCCATCGAAACCGGCAGCCGCGATCGCCGACAGTTTTTCGCGGAGGTCGCCGCTGATCGAGACGGTCGCGATCGAGGTTTTCATCGGCGGCGTTTCCTCCTGCCGACGCGATGCATCGCGTCGACGACCGGGAATTAGTCGCCCAGTTCTGGGAATACCGCAAATACCGAGATTGGCTCGAAAGGTAACATGATGTTATGTCGCCGCCGATTGCGACATGGTCTCGATCATCGTGCGGCGCAGATTGTCGACCAGCGTCTCGGCGAAGCTGGACAGCGCCACGTCGTTGCGGCGCGCGATGTAGGTCTGGAACCCGGTTTCTTCCGCGATCGGCACGATGGCGATGTCCTTGCGGTCGATGTCCGCGACGGTGAACGCGTCGATAATCGCAACGCCCAGGCCCTGCTTGACCAAAGCGATCACGGTGGTGCCGAAGCGGGCGCGGATCGAAATGTCGTAGCCGAGGTTCTGGCGCGCGAAGATCGAGGCCATGATGCTGCCATACGGGTCCTTGGGATCGATGCCGATCAGCGGGCAGGCGGCGATCTCGGCAGCCGTGACGGACGGCCGCATGGCGAACGGATGACCCGGCGCCACGATGCAGACGAGATGCCCCTTCGCCAGCGGTTCGAAGACGATTGACGGATGGTCGAAGCGAGAGCTCATCACGGTGAACTCGCCCTTCGCCAGCATCAGATAATCGATGGCGTCCTCGATCTTGAGAATATCGATGTCGATCCTGAGATCCGGATAACGTCGGCGCACCGAGGCGATGGCGCGCGGCACCATGACATTGGCGATGCTGGGGACCGAGCCGAACGACAGTTCGACGTGGCGCCCTCGCCCGAGCTGATCTATGGAAAACTGCAGGTCAGCGATCTTCTTGTGCACGTCCTGGAGCTGGCCGAAGACGTTAACCGCCTCGGGTGACGGCACGTAGCGGCCGCCCTTGCGGACAAAAAGCGAAATCCCGAGCGTCGATTCCATATGCTTCATGGCGCGGCTGATGCCTGGCTGCGCCACATTGAGCAGCCGGGCGGCCCCAGCGATGCTGCCGGACACCATGACGGCGCGGATGATTTCGATCTGGCGGAGGGTCAGCATAGGTAGGCTGCCGTCGAGCGCGACGGACAGACCCTCGCAACGGAAGCCGCTTGGCCAAAGATTCGGCTGTTCATCGAGAAATTGTCAGGGATTTGCCCCTGCGTGGCAAGGCCACCCAGCCTCACGTATCCGCTTGATCCATGACAAGACGGATCCCATGACGAAACCTCGCGTCATCGCAGCGGCCGCCGACGGGATTACTCCCGACCGACCAGGCAGGCGGACGTCAGTGCTTCTTCGCCAGTTCCGCTTCGCGGACGGCCTCGTCGTGATACCAGCTGCCGGTATCGACGACAGGACGCTGCTGCGCCGACAGCGCCATCTCGCGCTGCGTGAACAGGCCGGCGCGACCGCCGAGGGGAAACTGGATTATCGTGGCGCTTTCGCCATTGTGGTTCTTGGTCATCATCTCTTACTCCGCCTGATGCCGTGCACCAGTATAACGTAGATAGGCGTTGCACTCAATTTCATCAACATGCCTTTTTCATAATCATTTTCTGATCAATTCGTAGGCCCGGAGAGTTTTTGCACGTTAATGCAGCAGTTTTGGTCGTTTTCAGACCCTCCTGGAGCCCGCAGCCGCAAAATCCGAAAATGCGCGGATTCCGTTAACTTTAGCGGATCCGGGGGGCGATTCTGTCGATTTGACTCAACGCGCAAGTCGGTTTGACGTTCCGGAAGGGTCCAAGTCGCGAAAACTGGCACGGTTGTTGCGTTGCCTGTTGCGGCCCGCGCGTGGCGGTTTCGTCCGACATGCATTTCACATCTCGTCGCAACTTCATGAGAGAGACGCAATGACAAAGTACAAGTTGGAGTACATCTGGCTCGACGGCTACACGCCCGTCCCCAATCTGCGCGGCAAGACCCAGGTCAAGGAATTCGACTCCTTCCCCACGCTTGAACAATTGCCTCTCTGGGGCTTCGACGGATCGTCGACGATGCAGGCCGAAGGCCGCTCCTCCGACTGCGTTCTCATGCCCGTCGCGCTCTACCCCGATCCGGAGCGCACCAATGGCGTACTCGTCATGTGCGAAGTCATGATGCCCGACGGCGTCACGCCGCACGCAACGAACATGCGCGCCACCATCCTGGACGACGAAGGCGCCTGGTTCGGCTTCGAGCAGGAGTATTTCTTCTACAAGGACGGCCGCCCGCTCGGCTTCCCGACCGCCGGCTACCCGGCTCCCCAGGGTCCCTACTACACCGGCGTCGGCTACAAGAACGTCGGCGACGTCGCCCGCAAGATCGTCGAGGAGCATCTTGATCTCTGCCTCGCGGCCGGCATCAACCACGAAGGCATCAATGCCGAAGTGGCCAAGGGCCAGTGGGAATTCCAGATCTTCGGCAAAGGCTCCAAGCGCGCCGCCGACCAGATCTGGATGGCCCGCTACCTGCTTGAGCGCCTGACCGAAAAGTATGGCATCGACATCGAGTATCACTGCAAGCCGCTCGGCGACACCGACTGGAACGGCTCGGGCATGCACTGCAATTTCTCGACGACCTTCCTGCGCGAAACCGGCGGCAAGGCCTATTTCGAAGCCCTGATGGCGCAGTTCGAGAAGAACCTGATGGACCACATCGCGGTCTACGGTCCGGACAACGACAAGCGCCTGACCGGCAAGCACGAGACCGCCCCGTGGAACAAGTTCAGCTACGGCGTCGCCGACCGCGGCGCGTCGATCCGTGTGCCGCACTCGTTCATCAAGAACGACTACAAGGGCTATCTCGAAGATCGCCGTCCGAACTCCCAGGGTGACCCCTACCAGATCGCCTCGATCGTCCTGAAGACGATCTCCGAAGTTCCGACCGAGGCCTTCAAGAAGGCTGCGGCCTGATACGGCGGTCCGGTCAAAACCCGATCAATCTTCGAACAGCCCGGCCTCGCGCCGGGCTGTTTGCTTTGAGGTCGATGCGGCGAGCCGGCTTCCGTCCAACGCCAGACCATCCGCTCACCCCATGGGCGTGACGATGGTCTGCAGTTCCGCCGGATCTACGCCTGCTATGGCGCCCATCACCGCCTTGGCCAGTTCCCGCCCCGCGAGCCTGAAATCCTCGGACACCAGTTGCAGTTCGGGACGGAACCAGCGCAGCAGTTTTGATGATTGCTTCGTCACGACGTCTGCCTCGCGGCCCAGCGTCAGGCCGGCTGCCTCCAGCCCGGCGACCAGCGCGAAGGCGGCGCTGCCGCTGGCCGAGACATAACCGTCCGGCGCGCCCGGCCGCGCCGCAAGCGCCGCGATGCGCTCGCGAATGCTGTCGATCGGCTCGTCGATCGTGAGGTCGCCGAGCGACACCTCCTGCAGCCCCGCCTCGGCGACGGCCGCCGCGAAGCCGTTGCGCATGTGGCCGTGATAGGTGAGCGCGGTCGGTGGCGGCAGCAGCGCCAGTCGCCGCCGGCCCTTGGCTGCCAGGGCGCGCACCGCAAGCTGCCCGTAGGCCTCATTGTCGAAATCGTGAAACGCATGCTCCAATCCCATCGCCGTACGGCCATGGGTGGCGAAGGGAAAGCCGTGCTCGATCAGATATCGGACACGTGCATCGTTCGGCGTCGTGCGAGAGATGATGATGCCATCGGCAGCGCCGGTCTCGACCACATAACGGACCGGCGCCATGGGATCGAGCTGCCGCGAATAGGGTGTGACAACGAGATGGTAGGGCGTGTCGGCGATGCCATCCGAGATGCCGTAGATGATGTCGGACACGAACCCGGTCACGTCGTCCTCGGTGTCGAGGACGAGACTGATGACATTGGTCTTGCCGGTGCGAAGGCGAACGCCGGCGCGGTCCGGACGGTAGCCGACCTGCCGCGCCACAAGCTGCACGCGGCGCCTGGTCTCCTCACCGATCTCGGGCGCGTCCTTCAGCGCCCGCGAGACGGTGGTCACGCCGAGGCCCATCATGAAGGCGATGGACTTCAGCGTCGCGCGCCCGTCCGGCGCCTCCGCCGTTTCCACTCTCGCTTTCGGTCGCCGTCCCATCTGCCTGCCCTGCCCGTCCCAATGCGCCTCGCGCCGGGGAATTTCTTACTGTAACGATACAGAAAATTGCTTTCAACGGGTTTATCGTAGGCCGGCGACCTTTTACGATTCAAGCGCTTACCGCGTCGCACACCGGTTTTTTGCGCAGCGCAGCACACTTTCTGCTGACATCTACGAACGTCTAGGGTTGCCCAGCGCCAAATTCTCGCCTACGATTTAATTCTGTAACGTTACAGAAATGGGAGGAATGAAATGCGTTATGCCTTGCTCGCCGCGGCACTCGCGGCAACTGTCGCCATGCCGATCACCGCCTATGCTACCGATCTCGAGGTCACCCACTGGTGGACGTCGGGCGGCGAAGCCGCTGCTGTCGGCGAGCTTGCCAAAGCCTTCGACGCCACCGGCAACAAATGGATCGACGGCGCGATCGCCGGCTCCGGCGGCACCGCCCGCCCGATCATGATCAGCCGCATCACCGGCGGCGACCCGATGGCCGCGACGCAGTTCAACCACGGCCGCCAGGCCGAGGAACTCGTCCAGGCCGGCCTGATGCGCGACCTGACCCCGATCGCCGAGAAGGAAGGCTGGAAGGATTTCATCAAGCCGTCGTCGCTGCTCGACAGCTGCACGCTGGACGGCAAGATCTACTGCGTGCCGATCAACATCCATTCGCAGCAGTGGCTGTGGCTCTCCAACGCCGCCTTCGCCAAGGCGGGCGTTGCCGTCCCGACCAACTGGGACGAGTTCGTGGCCGCCGCTCCGGCGCTCGAAAAGGCCGGCATCATCCCGCTGGCAATGGGCCAGCAGCCCTGGCAGACGTCGCTCGCCTTCCAGGTTCTGGTCGTCGCGCTCGCCGGCTCCGACGCTTTCACCAAGATCTACAAGGACAAGGACGCCGAGCTGGCGGCTGGCCCCGAGCTGACCAAGGTGTTCGAGGCGGCTGACAAGGCGCGCGCCATGGCCGCCAAGTCGAACGTGCAGGACTGGAACCAGGCGACCAATCTCGTCATCACCGGCCAGGCCGGCGGACAGATCATGGGCGACTGGGCACAGGGCGAGTTCCAGGTTGCCAACCAGGTCGCTGGCAAGGACTACACTTGCCTTCCCGGCCTCGGCGTCAACGAGGTCATCCAGACGGCGGGCGATGCCTTCTACTTCCCGGTGCTGAAGGACGAAGCCAAGTCGGCCGCCCAGGACATCCTCGCCTCGACCATGCTGAAGGCCGAGACGCAGGTCGCCTTCAACCTCAAGAAGGGCTCGCTGCCGGTGCGCGGCGACGTCAGCCTCGAGGCCGCCAACGACTGCATGAAGAAGGGCCTCGACATCCTCGCCAAGGGCAACATCATCCAGTCGCCCGACCAGCTGATGTCGGCGGATTCGCTGACCCAGGTGAACGACCTCTTCGTCGAGTTCTTCAAGGACCCGAAGATCACCGCCGCCGACGCGCAGAAGCGCTTCGCCGAAATCGTCGCCTCCGCCGACTAAGGCTGCGCTTCCGTTGCCTGCCGTGGCTGAGAGGCCGCGGCAGGCATGGATCTTCCCCAAACACCCGAAAGAGCGAGCGATGACCGAGGAAGCGGCCGGGAGGCCGAGCCAGCTGTTCCGGAATCTCAACGCCAAGGTGGCGTCGATTCCGATGATCCTGACGGCGCTGGTCGTGTTCGTCGGCGGCTCGATCTGGACCGTCGTCTACTCCTTCACCAATTCGCGCTTGCTGCCGCGGCTGAACTTCGTCGGTCTCGATCAGTACGAACGTCTCTGGGGCTCGAACAAGTGGCAGATCGCGATCGAGAACCTGTTCATCTACGGGGTCTGCATGCTGACCCTGACGATGGTGATCGGCTTCCTGCTTGCCGCGCTCCTCGACCAGAAGATCCGCTACGAGGACACGTTCCGATCGATCATCCTGTTCCCCTTCGCGCTGTCCTTCATCGTCACCGGCCTGGTCTGGCAATGGATCCTGAACCCGGATTTCGGCATCCAGGGCATCGTCCGTGGCTGGGGGTGGGAGAGCTTTACCTTCGACCCGCTCTACAATCAGGACATCGTCATCTACGGCATCCTGATCGCCGGCCTCTGGCAGGGCACCGGCCTTGTCATGTGCCTGATGCTGGCGGGATTGCGCGGCATCGACGAGGACATCTGGAAGGCGGCGCGCGTCGACGGCATCCCGATGTGGAAGACCTACATCTACATCGTCATCCCGATGATGCGTCCCGTCTTCGTGACGACGCTGGTGATCGTCGCGTCGGGCATCGTGCGCGTCTATGACCTTGTCGTCGCGCAGACGAGCGGCGGACCGGGCATCGCCTCGGAAGTGCCGGCAAAATATGTCTACGACGCGATGTTCCTGTCGCAGAACCTCGGCCAGGGCTTCGCGGCGTCCACGATGATGCTGCTGGCTGTGATGACCGTCATCGTTCCCTGGGCCTATTTCGAGTTCGGCAGGAGGCGCCGCAATGGCTGACATCCGCACCACCGCTGCCGGCCAGTTCGAGCCCGACATCGCCTCGCGCACCGAACCCTACGGGCCGCGCCCGCGCCGCACCTTCTCGCGCCGCAACATCTTTCTCTACGGCACGCTGATCCTGGTGGCGCTGTACTACATCTTCCCGCTCTGGGTGATGGTGGTGACGTCGCTGAAGGGCATGCCGGAAATCCGCACCGGCAACATCTTCGCGCCGCCGCTGGAGATCACCTTCGAGCCATGGGTGAAGGCCTGGTCGACCGCCTGCACGGGCCTCAATTGCGACGGTCTTTCGCGCGGCTTCTGGAACTCGGTGCGGATCACCGTGCCCAGCGTGCTGATCTCGATCCTGATCGCCTCGGTAAACGGCTACGCGCTGGCCAACTGGCGGTTCAAGGGGTCGGAGATCTTCTTCACGATCCTGATTGTCGGCGCCTTCATCCCCTACCAGGTGATGCTCTACCCGATCGTCATCATCCTGCGCGAACTCGGCGTCTACGGCACGCTGACGGGCCTGATCATCGTGCACACCATCTTCGGCATGCCGATCCTGACCCTGTTGTTCCGCAATTACTTCGCCTCGGTGCCGGAGGAGCTGTTCAAGGCCGCGCGCGTCGACGGCGCCGGCTTCTGGGGCATCTACTTCCGCATCATGCTGCCGATGTCGCTGCCGATTTTCGTCGTCGCGATGATCATCCAGGTGACCGGCATCTGGAACGACTTCCTGTTCGGCGTCGTCTACACCAAGCCCGACGTCTATCCGATGACGGTGCAGCTCAACAACATCGTCAACTCCGTCCAAGGCGTGAAGGAATACAACGTCAACATGGCAGCGACCCTCCTGACGGGGCTCGTGCCCCTGATCATCTACTTCATTTCGGGCAAGATGTTTGTGCGCGGCATCGCTGCCGGCGCGGTGAAGGGGTGAGCGGATGACCAGTGTTCTCGTCAAGGATGTCTCGCTCAATTTCGGCGCCGTCGAGGTGCTGAAGAAGCTGAACATCGATGTCCAGCAGGGCGAGTTCATCGTGCTGCTCGGGCCCTCCGGCTGCGGCAAGTCGACCTTGCTCAACTGCATTGCCGGCCTGCTCGACGTGTCGGCCGGGCAGATCTTCATCAACGGCAAGAATGTGACCTGGGAGGAGCCGAAGGACCGCGGCATCGGCATGGTGTTCCAGTCCTACGCGCTTTACCCGCAGATGACGGTGGAGGGAAACCTCTCCTTCGGCCTGAAGAACGCGCGGCTGCCGAAGGACGAGATCGCCAAGCGCATCGCGCGCGCGGCCGAGATCCTGCAGATCGAACCGCTGCTCAAGCGCAAGCCGGCAGCCTTGTCCGGCGGCCAGCGCCAGCGCGTCGCCATCGGCCGCGCCCTGGTGCGCGACGTCGACGTGTTCCTGTTCGACGAGCCGCTGTCGAACCTCGACGCCAAGCTGCGCGCGGAACTCCGCGTCGAGATCAAGCGGCTGCACCAGCAGTTGGCCAACACGATGATCTACGTCACCCATGACCAGATCGAGGCAATGACGCTGGCCGACCGGATCGCGGTGATGCGCGGCGGGCTGATCCAGCAGTTCGACTCGCCGCAGGAAATCTACAACAAACCGGTCAACCGCTTCGTCGCCGGCTTCATTGGCTCGCCGGGCATGAACTTCCTGGAAGGAACCATGGCCGACGGCCGGACCTTCCGCGCCGACGGTGTCGAGATCCCGCTGTCGCGCTACGGGTTCGCCGGCGCGCCTCCAGCAGCCGGCAACGTCGCGTTCGGGATCAGGCCCGAGCACGTCGCGCTGAACAGCGGCGCGGACTGGCCGTTCTCGGCCCGGGTCAAGGTCGACGTCGTCGAGCCGATGGGCTCGGACTCGCTGGTCTGGACCAAGCTCGGCAGCCACAATCTTGCGGTGCGCGTGCCATCGGAGCGGATGCCGACGACCGGCGATTTTGTCGAGATCGGCTTCGACCCGATGCGCGCCTCGATCTTCGATTCCGCAGACGGCCACCGCCTCTGATGCTCACATTCTTCCCAACACGCAGGACATTCGCATGAACTGGTCTTTTCAACTCTACAGCGCCCGCAACTTCAAGCCATGGGCCGACGTGCTGAAACTGCTCGCCCGGCACGGCTACACCCAGGTCGAGGGCTTCGGCGGCGTCTATGACGACGTTGACGGCCTGCGCGCCGAGATGGACCGCAACGGACTGTCGATGCCGTCCGGCCATTTCTCGATCGACGCGCTGGAGGGCGATTTCGATGGCGTGCGCAAGATCGCCGATACGCTGGGTGTGAAACTCCTGATCTGCCCCTACCTGATGCCGGACAAGCGGCCGACCGACGCCGCCGGCTGGCGCGCTTTCGGCGAGAGGCTGGCCGCGGTCGGTGCGAAGGCGACGGAAGCCGGTTACAAGTTCGCCTGGCACAACCACGATTTCGAGTTCAAGGCGCTGCCGGACGGCTCGGTGCCGCAGAAGCTGATCCTCGATGCGGCGCCCAGCGTCGGGCTTGAACTCGATGTTGCGTGGGTGATCCGTGGCGGAGCGGATCCGCTGCGATGGATCACCGACTATGCCGACCGGATTTACGCCGTCCACGTCAAGGACATCGCGCCGGCAGGCGAGAACACCAATGAAGACGGCTGGGCCGACGTCGGCCATGGCACGGTCGGCTGGAAATCGATGCTCGCCGAGTTGCGGTTGAAGACGCCGGCGATCGTCTATGCCATGGAGCACGACAATCCGTCGGACCTCGACCGCTTCGCCAAACGCTCGATCGACGCGGTTCGCTCCTACGAGGTGGGCTGATGGCCAAGGCACAGAAGCTCCGCGTCGGCGTTGTCGGCTGCGGCAACATCTCGACGGCCTATTTCCGGCTGGCGCCGCTGTTCAAGGGCGTCCGGATGGTGGCCTGCGCCGACCTGAAGCCGGAACTCGCGGCGGCGCAGGCGAAGGCCTTCGGGTTGCGCGCCATGACGGTCGACGAACTGCTGGCGGCGAAGGACATCGACATCGTCGTCAACCTGACGATCCCCGCGGCGCATTACGCCATCTCGAAGGCGGCGCTTGACGCCGGCAAGCACGTCTATTCGGAAAAGCCCTTCGTCCTGTCGCTGAAGGAAGGGTTGGACCTCAAGAAACGCGCCGAGAAGAAGGGGCTGCGCATCGGCTCGGCTCCCGACACGTTCCTCGGTGGCGCGGCCCAGCAGGCGCGCGCGCTGGTCGATTCCGGCCGGATCGGCAAGATCACCTCCGGCGTCTGCCATGTCATGAACCACGGCATGGAGCACTGGCATCCGAACCCGGATTTCTTCTACGCGCCGGGCGGCGGACCGATCCTCGATCTGGGTCCGTATTACATTTCAAGCCTGGTTCAGCTTGCCGGCCCGGTGACCCGCGTCGGGGCGCTGACGTCGATCCCGCAGGCGAAGCGAACCATTTCCAATGGCCCGCGCAACGGCCAGACCGTCCCGGTTGCAACGCCGACCACGATCCATGCGCTGCTGCATTTCGCGAGCGGCGCGGTCGTGACACTCAACGCCTCGTGGGACGTCTGGGCGCATGGCCACGCGCCGATCGAACTCTATGGCGAGGATGGCACACTCTACGTTCCGGACCCGAATTTCTTCGGCGGGACCGTTGGGCTGACCGCGAAGGACAAGCCGCTGAACAAGCTGCCGGCATGGAAGCATCCGCTCGGCGTGCCGAACCAGGATTCGCCGCGCGGCCCGCTGGCCAACTACCGCACGGTCGGGCTGGCGGACATGGCGCTCGGCATCCTGGAAGACCGCCCGCACCGCTGCTCGCTCGACTTCGCGCTACACGCCATCGAGATCATGACGGCGATCCTGCAATCGGGCGAGACCGGCAAGTTCGTCACGTTGACGACGACATGCGAGCGGCCGGAAGCGCTGGGTGCGGCTTCAGCGCGGCGGATGCTGGCGTGAGGGGAGACGCACGCCCGGGCTAAGTGCCGGGGACAGTTTACTTTTTTCCGCAGAATGGAGTCGCGGTTCGAAGGTCGGCGCGGGCGGAAAGAAAGTAAACTGTCCCCAGCGCCCAAGCGCATTCGGTGCAGTCGCTTCGGAAGAGCGCCCCCCTCACCCGGCCTCCGCTGCGCTCGGCCGACCTCTCCCCGAGGGGAGAGGAGGTTTGCGGGCGCGGCGGCCAATCTCCGGCGAAAGTGGACGCCAAGGTTGACGACCCTCCTCTCCCCTCGGGGAGAGGGTGGCCGAGCGAAGCGGAGGCCGGGTGAGGGGGCCATGGCGAAGGCACACGCTCTCGTAACCACGCCCCGGAAACCCGGTCTGGCCTTTGATCGACGTTTCTCCCTTCCGAAGAAGGGAGGCGGTGCACGCTCTGCCGGACGAGCCGACAACGCGTTGTTTGTGGTCAAAACGATGCCCGACTGCGCGCACCGCCGACGTTGCTGCCCCGCATTATCGCAGACCCTGGACCGAAGCCGTAGGTCCTTGGTTTACGCAAGGGCCGGGACTTTGAGGCCTTGCGGT
>Ga0209906_100299_pt1 | contig 30323 bp, 23 predicted proteins | sample FECB24metaG_FD_188303 | JGI IMG/M metagenome (GOLD analysis project Ga0209906, IMG submission 188303) | Cyanobacterial communities from the Joint Genome Institute, California, USA from Joint Genome Institute, California, USA - FECB-24 metaG... ... | reverse complement strand
TGGGACGTGAGTGGGAACTATCCTACCGCTTAGGAATGCGTCCTTGGATTGCAATTGCTTACTCCGCACCAGTAGCAGCAGCAACAGCAGTATTCTTGGTCTACCCCATCGGACAAGGTTCCTTCTCCGACGGTATGCCCTTGGGTATCTCTGGAACATTCAACTTCATGATTGTCTTCCAAGCAGAACACAACATCTTGATGCACCCCTTCCACCAATTAGGTGTAGCAGGTGTATTCGGTGGTTCTTTATTCTCTGCAATGCACGGAAGCCTAGTTACATCTTCACTAGTTCGTGAAACCAGCGAAACCGAATCACTCAACTACGGTTACAAGTTCGGACAAGAAGAAGAAACCTACAACATCGTTGCAGCCCACGGCTACTTCGGTCGCTTAATCTTCCAATACGCATCATTCAATAATTCACGCTCCTTGCACTTCTTCCTAGCAGCATGGCCAGTCATCGGCATCTGGTTCACAGCTTTGGGTGTAAGCACAATGGCGTTTAACTTGAACGGTTTCAACTTCAACCAATCAATCATTGATTCTCAAGGTCGCGTCATCTCAACTTGGGCAGACGTCATCAACCGCGCTAACCTGGGTATGGAAGTAATGCACGAGCGCAATGCTCACAACTTCCCTCTGGATTTGGCTGCTCTTGATTCTGCTCCTGTTGCTATTAGCGCTCCTGCTATCAACGGTTAATCATCAGCTGAAGACGCTATGAATAGCGTCTCTACAATTCAAAAAAGCGCCCCCTGTTTTCAGGGGACGCTTTTTTGTTTGAACCTAATATTAATATTGGGCTGTTTTAATGATTTAAACCTATGAAACCTAAATTAATTGCTCACATCATCTTCGCAAGTCTGACTCAAGTTTATATTGGTTAAAGTAAGCGATCGCTCCTCACAGTTAACCTCGCCAACCAGATAAGCTTAAAATTAACCCCACTGAGATACTGGCAGTATAACGGTAGAGTTGAGAGGCAGCAGACAACCCAGAAACGAAGCTTCTACCAAGTATCGTTACTAAACGAGTGATGGTTTTGTCAAAGCTATATCTACCTATAACTGAAGAAGTTGAAAAAAATTCACGATTAAAATTTAGTAACGTGCATCGTAATCATCTCTCCAATCTCCACCCATATATAAACCACTATATTCCAATGATTTGTCATAATCTATTACCGGAGACATCCCATTAGAGAAATTGAATCCAAGCTTCTTCCGCCATATCTGAAGCACCTCATACTCTACTTCCATGTTTTCATCCAAGTACAAAACCATAACCTCTTTTAGAAAAGAATCTATCAGTTGCTTGTGAGTTGCCAAAGATTTTTCATCTAGGTGGTTTAACAATTGAAATATGGTACTAGGCATTTGTATCAGTCGGTTAAACTGTGACTGATTTAACCTAAAGACTTAATTGTCAACTTGTAATACCATTTCCATATGAAGACGCATAGAAAGAACCCCACCGCCTGCGGCACCTCCCCTTGATAAGGGGAGGTTGGTAGGGATCAAAATAATGTGCAACCTCACAAAGAATTGGTATAAGTCATATTCATTATTAGAAATACTAATTAGTTTTCCGATTTTACGAAGACTTATATCGATGCCAATTAGCCTACCAATAGAGGTGATGATGCACGATTTCGCCATTACTGAAAACTACACGATTTTTATGGATCTGCCGCTGACTTTCAGTCCAGAACGAATGAAACGAGGAGAACCTTTAATGATGTTTGAGTACGATCGCCTCGGTAAAGGACAAAGGGATGATAATAGTCGCCCACCATTCCACTCGCTTTTTACATTTTCCCCTTTCCCCTTCTTAATAAAAAAGCCTCCCACTGTGGGAGGCTAGAAAAACTTAGCAAAGACAACTTGTCAACCTACGTCCAAACTACAGCGATCGCTCCTCCTATTACAGAGAAAATAGCCGAGACAATTGCTGTAGCAAACAGCCACCAAGCCGCTGTAGCTGCGGCTTTGCGGGTTTCTTCCGCTTGCCGCTGTGCTTGATGCTTCACTTCTTCTAGGCGGCGTTGGGCTTCGTGCTGTAGGCGTTCTGCACGTTGCAAAACAGTGTTGCGTGCCCGTTCAATTTGGTCGATGATCCGGTTAGCATCTTCCTCAGAGATGTCCTCGCGGGAACTCATAATCGCCACTAGGGTCTCACGGTCGAAAGAAGATAGGCGATCGCGCAGGGCATCAAACCCAGCCTGGGGATCTTCAAAAACCGTGCGAACATCGCGCTTGATACTATCATAGTTAAGTTCGGGACGATCCAGGGAGTTGAGATAGTTGCGGACGCGGGCAAAAACCCCATCAATTGCATCTTGAATGCCTCGTTGGATATTCCGCACTTGTTCTACGAATTGATCCCGCACCGAGACAATATTATCGGCAATCCGCGCTGCTTCCTCATCAGACATATCTTCCCGAATTTTCAGCAGAGCAATAATTGTCTCACGGTCAAAATGGGAAAGGCGATCGCTGAAAGTTTCCACCCCCACTCGCGGATCGTGCAACAGTAGTTGCAAGTCGCGTTTAATTCCTTCTGGGTTGAGTTCTTCTTTACCAGTCTGGCGCAAATACTCTTGCAGATAAGCTTGGAAATTTTGCACTCTTTGCTGTGTCCGGGTAGCGAGGCGACGAGGCGCACGCACAAAGTTGCTAATCGACGTTTGCAAGGAATCAATAACTTCATTGACTTGCTGTTCACTCAAGTCTTGACGTTGACTTAGCAACTTAACTAGAGTATCTCGATCTACTTGCGACAACCGACGGCGCAATGCGACGGCTCCCTCTTTGGGGTTTTCAAACAATCTGGTAAAGTCTCGCTGAATACCTTCAGGGTTGAGTTCTGTTTTGCCAGTATTCCGCAGATAATCTGTGAGCGTGGTAGTAACAGAGTCATATTGCTCCTTAGCTTTATCCACTACAGCTAGAGGTGCATGGCGGACGCTCTGCCATGAATGCTCTACATCATTAATGATTTGATTAGCTTGGTCTTCGCTCAAATCTTGCCGCTGATTCAATAACTGCACCAAGGTATCGCGGTCAAAGCGAGACAACCGCGCCCGAATTGCAGCAATTCCAGCTTGGGGATCTTCCAGCAACTTTTTGAGATCCGCACGGATGGCATCAGGGTTTAATTCCCCTTTACCTGTGTTACGCAGATATGACTCTACATTCAGCCACATGGTTTCTGCTTGATATTGCGCCTGCTCTGCCAGTCCTTTGGATTCTACCAAAACGCGATCGCGCTGTTCTTCCAACGCGTCCACAATCCTTTCTACTTCATAGACATCAATGTCATTACGTTGCAGCAATATCGCCCGCATTTCCTGACGCTCAATTTGCGCCAGTCGTAGCGTCAGGGTTTCATAATCTGCGTCTTGGTCTGTCAACAGTGGTTTGAAATCCCGCTCAATGCCTTCGGGTGTCAAATCTGCTTTCGGGGTAATCAGCAGATAACTTTCTACTCCCCGTTGCAAATCTTGTACTATCTCTCTTTCTTCAATGCCGGTAACTGTCACTAGCACTTCTTTGCGGACAGCTTCTAGTTGATCAGCAATACGCCGAATTTGTGCTTGGGTTAGCAGTCCTCTCTGTTGCAGGATATTAGCAAAATCATTGCGAGAAAGCCGCTCTAGTTCTCTGCGTACTGTACCAGGATCAGCCGCTGGGTCATAGATGACATCACGAAATTCTTGGGCAATTCTTTCCTGACTCAACTGCCAAGCAAAGGTGTTGTGTAGGTAGTTTTCTACATCAGCCCGAATTGGGCTATAGGGTTGTGAGGGTGTTGGTAACCCTATTTTATCTGCTTGTTGTGTAACTTTGTCTTTGGCGGTGGTGAGCGATCGCAAGATTTTTTCCACATCCAAATCTGACAAATCAGTGCGTCCCATGACAATACCAGTTAAGGCAGTCAGTCCTTGCTGGAGTGTCTGCTGAATTGGCCCTGGGGTTGCTTCTTTGATTGCCTTTTGGTCACCTTGTTGGGAGCGACGTGTTTCGGCAATTAACTGCTCTAGCTTAGTGTTGAGTTCATCTGTCTTGCTTTGTCCTGGTGGGAGTGATTTGAGATAGTCCATCAATTCACCCATCCGGTCTTGGGTGGGTTCGTGCTGACTCACCACTTGCTGCCAAACTTTATATAAAGTGTCAGCGATGCGGTTAACGTCTCGTTTGGAAAGGTCGGTGCGACTGCTGACTAACTCAATAAACTTCTGGCGGTCAATGTTTCGCAGATCTGGAGTCCCAGCGATCGCTTTTAGTTGCGGATCGTTAAGTAAGTTTTCAAAGTCACCCCGAATCTTTGACAAATCTAGCTCTGGGGGACGCAGCCTATCTAAATAATCTTCTATGTTATCCCGGATGCTTGTAGGGTCGATAGCGCTCCCTAGTTCCCGCCGTACGGCTGCGGCTGCGGCTTCAGCTGTGGCTACTACTTGATTATTGATAGCTTTTGCCCCCATTGCAGCAGTAGCTGTCCCCATAATCGCTTGAAAACCAGAAGTTGCCGTACTCACTACTGAGCCGACTACAGAACCCACAGCAGTGGAACTTGCCAACATCAGTAGCAAAAAGTATGCAGCCCAAATCACTAACCCCAGAATCGCTCCCAATCCCGGATCTAAAATCACAAGACTGAGTTTGACTGCAAGGAAAGAAGCGAGAAATGAGGCGATCGTCACAGTGACTAATGTCCAAATCCCCACTGCGGTGCCAATTTTGCGAATCGTACCACCCAAACTTCCGACTTCCTCAGTATCTGAATCCGAGTCGGATGGACGCCCTAAGTAGGAAATACCAGCTGCAACGGAGAGGTTGGTTAAAACTAATTGGAAAGCAAAAGCTAGGATCACACCGGAGATTAAAGCAACAAAAAAGCGTGGTCCGGAAGTGAGAACCGATGCCTGTGCTGGCGTAACGTTTGAACTATCTGTTGGAATCTGTGCCACCCACAATAGCGGCTTGTACAGCCCTATCATGATTTCCGCATTTTGAAACATTGTATTTCCTTTTTTTTAGAGTTTAATTTGGGGGAATTAAGAATTTCCTAAGAAGTCACTCTTAGTATTTACTTCTGTATCTATGGCAATACCCAACTCATTAGCCCAGAATCCAGTAATTTAGGCTTTCCAAGCATCCCTCCAAAGTTTGAAATTCGTATCCAGCGAAAGACAGAATTTTCGTTATCGAGCGGTATAAACTTTTATAAAATTGCTGCGTGCTATTAATTCTGTGCCGCTAATTTTTAATTTTTAATTGCTTTTTTACAACAATTGATTCTGTCTAAATTATAGTTTGCCGACGGCAGTTTACATTTATTTACAATTCTATTTTTTGTCACTCTCTCAAGGCGGATTTGTTTTCAAGAATATGTTTCTGATAATCGTCCACAAGAAGTGCTTGTGGTTTGTGCCCACAGGCAGAAAGCAGTCTAGTTAAAGACAGCTACATTAAAGTTAACAAACAATCGTTGAGGAAAAAAAGGTGACTCGCTCTTCCACAGATTTGCCAAAAGTTGCAACAGAATACAACGGCAAAGATCGCAATAATTTTCTGTTTGGCTGGACTCCTCAAGCCGAAATTTGGAATGGTCGCTTTGCAATGATTGGCTTTCTTGCTTATTTACTTTGGGATCTAGCCGGTTACAGTGTCTTGCGTGATGTATTGCATCTAATTGGCTACTAAAAGATTAAACATCTGAAAAAATACTGGATTTTTAAGGAAAAAAAATGGAAACTCGAGAAACTCGCCCTTCCACCGATTTACCACCTGTTGCAGCAGAATATAACGGCGTAGATCGCAATGCTTTTCTGTCTGGCTGGACTCCCCAAACCGAAATCTGGAATGGTCGCTTTGCAATGATTGGCTTTCTTGCTTATTTACTTTGGGATTTAGCCGGTTACAGTGTCCTGCGTGACGTTTTGCACTTGATTGGTTACTAGAGCATTAAAGACTTAAAAACGTAGCTTGATTTAGGAAGAAAAAACAATGGAAACTCGTTCGTCTACTAATCCACCACCTGTTGCAACAGAATACAACGGTGTAGATCGCAATAAATTTCTGTTTGGCTGGACTCCTCAAACCGAAATTTGGAATGGTCGCTTTGCAATGATTGGCTTTCTTGCTTACTTACTTTGGGATTTAGCTGGTTATAGTGTCCTGCGTGATGTTTTGCACTTAATTGGTTACTAGAGCATTAAAGACTTAAAAACGTAGCTTGATTTAGGAATAAAAAACAATGGAAACTCGTGAAACTCGTTCGTCTACTAATCCACCACCTGTTGCAACAGAATACAACGGTGTAGATCGCAATGAATTTTTGTTTGGCTGGACTCCCCAAACCGAAATCTGGAATGGTCGCTTTGCAATGATTGGCTTTCTTGCTTATTTACTTTGGGATTTAGCTGGCTACAGTGTCCTTCGTGACGTACTGCGGATAATTGGCTACTAGTTGGTAGTGAGGAGTTAGGAGTTATGAGTTCAAAAGTAACTGTTAATTAAGAACTCAAAATTTAGAACTCTTAACTCTTCCTTCTTAATGGTTCTAGTAGGCGTAATCAAAATGGGTAACCATCTTTGGGAAGGGGCAAATAATTAATTGCACCTTCCCAACTTTTAACTATAATACAGCAGGAATAAAGCTTAAGTCTAAATCTACCTGGTTTACTTTCTGGGAAAAAAAGCCACCTAGTTATAGGTGACTTATTTATGCTCATAATTAAATTAAAAATCACTGGGTGTAAGAACAGTAATTATTCATCAATACAACTGGGAATGCCCAAGACGGCACAGGGAAAACTAGAACCTAGTGCCCTAATCATGGAATGATTTACGGATTTACAACCTAAAAACAATATATCGGCAGCTTCTAATTCAACAACTTTTTTAAGTTCTGTACCAATATAGCCAAATCGTAAATGAGATTTGAAGGAACCTTGCCATTCTTCAGCTAGACTTCGTGCTTGCCAAAGTATTTTATCTGCTTGTTGAATGGGAGTTACTGTCGCCTGAAGTTTTGGTTGAGTCAATACAAGTGTGACAGACTTGGAAACTTCGCTGATCGAACACTCCAATGGAGGCTGATGTATTGGAAAACTCAAGATATTTGGATAATGGCTGTTTTGATTGCCTTCTACCACATAAACTGCTTGAACTGTGACTTGTGCATTGGTTGCCAAACGTGTTTGGTGGGCAATCCAGAAGGCAATATCCAGAGCCGTGTGGCTGTTGGGTGAAGCATCATAAGCAACGATTAAGTTAACTGATTTTTCTTTTTCAATTTTTTGAGAAAAAGGTTTTTTTGGCTCTGGTAATAATACCATTTGCTCAATTAAATCGTCTCGACCCGTGGCGCTTTGTAAGCGCGCTAACATTGGCTTAATTTCCACAGCTTTTACTTCTCCGAATGAAAGGAATGACCAACGAGAAGCAGGGCAACAAATTTTTGATTTTGTCATTTGTTATTTGTCCTCTGTCATTCATCCGTTATTCTTGATCAATGACTAATGATTAATAACTAATGACTAAAATTTAAAATTAGTTCAGGAAACCCCAATAATAACTGTATTACAGCCAAGGTTTTGGGGGTTCCTTCCATTGCCTACGGAGTTAGCTGACGGGCTAAGACTGGAAGGTGTCTCTCGTAAGATTAGCCCCAAACATTGGTTCCTCCGCTCCAAATCTAGCTTTCATAAATTTGAATTAGGCTACCCACTAAAAAATGATAATCGTAAGGATTCAGTCTTGAGTAAAGTATTGATCGAGGAAATTTAGGGCGTGGTTGCGGAGTTCAAAGTATTCTTTTGAGTTTCGCATGGCGGCGCGATCGCGAGGATGTTCAAAAGGAACTTTTAATATTTCCCCTATGGTAGCAGATGGGCCATTAGTCATCAATATGATGCGATCGGACATATAAATTGCTTCGTCTACATCATGGGTAATCATCATTACTGCTTGGCGATGGTTTTCCCAAATATCCAATACTTGCCGCTGCAATTTGCCTCGAGTTAGTGCATCTAGTGCTCCAAAAGGTTCATCCATCAACAACATTTTTGGGCGAATTGCCAAAGCTCTAGCAATACCTACCCTCTGTTTCATACCTCCAGACAGTTCATCAGGATACTTTTCAGCCGCCGCCGTTAAGTTTACCATTGCCAAGTGTTCATTTACAATGCTAATTTTTTCAGCCCGATTAGCATTTTTTAGCACTTCGTCCACAGCTAACCGAATATTTTCCCGCACAGTTAACCAAGGCAGCAAAGAATAATTCTGAAACACCATCATCCTTTCTGCTGCTGGTTTACGGATTTCTTGTCCATCTAGCCGTACTGAGCCGGAAGTAGCTTTTTCTAAACCAGCTACAATTTTTAACAAAGTTGATTTACCACAACCAGAGTGACCAATTACAGAAATATATTCATCTTCATCAATTGTCAGATTTACACCATTTAAAACGACAAAATTATCTTTATCAGGTGTCGGATAAGACTTGACTAAATTTTCAATTTCTAGAAATCCCGTGCGGGGAATAACTTCGTTGTGAGTATTGATAGGTAATGAGGTGTATTCCATCATCAAATGCTCCGAAAACAATTTAGTCGTTTAGTTAATATTTCAACTTGAGATTTAAGACATAAAGAAACGAGTAGGAGCGTTAGCCCTAATTTCAAAACTATTGAGATAGCCTACTGGATTGCTGGGGTCGAAGCCTTTATTATCTATAAAGACTTCTGGAGATTCAACTTTATAATCATCCTTGGGACACTCAATACCCATTTCAGATGCGATCTCTCGATATAAATCTGTTCTCCAGCCTTGTGCTGCTAATTTATCGGCATTTTTAGGAAATTCCTTAATTTGTCCCCAACGAGCTGCTTGTGTCATCATCCAGATACTTCTGGATCTCCATAAAAATGTCGAGTGTTCTCCTGGCTGTTTGGGAAGGTTATCGGGGATATCAAAGAAAATTGTCGTATCAGCAGCTTTGACGGTGCGATCTTTGCCATCAAATCCACCATAGTTGTAATTACCAAGAATTCCCGGCCCTGTCAACTTCGTAATTGGGACACCCTTCTTTTTTGGTTTTGCACCAGTGAAGGAGCGATCTGTAAGTAATTCGGCAACTTCTTGGCGATTTTCGGGTTTGCTACAATATTGACAAGCTTCAATCATCGCCTTCACTAGGGAACGATAAGTTTTGGGATATTGGACAATAAAAGATTCCATCACTCCCAACAGTCGATCTGGGTGTCCCAGCCAGATTTCTTTACCTTGTGCAAAAGTAAAGCCGATGCCTTCGTTACCTGTAATTGCTCGTGTATTCCAAGGTTCTGCCACCATGTAAGCTTGCATTGCACCAATCCGCACGTTTGTCACCATCTGAGGAGGCGGTACGATGATGATGCGAAACTCTTTAAGCGGATCGACACCAGCAGCAGCAGATAAGTAGCGGACAAAGTATTCATAAATGGCAGAACTCAACACTACTGCCCAAACTTTACCTTCTGGTGGTTGCTTGTCAAAGTAGCCTCGAAAATCTTTCCCAAAGGCTTCTAGTGCGCCATCGCCATATTTTTCTTGGTATTCGTACCACGGACGTAGCCCAAAATCCCACATGGCTTTGTCCATCGTCATGGCATTACCGTGGCGGTGAATAGTCATGGCTGCACACAAGGGAGCGTGGCGTGCGCCTTCGGCACCAATTCTGGCATTGGTGACAGCACCTGATACCACGGGTGAAGCATCGAGGCGACCAAAAATTAAGCCATCGCGGGAAGTTGCCCAACTGGCTTCGCGGTTGAGTTTAACATTTAAACCATATTTGCGGAAGATACCTTTTTTCCAGGCGATCGCAAATGGCGCACAATCATTGACAGGAACATAACCAACTGTGATATTCGGCTTTTCTGGCAAGTCTTGACCTTTTACTACTGGTTCAACTGATAAGGCTTCTTCAGTTAGTCCTTTGGCACCAGTATTTCCAGATATGCCACACGAGGACAACGCCATTCCCCCTGTCGTTGCTCCTATTCCTTTGATAAAATCTCGTCGAGTCCAGTTATTCTGATTAGTATCACCCATTCCTCTCGCTCCAATGGTGATTAATTGCTCACGCAAAGATGCAAAATTTCGTTGCGTCTTGCTATCTTGTGATGAATCAAATTTTGTTAGTTAGAAACTGTAGGGCGGCGAGTGACTAATTCTTGGATTTTGCCCACTGCGTAATCAAGAATTAACCCAGTTAAGCCAATTACCAACACAGCTAGGAAGACTGAACTCAAATTTAAACGGCTCCATTCATCCCAAACAAAAAAGCCGATGCCAATACCGCCTGTGAGCATTTCTACAGCAACGATTACTAGCCAAGCAATCCCTAAACTGATTCGCAAACCTGTAAAAATATATGGCAGACTGGCAGGCCAAATAATTTTTGTAATCCGTCGCCAACGTGGCATTTCCAGCACCCGCGCCACATCTAGATAATCTTTGGAAACGCTTGAAACTCCTAGGGCAGTATTAATAATTGTCGGCCATAGGGAGGTAATGAAAATTACAAAAATAGCTGAAGGATCTGCCAAATTGAAAATAGCTAAGGCAATAGGCAGCCAAGCCAGAGGCGATACTGGTTTAAAAATCTGAATGATGGGATTTAACGCTAACATTGCCGGTCTGGACATGCCAATTAAAAACCCTAGAGGAATCGCTACTACCGCACCCAGCAAGAAGCCCAACAATACCCGTCGCAAACTAGCTATCAACAACCAACCAATACCTAAGTTGCCCGGACCTCTTTGGTAGAAGGGATGTAAAATGTAGTCCAGATTAGCAGCTAACGCTTCCGGCGGAGTGGGCATTAATTCATGATTGGCAAGTGCAACCACCCACCACAGCAAGATGATCCCCAAAAATCCTAAGGCAGGTAATAAGAAGACATCCCTTACAATCAAAGGTTTTGCCTTTTTCCAAGTTGCTTTTCCAGCAACCACAATGATTGCAGCTAGATTCAGTTGAAATACCATTTATAACCTCAACAGAGTTTAGCCCAGGTACAAAAGATTCGAGCAGTACCAGCCTTGGACACTGATGAGATTGGAACATTACAGGAATGCCATCTCTTCAGTCTCCTCTCAATGCCTACGAAGTTAGCTGACGGGCTAGGGCTGAGAGATGCCCCTCTCTGATCAATTTTGGATTTGGGATTTTGGATTATTATCCAACCTCAAATTTCTAAGTAATCAATTACAGAGATACGCCCCACAAGATGGTTCCTCCGCTCCAGCTTTGTGCACTTTGATGCGCTGGATTAAGCTGACTTACTCTAATGGATACTCAGTCACAATAGCATAACATCATTGCTCAGTGAAAACATCTGTCTTATGATAAATGTTGTTTATTTAAATACCGAAGTCAAGTCACTCTCCTTGCTTTTCGGTGATAAATAGAAACTATATTTTTTATCGTGCTGTGAATGAATTCCCTACACAGTAAGCTAAATGACGCAGTGGAGCCAAGCATTAAGACTGTTACTTGCTGGGGTAGCCTTTATCTAGCTTTGATATATATTATACCATAAAATTTCCAGTTTACGGTTAGTGAATATAGTCAACATCAAGAACAGGTAATATCTATTTCTTTTGGTAGGTGAACAATTGCACTAATTTTGGTAAAAGACTACCGCGCTCGTTAAACTAATTGGATATGGAAGTTTACTCATCTATCTCGTTGCCAAATTTAACATAATGGATTTTAGTCAAGTACTGGCTGAAAAAACAGACACCATCCTAGATAAATGGGTTGCAGCAGTTCGCAAAGATAGACGGATTGAAAGTGCTGATGACCTATCTTACACAGCGGTAAAAGATCATATCCCTGATGTTTTGCAAGCTATGGTAACAGTACTTTCAAAATCTCAGGATAATGAGATCCAGGCGATAGTTACTGCTAGTTTGCAGCATGGGACTATTCGAGCCGAACAGGGCTTTGATCCAGCAGAAATTGCTAGAGAATATCATCTGCTACGAGCAGTAATATTTGACACTATACAAGCAGATTTGTTGACGGGAACACCGTTAGAGATAATTCGTTCTATGCGTTTGATTGACGCAATTATAGATGAAGCGATCGCTCGGTGTTTCAAAAGTTATGTTGAGGAGCGCTTGCGAGATTTACAGCAGTTGCATTCATCACTAACGCTTCATAATGAGGAACTCACTCGTTTAGTCAACGCTAATCAGGTGTATCTTTCGCACCTAGCCCACGACCTGAAACATCCTTTAACTTCGATTATTGGTTACTCCGACTTGTTTTTACGCCAACAACGGCAAAAGACTGAGGTTAAAGACACTTATACTAATTTAGAACATATTGAGCGTGTGCTACGCAATGGCAGACAATTACTCCGCCTGCTCAATGATGTACTAGAACTTTCGCGGTTTGATGCAGGACAGATAAAACTCCAGCTAGCACCCACTGATGTGCATGAATTAATCAACAATGTCTGTCAAATGCTGGAACCTTTAGCTACTGATAAAAATTTACAAATTGTGATCAATTGCGATCGCGCTCCCAAAGAAGTAATTACAGATTCTTTTCAATTGCAACAGGTTGTCACAAATCTTATTAGTAATGCAATTCGTTATACAGAGTCGGGAACTATTAACATAAAGTGTAAGTTACTGGATAATGATAAAAAGGCGAGCGCTTCTATATTGCTGAGTGATGTTCTTACAGAAAATCCTAGCTTTGTTGTTAAAGATAACTGGGTAACAGTTCCAGAGAAACCATTAGATAATAGAACGTACTTTGCGATCGTAATTTCTGATACTGGAATTGGCATTGCACCAGAAAACCAAGCCCAGATATTTGAACCCTACTTTCGTGTAAGTCCTGACAATAAATCCTACCTTCCCGACAGCACAGGGTTAGGCTTAGCAATAGTCTCCCGCTTAATGCAGTTACTGCAAGGTCAAATTCACCTAGTCTCTCAGTTAGGGATTGGTTCCACTTTCACAGTGATTTTACCCCTGCAAATAGAGATATGAGAAAGTTGATGACATACCAAGACGCAAAATTCTTCTTTGCGTCTCTGCGCCTCTGCACCCACCGTTCGCATGATTGCGTCTCCCCTTGGGAGAAGTTCAGAATCTCTTTCAGAGAGGCTGCGCCGTAAGCGTTCGCGCAGCGTCTCGAAGAGAAGCCATGCCCGAAGGGCTTTACGGCGGAAGCCGCCGCTCCGACTTCTCTCTGCGTGAGAAAAAAATCCTTCCTACAACAAACCTTGTTCCTTCAACTTAGCCAGCGCATCTTCAGCAGCAGCTTTCTCAGCATCTTTTTTGTTGCGCCCCTTACCTTCTCCATAATCTTTTCCATCCACAAGCACTTTGGCTAAGAACTCTGGTGCATGAGACAAACCGCCTATTTGGACTGTGACATATTTGGGGGGATTTGGGGTAACGTTGCGTTGTACCCATTCCTGGAAGCGATTTTTTGAGTCTACATTAGAGCGAGACACAATTATATGCTTAGAATCTACAGAATCAAATAGCGGTTCTATAAGAGTGCGAACTGCTTCAATATCTGAATTTTTATCTAGATAATAAGCACCAATGACTGCTTCAAAAGTACTGCTAAGTAAATTGGGATTTTGGTAACCTCCGTCGCGAATAGCACCTTTTCCCAGTTTTATTCTAAAGTCTAAACCTACTTCCTCAGCGAACTTTGCTAATTGCTTCTCATCCACCAATGCAGAACGCCGCCGTGTTAATTCATCTTCTCCCATTTCTGGATGACGACAATAGAGATATTCGCCACTTAAGAAATTCAGCACAGCATCGCCGAGAAACTCTAGACGTTCGTTATGTTCCCCTTCTCCTGGGTTTTCATGAACATAAGAACGGTGGGTAAGCGCACGGCGTAGAAGTTTTTCATCATTGAATATCAGAAGTTTGTGCATTTTTATATTTTGTCTTGTTGCAGAAATTGACTGTTGGGGAACTCTACAAGTGTGATTTTATTCAGACATGAAAAAACCGCAAATAGCGGTATTACTAAAACCCAGTTTTTGTATTTAACTGGGTTTTTAAAACAATACGGTTCAATTAACGCCAAACACCTTAACCTATGTAGGTTGGGTTGAGGAACGAAACCCAACATTTCCGGGGTTTTGTTGGGTTTCACTTCGTTCAACCCAACCTACGATTCTCCTTAACTGAACCGTATTGGTTTTTAAAATCTATTTCAAGCAGCCAGTCTGTCTAACTCGATCAAAAACAATTCCTGATCTTGCTTTTGGACTTTACCATCCCTTACACCAGCATCAATAAACTGACTGAAGCTTTTAAACTTCTTGCCATTAGGTGTATGTATTGAGGAAAAACCTTGATAACTAGCACAATGCTGACGCATCAAGTTGTCAATATAGCCAAATCCTGTGCGCTTACCTTGGCTTAAAGCAGTGTTGATAGCTTTAATAAGGTACTCTATAGCTTCATTATAATTAATCTGAAACTCAATGTAAGCAGTTTGATGCTGAGTCTTGTTACCAATTAATTGCGGTAATTCATCCACAAAGTAAAATTCATCAGCACGCTCTTTAAGCTTTTGTTTTACATTACCTCGTTGTGCAAAAATTATGACATTTTTACCCTTGTCTTGTAGAAACTGAATTGGATTTGCAAAGTCCCCGTCTCCTGACACAAGAATAACTATATCTGGGGACTGATTGTTGTATACATCGTCAATTAAATCAGATTTAAGTTGATTGTCTGCACTATTCTTTAAAGAACAGGTAACATCCTCACATTTAAAACCAATACGTTGGAGATTTTCTTTTGCAGAGTCCTGGTTTTTAAATAGTGAATTATAGTAGACTCTTCTACTAATCAAACTCCCTTTTGTACTGGCAAAAGCCAGCAATAAACTTGCTAGTTCTTGACTTAAATAAACATTTTGAAAATCACAATAGATGCCAACCTTTAACTGCGGCTGGCTTGTTTGTCCGTTTGAAGCTATATGAATGTCTGTCATTATAGTGTGTCCAGAGTTTGTTTTAGTGAACTGGACAGCATTAACAAATCACACATCTACAGCGCTTCCCGCTATTATGCAATACAGTTTTTATCCTTGCCTCCTCCTAGCATAGCTTTCAGTTTTGAGGATGTACCTCATAGCTGCCGGAAGTGCTGTAACAGTAGCCTAAGCTTGATGTAAGGGATTAATACTCAAAAAGTATTTCCCTGTTATAAAGCTTTCCACCGTCGCTTTCGTTTGGTTCATGTCTCAGCCGTAGAACTCCTAGTTTTCTAGCAAGTTTCGCGTCAACCCTTCCCCTGAATATTTATCCAAACATCTCATCTTCCCGTTGAAAGTCTAGTCAATCAGTTGACTTGACACTAGGCTAAATACTCAGCCAAAGGGATAACACGAAGCTCGGCAGGAAACTAGGAATTCTGCTGCTGAGACAACACCAAAAACCTGCGCTTTAGAGTGCGGTTATTTTGCTGCCTTAAATACACATTAGTGTAGCTAATGCAGGATGTCAATATAGTTATTTATGAAGATTTGGAAAAGCGATCGCTTGACATTCATCATCTATAGTATTTTCTTTTATCAGTTATTTAAATAATCTTCTAGCTCATAAATAATTTACGGCTTATTTTGCGCGATCGCACTATACAAAATTCCTAAAATTTTCTTAATGTCCTTAATATAGTATTCACTTAAATCAATCGAAACTACATTGCCCTCAAGCTTGAGAAATTGCCAAATAGTACCGATAGTCACAGCACCATATATAGCTTTGATTTGATTCCCACTTCTCTCGTTAAATAACTGAGCAGCTACCATTTCAGCAATACATTGTGCTAAACCAGACCTCAAATTCTCGTTTTTACTTTCTACTAAGACAATTACCGGACTACGTACAAGCAACTGCTCCGAAGAAAGACTTAAAATAAAATCACAAAAATCATTTACTCCTCGTTGGCTATCAACAGTAAAATCAACTCCTGAAAATAAACTTATTTCACAATTAAATTTACGCCTAATTTCTAATAAAACTGGGCTAAGTATCATTTCGCTTAGAGCTTTTTCTGTACTTATCGCTACTGCCAAATCAATATTTTCCTTAAGAATAGTAGATAATAAATTACTACATTCCTGCTCCTGTACATTGGCAAATAGTCCAGATGACTCGTGGATAACTAAACCAAAAGAATCAAGAATTTCAATAAGTTTAAAATCACTATAAGTCATAAAACTTACTCCTTTGTCTTATGACTGAATCCTATCTCATTGCTATAGCAAGGTTTAAAAATTCAGCTTAGGCGGGAATACCTTGCCTAAATCGAGAGACAAATCAGAAAAACAAGGTAAGGGTATCACTTGATTCGGCAGGACTATCCGCTTATTCAGATAGCCATATTTACCTTGATTATCCTGATAGGGTTCACTGTAACATTCCAGATAGTTATCAAATAAATTGAATATCCAATAATCAAAAATATCCGCTTTAGAACAGAGAGGTATTTTGATGCCTTGGTCATAATCTAAAGAGGAATCTGAAACTTCCATCACCAGTAATACATCAGCAGGTTCAGGATGAGCCGAAAGATAATTATCATCTCGGTTTTGAACAATTGCAAAATCCGGTTCCGGTTCGCTATTAGATGGCAAAGTAATCGGGGCTTGAGATTGCAAAGTTGCCCTATCTCCTACAATTTTTGGGAGTTCTCGCAATAAATTTCGCAAACAAGTTTCGTGGGCTTTACCTTTCGCTACCATTTGAATGATTTCTCCATTGATTAATTCAATTCGGTCATCCTCATGGAAAAAGCCCAATTCTGTGAGTCTGTGGTATTCATCCAGTGTAAAGCGTTTAGCTTGAGTAATACTCATAAATCTTGCTCCAAAGGGAAACGTGACGCCCTCATGCCCATAACACTTATTCTAAATGTGCCAGAAATTGATATGCTAAAAGCCTAGACTAACTATTATTCAAACCATGCCCGCGCCCACTATTAACCCTACTATCACGGCTTTTCCCCTGACAGCTGTAGTCGGTCAAGAAGCAATTAAATTAGCCTTGTTGTTAGCAGCAGTCGATCCAGGGTTGGGGGGAGTGGCGATCGCCGGTCGTCGTGGTACGGCAAAATCTGTGATGGCTCGTGCTATCCACGCCCTACTACCGCCGATTGAAGTTGTCAAAGGTTCTATCAGCAACTGTAACCCCAGCCACCCAGAAGAATGGGATGACCAACTTTTGGCAGAGTATGCAGATAAAGATATTCAAAATGTCCCGGTCGAAATCATAAAAGCGCCTTTTTTGCAAATTCCTCTGGGGATCACAGAAGACCGACTCTTGGGTTCTGTAGATGTTGAAAAGTCAGTAAAACAAGGTGATACCATTTTTCAGCCTGGGTTACTCGCCGCAGCAAACCGAGGTGTCCTGTATGTGGACGAAATTAATTTATTAGATGACCAAATATCAAATCAACTTCTAACAGTATTATCTGAAGGACGCAACCAGATTGAACGGGAAGGAATTAGTTTTCAGCATCCTTGCAAATCCCTGTTTATTGCTACCTATAATCCAGAAGAAGGGGGATTACGAGAGCATTTGCTAGATAGAATTGCGATCGCTCTCTCAGCTGACGGTGTACTCGGCTTAGATCAAAGAGTACATGCAGTTGAGGTTGCGATCGCCTACTCTAAATCTCCCCAAGAGTTTCTCCAGCAGTACAACGAAGATTTAGACGCCCTAAAAACTCAAATCATCTTGGCACGAGAATGGCTCAAAGATGTCTGCATTACCCATGAACAAATTGCCTACCTCGTGGATGAAGCAATTCGCGGGGGAGTACAGGGACATCGTGCCGAGTTATTTGCCACGCGGGTTGCCAAGGCGGCGGCGGCTTTGGAAGGACGGACAGCAGTTAATGCCGAAGATTTGCGCCGTGCTGTGGAATTAGTGATTGTGCCACGGGCAACAATTGTGCAGACACCACCACCCGAACAATCACCGCCACCGCCTCCACCTCCACCTCAAAATCAAGAAGAACCACCAGACGAATCAGAACAGGAAGAACAAGAAGAACAAGAAGAAAATCAAGAGCAAGAACCACCCAGCATCCCGGAAGAGTTCATCTTTGATCCAGAAGGAGTGCTCCTTGATGACAGCGTGCTTTATTTTACTCAGACGGCAAAGCGACAGGGTAAATCTGGCAGTCGTAGTGTCATCTTTTCCGACGACCGAGGACGCTACATTAAGCCAATGTTACCTAAGGGTAAAGCGCGACGCATTGCGGTAGATGCCACCCTCAGAGCCGCTGCTCCGTATCAAAAAGCACGAAGAGAGCGGCAGCCAGATAGAAAAGTTATTGTTGAGCAAGGTGACATTCGCTCCAAGCGCTTGGTACGCAAAGCAGGGGCGTTGGTGGTGTTTGTAGTCGATGCTTCTGGCTCAATGGCCCTAAACCGAATGCAGTCAGCTAAAGGTGCGGTAATGCAACTGTTGACAGAAGCTTATCAAAACCGTGACCAAGTGGCCTTGATTCCCTTCCGGGGAGAACAGGCGGAGGTGTTATTGCCCCCAACACGTTCTATTGCTTTGGCACGAAACCGCTTAGAAAGGCTGCCCTGTGGTGGGGGTTCACCCTTAGCACATGGTTTAACTCAAGCTGTGCGCGTCGGCTTAAATGCCCAGATGAGTGGAGATATTGGGCAAGTTGTGATTGTAGCAATAACCGATGGGCGGGGTAATATTCCCTTGGCGCGTTCTTTAGGTGAACAGCTAGAACCAGGAGAAAAGCCTGATATCAAAGCGGAATTGGTAGAAATTGCTGCCAGAATCCGTGCTCTGGGAATACAGTTGTTAGTGATTGATACAGAGAGTAAATTTGTTTCCACTGGCTTTGCTAAAGAATTAGCACAAACAGCAGCAGGCAAGTATTATCATTTGCCGAAAGCGACAGATCAAGCCATTGCTGCCATGACCAAAGGTGCGATCGCTGATTTAAAAGCTCGGTAATTAGTCATTGACTTCTTGCAAAAGTACCCGACGACTGAAGTACCCGACGACTGAAGTCGCGGCTATAAAAACAAAGTCCGCCCTTGCGGACTTCATGCCTAAAAGACTAATAAAGCCCAGAGTTGTCTGTAGCAAGATCCCGCAGGGTGCGGAGGCTGACTCCGTAAAGCCCTTCAGGCATGGCTTCTCTTCGAGACGCTGCGCGAACACTTACGGCGCAGCCCGCCGCATCAGAACTTCTCCCAAGGGGAGACGCCTGCCGTAGGATGCCCAAAGGGCTGTAGGGCGAACGGAGCTTTGTTCGGTTAGCCCCAGACTTGAGTCTGAGGGCACTTTAAGACTTTTGCAAGAGGTTTATTGACTTTGCAATCTTTCTCTGCACTGGTGTCAGGTAGGTTTTTGTGTAGAATTTCTGTTATATTTTCGTGCAAAAGCCTTTGGGCTTGGAGTGAAGAAAGTCCAGTAAATTCCTCCAAGCGATACGAAGAGAAAAAGTATGGTGATGACAGGAGTAAATCCTACATTGAAGGTTGTACTACTAAAAACAAGCCAGTTCAAAAGATATAGATACAAGAAATACGCCAAGAGTGAGAATTTGGAATTGAGGCATGATAATTATGCAAACAAGGTTTATATGTCAAGTTCTATTCTTGACTTTTGACCCCTGTACAGACGCGATTAATCGCGTCTCTACCCTTGACCCCTGTACAGACGCGATTAATCGCGTCTCTACCCTTGACTTTTGACTCAGCACTCAGCACTCCTACAAGCTCCCCTGGCTACTGCTTGTGGTTGCAAGTAGCCAATCAAATCATGAATTCCTTTTTGCAGATACCGCGTTACTGTCATGGGACTGGTGCCAATTTTCTTAGCAGCGTCTTTGCGAGAAAGTTCTTTTAAAAATACCATTTCAACTGCCATGCGGGGCTTTTCTTCCAACATACCTATTGCCCCTTGGAGTTGCTGTCGTTCTTCATCTAGTTGTTGGAGAGCAGTAGACCGAGGACAAGGAAGTGCTTCACCCAAAGTTATTTGGCAATCAACATAGTTAACAGCGGTAGCATCTAAACTCAAAGGCATACGATTTTGAGCTGCTAACTTGGTTTCTTGCCATTCTTGCACAGATACCCGGAGTTCGTCAGCAATTTCTGAATCTTTGGGAGCACGACCTAAAGACAACGCCAATTCTTTGCGAATCTTTTGTCCCTCATTGTATAGTTCTTGCCAACGACGAGGAATTTTTAATAGAGTACTGCGATCGCGCAAAAAATGCAGCATTTCACCTCGAATATATGGCACAGCAAAGGAACTAAAAGCATATCCTTGGCTGGGGTCGAAGCGCTCAATTGCCCTAATTAACCCAAAATAACCGATTTGTTCCAAATCTTCATAAGGTTCATTACATTGATGGCTAAATTTATGAGCCATCTTCCGCACTAAGCCAGTATGCAACTGTACAAGTTGATTACGAAGTTTAATAGAGGGATTCTGGTGGTAGAAGTGTAATAATTCTATACCTTCAGTTCGTAAAGAGGACTCACTTATTGCCATATAAATTCCTTTGGTGTAACTCCTTTTCTTGAGAAATTGGAGTTGCGTATGTCTTATTCAAAGCTGTCATTATTTTCCTTAGTCAAGCCTGAATAAGCCATCGTCGTTTCACTGAACTTGTAAGGGGTCATACTCCACAATTCAGTATTTGCACGCATGATTTCGCGCTTTTATCTGTTGCAGGTTATTTTTGTTTTCCAGATAATAATTGGACAACACATAATGTTTAGCTTTTGCAACAAGACCTAGCTATTTCTGCTGAAAAATCCATAACTGACCTAACCGTCATCTCTCATACTGAGTGCAACGCAGACCAATACTAGATTAATAGTCAAATAAACTGGGAAATCTGATCTCTTAGTTGGGTATTGATGGATATTTCCACTCAATAAACGAGTTAATTTGTAAAGTGGTTGTACAAATTTCTGTTTCTTTATCAAGTTTCTTCAACCTTTTGGCAAAACACTTGGCACTGATACGGCCCTCAAAATCACATAACTGTCTTAGAAATGCGTGAGTACTAAAATGGAAACTCTGGAAACTTAATGGAAACATAGAAACACTTCATTGACACGCAAGTTTGGTGGGTGCCACACTCCTGCTAAATAGGAGTGTGAATAATGAAAATCACCAAACACCGACAAAAAATTCTCGATGCACTTCAGCAATGGTTTAGCATCCATAAACAGGGGCCAACCTTAGAAGAGTTGTGTCAAGAACTCGGAATGCAACCACGTCAGAAAGCAACAGTTCAGCGCTGGTTACAGACTATGCGCGGTATCGACGTGGAATGGGAGGATCACAGCGCCCGCAGTTATCGCCTTCTGACATCTGAACCGGAAAAACCCTCCCTACAGCTATCTGTGACTGACACTCTACGGTATCTAGCTACTGGCGTGGTGCAGTGGGAAAAACTTGAGTTAGAAAAGCGAAGTCAAGTACCAGAAGCCCTTCGCATTGGAATGTCCCGTATGTACTTAACTTCCTTACTGCGGGGAGAACAAGCTCCAGAGAACTTACCGCAATTTTTGGATTGGGCGGAAACATCAATTACTTCTTGGAAACTTGCCCAAGAGATTAAATATCTTTCACCAGATGTCAGCTTCATAGAAGACGGGGTAGTTTCCGACTTTGCCAGAGAATGGCAAGTTTCAGGTGCTGATGTGGTGGTGCAGGTACAAGAGTCAGTACTGAAAGATGTACTGGAATACTGTCGGGGAAATCAGCTAGAAGATGCCTATCGCGCCTTTCGGCAACTGATTATCACCAAACCCACTCTTCATTACTCAGAATATCGGCAACAGCTACGTTTACCCGAACTCAAACCACTGCGCGAGTTATTGACACGGCTAGAAATTTATGTCGATATGGATAAGTTGGCAGAGGATAGAACTTATCATCTGTGTCCGCGCTGCAAGTATGTTCAACGTCAACGCCCTGATGGTACTTACACCTGCCGTAGCCCTTGGTGTGAACGACTTTGTGCAGCTAGCAATCTCCCATTATTGACACCTATTTCTAAAGACAAAGCAGCAGACTGGAAAGCTCTTACCCCTGGCGTGCATTTGTACGGTACGCTGCCAGGAATTTGGGAAATTCAACTCAAAGAAGAACTCACAAAATTGGGTGTGTGCGTCACTCTCTGGCCTTTTGTTGATGAATTTGACTTACTTGTAGAGTTCCCGCGCAAAGTTCGCTGGGCAATTGATCTCAAAGATTGGTCATCCGTAGATGAGGAGCGTTTGCGAAAAGTGCAGTATCGGCGTGATGCAACGGAAACCTTTGTAGTTTTTCCAGATGAACGTGAAAACTCTTTGCGGATAAAGGTAGTGCGCGAACAACTAGAACCAAAACTTGACGGGGTGCGCTTACGCCTATTTAGCGAAATCATTACTCAAGCTCAAGCAATATTAGGGAAGAAAAATAATGCGTGAGATTATTAGCTGGCGCAAGGATATTTGCAAAAAACTCCACAAATCAGATGAATTAAAACAATATGTAGTATCTAGTTTAGAGAATGCAGATGCTAAGGTACGTCAGCGGGAAATTAAGCGTCTTGCTCAACTCATTGCTGATGTGGAATTGGGATTAACCCTACTTCATGAAGTAGCACCAGAAGAACCCGCAACTTCTGTGGAAGCTTTGCTGAAAGGATATCGCTTTCCAGTTGAACAACTACAAAGCGATCGCAATTGGCAACTTATACAAAATGCCCGTTTCTATTTGATTCAACGCAAAGGTAGACAATGGCTGCGAGTTCTTCAGGAGTACATCAACTTACCTGAAATTATTAGAATCTACAGCCTTGAAGAGGCAAGGAATGTTCCTCAAATTATTCCATCCAGTATCTACCCAAATCGTTTACAGAATATATATCGCCCAACCTTATTACAAACCCCACAGCATAGACAACGGAAAGTCAAATTAGTAACTGAGGGGCGGTGGTATGCGAAGATTTCCCAAAAGGGTAACTCTCCTGTAGAAATTCCTATTGATATTCCCAAAGAAGTTGCTAACATAGCACCCTCGTCTGTGGTATCCCTTCATCGCACACGGACTCAGCAGAATCCACCGCGTAGCGTCACCCGTGAAGAATTAGTACTAGTTGCTCAAGAAATGGACGATAAATTGTCTCAGTTTGGGCAACAAGAAAATTATCGCAACCGCTTGGAAAACATCCTCTTCCAGCTATACAATGCTGAATCAGATAATTTCCATCAAGGTAATCAGCTAACTTTAGAGGGTCTTATCCACATTGTTGGGCTTTTAAATGTCGGTAAATCTACGCTGTTGGAAATTCTGATTTACCACTTCGCTAAACAGGGATATCGCTGTGGGTTGATGGTAAATGATGTCGCTACAGCGGTGCGCCTCGCTTCTTTGTTCTGCCACAAGTTAGAAATTCCTGCTGCACCAGTCTTGGGTAGTAAACGCCAAGAACAATTAGCAAAAGTCTACGAACCAATTCTCAAAAGTGAGGGTAAGGAAATTACTAAGGGAGGAATGCACCCAGCTTGGCGTTGGTTCAGCCCAGTTTGTCCACTTTTAGCTTTAGTGCAATCAGAAGATAAATGGGAATTTGGCAATGAGCCTTGTCACAAGCTTTATCAAAAAGTTCCTGTAGCTGATAATGATGATTCTGATGATGAAGACTTGCAGGAAAACGATTCTAAGCAATACACTTGTCCCTTTTATTACAAATGTCCACGTCACCATTTAGAACAAGATATTGCTACAGCTTTAGTCTGGATTTTCACCCCTGCTAGTTTCATTCATACTCGTGTACCTCGCCAAGGGTTTGAACAAGACTTGACCTTTGCTGAGGCGGTTTATCGAGAATGTGAATTTCTATTTGTTGACGAAGCCGATCGCGTGCAGATTCAGTTTGACGAAGAGTTTGCCCCTGATGAAGTCTTAGTTGATGCTTCTGGAAACTCATTTTTAAATAAACTCGGACGTAACCTGGCCACGATTTACAATTCCGATCGCAGTGATATGGCAGGCGATCGCTTTGTTGCGTGGACAAGCGCACATTACCATACCCAAAATGCTACTAACCGCATCTATCACTTACTCCTCACCCACTCTAAACTAGTTGCATGGTTGGGGCCACTTCCCTTTACAGGTCGTTCTTTATTTGCTCGGATTATCCGTGATCTGGTTGATCCACCTGAGATTACTGTCTCAGCGAAACCGAAATTAACTCGCCAACGAATCATGGAAGAGCGGCATCAACGCATTATTGAAGCAGACTTAGCTCCCACAGAGCAACGTCGCCGCCGTAAACAAATGATGGACGAACTAGATGGATTTTTGCAACATCCGCTCAATCGCCGTCGTGGTGGTGAACTTTCAGATTTGGCGTTGACAATACTGATTGCGGAAAGCGATCGTCAAGCATTGGCTGAAATTGCCCCTTGGTGCAAAAGATGGATAGAATTCCACAATCTTTCCCTACCAGATGAGACTCAATTCGAGGAACTGACCCGAAATCTCCAGTTTGCGATTTTAGTCACCATACTCGACAATCGACTAGGTTTTTTAGTTGATAACCTGAGCGAGCTTGAGCGGGTTATTAACCTGCACGAATTGAACCAAGACCTCTTGCATCGCCCACCGAATGACTATCTCCCAGTTTTACCAGAATCGCCAGTAGGAAATATTTTAGGTTTTTTATATAAGCAAGAACGTAGCGCTAAAAAAGCTGGTAAGTTGGACTATTTCCGTTATGTGGGCGTAGGTCGTGCTTTACTGCTAAATTTCCCGAAACTGTTTGCAGTTGACGATTGGGAGGGGCCACATACTGTTTTGATATCAGGTACTAGCTACGCTCCGGGTTCGCCAGCCTATCACATCAACATAAAACCCACTGTATTGTTGCAACCTAGAACTGGCGAGGCAGGTATAGCTGAAAGTCAATTTTTCTTTAGTCCCAAACAAAATCGGGAAGCAAATTATATTGCTTTATCAGGATTACCACCTGCAAGACGCAAACTTGCTGCTAAAGAAATGGTCGAGGCTATGTGCCACTCAGTAAGACGTGCAGAGAGTTTTCTAGATGGGGTATTTCAGGATTTAGAACAGCGAAAACAGGAAGAACCTGAATGGTGGAGCGATCGCGATCGCATCTTGATTGTTGTAGGTAGCTACGACGAATCGGAGTGGGTAGCGTCTATTTTACAATCGCGCTACCGCTTCGACATAAACATCAACGATGACGGTATTGCTACCCTCCGTCGTGACAATGCTCCTACTCATCTTCATGGTATTCTGCGAAGCGAAATCCGAAATTTACAACATTTACCCGCCCAGATTGTAGTTGCTCCTTTGATGGCTCTAGAGCGGGGTCACAACATCTTGAATGCTCAAGGCAAAGCTGCATTTGGTGCAGTGCTGTTCCTCAACAGACCTATGCCAGTACCTGATAATTGGCAATCAACTGTTCAGCAACTCAACGCTTGGGCGCTGAAGCACGAAAAGGACGCCACTCTGTACGAAGAAGCTCAATCAATATTGGGAAACTTAACCCTAACTCAGGTTGCAGATATCTTCTACCAGAATGCTGCTGCCGAAATGGTCAATTTGAACTACACAGCGTGGGCTTTTAAGCAATTAACACAAGACGAGCGATCGGTACTTTGCTGGACTCAGTTAGTTAGTATCTGGCAAATCATCGGGCGTTTGGTGCGTGGTGGAGTACCAGCAGTAGTCCATTTTATAGATGTGAAATTTGCGCCAAATTCAGCCATTGGCGAACAAGACAGCGAAAGTACTTCACTTTTGGTTGCCATTATCAAAGTACTAGAACCCTATGTAGAAGGTGAGGATGTGCTGGCGCGATCGCTTTATGGCGCTTTTTTAAATGCACTTCAACAAATGAGAGAAAAAAACTTAAACTATGACTAAAATTATTCTCCCTGGTGCTTGGGAACTTACTACAACAAATCCAACATACAAACTCTCTGCAATCTATGTTCCGACTTCATGGCGACAAGTCGCCAATAACCTTGCTCAACAGCGTGCCAAACTTCAAGGTAAAAGTTATCGAGCCGTACCAGTTTATTCCCTCGATCCCCTGATAGCTGGTAGCTTTCTCCAAATTATCAAGACTGTGCGTAATGGCTGGCAAAAAGACAATGTACCTTGGTTGTTAGCAACAGAAACTACAGACCTTTCTGACTTAGGTAACTTGATCAAAGATTGGTTGATAGAAGAATTTAGTTCCTTAGAGGATGTCGAGTCAAGGCTTACAAATCTAAATAATGATGATTGGCACTGGGAAGAAACAAAAACCTATAATTTACTCCATCCTCAAGATCAGGTCGAAATAGGCAACCTTTACCAAGCAATTCCAGATTACCTGGCTGGGGAGTTTCTCCAAAACCCAACAGTTTCCTTTGGTGTCGATGAGCAGTATCAACTGACATTTTACCGAGTAGTTAGCCTCCAAGGTGCTGAGTTGATGTCATGGCCTCCCAGCCAAGTTACGGTCACTAAAGGAAAAGAAACAACAGAAACAGCATATATTTCGTTTGTCCTTGAGTTTGTTTTGCAAACAGTTCCCTGGCGAGAAAAACCTATTGTTTATCATCATTTATCAATTCGACGCTGGCTGACTCAACCTCTGAAATATGTACCTTATCCAGGCGTGAAAGCTCATATTGGTGATAACCGTCGGTGGTTAGATGGTCAACGCCAACCCTTTTGCTTTATTCCACTGATGATGAAACGTTATGGAAAGGAAGTGAAATGGCCTCAAGCCATCAGCAATCTTTTTTCTCTCAATGACTCTCAACTTCCTGAGACAAATAATTTCGTTTCTAACCCAAATCACAACTGGTCAGGTGTCAACACAATTCCTAGTGGTATCCAAGCTGCGATCGCCTACACTTCTAAATTAGGTGAACCACCCTGCTTTGGTGGTGTCAGTCCACAAGATTTGGCTAGTTTAGATCAAGCTATTGAAGCACGTCTCCCTGTTCAGAGAGTGGGTGAGGCTGAGAGGGTGACAGGTAATGTTTTTATTTTCTGGCCTTTAGAAAAACCCAAACAGAAAATTGTTCCTCTGCTTGCTGACGAAGATAACCAATCTCCCAAGCCTAAAAAAGCCAAGAAATCTGACGACCCCAATCATTCACACACCCCAATGCTGCGACCAAAACTAGCAGCACCAGCAGTATTTCGTGAAGCTGAAAATCCTCTTCGCACCATACTTATTTTGTGGGAAACTCCACAATGTCGTGATGCACTGATTGCTGAAATTTGCCAGTTACTGTATTTATCACCCACAAAAGTAGAAAATATCTATCAAGGTTCCTACGGTTCTCTATGTATCAAGACTCAACACGTTGGCGACCTCACACAAGACCTGGAAATTCAAACTTTCTCTGCGGCGAGGAAAACTTATCAACAGCAACGTTCTAATTTATTAGTAGAGCGCATTAATCAAATTACCGCGTTTATACCCCAAACTAAAGAACTAAGCGGAGCCTTAATCGAAATTAGACCTAAACCTTTTATATCTGAGGCTGATCCAAAACTGGCATGGCGAATTGGGGCAATGAAAGCAGGCTATCTCAATCAACACATTCACCGAATAACCACTAAAAGCGATGCAGATAAGCTGAAAAAATCTGGTTTGGAACCAGTGAAACGAGCAGTATCAGATTTACTAAGACAATTCGGAATATTACCTGATACTCCTTTAATTGATTCCAAAAAAGATGGTATTGATCCTGATGTCTGGTTAACGTGTTTTTATGTCCTACGGCGCACACGTAAAACAAATGCCGAAAACATTCCTAAAACTGTTGTTTTGATGATGAGAGTTAATCCACTAACAGCAAAAGTAGAATTAACAACCCCTGATTTATTGAATGAACAAGGTTGGGTATCATATCCTTTCGGACTTGCACATCTTTTGAATGAAGACTGGAATCCAAACTCTTTTGATGAAAGCAATGAAGAAGTTGATGATGCACAAAAGCGCCAGGAGCAAACACAAGAACAACGGCTAATAAATAAATTTGTTGCTGACTGCTTACAAGAGTGTTTAAATACTCCAATTACTGATAAAAAACCCCCGCGTGTGCTATTCATGGCAGAAGCACAAAATGCCCGTAAAATGCTGAACTGGCTACAAAATCAAAATCTACTAACTAATGACCCACTACAAGCACTCAAACAGCATCTTTCACAAGAACAAATCAATCGTCTGTGGGTTGTGCGCTTACGAGTTGCAGATAATGGTGAAGTACCAGTTGCTATTGTTAAAGATTCTCCCGGTGAGCGACGCAGCGGAGTTTACCAATGGCAGGGTGTGTGTGATGATGGAGAGCGATCGCTTTACTTGAGCGTTAGAAAAGCTTTAAATACTGAACAGGACATATTACGCAAATGGCAGTCTCGCCTTGATAGTGGTAGCAGACAAGCGGGAAGAGCCATAATCTTAGAAATAGCCCTGATTCATCACCCAGAAATCGCAGGCGATAAATTGGCTCACTTTGTCCACTCTCTCAGAAGTCGCTGGCCTTATTTTGCAAATGACGTTTCCCTGCCTTTGCCTTTCCCCTTTGCAACCAAGGCTAAAGAGTATGCTATCAGTACTAAAGATCCTGTGGAATCCTCACAGACTGACGATTCCAATTTTTAACAACGAAGCTACCTTTCAGATTTTGCAACAATATTAAATCCTTGGCTGTTAACCGCAAAGATTGGTAACAATAGGAATAAGCAGAACGTTTTCCTAAAAAACAGTTTTTCAATATGAGCAATACTAGCAACTTTCGTGAAGCTTTCCGTGAGGCTAAAACTCAAGCTCTTGTTGGGCCAAATGTAATTGCCAATGCCCTACCCTACGTCGGTGGCGGTCTAATATTAACCGCATTGGGAACCTACGGCGGTTTGGGAGTTATCCGTACCAACCCTGGTATATTCTTCCCCACCTTCATTGGTGCGGTAATTTTGGAGTTAATTCTGTTTTTTGTTGCCCAAAATGTTGCCGAAAAAGGTAACAAAGGGCTTGCACTACCCTTGTTGGCGACTTACAGCCTTCTGTCTGGATATACCCTCAGTGGCTTGATTTTTGTCGCTTTAAGAACCCAAGGTGTTGGTATTCAAGGTATTGGTTTGGCTGCCCTTGGTTGTGGCGTCACTTTTATTGCCGCCCGCCAAATTGGTTCAAATCTCTCTGAACAAGACGGCATGGCTTTGACGAAAACCATCAATCTCGGCGTCATTGCCTTGGTGGTTGTGTGCCTTGCCCAATTCGGGTTTGCCATGTTTGGTGTTTATACGCCAAATTGGTTAGAAATTGCCATCTCCGGTTTAGGAGTATTCCTGTTTGTTGGAGTTTCTGTTGTCGATTTCTACATCTTGCCCCGCACTTACAGCGATGACCAATATCTGCCTGCTGCTTTGTCGATGTACCTCACCTACATCAACCTGTTCGTCTTTATCTTGCGGTTGCTAATTGCTCTTAATGGGCGTGATTAAGCTTCCATAAGCATAAGAAAAAACCAATAAAAAATTTTCAACCGTGGTTAACTGTCAGCAGCCACGGTTTTTTTGTAATACAATATGTAATTAAGTTCTGAGTCGCAAGTAAGTAAAACTATGCTGGAACTCTTAAGCATCAAAATCGAAGTAGAAAAGTTGTCGAATATCTTGAGCAAACCTGAGGACTGTCTTTGACCTTAAATATTTAGCTGTAAGAATTCACAACCTAAATCAACTACTTACTCAATCGGCTTTTTGGAAAAATCCTGCCTCTGCCCATCAGACATTTCAAAAAATTAAAGCCCTTATATCCAACAGGCAGGAACAATATCAGCGCTGGCGCTCCCTTTTAAAAGATATCAAGGCTGCCCTAGAACTACTGGAATTATCAGCCGATGAGCAATTGCTGCAAGAGGCGCAAATTAACCTGAGCCAACTTCAGCAAGAACTCGATAAGGCGGAAATAAAACAGTTACTATCTAATCCCTACGACCAAAATGGAGCATATCTAACTATTACTGTTGAGTCTGATAGTACAGATGCTCAAGATTGGGCACATACGCTACTACGGATGTACTCCCTTTGGGCAATAAGTCATTTATAGAACCCATTTGACATCTAAGAAGATGCTGCAAGCCTCTTAATCATTAGCCTGATGAAGCAGAGATTGAGTTTGGCAGTGGCACTAACTAGGGTTCGTTCAAAGTTCTTAACCAGAATTTTACA